>PJTS01000280.1_pt1 | contig 41187 bp, 34 predicted proteins | sample 1512251 | NCBI WGS metagenome assembly PJTS01 (sample SAMN08177686, study PRJNA422409) | Soil metagenome, whole genome shotgun sequencing project. | isolation source: Soil (2) enriched on wood chips: alkali lignin treatment | place: USA: Madison | collected 2015-01-15 | reverse complement strand
TTCCGTGGGATGGCGGGGCACTGTGGGTGTGCGGGGACGCCGTAAACCCATCCATGGGGGCTTGGTCGCCGCATCCATGCGGCTCACACCCCGCAAACCCACAGTGCCCCGCCTTCGACAGTTGGCCGGCGCCTGTTGGTGGGTGCCGACCGTTGGTCGGCACATCTGTCAGATATCGAATGAATTCATCCGTGTCGACCAAGGTCGACACCTACCAAAGCAGAACGCCGTCCCAATCAGACATCGATATCCGACCCGTGCCGACCAACGGTCGGCACCCACCATCAGCAGCAAGTTCTGACAGATCGCGGAGAACTGTCGAAGGCGGGGTGGGTCCGGTTGAGGGGGTGTGAGCGCCATGGATGGCGCGACCAAGCCCCCATGGATGGGTTTACGGCGTCCCCCTCAACCGGACCCACCCCGCCATCCCACGGATAGCCAGCCTTTGACGTTGCCGTGGCTTGCAGCAGGTGCAGGGCTGCAAGCCCTGCAAAAAGAACTACCTCAACCGCACCAGCAGGCTGCTGCCCACCCACACCGACCCACCCCAGGCAGATTCCATGTGCTGTTGGTAGGTGTCGACCGTTGGTCGACACATCTGTCAGCCATCGATATCCGACCCCGTGCCGACCAACGGTCGGCACCCACCAACAGCAGCATGTTCTGACAGATCGCGGAGAACTGTCGAAGGCGGGGTGGGTCCGGTTGAGGGGGTGTGAGCGCCATGGATGGCGCGACCAAGCCCCCATGGATGGGTTCACGGCGTCCCCCTCAACCGGACCCACCCCGCCAACCCACGGGAACCCAGCTTTTGCCGTTGACGTTGCCGTGGCTTGCAGCAGGTGCAGGGCTGCAAGCCCTGCAAAAAGAACTACCTCAACCGCACCAGCAGGCTGCTGCCCGCACACACCACCGCCAGCCACGCCACGCCGTGCCAACCCCACTGCGCCAGCGCAAGGCTGCCCAGCGCGCCACCCGCGGCCATGCCGATGAACATGCCCGTGAACAACAGCGCGTTGAGGCGGCTGCGCGCCGGCGGCACCAGGCCGTAGACCAGGGTCTGGTGCGCCACCAGCGCCGACTGGAAACCGAAGTCGAACAGCAGCGCACTCACCACCAGCAGCGGCAGCAGCGCCGCAGCCGGCAGCCAGCTGTCGGCCAGCAGCAGGCCAAACCCCACCAGCGCCACGGTAATTGCCAGGCGCGCCACCGCATGGCTGCCCAGCCGGTCGGCGTAACGACCGGCGAACGGTGCCGCCAATGCACCCGCCGCACCGGCAATACCGAACGCACCAGCCGCGGCGCTGCCCAGCCCCAGCGTGGCGTGCAGCATCAGCGCCAGGGTCGACCAGAACGCACTGAAACCCACCGCCAGCAGCGACTGGCTGGCCACCGCGCGCCGCAACTGCGGCTGCTCGCGCCACAACTGCAGCAGCGACCCCAGCAGCGCGGGATAGCGCAGCGTGCTGGTCGGTGCAAAGCGCGGCAGCGCCTTGGCCATCACCGCGCCCATCGCTGCCACCGACACCGCAGCCAGCACGAACTGCGTGCGCCAGCCCCAGGCTTCGGCCACCACGCCACTGACCACGCGTGACAACAGGATGCCCAGCAGCAGACCGGTCATCACCCGGCCGACGATCTGCCCGCGATGCGCGTCCGGGGCCAGCACCGCAGCCGCCGGCACGATGTCCTGGGCCAGCGTGGCCATCAGGCCCACCAGCAGGCTGGCCACCAGCAGCCCCGGCAGTTGCCCGGCCCACGCGGCGGCGGCCAGCGCCACGGACAGCAGCACCGACTTCAGCAGGATCAGGTGGCGACGATCGAAGCGGTCACCCAGCGGGGCCAGCAGCAGGATGCCCAGCGCATAGCCAAGCTGGGTCAGGGTCGGCACCAGGCCGACGCCGCGCTCGCTGGCACCCAGGTCCTGGGCGATCAGGCCCAGCATCGGCTGGCTGTAGTACAGCGATGCGACCGAGAAACCGGCGCCGGCGGCCATCGCCAGCACCAACGGGGCCGAAGGAGCGGCCGTCGGCGTGGCGGTCACGGAAACAGAGGAGGTGGACATTCGGGAACTCCCGGGGAGGAATGGTGCATAGCCTGCCGATATTCGTCGCGCGTCTGTAGTAGGCTCATCCACATATCATTCATACGCCACACGCATGAACGACCTGCTCGCTGGCGCCGACCGCCTGGACCTGCTGAGAACCTTCCTGCGCATCGTCGATGCCGGCAGCCTCTCGGCCGCTGCCACCCAGCTGGGCACCACCCAGCCCACGGTGAGCCGGCGCCTGCAGGCACTGGAACGTCAACTGGGCCTGCGCCTGCTGCAACGCTCCACCCACGGCCTGCAGCTGACCGAGGACGGCCAGCGTTGCCAGCGCCACGCACAGCGCGTCATCGACGAATGGGAAGCGCTGCAGGCCGAGCTGCATGGCGAAGCGCAGGTCCTGCGTGGACGCCTGCGGGTGATGGTGCCGCACGCGTTCGGGCAGGCGCAGCTGCTGCCGACCATGCTGGACTTCCTCGCCCGGCATCCTCAGCTGAGCCTGGAATGGATACTCGAAGATCATCGTCCGGACTTCGTCGCCGACGGCATCGACTGCGCCGTGCGCGTCGGCCCGGTGGACGAGCCGCGCATGGTCGCCCTGCCACTGGCCGAGGTGCCGCGCATCGTGGTGGCCGCGCCCACCCTGGCCGATCCGTCGCACATCCGCACCCCCGAACAGGCGCAGGCCCTGCCATGGATCGCACTGGCGACCTACTACCGCGAACGCCTGCTGCTGCACGACGCGCAGGGGCGCGCGCACACGCTGTCGATCGCGCCTCGCCTGCTCACTGACAACCTGTTCGTGGTGCAGCGTGCCGCCGTGGCCGGCCTGGGCGCGGCGGTGGTTTCGGCATGGCTGGTGGCTGAGGATCTGGCCGAGGGCCGCCTGGTGCAGCTGCTGCCGCAGTGGCAGGCTCCGCCGCTGCCGGTGCATCTGGTCTTTCCGGCCGCGCGCCAGCAGCCCCTGCGGCTGCGCGCCTTCATCGATGCGATGAAGGAAGCGCTGCCGCAGCTGCACGGCATGCGGCCGGCAGCGCGCTGAACCCCGGAAGGGTCATTCCTGCTTCGCAGCCTCGGCATTCCACGCAGCGACCTTGGCCTTGGTGTCGGCCAGCATCTTGTCCAGCGCAGCACGGTCATACACGGTGCCGCGCAGGATCACGCTGTCGATCTTCTCCGTCGCGGCGATGTCCTGCAGCGGGTTGGCGGTCAGCAGCACCAGATCGGCTGCCTTGCCGGTGGCCACGCCACCATAGCGATCCATCTGCCCGAACCAGGCCGGGCCGGAACGGGTGGCGGCCGAGAGTGCCTGCGGTGCGCTCAGGCCTTCCTTCACGAACAGCTGCAGTTCCTGGTGCAGGGCAATGCCCGGGAAGTTGTACGAGTTGAGGAAGCCGGCATCGGTACCGGCAATGATCGTCACGCCCGCTTCCTGCAGCAGCGGCAGCACCGATGCCACCTGGTGGTACTGCGCATGGCGCGCCTCGATCTGCGCCGGGCTGGCCTTGGCCGCGCGGTCCACGCGCCACTGGTAGGTCGCGCGCAGGCCCGGGCCGATGTAGGCCAGGTATGGATCGTTGGCGTGGTCATCCTGGTCGAGGAAATCGAGGATGCGGCCACCATTGAGGGTCGGGGTGACGAACACGCCGCGCCTGGCGAAGTCGCGGTAGGCGTGCATCGCCGTATCGTGGTCGAAGCTGGCATCCAGGCGGCGGTTGGCCTCGGCGCGATCGATGCGGCCCGCACCGAAATCAGCGGCGATCTGCGCTTCATCCTTGCTGCCGGCCTTGAACGCGTAATCGAGATGTTCGATCGAAGCGAGGCCGGCGTCGACGGCCTGTTCGACGGTCAGCGCCATCGGGATATGGCCCGATGCCTTGAAGCCGGCCTTGCGCGCGGCGCTGGCCGAGTACAGGAACAGCTCCGGCTTCAGCGTGCTGTCGGTGATCTTCACGAAATCGACCTTGTCGTGCTGCAGGCGGGCGATCGCCTTGTCGGCGTCCGCCTCGCTGCCCACCTCGATCGTGCCCTTCCAGACCGGCTTGATGCCTTCGATCTTCGCGCCCGAACTGAGCAGCCGCGGCCCGAACAGCGTGCCGTTGGCGATCTCGCCACGCCACTGCAGTACCTGCTCGGGCAGGTCGCCGGAGCAGTCACGCACGGTGGTGATGCCATGGGCGATGTACAGCGGCAGCAGCGCCTTGTTCTCTTCGATCAACGCCGGGCCGCCGCCGAAGTGCACGTGCATGTCCCACAGGCCGGGGATGAGGTACTTGCCCTTGGCGTCGACCTGGCGGCTGGCGGTCCACTGGCTGCGCAGCTGCGCATCGGGGCCCACCGCGACGATGTCATCGCCACGGATCACCACGCTCTGCCCCGGCACGCTGCGTGCGTGCTCGACATCAACCACGGTGGCGTTGCGGATCAGCAGGTCGGCGCGCTCGGCGGCGGACACCGACAGCGGCGCGACGGCAAGAAGGATCGCGAGGGACAACGGACGGGAACGGAACATGGACAGCATCCTGGTGGGCGCGCGTGGCGCGCGGGGTGGAAGGGGTCGGGGTTCAGCGGCTGGCGCCGGCGCGGCGCAGCAGGGTTTCCATCTGCGTGTAGCCACGCTGGCGTGCATGCGCCAGCGGCGTCACGCCATCGCCATCGGCCAGTTCGGGATTCGCGCCGGCGTCGAGCAGCAACTGCACGATCTGCACATGGCGCGGACCACCGTCGCCCAGCAGGATCGCTTCCAGCAGCGCGGTCCAGTGCAGGCGGTTGACATGGTCCACCGCCACGCCTGCACGCAGCAGCGTGCGGACCGTAGCAACATGGCCGCGCTCGGCGGCGGGAATCAAGGCAGTGCCGCCGTAGCGGTTGGTGCTGCGCAGATCCGCACCGTGGGCGAGGGTCAGCGCGAGGATGTCATCCAGGCCGCGCGCGCCGGCATACAGATAGGCACTGTCCTGCAGCGCATCCTTGGCGTTGACGTCGGCACCGGCTTCGATCAGTTCGCGCGCCGCATCGACGTTGTTGCCGTGGGTCGCCAGCAGCAGTGCGGTGCGGCCCTGCCCATCGCGCGACTCCAGGTCGGCACCGTCTTCCAGCGCCGCACGCACGGCATCGGCATCACCGCGCGTGGCGGCATCACGCAGTCGCACATCGGCCGGACCGGCGGTCGCAGAACAGGCCGGCACCACCACCGCCAGCAGGCACAGCAGCAACAGGCGGCCCAGCGGACGGGGCCAGCGACGGCAACGATGGATTCGCATCTGCGGTTCTCCGGTGCAACGGGGCGCCATGCTTGCCGCCCCCTGCCCTGCATGGTAGAAGTCGCCACGTGCATCCAGAAGTGAAATGTTCAAATGCAAGACAGTGCCAAATCGAATAGAACGCTGTTCGAACTGGACCTGCTGCGTGCGCTGGTGATGGTGGCCGACTGCGGCAGTTTCACCACCGCCGCCACCCGCCTGCATTCCACCCAGTCCACGGTCAGCCAGAAGGTCCGGCGGCTGGAGGAGCTGGCCGGGCACCGCCTGCTCGAGCGCGGCCACCGCGACGTGCACCCCACCGATGCGGGGCACACCCTGCTGGGCTACGCACGGCGCATGCTCGACCTGAACGAGGAAATGGCCCAGGCCCTGGCTGGCGCCACGGTGGAAACCGCGGTGCGCATCGGCGTGCCGGAGGATTTCGTCAACGCGCAGACCACGCGCATGCTGGCCGCCTTCAGCCGCCGCCACCCGCAGGTAAAGCTGGAGATCAGCAGCGGCCTGAGCCGCGATCTGGCGCATGGCTTCGACCACGGCGAGTTGGACCTGGTGCTGGTCAAGCAGCGCCGCAACACCCGCCAGGCGGTGCATTGCCGGCGCGAGCCGATGCACTGGATCGACAGCCTGCGCAGCAGCAGCCTGCTGCAGGATCCATTGCCCCTGGTGACCTTCCCGCCACGCGGCCTGTACCGCGACGAGATGATCCAGGCGGTGGAGGCCCTGGGCCTGCGCTGGCGCATCGCGTTCACCAGTTCCTCGCTGAGTGGCATCCAGGGCGCAGTGGCCGATGGCATCGGCATCAGCCTGTTGCCGCGGCGCGCGGTGGGCCGCGAGCACCGGGTCATCGATGGCGAGCGTGGCCTGCCGGTGGTGGACAACTACGAGATCGGGCTGCTGCATCGCCCGGATGCGGATGATGCAGTGCGAGCGCTCGCGGCCGAACTCTGGCGCCAGGTCCAGCGCGAGGCGGAGTAGTCTGCGGCAGGGCTGCGCCCTGCACCTGCCGAAGCCGAAGCCGAAGCAACAGCAACAGCGGGCTATCCGTGGGATGGCGGGGTGGGTCCGGTTGAGGGGGACGCCGTAAATACGTCCATGTAGGCTCGGTCGCCGCATCCATGCGGCTCACGCCCCCTCAACCGGACCCACCCCGCCTTCGACAGTTTCTCGCAAGCTGTCGAAACGGCGTTCTGCTTTGGTGGGTGCCGACCGTTGGTCGGCACGGGGTCGGATATCGATGTCTGACAGATGTGTCGACCAACGGTCGACACCTACCAACAGCCTGTCGGAGTCGTCCCAGTAGAGCCACGCCATGCGTGGATGAATTCATTCGATATCTGACAGATGTGCCGACCAACGGTCGGCACCCACCAAAAGCAGCTGGCACCAACAGCCACCGGCCAACTGTCAGAGGTGGGGCGGTGTGGGTGGGCAGGACCGTTGGCGCCATGGATGGCGCCATCGAGCCCCCATGGACGGGTTTACGGCGTGTCCTGACCACCCACACCGCCCCGCCATCCCACGGAATGCCGCTCTTGATTTGGCCGCTGCAGTTGCTTTAAGCAGGTGCAGGGCTGCAAGCCCTGCCGACTACACCCACCGCCCGCCAACAACGACGCGCCGCTCGGCCGGCACGCCTGCCACCGCCGCGGGACCGTGATCCGCCCGCACCGCCACGAACGTCGCCGGCATCCCCTCGCCCATCCCGTACTCCGGCAACCCGATCACCGCCGCCGCATGGGTGGTCACCATCTCCAGCGCCAACATCAGATCCGCATCCGTGTAGAACCCCGAGCGGTAACCCAGCAACATCGCACGCTGCAGCAGGTCGCCATTGCCATACGGCCACCAGCAGTCGCGGATGTTGTCGTTGCCTGCGAACACCCGCACTCCTGCATCGTGCAGCGCCCGCAGCGGCGGGAACGGGTGGTCGCCCGGCGCGTTGCTCATGATCGCCACGCCGGCAGCGGCCAATGCCTCGCCCACCTGCAGCGCGCGCGCCAACGGCACCTCGCCCAGGGCATACGCGTGGCTGACCGCCACCCTGCCCTGCAGCCCGGCCGCCCGCGTCCGCGCGGCAATGCGCAGCAGCTGGGCCAGGCCGGTTTCACCCGGCTCATGCAGGTGGATGTCCAGGCGCACGCCATAACGTTCGGCCAGGCCGAACAGCAGGGCCAGCTGCCCTTCGGCATCGCCATCCAGCGTGGTCGGGTCGATGCCGCCCAGCACCTCCACGCCCTCGGCCAGGGCCTGTTCCAGCACCGCGGCCGTGCCTGCGCAGGACATCACGCCCGCCTGGGGAAACGCCACCAGCTGGATCTGCATGATGTCCGCACAGCGTTGCGCGGCCTCGCGTACCGCCTCCAGGTGGCGCAGGCCGGTGCTGGCGTCGATATCCACGTGGCAGCGCATGGCCACGGTGCCGAAGCCACTGCACTGGCGGATCAGCGCTTCAGCGCGGTCCACCATCGGTGCGGCCCCGGCCACGGCGGCCTTCTCCACCGCCAGGCGCTCGCGCAGGCTGGCCACCGGTTGATGGGGATGCCAGCGGTCACCGACGAAACTCTTGTCCAGGTGGATATGGCCATCGACCAGCCCGGGCAGCAAGGTGAAGCCCTGCAGGTCGATGATCCTGGCACCTTCGGCCCGGGCCGCCGTGCGGTTGAGCCCCTCGAAACGGCCGTCGCGGATATGGAAATGCACCGGCGCACCATCGCGATCGACGCCGCCCTGGACGAACTGCAGGGTCATGGGGGACCTCCCGTAAAGCCATCAAGGGACCCATCGTGCGCCGCGCCCCCGGCATCGGCCAACGAAATATCTGCATGTCTCGTATTCGCCAGCGCAATGAATGGCCACCGGTGCCGACGTGATCGGCACGCCCGGTGCACGCCTGAACGGGTACCATAGAGACCTGTTTCCGCTGTGATGCCGCATGGGCCCGTCTGACCGCCACGATCGTCTCCGCCGCTGGCAGGCCGCGTCCCTGCTGGCCGCTGCGCCGATCGCCAGCCTGTCCGCCGCCGATGCCGGTGCCACCGCGCCACTGCAGGCACCTCCCGGACAGCAGCGCGTCGCGCCATCCGCCCTGGTCGAGCTGCTGCACCAGCGCGTGCTCGCCGGCCCCAGCGCAACCGGAACCCTCGAAAGCTGGTGCGCCGAGCACGGCCTGGCTGAACAGGCCCGCGTGCGCGCCGTCCGCGTACATGGCCAGGACAAGGCGGCACCGGCCGATGTACTGAAGGCGCTCGGCGCAGGCGCCGGTACTCCGCTGCGCTATCGGCGGGTGCAGCTGGTCTGCGGCAACCGCGTGCTCTCCGAAGCCGACAACTGGTACCTGCCGGACCGCCTCAGCACCGCCATGAACCAGGTGCTGGACAGCAGCGACGAACCCTTCGGCCGCGTGGTGGGTCCGCTCGGTTTCCAGCGCCAGACCCTGGCCGACCAGACCTTCTGGCCGCCGCGCGGCGAAGACGACCACGGCGTGATCCTGGAAGTACGCGCCCTGCTGCGCGACCGCCAGCAGCAGCCCTTCAGCTACGTCATCGAGTCGTACAGCGTGCAGGCACTGCCGTAACGGCCTGCCCGGCCTGGTCAGTCAGGCTTGACGCTACTGGCTGATGCCGTTGGCCGCCGGATCGATGGAAAACACGAAGCGCCCCACGGACTGTTCCTTGCCCAGCACGTACTCGGCCGTGATCAACGCGTAGTGCGGCGCGTCGCCGTCCTTGCCGAAAGCGCGAACCCAGTCCCGGAATCCAGTGTCGCTGCGGCTGCGGATCTCGCCCATGCACAGGCTGTAGCCACATGACAGCGAAGCAAGGGCCACATCGCCGCCCAGTGCCCGGGTGGCCGCCGCCCGGTACAGCGTGCTCAGATCCTGCGCATCCTGATGGCGTGCGGCATCCTGCTCGAACTGCTGCAGGGCCGTTTCGAACCCGGCACGGGAACGCAAGACGGTTTCGGCCTCCGCCATCGACAGCGCATTCCCGCTCAGCAACCGGGACTCACCAGCCAGGTAATCCTGATTGGACGCCGCCACGCGCTGTACAGGGGGCGCAGGGGCCGGAGGCGGCACAGGCGCAACCACCGGCGCGGGCGCCGCGGCAGGTGTGCGCGCAGCGTCGTCGGGCAGCACGACGTCACCCGCTGCCTGCGCCGTGGCCGTCGCTCGCTCGCCTGGTCCGGACGCAGCGGCGCGGTTCGTCGTTCCCGCATCGTCCCTGTTGCAGCCTGGCAGCACCGCCAGCAACAGTCCGGCCATCCATAGCCCTCGTATTCCCATCCCTGCGCTCCCTGCGTCGAAGTCCCACATCATGCCAGTTCGCACGCCACCCACCATCTGCACCGCACCAAGGGAAGGCCGTCGCCATCGGACCTTTCGCTTTCATCGCGATGCCCGCGGATCGGCCTGCGCCTGAACCAACGCAGGCCTCCTGCGCGCAGGGCAGCTCACTTTGCAACAATTTTCATGGGCATCGGCGCGCAAAGGCGTAATCGTGCCCACATGTGCATCGAACCGAACTCCGCTTCCCACCTTGCCCTGCACCCGGTACTGCGCCGCCACCTGCTGCACCTGGGCCACGGCTCCATCAACCTGCGCTCGCTGCAGCGCACCGATCTGGCCGGCTGGCGCACGCTGTGCGGACAGCGCCGCGGCGGCTGCCACCTTGCCTGCCGCACCGATGCCGAGGTGCAGCTGTTCATCGGCATCCAGCGATCGCGGCTGCAGGAAGACAATGACCGCCTGCTGCTGGGCGTGTTCGACCAGGCCAGCCACGCCCTGGTCGACCAGATCACGGTGCGGCTGCAGTCGGCACGCGGTCGCAGTGCCGAGCTGCAGCGCTTCTGCCAGGCCGACTGGGGCGATGCGCAACGTTTTGCACACACGCTGCATGCACTGTGCCCCTTCCTGTTTGAACAGGTCGGGCTGCACCGCGTCTACGTGATGCTGCCGCCCGACGACAGCGCCGGGCTTTCGGACGTGCTGCGCGCGGCCGGCTTCCAGAAGGAGGGCCTGCTGCGCGACCATCATCTGGGCGCGGACGGCTGGGAGGATCGCAGCCTGCATGCACTGACCGCGTCGACCTGGCGCCCCCGGCAGGCCGCGATGGGTTAGCGCACGCGCTCCAGCGCAGAGCCGGCGCCCGTCAGCACGCTGCAGGCATGGTCCTGCAGTTCCTCGGCACTGGCGTCGTTGCCGGTGGCGGGGTCGAGCCGGGTAGCCAGCAGCACGAAACCGGGCGCACCGTGCACATCGCGGTGGCCCGCCACCAGCAGGCTCCAGTTGCCGACGTCAGCCGGGCCGCTCAGGTCGAAGGCCAGCAGGTTCAGCGGGTTGGCGGTCAGCTCCGCACCGGCCAGCAGGCGCGCCTGGTACTGGTGGCCACGCAGCAGCACCGGCAACGGTGCCCAGCGCATCCCCAGCGCCGCCTGCTGCGCGTCCAGCGCCTGCACCACATCAGCACGCAGGCAGTCCACGTGGATATGCAGCTGGTGCTGCGAGCGGCCATGCGGCGAGTTCAACGCCAGGCTGGCGACCTCGCGCGGCAGCGGCTGGGCCAATGCCTGCTGGGTGTGGGAACGGGCCCGCCACGCCGCGGCAAAATAGTTGGGTACGCCCTTGCGGTAGAGCCCCGGGCTCTCGATGCCACTGACCTTGTCCAGCGGCATCAGCAGGAACTGGAAGTCGCCATGGGAGTCCTTCACCAGCACATCGCGCCGGTCAGCCGCTTCTTCCATCTGCAGGCAGCTGCCCTGCGGTCCCTGCGCGCTTCGGCAGTCGCGTTCGATCAGGCGCCACAACGCATCGGAATGGGCCGGAGGTGCCGGGGTGCTGGCACAACCGGCCAGCACGGACAGGGACAGGAACAACGGAAGCAGACGGGGCACGACACTCACATTCAACGGTTGGGCCAGCGGGCCATTGTAACGCGGCCCTCAGCCCGGCACGGCCGCCTCCACCTGGGCCTCTTCAACCTTGCCCGGCGTGTACTTGGTCGCACCGAAGTACAGCACGCGCCACTGGCTGAGGTTGCCGATGAACCAGTGCGCCACCGAATCGTGGCCGTAGCCATCGAAGAAGGTTTCCACCTCCGCCGGCAGCAGGGTCGTGTCATCCCACGACTCGAGGGTCACCCGCTCGGCCATGGTCAACGATGCGCCCCGCTCGCGACGACGCCGCAGGCCGACGATCTTGCCGACCATCGTGTCGTTTTCTTTCTCCAGCCCACGCCGCTGCTTGCGCACGGCTGACAGCTCGTCGTCACGCGCCTTGAGTTCATCGGACACGCGGTTCCACTCGGCGGTTTTGTCTGCATTGCCCTGGTCGGCCAGGTGCAGGTCGTCGTTGTCCCAGGGCGCGGGCAGCTGCGACTGCCGCCGGCGCAGGGTCCGTACCTGTTCGCGCAGCGCCTCCTCGCGCGCCGCCAGGCGCTGCATCGATGGCAACTTATCGCCGCGGGCCACGCGCACCCGCATCCAGCGGTACAGCAGCTGCATGTGCGCGGCCTGCACGTCCTCCATGCGCCCGCGCTTGACCCGCACCGCCTGCAGATAGGCGTTGAACACGGCCTGCAGCTCCGGATCCTGCTTGTCGAACTCGGCCTTGACGTGATCTTCCAGAAGGCTGATCGGGTTGAGCAGCACGCCACCGGCCTGCGCCATGTCGTACATCTCGTTGAGGGCAAAGCGCGCGATGCTGTTCTGCCGCCCTTGGTGTTGGGGGTCATAGCCACCGCCCACATCCGAGTGCACGCCGGGGAACCAGATTTCCACCGTGTTGGCCGGGTAAACCGCGTGCTCCCGCGTTGAATCCAGCGGGAACTGGCCACGCAGCTCATGGGCGGCGGTCATGTGCACCGACTGTTCCACGATTTCCGGAACCACCATGCCTTCGGCCCAGCCGGTATGCCCATTGCGGTAATTGATCCCCGCCGCAGCCAGGTTCGGCCACACCGAGCACACCGTATCGAACACGCCCATGAAACCGATCCGCAGCGGGATCCGTTCGCGGTACAACCAGGTGCCATCGGCCTGGCGCTTGCAGCGCGCCGCCAGATCCCGCGCGAACGCCCGCGCCGACGCCGCCCCGCGCGAGAAGCCCAGCACCGACACGCTGACCACCAGAATGCGCATCGGCTCGGGTTGGGCATCGATCAGCTCGTCCAGCGCCTGCAGCGCGAAGTCGATGCGCTCGCGCCCGCCCTTGCCGATGGACAGCCCGAGCAGGCCGCCGCTGTCGCCGACTTCCGGGCAAGGCGTGCCGACACCTGCCAGATACTGGCGTGTGCTGTTGCGACGATCCTTTACATGCGCGTCGTAGAGCCGGGCAATGTTGGAAAGCGCCCGCTCCCCCGCATCCTTGCCCAGCTCCTCTTCGCGATTGTTACCCGTGCCGTCGAAGAACACGCTCAGGTGCAGGCTCTGCGTGCAGCCGGTGGTCGCCGCTTCCTTGTCGGGCACCGTGCCGCACATCGCTTCCTGGCGACGGCGACGCTCGGCATCACTCAACGGACGCGTTCCGCGCGCCAGCCGCGCCGTGCGCGCCGTGCCCTCGGCCTGCGCGACCGGATCGGGGGTACCGGGTTCGAGATCCACCTGCCCCGGAATCGCGGTCGGATCAGTACTGGTCATGGTCCTTGTGCTCCTTCGGCACCGGCATACGTCGCACATCCCATTTGTTCACGCCCTTGTCCAGCAACTCCGCCTCGACATGGCCGTCAGCGTAGAAATGCAGCAGCAACGTCGCCGGGTTGGGCGGATACGGCGTCTTCAGCGGCACCACCGCCTCGCGCGGCACGCGATGCCCTTCACTCAGGTAGCGGTTGGTGGCCAGGTCGTAGCGGTTGGCCTCGATCCAACGCACCTGCACGCTGTCCGGCCCCTTGCCGCGGGGCGCGCGCGGCCCCATCCCGGAGCCGCCATTGGTGTAGCCGTCCACGCCACCCAGAAACTGCCCATCGACCCTCACATCGGCCAGGTAATACGGGCTGTAGTTGAACGCGAACAACGACATGATCGGCGTCTTGCCGCGCGCCATCGCCCGGCTGCAGCCGACGCCCACCACCAGCAGCGCGATCACCGCCAGCGCGCTCCACCACAGGTACTTGTTGCTCATCATCGCGGTCTCGCTCCGTTCAATCCCAGCTTTCTTCCAGGGGCCACACTTCATCGCCGATATCGGCCGCACTGCGCCGGCCACTGGCGAAATCCTGCAGGCGCTGCTGCCAGGCCGGATCCTCGCCGAGATCGCTGCCGGCCAGCAGTGCCCAGGTCGCCACCATCACCACACGGCGGCTGTCCTCGATGCCGGCCGCCGCAGCCGTCGCCACCACGCGCCGGAAGAAGGTGTACCAGCGCGCCCGTGGCAGCCGCACCAACAGCTCGGGGTCGGTCAGCTGGAAATGGTCGATCAGCGTATAGGGGTAGCTGGCGTCGATCAGCGCACGCCGCTGCGGCGCCTCCAGCACCCAGGGCGGGTCGTGCGGGTCCAGGGCCACGTCTTCCAGTTCGAGGTGCGCCCATTGCAGGTCATGGCGCAGGTACCACCAACGCTCTCCCATCGCCAGGAATGCGCGGCACTGCGCCTCGTCCAGCACCTGCACCCACCAGGGCAGGACGCGCGCATCGAAAAAGCGCGCAAGGAACAGCTTGCCGTTCGGATAGCTGGCATCCAGGCGCCGCTGCAGACGCTGCTGCAGCTGCTGGGCGTCCAGGCTCGTCTCGATGATGCTGAGCATGCCGGGCGAACGCCCCTGCGAGGCGGCCCGCTGCAGGAACCGGTCATGCTCGAATCCGCGCGGCAATCGGGCCAGGAACACGCTGGCATCGTCGGCACCATCGGCCAGCAGGCCATCGAACAGTGGCAGCGGTGCCCACGGCAACGTGCGCAGCAGCTGCACCGGCTGGTGGCACTGCGCGCCGTCCAGCAGGACGAAGCGCTGCAGGCCCTCCTCCAGCGGCGGCAGATCCAGCGGCGGGAAATGCCAGTCCGGAATCACGCCGGCCCCCCTTTGGGCGTCAGCGGCGCGGCCCGCTGTGCAGCCAGCAGCAGGCATTCCTTGCAGACCGACTGCGGAAACACCGGCAACGGATAGCGTCCGCTGCCGCCCGGCAGGAACGACTTGCGCCCGGCGTGCACGGCGATGCGACCGGGTGCGTTGACCACGATGTTGCCCGCGCTGATGGTGATGCTGGCACCACCGGACGTCGCAACCTGGACGGTACGACCGGCGGCCACTTCCACCGACGCCTGCGCGCTTGCCGCGCGCAGCGCCTGCCGCGACTGCACGTCAACCTGATCCTGCTGTGCCTTGAAATCCAGCACTGCCTCACCGCTGGCCAGGGTCAGCGTCGGTGCCTGCGTATCGGCGCCAGTGGCCGCCGCAGCCAGCACGCCGATGGCCTGCCGGCCATGCCAGCGCGCATCCCCCATCACCACGGCATCGCTGTGCTGGCCGCTGCCCAGCACCAGTGTCTCGCCCTGCCCCCAGTGCAACCCCTGGCCGGCCACCATCACCGCGCCCGCCGGTGACGACAGGCCCAGCACGGCATCGCCCGTATGTGGCACCACGCCTTCCCCCGCCCGACTGCTGCGCTGGCTCGCGGCCGCGGAGGCCTCTGCAAGCGCCTCGGCGGGCACGGTACTGCGGACGCTGGCCAACAGCACAGGCAAGGGCGACTGCGCACCATCCAAACGTGATCGGTGCGTCGACTGCACCCCGGCCTCCGCCGCGGGCAGCACCGTCCGGTGTGTCCCGGCCGCGACGCTGTAGCTCTTCGCCAGCGCCACCAGTTGCTGCAGCAGCGCTGCCGGCTGCGCGGCCTCGCCCGCCGGCGACGCACCGGCGTGGGCATAGGCACTGAACCACGCCCCGGCCGTGCCGCGCACCGCACCCCATGCGTCACTGCGCAGTTCAAAGCCCTGTCCGCGCAGGCTGCCCAGATAATTGTCGGCCTGATGCCGCAGATGGCCCAGCGTCAGCTGCGAGACCTGCTGGCTGCTGGCCAGCTGCGTGCGCAGCTGCTGGTTCGAATCATCAAACAGCAGGTGGTTGCTGCCCTCGCCGCCCTCCCACTCGCGTGAACGGATACCCCACAGCGCGCCGCCGTGGCGGTGCGCCTGGTCGCCGCTGCCCGCCGCGTGCCACGCCGGCGCCTGGCCACCACTGAGGTTGGCCTGCGCACTGTTGCGTGCATCGGCAGCCTGGCCGTAGGCCGACAGATCATCCTCGGCGCTGGCACCGGCCGTGGTCGGCGCCACGCCCGCTTCGCCGCGCCCGTTGTACAGCGTACCCAGCACCACCGGGCGGTCGATGTCGCCTTCCAGGAAGCCCACCAGCACTTCCTGGCCGATCCGCGGCAGGAACTGGCTGCCCACGCCCGGCCCCGCATAGCGCTGCGCCACGCGCAGCCAGGCACTGTCGGCACCGCCATCATCGCCCTGGAAATGGAACCGCACCCGGATCCGTCCCAGCGCGTCGGCATGCAGGTCGTTGGATGCTGAAGCGCCAGCCACCACGATCGCGGTCTGGTAGCCCGGCGCCAGCGGCCGCGCATTGCGTCGCGCACCGTTGCCATCCTCCAGGACCGGGCGCCAGCGCCGGTCGCGCGCCACGGCGCTGAACGCATTCACGTAGCCGTGCCGCTTCGCTGCGTCCTGCAGGGGGTCGGGCTCTGCCGCCTCACCCAGCAGCGCCTGCACGCACTCGCGCAGGTCGACCGGCAGGTTGTTGACCCCGGCGTGGGTCACTTCCACCAGCAGCAGCTCGGCCGGCAGATCACCCGGCAGGCCGGTCAGCGCCCAGGCATGGCCGGCATCCGCGCTGCGCACGCTGCCGCGACCCTGCCACTGCAGCGCCTGCGCTTCCCGCGCCTCGGCCATCAGCCGCGCATGGTGCTGCAGCTCCGCCGCATCGGCGAATGCATAGGCACCCACCGCATCGTAGTCCTCGCGAAGGCCCTCGCCGGCGCCCTCCAGCGGCAGCTGCCCGGTCAGCGAGCTCACGCTGCGATAGTCACTGCTGTGCAGCTGCACGCGCGTGCTCTGCAGCCGCCGTTGCTGCCCCAGCTGCTGCACGCCATCATCGTCCTCGGTGGCATCGGCACGATGGAAACGGATCCCACCCCGCGCCTGCGAGGCCGCCGATTCCGGCAGCAGCGTCGAGTCGGCAAACAAGAGCACGCCGTGCCCGGCCGGTGCATCGGCCACGTCCTCCACGCACCAGCCCACGCCCTCCTCGGCCAGCAGGCGCTGCACGAAGGCCAGGTCCGATTCCCGGTACTGCACGCAGAAACTGCGCGGCCGCGAGGCCGCCAGCAGCGCATCCACGTCATCGCTCCAGCGCCAGTGCGCGTGCGGCGCATGCGTCTGCAGCACGGCATCGACGATCGCGCGCACGTCCTGGTCCTGGAACACCCGGCTGCACACTGCCTGGTCCAGCCACCATGTCCAGTCGCGCAGGGTGATGCGGTAGCGCACCAGGCCGCCATCGGCCTGCAGGCACTGCGCAGCGGCAATCACCCCGTGGCGTGGCCAGTCCTGGCCGTCGGCCTGACGCACGTACAGGCTGGCTGGCTGCCCCAGCCAATCGGCCAGCGGCAGTGCAGCGTCCAGCGACAGCACGTCCACCTGCAGATGCCGGCCCGTGGACAACGCATCGTGCCCTTGCCACGCATCCACCACCACCGCTGGCAGATCCGGTAGATCCAAGCGGAACAGGCGACTGCCAGCATCCAGACCGGCCGCCTGCACCATGAGATTGCGCATCGCTTCCATGGCGTTCCCACTGTTGCCGCGCACCGCTCCCCGGCGCGCGGTTCCTCCCCCTGCCAGCCGACGGTAACAGATGGAAAACGACAGCGCACGTCAACGCCTTCACGCGGAACAAACATTCTGATGGACGTGCTGGACAGATACCGCAGCTGATCCTTCACTGCATGTACGGTGTGACGTGCCCGGTAAAACGCCCACCATCGAAGCCGAAGCAGAATCGACCATCATCGATGGAGCGGTACGCCAATACTGCTCCGACCAGGCAGAACTGCGTCGCATCCAGCGACGTCTCCACCGTTCCGTACGTGGCCGACCGCCCATGCGCGGACAAAGGACCGGATAGCGCATCGATCGGCAACGGATACACGATGCCGGTGCTGGCGTTGATGACCACCACGGAGCGCTGGAAGAACTCGGGCCACTCGTCCAGTTCCGCCACGATATAGCGCCCGTTGAAATTCGGCTGTCGCTCGGCGATCACCCTTTCGATCAGGGCGCGATGTCGATCGTCACAGAAGTTGACCGGACTGCTCAGGAAGGAGCATCCGGAATGAGGGGAAAGCATCCTGATGCCGGCATAGCGCGCATTTCCCACCGGGGCCGCCGGATCTTCGTTGGCCTGCGCGGCTTCATCCGCTGTTGCCGCCATGGTCGCGCGGTCTGACGGCCCCTGCGTTCCGCTGCAGGCGGCAATGGCAGGAAGCAGGCCGGTCAGCATCACGCGCTGGGCGCGATGTTGCCAACCATCACAGCGGCGATCACTGCCGGCTGAAGTGCTACTGCATGTACTGCGTTTTATGCCCGGTAAAGCGCACACCATCGAAGCCAAAACAGAAGCGGCCTTCTTCAAATGCGCGATAGACCAGCAGTGCGCTGCTGACGCAGAACGTGTCGCCTTGCAGCGAGGTCTCCACCTTGCCGTACTCACGTGCCCCCTCCTTGCCGACCAGTGGCCCACTGAATGCATCGATCGGCAGCGGGTAGACCGTTCCGTCCCGGCTGTCGATCAGCACGATCGAGCGCTGGAAGTATTCCCTGCGCTCCTCAAGCTGGGCCAGGATGTAGTGCGTCTTGAAGTTGGGCGCCTGCGTGCGGATGGCCTCCTCGATCTGCGTGCGGTGCGCGGCATCGCAGAAGTCGACGGGGCTGGACGTGTAGGAGCAGCCCGAGTGCGGATAGCTCATCACCACGCCTGCATACGGCGCGTTGCCCGGTACGCTCGACGGGCCGGCGTTGCTGCACGCTGCCGCCAGGCAGGCGATGCCGGACAACGCGATCCCAAAGGCATGCCTGCGCAGGCGAGCCTGGCTCATTGCCGGTAGTCCGCTGTTTCCATCAGCACTCACTTCACACCTCCCGCGCGCATCCCAGGGGTTGATCATGCCCAGTCGGGCGTGCAGATCAACTGCGATTTCCGCGTGTCATCACCCTGCGGGCCCAGCACCGGGGTCCGGCCCGGCCTGCTGCCTGTGCCACTCCGCAATTCCGTGCCCAGCGACCTGCGCAGGCGCGATCGTGCTTCATCCAGCGGCAGGTCGATCAGTACGCCAATGGGTGTCGGCGCCGTGCCCAGGTGGGCCACCACCCGGTAGACCGGGACTCCATGAAAATCAGCGTTCAGGCAGAAGTACGCGATCCCGAATGCTGCATCGCGTTCGCAGGGCTCGGATGCATGCTTGGCCAGGTAGGGATTGACGGGGCGGCCTGCATCCAGATACCAGCCCTGTGGCGCACAATCGAGCAATCCGTCGAAGAGCGTCCCGATACTGTCCGGATCACCGGCGTGCGACGACGCCCGCGTCTGCGGAGGGGGATCGCCCCCCCGCTGCGCATCAACAGGCGCCTGGGCGAAGGCGGCCAGTGGCAGCATGACGCCGAGCACAAGCATCGCCCCCAGCGCGCCACGCGGCCGATGATGGCCGCATCGATCGAGGCCTAATAGGTGCCGAATGGGACTTCAACCTTGAGCGCTGCCCCGCCCCCTGCAGGCTTCAGGGTGTAGGTCTGGACGCCGCCATCATCGTCCGCCAGCGAGGTGTCGCGACGCTCGACCGTATAGCGTGCGCCGCCCAGTTCGATCGTCTTCGCATCCACTGCACGCGCGTCGGCCGGCAGCAGCAATCCACCCGCCGCCTCGCGCTCTTCCTTGAAGGTGTAGCTGCCCAGGGCGCCCTGCACCTTCAGTACCTGCACGTGCGGGCGATAGGGCGCCGCGTCGACGTTCCAGCCATTGGTCAGGTCGGTGACCCACGGCCCCGGAATGTTGAAGCGATCCTGGAGATCGGTCTCGCTGACTTCGCTCCCCTCCACCGACAGGCAGCACACCACCTTCCCGGCCTTGGCGTCATAGACTGCCCAGCGGCTTCCGGCGGCTGCGGCACGCGGCAGCATGGAGAAATGGAACTGCTGCTCGAGATCACTGTCGGAGACCCGACGCCAGCCCCCCACTTCCGGAGGCTGCGCCTGGCAGCCGGCCGCCAGTGCCAGCCCTGCGGCAACAAGCCCAGCTCGAATCATGAATCCTGCCATCGTCAATTGCCTGTCTTGGACCAATGGGGATCATCGATCTTCTTCGGTTTGCCGTCATAGTTCCAATGCAGGACGCTGTAACTGGCACCGACATCGATGATGTCACGCTTGCCACCGATCGTCACACTGGTGCCGTCGGCCTTCTTCACGGTCTTGCCAACGCCCCAGGCGGGGGTCAGCCGCATGTCGATCGCTTCGCCGCCGTTGTGGTTGGACCGGTAAGGCTTGCCGATCGCCCCGGCGGCCCCATACGCGGAATCCATCGCCTTGGCGCCCTGCTTGGCAGCCTTCAGGTCCGGCTTGCCGCTGGCATCCAGGTGCTGCCAGTCGATGTTCACGGGCGCGTCGCCGTTCTGCGGTTCGAACGCCGGCACCTTGGCCGGATCCATTCCGTTGACGATCTCGCGCGCGTAGTACATCAGGTACGAGCGCTGCGGGGGCCGCAGGGTCGTGTTGATGTTGACCGACACGCCCGCCGCATCCAGTGCCGCCAGGAAGCGGGTGATGTTCGACTTGAAGGGTTCCTTCAGATCGGCAACCTTGTTGCTCTGCATGAAGCGCTTGTGCCACTGCGCACCACTCTTCTCGCGTTCGCCGTTGTAGCTGGCATCCTTGCTGGGGGTTGCATTGGCGTTGGCCGTGGCCATTGCCGAATAGAAATTGTTCAGCAGCCCGATCGGGTGCAGGTGGAAGACCTCCGGCGCGCCGGGGAAGCCTTTGACCTTCGGTGAAACGTCCTTCCACCACCGCAGGTTCTGGATGCGCAGCTTCTCAGCGTTCCACTCCACGGCACCATCAAGCATCAGCGGGTCCAGCTCGTCCCACTTGGCGTCTTCGCCGCCCCACTCACTCTCGTAACGGACGATCATCCGGCTCAACGCCTGGGCCAGCAGGGGCTGCTTGCTTGCCGCCTGCAGCTCGGCCTTGCTGATGTGTCCGTTGCCGTCGGTGTCCAGCAGGGCGTGCAGCTTCTGCACCAGCGCGCTGCGCTCGACCTTGTCGGCACGCATGCGGTGGTCGGTCACCTCGTGGGCCTTCAACACGCCCATCTTCACCAGCGTCGCCGCCATCATGTCGACCGGCTGGATACTGCCCTCTTCCACCGTCTCAAAGCCCGGCCACGCCCAAGGGGACTGCCAGCCCACCTTGGCATGGCCCGCTTCGCAGGCCCAGCCGGAGACGAAACTCCCGGGCTTCTCGCCCATTGCCGTGATTTCCCACCAGGCCTTGCCGTCGCTGTCCAGCGCCCGCTTCGGCGCAGGCAGCCGCTCCAGTTCGGCGCGGGACATGACCCGCACCAGGCCCACAGGCTCGCCATCCGGACCGTCGGTGCGCAGCGGATGCTTCTTCCACCACTTCATTCCGCCGGCCGAGCACATCTGCAGATCCTTGCGAAGGATCCAGAACGGCTCGCCGAGCGGCATCCGCATTTCGCGCCGCTGATAGTTGTGCTTCTTCGCTTCCTTCTCGGACTGCGTGCGCTGCGTATCGGCAGGGCCGACGAAAACGCCGGTGAAATGCCCATCCTTTGCGTTCGCGTAACTCTTGCTGCTCGCCGAATAGGCACCCAGCGCCTTGCGCTCGAATACTTTCAGCTCCGAGCGCTGGACGAGCGTCCACGCGCCCAAGCCGGAATCCTTGAGCTGGATGAGCGAAGGATCCGGCTCCATCGTGCCGTCCGGCGTGGCTTCCTTCTTCAGCCGCGCGCCCTTCTCGATCACGAACAAGCTTCCCGTTCCCGGAGGCAGCAGCGAGGCGTACTTGCGCGACTTGGCCAGGAACACAGGAAGATCGTTGCCAGCAAAGACCTCAAGGTGCATCAAGGGGCGGGCGCCGCGCTTGGGCAGCGGCTGGGCATCCACGTACTGCTGATACTCGCCGACATGCCCCAGCAACGCGCCAGCGCCGATGGCGATGGGCGTTTCGGGAATCACCACCTTGTCCCGCTGGACCGGTTGCTTCGGACCCGGGTCAAGTTCGGGCATGAATATCCAGCCCTGCTTCGCCGCCGGGTCCACGGCCTCGCCGGGCCGGACCGGGACGACATCACCCTCGAGGATCCGATCGATCTGCGCCCACTTGTCCTTGCGGTTCTTCACGGTTATCCGTGCGCCGCGTGGCAGCAGGCCCAACCGGGTCGAGCGGCTGCTGGCTTCGCTGCGGATGTTCAAGCCGATGATCGGCGCGGGCGCTGCATCAGTCATCCGAATGTGCCTCCTGCACGACGTTGTCCCATTCCTTCATCTGCCCAGGCCCCCAACCCAACTGCTCCAGCGCGTCGGCAACATCACCCGATTCGCCCGACGTTCCACCACAGTCACAGCCAATGTGGTCGTCCTCATCGATGGCGGCCTGCACCGGTGCAGGAGGCGGCGGTACCTCCTGCGCGTCCTTGGCCTTTTCACCGACGACGAACTCGTTGCCTTCCGTCCAGAAGCCGGGGCGTGCGCGCTTGCGGTCCTCCTGGTAGCCGGTGAAATCCATCAGGTGCATGTAGAGGCTGTAGAACGTCAGTTCGGTTCCGGGCTCAGGCCGGGCATCGGCGGCGGCGGCCTTCGGATCCTTGGAATCCTTGGCATCTTTCGAGGTCTTCGTGGCAGGCGCCGGTGCCGCGGCCTTGGCCGGACCCGCTGCAGCGGCCGTTCCTGCCGGCGCTGCGGGTGCAGCCGCCGCGTCCTTCGGCGCTGCTTTCTTGTCCTGTTCTTCCTTCGCGGCCTTGTCCGCAGCCTCGAACTTCGCCTTGGCATCGGCCGGCAGCTTCAGGGTGTGCCGCACCAGCACAAATCCCTTCGCGTAGAGCGCCTTGCGCTGGACCTGGGGGAAGGTGATTTCCGGATAGCGGTCATCGATCCGATAGGCGACCACCTCGCCATCCTTGATGCAGCGCACGCCCTGCGTCTGGTCGAGCACCGTGCCACTGCCCGCATCGAAGTGGACGCCACCGTGCCAGAGCCCGCTGGCGCCCACCGGGAAGAAGCCGTCGTCGACACGTGCCAATGCGCCTTCTTCCTGGCCAGGAAGGCCCAGGTACATCGCACCGTCGAAGGCATCACTCTTGCCCTGCCGCGGGAAGGGATACATCCACGTGGTCTGCGCCTCCACCGGCGCACAGCAGCCCAGCTCATAGCCGCCAAACTTCTTCATGTACTTGGAGACACTCGAGCCATAGGCATCGGTGCCATCCTCGGCGCCACCCGTGCGCAGGAATGCAAGCACGGCCGGTCGCTTCCACTGCCCGGTCTTCTTGTCCGGCTTGCCCGGGCCGTAGCCCTTCAGGTGGGCGGCCGCGATGATGCCCGACTCGGTCACCACGAAGCCCTTCATCGTCTGGCCGATGAACCTGGTCGTACCGAAGTAGCGGCCCTGGCGGCAGAGTTCGCGCATCCACTCCTCGCCGGCCTTGTCCTGCATCGCCTCACTGGCCAGGAACACTTCCCGGCTGGTGACGCCATTCTTGCCCGTCCAGTGGCCCTTCCACTCCTGCTTCAGCTTGATCTCGGCCGTGGTCTTGTAATACCCCAGCTGCATCAACGCTTCTTCACCGAACTGGTACTTGCCGATGTAGTTGTAGCTGTTGATGATGCCGATGTTGCCGCTCGACTCTTCGAAGCCGACGGCATCAAGGAACGCCTTGAGATTTCCCGCACTCATTGCGCGTCTCCACACTCGCCCAGCCGCCGGACCATCTCCAGATTCGCCGGCATCCGGGCATCAAGCGCCGCACGCTGTGCCTCGGAGGGGTTCCCCAGCCAGCGAAGCTCGCAGTTCAGGGTCAGCCGACCCACCATGTGCCGATGGGCCGGGTCGTACAGCGCGGCAAGCTGCGTCGTGCCGCACGCATGTGCCTGGCAGGCCGAGTACAGCCACCACGTCTGCGCTTCGATCGACAGCGGCTTCCCCGCTGCGCTGGGGCCGGTCAGCAGCCGCTCCTTCAAGCGGGGCGCCGCGTCGGCGGGCACCTCTGCCAGAAGCGTGTCGAAGGCCCTGGTCACGTCGGCGTTGCTGCGGCCACAGCCATCGGGGGCCGGCTTTCCCTTGCCCACCAAAGCAAACAGATACGTCGCCAGAGGCTGCTCCGCGCACGTTGGCTGCGGCAGATCGAGGGAGGCATCTGCAAGGGGCGCGGCAGCAGCGCACTGCCATGCCAGTGCCGCCGACAGCGGCAGCAGAAACAGCATCTTCTTCATTGTGTTCATCCCGAGAAACCGATGATCCGCTTCTGCTTCATGTCACCCAGCACCCACGACGGCAGCTCGCTCTTGGTGCTGCTGGGGCCGAGGAAGGATTTGCGTTGCGCATGCACAGTGATCGCGCCAGGCGCATTGACCACGATGTTGCCGTCGGCCACCGTGATGCTGGCCCCCCCCGCAGTGGCGACGTGGAGGGTCTTGCCTGCGGCCAACTCGACATGCGCCTGGCCGCTCGCGCCGCGCAGGCCGGCTCGCGCCTGTACGCGGATGGCATCGCTCTGGGCCTGGACTTCGATCTCGCGGGTGCCCGCCACCAGGGTCAGGGCGGCGGCAGTCCCACCCGCGCCTGTGGCAGCAGCCGCCAACAGGCCCAGCGACTGGCCTGCGTGCAGCCGGGCCTGCCCCATGACCGTCGTGTCCGAATGCGCGCCGCTCGCCAGCAGCAGCGCTTCGCCACTGCTCCACATGATGCTCTGCCCCGCGACGTGCGCCACACCGTCAGGCGCCGCCATCCCGAGCAGCGGCGCGCCACTGTGGGGAATACGGCCCTCGCCGGGCTCGGCACCGTGCTGCGGTGCCTGCGCCACGCCAGCGGTGTACTGCGTTCCGGCTACGACGGTCCGGGCGGCTGCCGACATCGCAGCCAGTGGTGCCTGCGTCTGCACCATCCGCGAGCGTTTCATTCCGCGCGCCCCTTCCTGCATCGCCAGCGGACTGGTCACATGCGTGCGGGCCGCCTGGGTAAAGCGCTCGCCCAGCGTCTGCAGCTGCGTCAGCAGCGCCGAGGGCTGCACGGCCTCGCCAGCGGGGGTGGTGCCGGCATGGCCATAGGCGGTGAACCACGCCCCGGCAGTACCACGCACCGCACCCCACGCATCGCTGCGCAGTTCGAAACCGGTGCCGCGCAGGCTGCCAACGTAGTTGTCGGCCTGGTGCCGCAGATGGCCAAGCGTCAGCTGCGAAACTTCCTGGCTGCTGGCCAGCTGGGCCCGCAGCTGCTGGTTGGAATCATCGAACAGCAGGTGGTTGCTGCCTTCGCCACCGTCCCACTCGCGCGAACGGATACCCCAGAGCGCACCGCCGTGGCGATGCGCCTGGTCACCGGCACCCGCGGCATGCCACGCCGGCGCCTGGCCACCACTGAGGTTGGCCTGCGCACTGTTGCGTGCATCGGCCGCCTGCCCGTAGGCGGACAGGTCGTCTTCGCCATTGGCACCTGCCGGCGTCGGCGCCACGCCTGCTTCGCCGCGCCCGTTGTACAGCGCCCCGAGCACCAGCGGACGATCAATGTCGCCATCCAGGAAGCCGACCAGCACTTCCTGGCCGATGCGCGGCAGGAACTGGCTGCCCACGCCTGGGCCCGCATAGCGCTGCGCGACGCGCAACCATGCGCTGTCCTGCACGCCGGCGCCCTGTGCCTGCTGGAAATGGAAGCGCACGCGTACACGGCCGTGCCTGTCGGCATGCAGGTCGCGGCTACCCACGCCCTGGCCGGCCACCACCACCGCGGTCTGGTAACCAGGCACCGTGGGGCGCGGATTCAGGCGCGCGCCGGTGCCGTCGATCAGCTGCGGACGCCACGGCGTGGTGCGCTCCACGGCCTGGAAGGTGTTGCCATATCCCACCGCTTCGGCCTGTGCCCACAGCGGTGCATCCTGCGCATCGCCCGGTGCAACGCCAAGCGCGTCCTCCAGGCTGCGTCGCAGATCGGTCGGCAGGTTGTTGATGCCTGCATGGTCCACCGCGACGAGCAGAAGCTCCGGCGGGGTGGCGCCCGGCGCCTGCTGCAGGCGCAGCCAGCACCCGGAGTGCAGTCCACGGACCGTGCCGCGACCCTGCCAGCTGCGGCTGTGGGCTTCACGGGCCTGGGCCTGCAAGCGGGCCTGCCGCGAGGCCGAAGCCGCATCGCTGAAGGCGTAGGCACCGACCGCATCGAAATCCTCGCGCGGCGACTGGCTGCCGCCACCATCCATCGGTGCCTGACCGGCCAGCGCACGGACCTGGCGGTAGTCGTCACTCTGCAGGTTGACGACGGTGCTGCCAAGGCGGCGATGCAGGCCGATGGCCTGCACGCTGTCGCTGGACTCGGTCGCATCACTGCGGTGGAAACGCACACCGGCACCCGAACTGGCCGCATCTTCCGGCAGGTCGACGCTGTCGGCGAAGATTTCCATGCCATTGCCGCAGGGCGCTTCGTCATCCGCGTACAGCCGCCAGCCAAGACCTTCTTCGGCCAGCAGGCGCTGCAGGAAATCCAGGTCGCTCTCGCGGTACTGCACGCAGTAGCTGCGCACGCGCTCCTCCAGGAATGCGTCCATGCCCTCGGCCCACCGCCAGCGGGCGACTGCGGAGTGGCCGCCGAGCACCGCATCGACGATCTCGCGGATGCCCTGCTCCTGGAACACGCGGCTGTGCCGCGCGTACTGCAGCCACCAGGTCCACGAGACCAGCTGCAGGTGGAAACGGGCCAGGCCGCCATCGCTGCCCAGGCAGGCCGCGTCCGCAACCAGGCCACTGCGTCGCCATTCACCACCATCGGCGCAGCGGGTCACCAGGGTGGCGCGGGTGCCTGGCAGTTCCGCCAGGTCGATGCCCGCATCGGTGCCCAGCAGGGTCACCTCGGTCCAGGCGTGCTCGCAGAGTGCATCACGCCCCCGCCAGCGTTCGACCGTGCAGGCGGCCAGCGCCTCGTTCTCCAGTCGATACAAACGCTGCGCATCACCGAGCCCGGCGACTGGCGTCATCACGTAATTCAGCTGATCCATGCCAATTCCAGAGTAAAAAACGTCGACCCACTCACGTGGCACGTCGATTTCCAGCCGGCGATGCTAGCAGAACAATGCGAGCGTCAATATCACGGCAGACGCGCCCCCATGAAACTGGGTATTGCGTCACATAATTGACGGAACGGGCACTCAAGGCCGCTTTGGTTGCAGCGGACACCGGCGCGCTGTTCACACGCGCGGGCTAGAATCGATCCCAGTCCTCAACGAGACCTGCCATGCTGGATCAGGAAGCCCTGCTGGCCCCGATTTCTGACAACGCCCCGACCGGTGAAGACCTGTCGTTCTCCGCCGAGTTTGACCGGATCATCGAAAACCGTCGTGCCGACGACCCGACCCTGGATCAGGGCGCGTGGCAGACCGACATCAAATACGCCGACTGGAGCAGCGTCCTGCGCGACGCCAGCGACCTGCTGCAGACGCGAACCAAGGACCTGCGCTTGGCAGGCTGGCTGAGCGAGTCAGCCACCCAGCTCGAAGGCTTCCAGGGCCTGGCGGCAGGCTACCGGGTCACCGCTGGCCTTTGCGACCGCTTCTGGGACGACGTGCACCCGCAGGCGCCGGACGGCGATTTCGAAGAACGCATCGGCAACCTGAGCTGGCTGCTGACCAATTCCCTGCAGTGGCTGCGCGCCGTCCCGATCATTGCGGCACCGCAGGGCCGCTTCAGCCTGGCCGATTTTGAACACGCCCACGCCCGCGCCAACAGTGGCGAGGACGAGGACGGTCGCCCGGGGCTGGACATCCTCAACGCGGCGCGCCGCGATACCCAGCACGGGTTCTATCGGCAGATGGCCGATGACCTGCCGGACTGCAGCCAGGCCCTGGCCGAGCTGCAGGCCGCCGTCGACAACCGGCTCGGGCTGGATGGCCCCAGCTTCAGCGCCGTCCGCGAACAGCTGGAGCACCTGCAGCGCACCGTACTGCGCTTCGCGCGCGAGGCCGGCGTCCTGCTCGATGGCGAAACCCTGCCGGCAGACGACGCGTTCAGTGAGACCGCATTTGCCGATGATGGCCCGTCCTTCGACACGGCTCCCGTCGCACCGAGCCGCGGCCCTGCCGGCGCTCCGGCCTCACGCAAGGAGGCGCTGCAGCAGCTGCGGCAGGTGGCCGAGTTCTTCCGCCGGACCGAACCGCACAGCCCGGTCGCCTATCTGGCCGAAAAAGCTGCACGCTGGGGCGAAATGCCACTGCACGTCTGGCTCAAGCGGGTCATCAAGGACCACAGCACGCTGGAGCAGATGGAAGAGATGCTGGATGTGAACCCGGAGGATTGACCTCTACTCCGGGCACCGCCGCAACGGAAGGATCGGGTGATACCCGATCCTTCTGCGTTTACTGGATCTTGAATTCGATGCGACGGTTGCGGGCGCGGCCGTCGTTGCTGGTGTTGTCGGCCACCGGCTCGTCCGGTCCCTTGCCCAGCACGTCCATGTGGCTGCCCGGGATGCCCTTGGCCATCATGTAGTTCTTCACCGCAAGCGCGCGCCCGTGGCTCAGCGCCAGGTTCGACTCGCGCTGGCCCACGTTGTCGGTGTGGCCGATGATGAGGAACCGGCTGTCCGGCATCTGCGCCATCTTGGCCACCATTTCATCCAGGATGCCCATGCCGAACGGGGTCAGGCGGGCACTGCCACTCTGGAACTCGATGATGCGGTTGGCCAGCGTCTGGTCCAGCACGTTCTGCTGGGAGCCCACCTTCAGGGCGTTCGTCACCGTGTAGCTGGTATTGCTGGCCAGGCTGAGGTCGCTGGCGACCTGCTGGCGCAACGCCTCATTGCCGACCTCGCCGGTGATGCGCACCGACTGCCCATTGACTTCCAGCTTGCCGGGCGAGACACGCTTCAGGCCCGGGTTGATCATGCCCGAGACGTAGTCGCCCCAGTTCGGCGGGGTCGCGATCGTCTCCACCTGGATCCGGTCGACCACGCGGTCGGCGCCGTACACCGCACGCAGGTTGTTCAACAGCTTGGCCTTGGTTGCCTGGTCAGGCACCACACCTTCGATGACCACCGGACGCTCGGTTGCCGCAGGCGCGCCCGCGGCGGTGTTCTGCGCGGCCAACGGTGCAGCCGCCAGCAGGAGCGGCAGCATGAAGTGGAGAGGGTTGCACACGCGCATCATCAGGTTCCCAGGAAAGTCTCGCCGAACAGCTTGCGTGCGGTGGCCAGGGCCAGATCGTCACGGTCAAGGAAGCTGCCAAAGCGATTGAGGTTGTAGTCGCCACGCATGTAGTCGTCGACCCATTCCGAATGCTGGGTGCGGATCAGGAAATCGCCGGCCTCTGCCGGGTCCAGCACCGCGCGCAGCACCTGGCGGTCGGCACCGTTGAAGCCGACGATCATGCTGGGTGCCGCGTCGTTGCGGATCAGCACGGCCAGTTCAAAGTCGCCGCGGGCGACGAAGCTGGACAGCAGGTCGAGCCAGAAGGCCGCCACCAGCGGGCGATAGGCCGGGTCGCGCACCAGCGGGAACACCAGCGCCTTGTCGATGTTGACGTCGCCCCCGCTCAGCACCGGCTGCAGCAGCAGCCCCAATGCCGGCAGCACCTGCCGCAGCGCCACGTCACCGTGGCCGGAATCACGCAGCCGCTGTTCGAGGTCGGCGACCGTGGTGCTTTCCAGGAAGTCCTGGAAGCTGCCGTTGTAGTCGCTGGGATCGGTACTGATGCTGAAACGCGCATCAGCCAGCTGCGCCAGCGCCTGTGCGGCATCGCTGTCCTGGCAGGCCTGGCGTGCAAGGCGGGCCAGGCCCGACCAGGCGTTGGACATCGCCAGCGGGCTGCGGCCGATGAAGGGCAGCGGTTCCGGCGCGTCCAGGCGCAGTGCCGACAACAGCGGGAAGCGTCGCTCGGACGCGTCGCGGCTGGGCAGGAAGTGGCCGCACAGCACCATCTTGCTGCGCGAGCCGAGGAAGGCATAGTGGATCTCGGGCGCTTCGTCGTAGCGCTGCTTCCAGTCCGGGCTCTGGCTCAGCAGCTCCAGGCTTTCCCCGGCCCAGCGGTCGAGCCAGCCGAGCAACTGGTGGTTGTCGGCCGCGCGGACGAAATCGCCGCGCGAGGGCACCTTGCCGAAATAGGACACGCCTGCACTGACCACCCGACTCATTGTGCGCCTCCTGCGGCCGGCGCCGGCGCCGCTGCCGGTGCAGCAGTGGGGGCCGCCGGTGCAGCAGGCGCGCCACCGGCGACGCGTTCGGGCAGCTGCAATCCGCGCTGCCAGTCGCCACCACCCTCGGCGGCTTCACCGGCACGACGCACGATGCGCATCTCCACCGGCACCGACACGCCATTGCCCGTCCAGGTAATGCGGCTGGAATCATCCAGACGCTCGACCTGGCCAGCACCCATCAAGCGGTTGACGCCGTTCGAACCCGGCGCGCTGAACACTTCCACCGTCCTGCCATCGCCGGTCACCGCGGTGATCTTCACGCCTGGCACCTGGCCGACGTTCGGGTACTGCATGGTCGTCCACTGCGGCGGCGTATTGCGATAGCGCAGCACCTGGCCATCGATCTCGATGGTGTACTCCAGCGCACCGGCTGCAGGCGCCGGCAGGATCTCGAACACCGTGGTGTCCTGCGCCGCACCCGCTGCCGCGCCGCTGACCCAGTTGCCGTAGTTGGCGACCAGGTCGGCCGACAGGTTCACGCCCTGCCCTGCCCAGCGCCGGGTCTCCAGCAGCGGACCGCGCTGGATCACCAGCGAACCCAGGGCCTCCTTGTTGAACGCCGCGATGCTGCCGCTGGCGCCGAACACTGCCGCCACGTCGCTCGGTGCAGCATCGACGTCGGAGTTCAGGTTGAACGGATACTGCTGGCCGATGCGCGCCTTGAACGGGTCGTACACCTGGGCCTTCCAGGTCTTGTTCACCTCGTCCTCGGTCGGCGTGATGAGCGCACTGAAAGTCTGGGTGAGTGGGCGCAGCAGCAGCGGCCGCAGAGCGGCGCGCTGCTTTTCGTCCAGGCCGGTCAGCACCTGCTCGTCGACCAGGGCCAGGCCCACGCTCAACTCTGACCCCTCGTTGCTGAAGGTGTCCTGCATCAGCTTGCGGGTGCCCACGCCGATCTCGCCCTGGCTCTTGATGGCATTGAGGCGGGCGCGCAGCTTGGCCAGCGTTTCGAAGTAGGCCGTCATGATGGCCGGCTGGTCACCGCGCTCGCTGGTCAGCCGCGCGATGCCCTCGAACGCCTTGCCGATCGGGCCGACCGGCTGCGCTGCGGCCGTTGCGGCCGGATCCTTGCGCAGCACGGTGCGCTGGAACCACGCCACGAAGCCCTTGCGTGCCTTCGTCGAACGCGCCAGTGCCGCCGGGTTGTCCCACACCGTCTCCTCGTTGATGCGCTCCAGCAGGATGCGCAGCGGCGAATTGGTCGCATCACCCAGCTTGTTGATGCGCGCCACGGCCTCGTCGAAGGTGCTGAACTCAGCCACGCTGAGGCCCTGCACGAACTTGCTCCACTCGCGTGCGTAGTCGTTCTTGTACAGGTTGACCAGCTCGCGCGACACATGCTCCGGGCTGCCCGCCAGCGAAAGATCGCTCTGCTCGGTGGTGCCCAGCACCCAGTCGGTGGTGCTCAGCTGTGTGTTGGCCGCTTCCTTGATCGCGTCCTGCACATAGTCTTCCCAGGCCTTGCGGGAGAACGCGCCGGAAATGGCGTAGCTGCCATTGATCAGGCGGCCGTTGCGCTCCACGCCGATCAGGTTGTCGACGGTGGTGGTGCCGAAACGGGCACCGGCGCGCGCCTTGATCTGCGCATACACGCGCTCCATCGCCGGCTGGCCCTTCATCACCTGGCCCAGCGCCTGGCGGGTATCGGACACCAGCGTGACCTTGTTCTGCACCTGCGGCCAGCTGGGCTTGCCCGACTGCGCCACGTAGAAGGTCATCAGCTTCTCGGCAGCACGCACCATCTCTTCGCGGCTCATCTGCCCACGGTTGGCTTCCAGCCAGGTGCGCCAGAACAGCGTCAACTGCTGCGACAGGTGGGCGCCTTCCACATACTTCGGGTTACCCAGCATCAGGTAGGTCTTGAGCGCGTTGTACGCGTCGTTGGTGCTGGTCGGCGATGCGTTCTGGTACAGCACCTCGCTGTCGGCGGCGGCACCAGTGCCCTGCCCCAGCTTGTCGCGCTCGGCGACCACCTGGCCCAGGTAGTTCTCCAGGTTGGAGACGGTCGGCGCCAGCATCACCTGCTGCATGCCGTGGTTGTATTCACGCAGCAGCTTTTCGCGGATGGCCGTGCCCTGGTACAGGCCCAGGCGGGTGGTGATGCCACCCTCCTTGCCGTAGCGGTCCAGCTGCTCCATGCGGTCCTGCAGCAGCAGCAGTGCATCGATGCGTGACTTCAGGTCCATGCGGTCCTTCTGCACGCGCACGGCCTGGTCCAGATCCTTGGTGGCGTTGGCCACCAGCTGCGCATTGGTGGTGTAGGACCAGGTCCACAGGCCCAGCGCCAGCGCCAGCACGCCCACGGCACCGAGGAACACGCCATAGCGCAGGCGGTTCTGGTGCGGGCTCGAATACTGCCGGACCAGTTCCTTGTCGGCAAAGATGACCTTGCGGAACAGATCCTTGAGGAAGAACGCGGTGTGCCCGGTGGGTGCTTCGTCCACGTTCGAGCCGCGCTGCAGCGCGAACTGGCGGCCGACGCGCTCGGATGCATGGTGCACCGAACGGCCCTCCTGCAGCGCGCTGGAGAAGTAGAAGCCGCGGAACACCGGCTTGAACTGGTAGGGGTTGTCTTCGAACAGGGTGGCGATGAAGGTGCGCAGCGCCGGCTTGATGCCCACGAACTCCAACGGCAGCGACAGCAGGCCCGGCGAGACGTCGCGGCCGCGCTGCATCGCCATGTGGGTCAGGCTCATTTCCTTGATGCCTTCGGCCAGCTCATCGAAATGGCTGTCGAACGCATTCAGCGCGTCGCCCTGCTGCTGCACGTCGAAGGGCAGCGTCGCGCCCCACACATGCTCGCGCTCGGCCGGATCCAGGTTATGGAAGAACTCGCTGAAGCCGGCCACCAGGTCGGCCTTGGTGAACAGCACATACACCGGCGCGAACACTTCCAGCCGCTCGGTGATTTCCTGCACGCGCTGGCGCAGGTTCTTGGCCAGCTCGATGGCGAACTCCGGCTTGCTGCCGGACAGCTCGGCCAGGCTGGCGGCGATGATCACGCCGTTGATGGGCGCGCGCGGACGGTTCTTCTTCAGCAGGCCCAGGAAGGTCAGCCATTCCATGCGGTCTTCAACGCTGACCGAGTAACGGCCGGCGGTATCCAGCACGATGCCGTTGGTGGTGAAGTACCAGTCGCAGTTGCGCGTGCCACCGATGCCCTGCACCACGTTGCCGCGGTTGTCCTCGAACGGGAACTGCAGGCCGGAATTGAGGATCGCCGTGCTCTTGCCCGCCGCCGGGTTGCCGATGATCACGTACCAGGGCAGCTCGTACAGCGCCGCGCTCCCCTTCAGCACGCCCATCCGCGAGGACTTGATCTGCTTGACCGCGTCCATCATGCGCGTGCGCAGGGCCTCGGTGTCGGCACGCTGCGCGGGTTGCGCACCGGCCACCGCCTTGTCCGCCTCGTCCTTGACCATCGCTTCCACGCGCTTGGCAGCGCGGCGGGCCAGGATCCGCTTGATGATCCACACCAGCAGCGCCAGCACCAGCAGGCCTGCCAGCACGATCGCCACCCAGATCCCGATCTGCCGGGCTTCGGCCTCACCGTAGTGCGCCAGCGCCGCGGCACCAACCAGGCCGACCACCAGCCAGAGGCGGTAGTCACGCAGGTAGTAGCTGAAATTGCTCAAACTCATGCAGGGGTCCAGGGGTCAGGAAGCCAGCGACGCATCGGCCGCAGGCATGGGGGAAGAAAGAGGATCAACCGCGCCGAACAGGCGCTGCTGGTTGTCGGCCACGCCCAGCAGCAGCACGGGCTCGGCAGTGCGTTGAAGCTGTGCATGGGCCAGCGCCAACTGCGCCAGCGGCAGGGCGGGGCCAAGCTCACCGGCACTGACCGCCACGGCCAGGCTCTGCGGGCTGAAATCCAGGTCGGGCGACAGCGAAGCAGTGATCGCTGCCGCATCCACCATCAGATCGCCACGGTGGTCGGCATCATGCAGCACGAACTGCACGGGTGCGCGGCCCGCGCTGAGGCCGGACTGCCACTGCGTCGCCAGGGCGGCAAGCTGGCGGCGCTGTTCCGCCGGGCGCTGCCCTTCGATCTGCTCGGCGCGCACCAGCTGCGGCCGCCACAGGCGCCCATCGCCCTCACGCCCCTGGGCCAGGGTCGCCAGCAGAACGCCGGCTGCACCCTCGCCCGGTACGCGGCCGTCGGGATTCTGCGCCGTAGCGAGTACACCCGCGGACTGCCACGAGGAGACGATATCGGGATCGATACACGACGACGCGGCCAGCAGAAGGTGCCAACGCGGCACGGGTGACGCAGAAAGGGCATCGATCACCCGCTGCGCGTGCGGCCAGACCTCGCGCGCCGCGTCCAGCGTCGTGACGCGCACGTCGAACCGCCGCGCGTCGATACCGGCCTTGCGCGCCTGCCCAAGCAGCCACTCCTGCACCCACGGCCGCAGCGCATCGGACCAGCGGCCCGGCACCAGCAGTTCGATCGTCAGCACGTTCTCCACGCGCTGTTCGTCGCGGCGGCGCAGGCCGGCCACCACCACTTCCTCGGATGCGACGATCTCCGGCAGCGCTGCGTAGACTGCTTCCAGCAGCTGTTCCAGCACCGGCTGCAGCAGGGTCATCGCGCGGCGCTCGTGGGCAGCCGTGTCGATGCCATCCTGCCGCACCTGCAGCACTTCCAGCTCGTCCAGGTCGGGCGCTGCGCTCATCCGCACAGGCAGGTTGTGGTTGTCGCGAAAACGCCCGTCCAGCGACGGCCGGGGGGGCGCGGCGGCCACTTCCAGCAGTGCCTGCGGTTCCAGGTCGATGCCCAGCTTCAGGCTGCCGGCCAGCAGAGCCACCGACGCCGGCACCGCTACGCCGGGCTCCTTCACTGCATCACCCTGCGGGGTCGCCGCATCCGTGGCGGCCGGCGCCTCAAGCGCACTGTCGACACCACGCCGCAGCGCACCGCGCACCATGAAGCCTGCACCGCTCAGGCCCACCGGCAGCAGCCCGAGGTAGGCCAGCATCTGCATGCCCGTAGGCACCGTGCCGCTGTTGCGCCAATAGAGGATCGTCGCGCCCCAGGTGGCGATGAAGACCATCACCACCGACGCCGCCCTGCCCAGCCATCCTGCCATCAGTTGCCGTGCTCCATGCGATGCTCCCTCAACCGCCGCTCAGCGCAGGCCCGTCACGGCCTGCGAAGCGACCAGCGTCGCCCCACACGCCGTGCGGTCGCCGTCGCGCGCTACCGGTTGCCCGTCGATGATGACAGTGGCATCGCCGCTGACGATGGTCGTTGAACCGTGCATGGCACACACGGCGCGGTCACCCACACGCGCCACGGCCTTTCCATTGATGTCGGTCTGGCCGGTGCCAGCGACCACGCTGCCGCCGTGGCTGAGCTTGTCACCGACGACGATAAACGGTCGTGCCATCCATCACACTCCTTGATTCCATGTAATCCAGCCTTCCATCGCCACGGACGCGGCGACCTGGATCATCCCCGCAACGATACCAGTATCACAGAAGCGTTATCACCCTTGGCGTGAAAGCTCCTCGCGCTTGGCGGCGCGTGCCGCCCGGCAGCGCCCTGTCATTTCCACGTGAACGTAATCCTTGATGCTGCGCCAGTTGCCACCCCAGTCCAGCCCGGCCTGCTCGGCAAGCTCGCCGTAGAGGAAGTACCCGCGCTTGGTCCAAGCGTCGTTCATGTCCCACTGCAGCTTGCCATCACGCATGGGAGCGCTGTCCACGCCCAGCCCGTACTGATGGCAGCTCTGCCAGGCCCCTGCCCGCGTCGCCTTGCCGCCCGCCATCAGCTCGGCCTGCCGCTGCGGGCTGCGATAGCCCTCAATCAGCACCATCTCATAGCCATATTGGCGCCGCATGACTTCGTAGATGGCCAGCACACGCTGCTGCAGGTCGGGGTCGATCTGGTCCCACTTGCGGTCTGCCGTGACGATTTCCGGCCGCAGCCGCCGCACTTCTGCCGTGGTGAAAACCTCCGGCGGCGGTGGCGGTGGCGGCGCCAGGCGCTCCCCACGCAACAGCTGCGCGACCATTGAACCCGACTCTGCGAAATCATCGCCCCGAAAATCTTCCAGCACCACCGTCTTTCGTGTGACCAATATCACAGTTGGAGGAATCAGCAGCGCCGCTGCGGCAATCGCCATGATTGGCCAATGGCGACGAATCGCGCTGTGCGCGGCGCCCGCTTCTTCACGAACCCCACTGCGCACCCGCGTCACACCATCACCGACCCGGCCCCCGACGCGGCCCGCCTTGCGGCGGAAACGGCCCAGCGTCGCACCCAGCACCGCGCGCAGCGACTCGACGCTTTCGGGGAACAGCAAAACCCAGCACACGCCGGCCACCAGCATTACAACGGCAATGGCCATAACCACGATTGGTACCACCGGTCCTCCCTGACATGCGCTCTGGTTGACGCCCCATCCGCTTTCACTAAGAATGCGGAAATTCGCTTCGGCAACTGCCGACTCACACCAAGGGCTGGATGCACTTGAATAATGGCGGAATCAATCGGCCAAGTCTGCTCTCAGGGGGAGCGCAGGCAAAGGGCCAGGCACCGACATCGGGCCGAATTCTCGCAGACATGGAAGGTCGACAGACCACCACGTCCACGCGTGCTGCGCGCACACCGTCTGGCGGCAACCGCCGCATCGGCCTGTGGCTGGGGGTCGCCGTGGCGGTCGCCGCCATTGCCGGCCTGGCCGCCTGGGGCCTTTCAGGCAGCGGCGGTTACAGCGAATCCGGCGAGTACTCGCTGACCCCGGATCCGGCGCAGTCCAGCGGACCCACCGGGCATCCGGACGTCCCTGTCGACGCGCCGCATGACGGCGCCGCCACGATTGTTGATGCACCTGCAGGCAGCGATGGCGCCGCCACGGGTACGCCATTGGAGAATGCCGCAGCTGCACCGACCGATGCGGCTGCCACTGCACCGGCAGCTGCATCGGCTGCGGCGACACCGGCCGCCGGCGCACGTGGCACGTCGCAGGCCGCGCGCAGCGCTCGCGCAGGAACCCAGCCCGGCAGCAAGGGCCAGGGCGATGAGAACCTGCTCGGCACCCTGCTTGGCATCATCAAGGAAGAAGACAAGGACAAAGCGAAGGCCAAGGCGAAGGCCAACGCCCAGCCGCAGAGCATGGACGAGCTGATTGCGCAGATCGAAGCCGATCAGCGCAAGCGCACCGAGGACGAGCGTGCCGCATTCGAGCGCGTGGCCAGCAAGAAGTCCGCATCGACCGAGTCGAGTATCCAGGCACAGCTTCGCAGCTGCCCCAGCCCGACCTCGCTGAAGGGTGTGGACTGCCGCCGCCGCATCTGCGCGGCGGTGAGCGGGAAAGATCCGGCCTGCCCGGCGATGTAAGCGAGAACCGTAGAGTCGAGCCCTGCTCGGCTCTCACGGTCAGATGGACTGCCGACCCGCCTGCGATTGCGGCAGGACCTCAGCACCAGCCAGCGGCACAGCACCAGGGGCAGCAGCAACGGCATCAGCACGAACCGGGCGCTCAGCATGACTGGGCCAAGGCCGGTGACTACGAACAGGAAGCAGTCGCGCAAGGAAGGCTGGACCGAAAAGTTCATCTGCCGGCCCTCGATCGTGTCGTCCACGTCCGCCGACTCTTGCTGCATGTAGCGCCTGACGAATTCCCAGCCATGCGTCCGGATCCATGGCAGATTGAACGAAGCTCATCACAGTGAACGCTCGATCAGAAAGATGATGTAGAAGCCCGCCGCAACCCCCAGGGCTGTACAGATCAGCGGCCATGTTCTCTCCAGAAAGCCAAATGTCGGGTTGTCGCGCCAATCCCGCTGCAGGTGATCATCCTCTGTGACGAGACCTTCAATCTCGACCACCTTCGGCCACACGGGAATTCGGCAAGTGCTCATTGCCACCCAGCGCCCCAAGGCAATGAAGCTGAAAGGCAAGCAAAAAACTACGTGCAACCAGGGCCAGTGAACCAGGCCGGCAAAGGTCCGGACCACGCCAAACACGAATCCCTCTTTCCTGTCATGGATGGGCAAGTAGAAACCTACCTCCCCGCAAAGATGCTCAAGCTCCGCGTCCCCGCCCTGCATGTACAGCCGGATGAACTCCCACAGCCCCAGCAGATCCGACCGCTCCCCCATGTACTCGTAGCCCAGCGAGAACGTCTCCAGGACGGTCTTTCGGTCATCGGAGAGAAAATGCGCGCGTATGTCGTGGGTTCGTCCTATGGGCGGCGTCGTTGACTCGCCGATGAAGAAGAACAAGCGGTCCCAGTCACCACTGGCAACCGTGCCGTCTTGCCGAAAGAAGTGCACCTTGCGATTCACGCGATCCAATCGGATCGGATAGTGCGTCCATCGGAAGCACTCGCTTCTGAAGAGCCACACGATGCCGGCAAGAATGAACAGTGAAACGGGCGCAATGAAGAGCCAGAAGCACCAGAGGATCCAGCGTTCGTCCTCCCGGAATGGCTCACCCAGGAGAATCAGGTTCACAAAGAGGTAGGACGACGTGGGCACGAACGCGAGTGCGCCCATGACCGAGAGCCAGACATTGAAACCCTTCACCGGGTACCAGCGATCCACCAGCTCGAGGCAGGTCGAGCTGAACTTGATCACGGACAGCCCGCTCCGTGCGGGCACTCCTACTGAGGCCGAAACGTCCAGTCGCTGATTTTCCTCAGCGGCCGTGAGGGGACGATTGACCGCAAAGCGAAGATTCCTAGCATCGATTCCAGCGTAGTCCATTACCTCACCACTCCAACCCAGTCCATGAACGATCCTACTGCAACAACGTGGTGTCGTGCGGCCCTGAGACATGCGCAGGAACGTTGCCGCCGGTGAGCACATCCCGCATCGCTGTCGACCGACTCCGCCAATCGCAACAACCCCGGCACAGTGATGCTCATGCCCAGCAGAGTCATGGGCTTGCGTCAGCACTATTCCGGGCATAGCCTCGATGGAGCTCGCATTCAAAGCAAATGTCGCTGCATGCAGACTCAACAGGATCTACGCTTTACTGAAGTCCCCCTGCCCCCTGATGCAACTTCGCAGGCGTACTCCGTGCGTGACGTGGTGCGCCTTGATGACGAGGCCATGGTCTGGTCGGAAAGCAATGCTGCTTCGCGGATGGAATCCATCATGCCGGTCGCTGCACTGGTGATGCTGTGCATGGCCATCGGCCTGGGTTACATGGGGGTGATGGTGGCGCTTGAACCCACAGAAAGCATGGGAATGCGTGTGTTCGCATCGGCGTGCGCGGGCCTTGGGGTCGCGACACTTCTGGGAACCGCTTTCCTGTGCATCAAGCTGAGCATTGGCAGCAAACAGAGCGACCTGTACTTCTTCCGCAGGACCCGGAAAGTCTTCTGTGTTGTCGACGGCAAGCAATGCCTGTTGGACTGGAACAACGTCAGGCCCTATGCCCGCGTCGGCCACGGCTCGACCCAGCCCGGGGCGCCGTTGATGATGGCTCTCGACCTGATGGAGGTTTTTCCGGAGACTCCTGAACTGTGGCGCCTACGCTTTACTGTCGATGGCCCCCTTCCAGACCGGGAGGCCTGCCAGCAGGCATGGGAGCTGATCCGGCGCTATATGGATGAAGCGCCCGAAGCGATGCCCCCCACTTTCCTGGTTGATCCATCGCACTGGACGACATCCTTGCTGGAGCGGGGACCGCTCTCTGCCGGCGGCGCGGGCAAGGAGATGATTGAACGCATCCGCGCCATGAACTGGAACGTCTTCGCTGTCCCGCAGTACCTGGGGAACGTACTGCTATGGCTGATTTTCTGGCCAGAACCCTTGTCACAGATGCTCTATGCCCAGTTCAAGCGCCCCGTAGCGCCACCCATGGACCTTCTTGCCAGTAACTCGACGCGCGGCAGCAGCGAGCACTATTCCATTCTGCGCTCCAGCCCGGAAGACATTGCCGGAAGGAGAAAGGCTGCCCTCCAGGTCGCGGTGGTGTGCAGCTTCAGTTGCCTGATCAGCTTGATTGGCTGGAGCTTCATCATCTACTCGCTTGTTTTCCTGCGCAGCTGAAACGAAGCGCTCACCCGCTATCAGGCCGCTATCTGAGGCGCCTTCTGCCAACCCCAAGGGGCTTTTCGAGGCTCACTCGCTGCCTCAGAACAGCGTCGGAGAAAGGACCTGCTCCGACCGACTTTAAAACCTCGATTGGCCATCTTGGCCTCCGCTGCAACCGGAAGCTGAGGTAGCGATTCAAACCAATGTAGGCGGTCAGCGGCAGCGCGATCAGGCTGATCGTGCCCAGCAACCACATCGCCGGCCCCTTCTTCCAGTATTGATGGGAACCCGGCCCGATGAGAGGCTGTGCAATCGTCAATGCCTCGCCCAGGTTGACGGCGAAATCCTGATACCGTGGCTCGCCTGCCGTCCAGACAGGCCCGCGTCCTTCCATCATGCGACGAATGTACTCCCACCGCTCAACGGGACCGGAGGTACTGCTGTAGCCAAAACTCGGCCCAATGCCGACGCGCTGGATCTCCAGCGTACTTCCGGGGCGATCTGAAATTGTCAGGACCAAGCTCGCTTCCCGGCGGGCTGCCTGGCCGGTGAAGATCACATGACTGACAACCTCGGCACTGACGCAATCCCAATCGTAGGATTGCACCTCGCAACGAGGTCGGCCGAAAAGGTTCCAACCCCATTGCCACCACGGCAGTCCGAGTGCCTTGAATACATGCACTTTCCTTGCGGGCCGATCAAATAGAACAGGCTCTGCACGGTAGCCCACCCAATCGATCTGGACGAAAAGCAGAAAAACAAAGAGCAGCACGAACTGGAGAATCGTTACCCAGCTGACGCCGGTAATGAAAAATGAGATGTAGAGCCCAAGCACTGCCGAAAATGTGCCAACCCAGCCACAGCTGCTGGCATACCCCCGCATGGCACTCATCTGATCGACAAACGAAATTCCATGCTCATAGACGTCGAGGACACCGCCATGGGCGCAGGGCCGCGGCGAGGCCTGCTGCTGAATCCCAGGCAGCTTCACCGTCGCCGCTGACGATGCATGCTCACGCCCGGCCAACCGCACAACTCTCTTTCATAAGCTGTTCCCGCCTCTTTGAGCCAGGCAAGCGCCTCATTCTCCAGGGCCCTCGCCACTGCTGTCGAATCATCCCAGAAACGCTCCGTCCGGACTGGGGCCAGCGCGTGATTCCAGCGCATCCGCCGAAGAGCAACTTTTCGACGGCGCCGCGCGAGTCAGCCTGCGAACTGGCTCCTTGACACGGCTGATGTAAGTCTAATGCTGCGATGCTTGTTCATCCCAGCTCATCCAAGCGCCACCTTGAAATCAGACCGGCCGACGGTCTGGCTCGAACTGCGCCATGACCTCCGGCTCGACCAGTCTCAGAGGGTCATTGGCATCGATCGCGCATTCGTCCTCTACCCACTGCGGCCACACTGGCATACGGCAGGATTTCAGGACCAGCCAGCGG
>PJTS01000279.1_pt1 | contig 41481 bp, 36 predicted proteins | sample 1512251 | NCBI WGS metagenome assembly PJTS01 (sample SAMN08177686, study PRJNA422409) | Soil metagenome, whole genome shotgun sequencing project. | isolation source: Soil (2) enriched on wood chips: alkali lignin treatment | place: USA: Madison | collected 2015-01-15 | reverse complement strand
CTTGGGCAGTTCCTTGGTGTTGAGATTGATGAGCTGGCTGAAGAACAGATTGATGATGAGGCGGCTTTCGGCCAGCTTGTTGGGCTGGATGCCGATGTAGATGGTCATCTTCTTCTTGCGCACGTCGGTGAGCAGGAAGTCGTTGGTGCTGGTGGCCTTGTCCAGCACCGGGTTGATCCAGGGGTTCAGCGGTTCCTTGAAGGTGCCGAGGATGGACGCGAAGGTCTCATCGGCCTGGGACAGCATGTTGGCGAACGCCGAACGCGCATTGCTGCTCAGGAACGGGCGCTCGGACAGACCCTTCAGGAACTTCTTCAGGTCGGTACCATCGCCGGACGACAGGCGGTATACCGCGCCCAGCGTGGGTGTGCCCATGCCGCCGGGGAAGCCACTGGCGCGCTCGTCGTCCCAGTTCTCAAACAAGTACAGGGTGAAGGCAATGAAGGCATTGCGCGCCTGGCTGACCCAGAACTTCTGGTCCTCGGCACCGTCTGGGTACAGCATGGCCGCGATGCTCATCAGATCCGAGACGCGGAAGGCCGGGTCGTCGGACACATAACTGAGCGGGTTCCAGCGGTGCGTGCGGCGGTCTTCAGCAAAAGGATTGAACAGGTAGATTTCCTGGCCCTGGCTGGCGCGCCAACCGCTGGTCAGGTCGAAGTTCTCCTGCTTGATGTCCAGCACGACCAAAGATTCGCCGTACTCCAGCAGGTTCGGGATGACCACGCCCACACCCTTGCCCGAACGGGTAGGCGCAGCCAGGATCACGAACTGCTGGCCATCCAGGCGCACCAGCTTGCCGCCATGGCTGCCGACCACGATGCTCTGCCCGGTCTTCTTGAACATGCCGTGCTTGGCCAGGTCGGCGCTGGTGGCAAAGCGCGCATCGCCGTGCAGCGAGCGCTTGTCCTTCTTCAGCAGCAGCACCAGCACGACCACCGCCAGCACCAGCAGCGGCACGCCGAAGCCCAGGTAGCCGGCCCACTTGATCTTGCCCACGAACGGGGCGACCGCCGGCTGGCCGATCGCGTTGAAATACTGGTAGTAAGTGTTCCAGGTGAAGAGCTTGGTATCCAGGCCGAGCAACAGCAGGGTCAGATAACCGGACAGCGCAAACCCGAGCACCAGGGTCGCCACGGTGGCGATGGCGATGAGCAGATACTTCTTACTGGGCAACACCCGAATCCTCCATGATGCGCCCAAGGGCGCGACGAGCTAGCGGCGGCGCCAGCGTGACGCCTTCTTCCGCAGGTGGTTTTCATCTTCCAGCCCGGGCTCGACGCCCTCTTCCCGCAGCAGCCGGTCAAGGTACTGCCGCGCTTCGGCCAGCGACATCAGATCGGACAGGCGTTCCCCGTCATCGGCGATGACCGCATGCCCGATCACATCGCCGGGAGCGTACACCGGCGCGTGGGTCACCGCTACCAATCGGTAGCGCCCGCGTAACTCAATCTGGTGTGTGTATTCCTGCATGCTCTCACTCCGTGACGGCGTTCACATGTTATTCCTGCGACGGACCCGTGGGCGGCGCGCACCCGGCTGGCAACGCGCGGGACCAGCACTGACAATACACGCCTGCACCCACGGAGATTGTCATGGAATGGATTGCGCGCGCCCGCGCATTGGCCACCCGCGCCCATGCAGGGCAGGTCGACAAGGCCGGGCAGCCTTACATCGGCCATGTGGGGCGGGTGGCGGCCCGGGTCAGTGGTGATGACGATGCCGAAGTGGTGGCCTGGCTTCACGACGTAGTGGAGGACTGCCCCGCGTATGCTGTGCAGGTACAGGACTTTCCCGAACACATCCAGCGCGCCGTGCAGCTGCTGAGCCGCAGCAGCACCGCCGATGCTGATCAGTACTACGCAGGCATCGCGGCCAACCCGATGGCACTGAAGGTGAAGGTGGCCGACATCGCCGACAACGCCGATGAGCAGCGACTGGGTGCACTGGACCCCGCTACCGCCGAGCGCCTGCGTGGCAAGTACCGGCTCGCGCTGGCGGCGTTGGGGCAAGCGCAGGCGTGAAAGCGCCGCCGGCTGAACGCTGATTTGCCCCGGCGCGGGTGCCACTGCTGCAGTGCAGCAGTACAATGCTCCGTTCCCCTGCCCCGTCGCGCCCCCCGCATGAGCCCCAATTCTTCTCTGGCCGCACGGCTCACGCCGCGCCAGCGCACCCTGATCATCATCGCCCTGTCGCTGGGTGGCTTCGCCATCGGCACCAGTGAGTTCGCCAGCATGGGTCTGATGCTGGAAATCAGCCGCGGCCTGTCCATCAGCGAAACCCAGGTGGGCCACCTGATCAGCGCTTACGCCATTGGCGTGGTGGTCGGTGCCCCGATCCTGGCCTTCGCCGGCGCCAGCTTCCCGCGGCGCAAGCTGCTGCTGGCCTTGATGGGCTTCTATGCCGTCGGCAATCTGGCCAGCGCACTGGCGCCCAACTACGCCACCATGCTGATCGCGCGCTTCGTCGCAGGACTGCCGCACGGTGCGTACTTCGGCGTGGCCATGCTGGTGGCCGCTGCGATCAGCCCGGCGGGCCAACGCGGCCAGGCAATGTCGCGGGTGCTGCTGGGCCTGTCGATCGCGATCCTGATCGGCAACCCGCTCACCACCTGGCTGGGCCAGCAGGTGAGCTGGCGCACGGCCTTTGCCCTGGTCAGCGCGCTGGCCATCGCCACCGTGGTGATGATCGCCCGCTTCCTGCTGCCCGACCCGGACGAGGTGCGTACCTCGCCGATGCGCGAGCTTCGGGCGTTCAACACCACCCAGGTGTGGCTGGCGCTGGGCATCGGCGCGGTCGGCTTTGCCGGCATGTTCTGTGTGTTCACCTACCTGGCGCCCACGCTGGTGCAGGTGACCGGCGTGGCCGAATCGTGGATGCCGCTGGCGGTGGGCGTGTTCGGCATCGGCGCGATCATCGGCAACATCGCCGGTGGCTGGCTGGTGGACAAATTCCACTTCAAGGCCGCTGCGGTGGTACTGGCCTGGTCGATTGTGATGCTGCTGCTGTATCCGGTGGCGGCGCAGTCGGTGTGGACCATCGGCCCGATGATCATCACCGTGGGCACCATGGGCGCGCTGGCCGCGGTGCTGCAGACGCGATTGATGGACGTGGCCGGCGAAGCACAGACCCTGGCTGCCGCATCCAACCACGCTGCCTTCAACACCGCCAACGCGCTGGGGCCGTGGCTGGGCGGCATGGCCATCAGTGCCGGCTTCAGCCCGGCGACCACCGGCTATGTCGGCGCGGCCACTGCGATCGGCGGCCTGCTGTTGTGGTGTGTCTCGGTAATGGTGGACCGCCGCCGCAAGGCCGCCTGAGGTCCTGCACTCAACCCTTGCCGCTGGCAGGGGCTGTGTGCGCGCGATTGGATTTGATCTGGCCACCGCATCGGGCTGACGGGGTCATCACAGGTGAAAGTGTGACGATGAACGTACCTTCCCCTGCCCCCTTCCCCTCATGTCGGACACCGGTCATTTCGCCATTCGCGCCTTCGAGGCCGTCTTCAACATGGCCGGCGGGGTCGAGCGCATCACGTCGCTGACGGTGACCTGCAACCATTGCCAGGCCACGACCTCGTCCACCGAAGGCAATCTGCTGCACCTGCCGGGCGGCACCCTGTTCCGCTGTGAAGACTGCGGCTGCCACCAGGCAGTGAGCAATGCCCGCGTGGCCGACTGGCAGCCGCGCGTGCTCGGCGTATGAACATGCACGCGACATTGACCAGCGCACAGCGACAGATTCTGCAGGCCATTGCCGATGCGGAGCAGGTACACAGTGACGCCGCCACCTGGGCGGTCGCGGCAGGCCTTGCCGTGCAGGCCGAGGACGGCGACATCGACCTGACCCCACGAGGACGCGACGTGCTGCAGGCACATCCGCCGCGCTGAGGCAGCGACGGAGCGGTCATGCGACGTTTCGTGCAGGCCTTCGTGGACGTGGACAGCTTTCCTGCTGCGCTACCCGGCGACGTGTCGGCAGCACTGGCAACAGCGAAGGCACGCTACAACATCGGCAAGGACGGCCACGCCTGGGTCTGGGCGGCCGGCGCGGCTGGGCCGCAGACCACCACGGTCGTTGCGAAGATGCAGTGGGGCCTGGTGCCGCGCTGGTCGAAGCAACCTTCCACGCCCTACACCACCGTGACCGCCCGGCTGGAGCGCGCCCCGCGCAGCCGCCTCTTTGCCGATGCCTGGAGCAAGCGGCGCTGCATCGTGCCGATGACGGGCTATTTCAAATGGGACCGGCAGCGACGACCGCCGTGGCCAATGTTCGTCCAGCGCCAGGATGGTTTGGCCCTGTTGGCGGCGGGACTGTGGGAGCACTGGCAGGACGGGGCCGGCGACATGCGCGACACGTTTTCGATCCTGACCGATGGCAATCCTTCGATCCCGGCCCCGCTGTCTGCCGATGGGCCGGTGTTTGTGGAACCGGCGGCGGCGGCGGCCTGGCTGAGGGGCGAGCTGACCCATCCGGCGCAGCTGCGACGGCAAGCGCATACCGCCATGCTGGAGGCGGCCTATGTCGGTCTGGGTATCCGCGACCCGCAACGCGACGATTACACCCTGCTGGAGCCGGTGAACCCGGATGCGCTGCGTGCCGACAGCGCGCTGCCCGATTGGGATGGCGATGCGCTGGATGACGATGCGTGAGCTACGGGATTGGGGTCAGAGCCCTTTCCTCTGGAAAGGGATCCGACCCCTTGAAAAAACACATGGCGTGGATGTGGCTTGCTGCACAGTGCAGCCCATGCATCACCGCCCTGCCCCCGCCCGCCATGATGCCGTCGCCCTGCAGGCAGGGATGCTCGGCAGTGCGCTGGGCGTAGGCCTGTTCAAGGCGCTGGCACTGTCGGGCGTGGTGTCCGGCTCGCTGATGGGCATGGGCCTGTGGCTGCTGGCCTGCGTCCTGCTCGGTGCATGGGCATTGGCCGCAGGCCTCGCCTGCCTCGCGCTGAGCCGACGCGTGTTCGTGCTGATGCTCGCGTTGTCGGCGGTATTTGTGCTCTGCATTGCCTGACCCGCCGGTGCCTTCGAAAAAAATCCGAATCGGGACGCTAAAGCTTCGGCGTGCAGCGCCGCTATCGTCTTACTGCCTGCCGGGACTCTCTCCTGTGCAGACACGCCCGGCAGTCGGGCTTACGACGACTACCGGACTTCACAAATTGAACACACTGCGCCGCTTCAAGGTAGGCACCCGCCTCGCCACTGGTTTCTCCATTCTGCTGTTGATGATCGCCACCATCCTGGCGATCGCCCTGCACAGCAACTACAAGCAGCGCCAACAATTCGACAACGCGGTGAACGTACGCGTGACCCGTATGGGCGAGCTGTACGACATGCTGATCATCAACAAGGAACTGTTGTTGCTGCGTCGCGATATGCTGCTGCGCCGCGGCCAGGAACTGGACCGCGATCTGGCCACCGTGCAGGCGCAGAGCGCGCGCTACGATCAGATCTGGCAGCACTTCATTGCACGCCCAGCCACCAGCCCGCTTGCGCAGACGATGCGTGACAAGGTGGCCGCGCGCCAGCAGGCCACGCAGACCGCGCTGGACGCGCTGGATGCGCGCATGCGTGCCGGCGATTTCGCGGCCGCCGACGCGCTGCTGTTGGACAAGGTGGCGCCGGCCGCCGCGGAGTGGAATGCCGCACTGAGCGAGTTTGCCGACCTGCAGCAGACGCTGGTGGCCGAAGCGGCGGCGGACATGCAGTCACTGGCGGCGCGCACCACGCGCCTGCTGACCCTGTTCGGGGTCGCCAGCCTGGCCCTGGGCATCCTGGCCGCCTGGCTGATCTCGCGCAGCCTGACCGTCCCATTGGCCCGCGTGCAGGCCTCGATCAATGCCGTGACCCGCGGCGACCTGAGCGTGCGCGCCCAGGATGACTGCGACGACGAAGTGGGCCAGATGCTGCGTGCCACCGATGGCATGGTGCAGCTGCTGCAACGCTTCTCGCAGCAGACCCGGCAGATGATCGACCTGCATGCCGCCGAAGACATCACCCATCGCATGCCGACCGACTTCCCCGGCGTGTACGGTGAACTGGCCGAAGGCATGAACACCATGGTGTTCGAGCATCTGGACGCGATCGTGGATGCGATCGAGGTCCTGAACGAGTACGCCCAGGGCGATCTGCGCCGCAGCGCGCGGCGACTGCCGGGCAGCCGCGCGATCCTGCATGAATCGATGGATGCGGCCAAGGCCAGCCTGCATGCGATCAACCAGGACATCCAGCGTCTGGCACGGGCGGCCGCCGCCGGTGACTTCAGCGTGCGCGGCGATGCCAGTGCCTACCAGCACGATTTCCAGCGCATGATCGTCGACCTGAACCAGTTGATGGAAACCGCCGATGGCAGCCTGAAGGCATTGTCGGTGGTGCTGGGCGCCATGGCCGAGGGCGACCTGACCCGCCGCCTGCAGGGCAGCTACCAGGGCGTGTTCGTGGCCATGCAGCGCGACACCAACCGCACCGCCGAGAACCTGTCGGGCATCGTCCAGCGCATCCAGACGGCGGCGACCTCGATTGCCAACGCCTCGGACGAGATCGCCGCCGGCAACGCGGATCTCTCGCGCCGTACCGAGAGCCAGGCGGCCAACCTGGAGGAAACGGCGGCATCGATGGAAGAACTGACCTCCACCGTGCGCCAGAACGCCGAACACGCCCAGCAGGCCAACGCTGCATCGCGCAGCGCCGGCGATGCCGTGCAGCGCACCGCCCGCGCGGTGCAGGATGTGGTGCAGGTGATGCAGCAGATCGATGCATCGTCGCAGCGCATCGGCGAGATGGTGGGCCTGATCGATGGCATCGCGTTCCAGACCAACATCCTGGCGCTGAATGCCGCCGTGGAAGCGGCGCGTGCCGGTGAGCAGGGCCGTGGCTTCGCCGTGGTGGCCAGCGAGGTGCGCACCCTGGCGCAGCGCGCGGCAGCATCGGCCAAGGACATCAAGGCATTGATCGAGGCCTCCGGCGAGCGCGTGCAGTCGGGCATCGGCATTGCCCGGCAGTCGGAACAGGCCATCGAGCAGCTGCGCGCCGCCGCCGCCCAGACCGACACCCTGATCCAGCAGATTGCACAGGCCGGCAGCGAACAGGCGAGCGGCATCGAGCAGGTGAACCAGACCATCGCACAGATGGACGAGGCCACCCAGCAGAACGCCGCATTGGTGGAAGAAGCCAGCGCATCGGCGCGCGCCCTGGCCGACCAGGCCGGCGCGCTGGACCAGGCCGCCGCGACGTTCCGGATCGCCCCCGCCGGCGCACATCGCGTGGCATTGCCGCACGCGGCCTGAGTCGCCGCCCTGCCCTGCCCAACTGAAGCATTCAGTGGGCAGGGCACAGGTGCCACCCTGAAACACCCGACGCGACGCCTCCTTCGCGCCGCCTGCGGCATGCTGGAACTGTAGCGCGCCCCCACTGCCGTAATGATTTTCCGTACATGCCCGCCAGCCGTGATGAAGAACGAATGTCCACCCTCGCCGGCCTCAATGCGCTGGGCGAGATCAGTGGCGCCTCCTTGGACAGCCTGACCGAGCTGGCCACGCACACGTTCAAGGTTCCCGTAGCGTTCGTCTCGCTGCTGCAGATCGACCGCCAGCGGCTGGTCTCGCGCCGTGGCCTGGCGGTGTCGCAGACCCATATCCGCGATTCCATCTGCGCCAGCACGATTGGTTCACCGGAAACGCTGGTGATCGACGATCTGCTGCAGCACCCGCGGCATGCCAGCAACCCGCTGGTCGCTGGCGAGCCACACCTGCGTTTCTATGCGGGGGCGCCGCTGGTGGCGCGCAATGGCGTGGCGATCGGCGCGTTCTGTGTGATGGATGATAGCCCGCGCACCCTGTCGGACGCTGAGCGGCGGCAGCTGGAGACGCTGGCGCGTGCAGCCATGAACGAACTGGAGCTGCGCGCGATGAGTGGCCGCAGCGACCCGGTGAGCGGCCTGCCGGATCGCCAGCAGTTCATGCTGGACCACGACGCACTGGCCGAACGCGAGCCAGGCGCCTTCATGCATGCGGTGCTGGTGGACGTGCTTGATACCGCCGTTTCCACGGAGGCGGGACAGGTGCTGGGCATGGCCCCGCTGGAAACGCTGATACGGCGTAGCGGTGTGCGCCTGAAAGTGGCGCTGGAGGGCGTAGCCCAGGTCTACCACGTGGGCGTGGCCCGCTTTGCGTTCGTGCTGGAACTGGAGCAGGCCAGCGCGGTGGAAGCCCTGCTGGCCGAGCTGCAGGCACGGGTCACCCGGCCGATGATGGCCGCCGAAGTGCCGATGTCACCGGGCTTCCACGCGGGTGTGTGCGAGCTCACGCTCGGCGAGCACAGCGCCGGCGAAGTGATACGCCGCCTGCTGGTGGGGCTGAGCGCCTCGGTATCGGCCCGCGCGCCGTTCCGCTGGTATTCGCAGGGCCGCGATGCCAGTACCCGCCGCGGCTACCGCCTGGCCACCGATGGCCGCACGGCGCTGCAGCAGGACGAATTCCACCTGGTCTACCAGCCACGCTTCCGCGCCAGAGATCTGCGGACGGTCGCCGCCGAGGTGCTGATCCGCTGGAACCATCCACAACTGGGCCCGGTCAGCCCGGCCGAGTTCATTCCGGTGTTCGAACGCACCGCGCTGATGCACGGCATCACCGACTGGGTGGTGGACCGTGCGCTGGACCAGCTGGCGCGCTGGCACGCTGACGGCCTGCCGCTGAACCTGTCGATCAACTACTCGGCACGGGACATGGCCCGCGAAGGCGCGGCCGAGCGCTTGATCGCCGGGATCGACCGGCGCGGCCTGGCCTGCACCCAGGTGGAGGTGGAAATCACCGAGAGCCAGTGGCTGCGCGCCGATTCGCAGCAGGGCGTGCAACTGAAGCGGATGGCTGATGCGGGCATCCGCGTGGCCGTGGACGACTTCGGCAGCGGCTACAGCAACTTCGGCTACCTGACCGAACTGCCGATCAGCACCCTGAAGCTGGACAAATCGCTGATCGATCGGCTGTGCCTGGACAATCGCTCCAGTGTGAAAGTGGAAGCGATCATTGGCCTGGCCCATCGCCTGGGCTACACCGTGGTGGCCGAAGGCGCCGAGAGCGCCGACCAGGTCAGCCGCCTGCGCGCACTGGGCTGCGATGAGATCCAAGGTTTTGCCCTGGCCCGGCCGATGGATCCGGATCAGCTCTTCCCCGGCCACAGCCGTCCGCTGCTGGATATCCACGTGGCCGAGTGAACCGCTGGCGCGCCGCGCGTCGCTATACTGCCCCTGCCCAGACGCGCTGCCGGATTGCCTGCGATGCCCTCACGAATCGACTTCCGCCCCTCGCTGGACCTCGCCTGCCAGTTGACCGGCATGCGCGTGGCCCTGGTGGGCGAAGTGAGCGATGCCAGCTGGCGGGCCGTACAGAGTGTCGACCGCGCCGGCCTGGGCATCAGCAACGGCATGGTGCTGGACATCAACAAGACCTTCTGCAAGGACGTGAAGGCGCAGCAGTGCCCGGTCTGGTTTGCCGACGCGCAGGCCCATCCCGGGTTCCAGGACAGCCCAATTCCGGGTCTGTACGGTTTCCGCAGCTATATTTCCGTGCCGGTCACCTTGGCAGACGGCAGTATCTTCGGCACCCTCTGCACGCTAGATCCGCTGCCACAACCCGTGGACGAGAGCCATGTGGCGACCCTGACGATGCTGGCACGGCTGGTAGCCGCGCAGATCGATGCGGTGCACGTCCACGACGCCGATGCGGAACTGATCGATGGCCTGAAGCGCGATGGCAACACGCGCGACGTGCGGTTGGCCCAATCCGAGCACAACAACGCCGAACTGCTGCGCGTGGGCAAGGAGCGCGAGGAGTTCATCGCGGTACTGGCCCACGATCTGCGCAACCCCGTGCAGGCCATCCGCGCCGGCGCCGACCTGCTTTCGCTGGGCACGCTGAGCGTTGCGCAGCAGAAGGTGCTGCAGCACATCAACGACAGTACCGACCGCATCGCCGAGCTGATCGATGTGACCCTCGATTTCGCCCGGGGCCGCCTGGGCACCGGCATTGCCCTGAAGCTGGAAGACTGGTCGGACCTTTCCGGGGTGCTGGCCGTGGCCTGCCGCGAGGCGATGCGCGCCTATCCGCAGCGCGGTTGCGAGCTGGATCTGCAGTTGCCGCCGGTGTTCCGCTGCGACGGGGCGCGCCTGTGCCAGTTGCTGGCCAACCTGGTCATCAACGCCGCCGTGCATGGCACCGCCGGGGAATCCATACGTCTGACCGGCCGCGGCGAAGGTGAGGGCCTGCGCATCGAAGTGGCCAACCCCGGGGTGATCCCGCAGGCGCATCTGGCAGCATTGTTCGAGCCGTTCTCGCGCCCGCAGGAAAAGCGCCTGGATTCCGGCCTGGGACTTGGGCTGTATATCGCCTCGCAGATCGCCAAGGCCCATGGCGGCACCCTGTCGGTGGCCAGCGACAGCGATTCGGGCACGGTGCTGACCCTGCGCCTCTGAAACGAAACGGCATTGCCCGAGCGGGGGATGCGTATCGAAGTGTTGCAAATGCTAATATTTCTCATTTGCAACCACCTCCCCCACACCGCCCATGCCCCTGAGATTGCCCCGCCGCCGCGCCCTGTGCGCCACGCTCGCCCTGCCCTTGGCTATTGCCGCACACGCCACGCACGGCGCCGAGAGCCCGCCTGCCAGCGTGCAGGACCTGGACAAAGTAGAAGTGCGTGGCCGCGCACAGACCCTGTACCGGGTGGACGACGCCGCCGTCGGCACCCGCACTGACACGCCCCTGACCCTGGTGCCGCAGTCGATCCAGGTACTGCCGCGCGAACTGATCGATGACCAGGCCGCGCGCCAGGTGACCGACCTGTACCGCAGCATCAGTGGCATCAGCTTCTTCAGCTATGCCGGCGTCACCTTGCGCGGCTTCCGCCAGGAGAATGTGCTCTACGACGGCCTGCGCGGCGATCCCTATGCAGGCTTTTCGGTGCCGCAGCTGTTCAACATCGAACGGGTGGAGGTTCTGAAGGGCCCGGCCGGCGCCCTGTACGGCGGCGGCGACGCCGGCGGCGTGATCAACTACGTGACCCGCAAGCCCAGGGCCACCGCCGAGCGCCGCATCGAACTGCAGGTGGGCAACGAGGATTTCCGCGCCGCCTCGATCGAAGGCACCGGTCCGTTGAACCGCAGCGGCAGCGTGCGCTACCGCGCGGGCCTGTATGGCGACAGTGAATCGGGCGTGCGCTGGAACACCGACAGTGAAAGCGTGATTGGCGATGCCTCGCTGGCCTTCGACGTGGGCGATACCGGCGAGCTGGTCCTGCAGTTCACCGTCATCACCCAGAACCTGGGCGGCAACCGCCTGCGCGGCGTGCCGGTGGACGACAACGGCAGCTTCCTGACCGACCGCCGCTGGAACCACAACGAGGCCAGCGATTTCCTGGACATGCGCGCCAAGGTGGCACTGGCGCAATACCGCTTCGCCCCCACCGATGCGCTGGAAGTGGACGTGGCGGCGCGCTGGTTCAAGAACAGCGAACACCAGATGTACCACGAGCCGATGGGGCTGATCGACCGTGACGGCGACGGCGTGGCCGAGTGGATGACCCGCCAGCTGCGCAACCAGATCCGCGACAACGACGCGGTCACCGCCAATGCGAACGCCGTGTGGCGCACCCGCACCGGCGGCATCGAACACAAGGTGCTGTTCGGTGCCGATGTGTACCAGACCGATGCGGACTTCACCGCGCAGACCGCCAACAGCGCCGACCTGGCCCGCGGCGCCGGTCCGGTGCAGGGCATCGACCTGTTCAACCCGGTGTACGGCGCCAGCACGTGGCATGACTACAACCTGGCCGCCCTGCCCTGGCGCAGCACGTCCACCCGCAGCCAGCGCTACGGTGGGTACCTGCAGGACGAGCTGACCCTGACCCCGCGCTGGCACGTGCTGGCCGGCCTGCGCTGGGATGGCTTCAAGGACAAAGACCGCATCGCCCACAGCAGCGTGGATGGCAACGACATCAGCTGGCGGCTGGGCAGCACCTTCATCGTGCGCGATGGCCTGAACCTGTACGCCAACGTGGCCAGTGGCTTCGTGCCGCAGAGCGCGACGAACCAGAACCCCGCCGCCGGCGGCCCGTTCGATGCCGAGCGCAGCAAGCAGTGGGAAGTGGGCATGAAGTCGCTGCTGGCCGACCGGGTCACGCTGAACCTGGCCGCCTACCGCATCGATCGCAGCAACATCGTGCAGGCCACCGGTGAGGTGGTGGGAGGGGTGAACCAGCTGGCCGCGCTGGGCCTGGTGCGCAGCACCGGCATGGAGATGGACCTGCTGGCCGACGTGACCGAACGCTGGGTGCTGAACCTGACCTACGCCTACAACGATGCGCGGGTGAAGGATGCCGGCCCGAACGGCATCACCAATGCCTCTGGCGATCGCTTCGCCAATGCGCCGCGCAACAAGCTGGGGCTGTGGACCCGCTACGACCTGCCCGCCCTGCATTCGGCCATCGGCTTCGGTGCCGATTACGTGGACGAGCGTGTCAGCCTGGACGGCCAGCGGGTGAAACCGTACACCGTGTTCGACATGAGCTGGAAGACCACCTGGCAGCAGTGGCAGTTCCAGGCCAACGTAAAGAACCTGTTCGACAAGGTGTATGCGGCCAGCGGCTTCATCGAGCGCAACGGGCACTTCCCCGGCGAACCGCGCCGGGTCTACCTGCAGGCGGCCTACAGCTTCTGATGCACGGCTGACCACCCGGCGGCGTGTAGAGCCTGCACACACGCCGTCGGGTACGCTGTGTCACCTTCCTGCCCTGAGTGGCCATGCACGCTTTTTCCCTTCCGGTCTCTGCCCCCGAGCAGCTGGCGTACCGTCTGCTGCAGGACAGTGACTGGGCACAGACCGCGCAGGCCGCGCAGATGCCGGCCGAGCTGCGCACCGTGCTGGCTATGGTGTTCGATTCACCCGAGCCGATGTGGATCGCCTGGGGCCCGCAGGACAAGGCGTTCTTCTTCAACGACGCCTACCTGCCACTGCTGGGCGGCAAACTGCACGGCGCCATGGGTGCACGCTTGGACGTGGTGTGGGCCGATGTCTGGGCTGACGTCTGCCAGGCCATCGACGATGCCTTCGCCGGCACCGCGCGCAGCTTCCAGAACCTGCGCCTGATGATGGACCGCGACGGCGCGATGAAGGAAACCTGGTGGACCTTCTCCTATTCGCCGCTGCGGCTGGGCAACGGCGAGATCGCCGGCCTGCTGTGCGTGGTGAGCGAGCAGACCGAGCGGGTGATCGAGCGCGACCTGCACAGCCGCCAGGTGGCCGCCATTACCCAGGAAGCACGCGAGGCCCACCTGGAGCTGGTGCGCGCACGCGAGCAGCTGCGCCAGGCACAGAAACTGGAAGCCATGGGCCAGTTGACCGGCGGCGTGGCGCACGACTTCAACATTCTGCTGCAGGTGATCACCGGTTCGGTGGACATGCTGCTGTACGGCTGGCCCAGTGATGACCCGCGCCGGCGCTACGCCCAGGCGATCGAATCGGCGGCCGAGCGTGCGACCAAACTGACCGCCCAGCTGCTGGCGTTCTCGCGGCGGCAGAGCCTGTCGCCGGAGGTATTCGACCTGTGCGAGAGCGTGCAGGCGCTGGCGGACATCATCACCACCGTGGTGGGCGCGCGGATTGATGTGGAACTGACGCTGCCCGACGTGCCGCTGCCGGTGCTGCTGGATCGCAACCAACTGGACACCGCGTTGATCAACATCGCGGTGAACGCGCGCGATGCGATCCAGGGCCACGGCCAGGTGACGCTGGCGGTACAACGGGTCAGCACCGTACCGTCGGTGCGCCAGTCAATTCCATTGAAGGGCGACTTTGCTGCCATCAGCGTGACCGATTCCGGCAGCGGAATCAACCCGTCGGTGCTCGAGCGCATCTTCGAACCTTTCTTCACCACCAAGGGCGTGGGCGCCGGTACCGGCCTGGGGCTGAGCCAGGTATTCGGCTTCGTGAAGCAATCGGAAGGCGAAGTGGATGTGCAGAGCCGGCCGGGGGCAGGCACCTGCTTCACCCTGTACCTGCCGCTGACCCAATGCACCGACAGCATGCCGCGCCCTGCCCCGCACCCCGGCCTGGCCAGTGGCGGCGGGCTGTGCGTGCTGGTGGTGGAAGACAACGTGGACGTGGCCGACTTCGCCGTGGGCGCGCTGCGCGAGCTGGGCTATGGCGTGGTACTGGCGCGCAATGCCGCAGAGGCCATGGCCGAGCTGGAGCATGACGCCACGCGCTTCCAGCTGGTCTTCACCGACGTGGTGATGCCTGGCACCAACGGCCTGGAGCTGGCACGCACGATCCGCACGCAGTTCCCGAAGCTGCCGATCATCCTGACCAGCGGCTACAGCGAACTGCTGGCGCGCGACCCGGGCCATGGCTTCACTCTGCTGCGCAAGCCATATTCACTGAAACAGCTGGCCCAGGTGATGACCGACGCGGCGCACGGCAGCGCCCGGTAGATGCCCACCTTGGTGGGCATTGCTCTCCGCCTACCTCTCATGCCCACCAAGGTGGGCACCTACCGAAATGCCTTTGGTAGATGCCCACCTTGGTGGGCATTGCTCTCTGCCTACCCCTCGTGCCCACCAAGGTAGGCACCTACCGAAATGCCTTTGGTAGATGCCCACCTTGGTGGGCATTGCTCTCCGCCTACCTACCCTTCGTGCCCACCAAGGTGGGCACCTACCGGGTAGGCCGCGGATCGTGGGTTGTCACGGAACCAGACACCGTTCCACCTGCAGCGACAAGGCTTCGCAGGCGTCGAACAGCCCATCGACCACGGCCGCGGAGGGACAGCCCGCCGGATCATCACTTTCCCGCGCCACATGGGCGGCATGCAGCACGGCGGTCAATGCGGTAATGCCCGACGCGCAGCGTGTGGCAAGGGCCAGGTCGTATGCGCGGGCAGCGCTTAGACGGTGTTCGCCCCACGGTTCACCGTCTGCACGCAGGTTCCTGCCGTGGGCTTTCAGGTGCGCGAAGAACGCAGACGGCGCGACGCTGTCGGCGGAATCGCAGAGCGCGTCGTCCAGCTGTTCGGCGATGGCATTGGGCAGATCGCGCGTGGCGTTACCCAGCAGTGCATGCAGGCGGGGATAGTCGGGAAGCAGGTCGGACATGGCGGCAACCTCACGGTGTGGCCACCTGCGCAAGCAAGGTGGCGGACGGTGCGGGTTGGCGTGCCGGATACGTACCACTAAAGCCGGCGGATCGAGAGATCCCCACGCACCGTCCGCCATGAACTGGCAGCGCAGTGCATTGTCGGGGCTGCAGGGAAAGCTGCAAGCGCGACCGGTAGTGGTACGTAAGTTCGGGACGCCAATCCCGGCCAGGGCAGATGCCTTGGCCGGGCCATCATTCGCGCGGCGTCCAGCGCTGAAAAGAGGCAGAAACGGCAACGTGTGCAGCCAGCGACAACCGGGCCGTTTCGGCTGCTGAAGCCGTGACGAAACGCACGCGGCGGAGAGCTCCAACGTCCGCTATCGCATGGTCGATAACGACGTTGGACACATCAGAACCACTCCCCACTTGCGAACCGCGACAGACCCGCAGTCCCGCAGCACCCCGTCACAGGCCCCGCATCGACTGCGCGTGTGTCTGCATCTCCGTCTGCTGCTGTGTCCGCTCCTGGGTCTGCTGCAGGGATTGGGTCTGGCGAATCCCTTCCGCCTGCTCCAAGCTCTGCTGCGCGGGCTCCTGGGCTGCCAGACGACCGTCCACGCGTGCGTGGAAATGCGGCCCAGCGCCTCCAAATGGCGCGTGCACGGCAAAGACGTTCTGGGCGCCATCGCCGCCAAGCGCACCGGTTACCTGGTCCACGCGCTTTATCAGCGGATCGCCGACCTGCTGCCGGTACAGAGAAGCGCTGACATTGCGGGACTCTTCGGCGGACCAATTGCCCGTCCCCTGCACCCAATCATGGATTCTGGCGTAGGTGGAATGATCGGGGTGGGCCGGATTATCGGCCAACATCTGCGTTTGGCTCGAGGCGGCTTGCGGTTGTACAGCCGGCTGAGCAGTCCCCGCCCGGCCCACCTGCATGACCTCGACCGCCCGGATCTGACCATGGGACGTATCGGAAAACACGAAGGTTTCCCCCTGCCCGCCCAAGCGGAGGCCTGCCGCCTGGATATCGTCGAAGGAGCTGCCGAGCTCGGCCATGTTCAAACCGACGCGGGGCAATGGCAGGCGACTCGTTCTTGCCACATCGTCTGCAACGGCCGCCGCATTCGACGCGGCCGAGGCGAGGTAATAGGTGTGGTAATCCGCGCGCCCCGCCTCGCCCAGCCTGCCCGCACTCAGATCGAAATGGCACGCCGCTACCGCGTTGACAGCGGGGCTGTTGATCTTCCCACTGGTGTGCAGCATGCCGTCCTCGCCGCGCTCGATGCCCGGCGCCGGCCGCCCATGAGTGACGCAGCGGGATGTACGATCCAATCGTCGTAGTACTTCCCCTTCTTCGGCATCAGGCTGCTCGCTCCGGACTCGGCTGCTAACCGCGTTGATCGAAAGCAGCTCCGCAAACGCCTCATTCTGCCGAAAAGCATTCACATAGCTTTTGGCATGTGCTGTGACATCCACGGTCGACGCGCCCGAAGCACTTCCACTTCTTATGGCGCTTTCAACCAAATGGCCATAGCTCTCGACACTCAGAAGCGTCGACCGAGCCATCAGCGCATGACCAGTTTCGTGCCCCAGGACACCGGTCAGCATGTCTACCCGCTCTTGATGCTTCGTCCAGAGAAAAAGCTCTGGACTGAGACTGATCGACTTGGTATCCGCATTGTAATGGCCGCTCTGGCCAGGCACATCCGCAAGATGAATTTCCTTGAGGTCCCCCTGCTCAATGGCTTTGCGCATGACACTCGCCAAGTATGGAGAGGACTCGATGGATGCACGCAGATCATGTGCAGCCCACTCTGGCAGCGCATATCGACGCTCGGTGTCTTGGAGGATGCGTTCGATTCGAGGCTCAGCCATCGATGCGATCCAGCTCGAAGCTCACTGCGGTGAAGCAGGTCGGAGCATCACGATCATCCGGCGTCGCCGCGATGTACAGACCCAAGGATGGTGCAACCTTTTTGTCGAACATTACCCGCGGATCGTCCCCAAATGGCGGAACGAACACACCAAATCCATCTGCCACAAGCCCGTCCCAGACGGTCTTATGGGGCAGACACGCGCCATCGGACAACTCCAACTCAACGAATTGGCCGGGACGCCCGGCGTACAACTTCCAGACCGCCCAACTGTAACGGCCCTCCCCCATGCGACCGGCCACACCCCGGCGATCATTATCGGCATCAGGCGGCAGCTTCAGCCCCAGGAGTTTCTCTACGCTGGCGGGCTCGAAGTCGTCCGCCGTGCGTAGCCCACCGGCGAGCGCCTGGACCATTCCCAGTATCTGATCGGCAGTAAGCGCCGGGCCAGAAGGAAGGTCGGCGTAACCGAGGAAGGGCTTCAGCGGGCGGCTGTCCAATGCAGCGGCCTCGTCGGAGATCGCAGCCGCGCGATCCTGCTCCTGCCGAATTTTCAGTTCCATTGCTTCCTGCATGGCCTTCTCCTGTTGTGCATCCGTCGGTGCCGCGCAAGCAACCGAAGCCAGTGAAAGCGCAACGGTGAGAAGCGCCGCCATTCCTTTGCCAAAATTATCCATGGCCCACGCGATCTTGGGGGGGTTGAAGCCAGCCTACCCCCGGCTGTGCAGCCCGTGCAACGCGGGCTTCGTGAATCCGTCCGCATCATCGCGCTTGGTCAGCTGCCGCTGCTCTCGCGCTGGTAGCCGCGATACGCTTCTCCCCACTCGCGCATGGCCAGCAGCACCGGCACCAGCGTGTGGCCGAACTCGGACAGTTCGTACTCCACCTTCGGCGGCACTTCCGGATAGACATGGCGGATCACCACGCCATCAGCCTCCAGCTCGCGCAGTTGACTGGTCAACATGGATTGGGTGGCATTGGGCACCCGCCGCGTGAGTTCCATGAACCGGCGCCGGCCTTTGATCAGGTGAAACAGGATGACCGGCTTCCACACCCCGCCCATCACCGACAGCGTGACCTCCACGGCGCAACCGCTCTTGCCGTCCCAACGCTTGCTACGCATACATACTCCGGAAAACCATAGTACCTACGAAAAATCGTCGTTCTTGTTGCGATAACGGTGCGAGCCTAGCATGGCCCCATCCACTGAACGTGAGGCCCAACCATGAAGTTCAAGGCACTGCTCTCCAGCAAGACGAACGACCGAATTTCCACCGAACTGGTGGATTTTGACGAGGCCGACCTGACGGACGGCGATGTCCTGGTGCAGGTTGAGTATTCGACCCTCAATTACAAGGATGCGCTGGCGCTGACCAACGAGCGCCCGGTCATCCAGAAATTCCCGCTTATTCCCGGTATCGACCTGGCCGGCGTGGTGCTGGAATCCAGCAATGCCGATTTCAAGGCCGGTGATCGCGTGGTGCTCAATGGCTGGGATCTGAGCATGGGCCACCACGGCGGCCTGGCGCAGCGTGCGCGCGTGCGGGGTGAGTGGCTGAACAAGATTCCCGGCAACCTGACCACTCGCGACGCCATGGCCATCGGCACCGCCGGGTATACCGCCATGCTGTGCGTGCTGGCACTGGAAGATGCAGGCGTGACCCCGGAACAGGGCGACGTGCTGGTGACCGGCGCCAATGGCGGCGTAGGCTCGATTGCCGTGTCCATTCTTTCCAAGCTGGGCTACCGCGTGGTGGCCGCCACCGGCCGCCCCGAACATGCCGAGTACCTGCACAGCTTGGGCGCGGCGGAGATCATCGACCGCGCGGAGCTTTCCGAGCCGCGCAAGAAGCCGATCAGCGCCGAGCGCTGGGCCGGCGTGGTGGACGTGGCCGGCGGCCCGACCCTGGTCAACGCGCTTGCCGAAACGAAGTACCGCGGCGCGGTGGCCGCCTGCGGCCTGGCGCAGAGCGATGCACTGCACGGCTCGGTGCTGCCCTTCATCCTGCGCAACGTGACCCTGGCCGGCATCGATTCGGTGAACGCACCGCAGGACGTGCGCCAGCGCGCCTGGGATCGCCTGGCCACCGACCTGGACCCGAAGAAGCTGGAAAGCACGGTGCAGCTGATCGGCTTGGCCGAGGTACTGGATGTGTACACGCAGATCATCCCAGGCAAGGTGCGCGGGCGGATCGTGGTGGATGTGAACGCCTGATGGCAGGCAGGCCCGCGGTGGCACAGTGCCGCCGCGGGGCAGATGGCGTACCCTGCTTCAATGCAGCGCTATTCTGAAACTGCAATCGGCGGATTGCATTCGCTGCGGAACTTCCCCGCTTTCCGGTCCAGCTCAGCACGCAGCTTGGGAATCTTCGCCAGCTTGCCGCGCATCGTCGCGATGGGCAGCACACCCTTGAAGTAGCTTTCCGTCACACCCATCGCGTTTGGCGCACCGCGGATGTTCCACACCAGTTTTTCCAGGCCCGTACCATAAGCCAGCAGCGTATCCAGAGACAGGAAAACCCTTCCGCCAAGGTTTCCGTCGCGGAAGCGATTCCAGTCCATATTGGTTGTCAGGCTGGTGGAGTACACCGAAAACTGCTTGCTCGGATCTTCCGACCGATACAGGTGTATCCAGGTGTGTTTGGGATCTTTCAGCTGCTGGCCGATTTCCTTGGCGTCAAAACGGAAATTCATGACCACCACGACCTCAGCCTCGGGAACGAACTTCTGGCGCGTCGCGTCCACTGGCCAGTAGTAACTCAGGCTCCAGGTGCTGGTCATGCCAGTGCCGAATGGCGTGCTGATTGACGTCCACTGGTAGGTATCCCGCGATGCCGTAGCGCCCGTCGCTCCGTCCACCTGCCGGGACACAGTCCATGCACCGTCCGCCTCATCCATCCCGAAGCTGCAGAACAGAGCCGGGCCCGACGATTGCGCCGCTGCAGGCAGTGCTGCGGCACACAGTGCAATGGCCACAACACAGGTGCGACCAGCGGTAGAAAACAGTCCTGCAGGCATTGGATTCCTTCCCGGGTTCCCATCCATGGAGGGGTCGCAGCCATACGCTACGGCCTGGCGACAGCCTAACCCACTTTGACCGCACGGCAACAGTCACATGCCTCATCAAGCCCCCTTATCATGGGGCTGTAAGGGCGCTTCACGCCCAGTGACGTACGCAAGGCAGTATCTGGATGTCTATGGAATGGCGCCCCTCGGGCTGGGGCCAACGCGTGACCCGCTCACCGGACTGGCGACTGCGGCTGGAAGGCGAGCACGTCGCGCTTCTGATCGAGGGTCGGCAGTACCGACAACACCTGGACGGCGACCAGCGGGTACGGGTGCTTCCCGGCCTGTTCTGGGCCAGGGTTGCGCTGCAGACCACGGACGGTGACACGCTGTCCGTGGATGGCCTGCCCAACCGCGAGGCCTCCCGGTTGTCGGCCGCTGTCCAGCAGGTGCTCTTTGTACGCACCACGCATGGGCGCAAGGCGCTCTTTGCAGACATCCTGGCGCAGATCCAGGCTTGGCTGGCCGAGGCAGATGCGCTGACCGACCGAAGCAGCGCCGGCCGCCGCTGGATCACGCACGAGCAGCAGCAGACGCTGCTGGCCGAGCGCCCCGCCCTGCCCCTGTCGCCTGCCGAGCTGGAACGGCTGTTCCTCGATGAGGACGTGCACAACGACCTGCGTTCGCACAGCCACCGGGCCGCGCTGGATGCGCTGCACGACTGGCAGCTGGATTGGCCTGCCGTGTGGGCCGAGGCCAATGCGACCATGTCAGCACGCGAGCTGGTGCTGGCCAAGGACGTCCTGGACCGGGTCGAGAGCAAACCGCTGACCGAGGAACAGGCCCGCGCGGTCATCTGTTTCGACAATCATGTGCAGGTGGTCGCCGCAGCCGGTTCCGGCAAGACCTCCACCATGGTCGCCAAGGCCGCTTATGCCATTGATCGCGGGTTCGTTGAGCCCGAGCGGATCGTCATGCTCGCCTTCAACAAGGATGCGGCCAAGGAGCTGGAAGAACGCGCACAACGCTCGTTCGACCGGCTCGGCATGGGTGATACCGTGGTGGAGGCCCGCACCTTCCACGCACTGGGCCTGTCGATCATCGCCAAGGCGACCGGGAGCAAGCCCGATATTCCCGAATGGGCCATCGATGCAACGCTGGGCTTCAACAAACTGGCCGAACTGGTGGACGACCTGAAGGACCGCTCGACCCACTTCCGTACCCAGTGGGACATGTTCCGGCTGGTATTCGGCCGCGACCTGCCGCCGCTGGGCGCGCAGATGCTGGCCGATGGCTACGATCGCGATGGCACGCCCTACATCCGCACCCTGCAGGGCGAGCGGGTGAAGAGTCTGGAAGAGTGCGTGATTGCCGATTGGCTGTTCTACAACGGCGTGGCCTACGACTACGAGCGGCGCTACGAATTCGATACTGCTACCGATACCCATCGCCAGTATCGACCAGACTTCTATTACCCGGATGCCGAGCTCTATCACGAGCACTTCGCGCTGGATGCCGACGGCCAACCGCCGCCGCAGTTCGCCCACTATGCCGAGGGCGTGCGCTGGAAGCGTGAGCAGCATGCCGCACGCGGGACTGCGCTGGTCGAGACGACTTCGTTCGGGCTGCGCAGTGGCGAAGCCCTGCACCATCTGTCGGAACGGCTGGGCGAATCGCGCATCGAACTGGACCCCAACCCGGATCGCGACCTGCCCGACGCCGGCGCCAAGCCCATGCCCGATGCGGATCTGATCGGGCTGATGCGCACCTTCATCGCCCATGCCAAGAGCAACTGCCTGAGCCTGGAAGACATGGCCGAGCGCCTGCGGCAGATGCCCGAAGACCAGTTCAAGGAACGCTATCGGCGCTTCCTGGAAATCGCCGGGCCTGTATTCCAGGCCTGGGATGATGCACTGGCCGACGAGCGCAGCATCGATTTCGAGGACATGTTGAACATGGCCGCCGGACTGCTGGAACAGGGCCATTATGAATCACCCTACGAACTGGTGATGGCCGACGAGTTCCAGGACGCCTCGCGTGCCCGCGCCCGCCTCTGCCGCGCCCTGGTCAACCGCCCGGGCCGCTATCTGTTTGCGGTGGGCGACGACTGGCAGTCGATCAACCGTTTTGCCGGTGCCGATGTTTCGGTAATGACCGGTTTCCGCGAATGGATGGGGCATGGCCAGGTACTGAAACTGGAGCAGACCTTCCGCTGTCCGCAGGCACTGTGCGATATCTCCAGCCGCTTCATCAGCCGCAACCCGGCGCAGGTTGCCAAGGCGGTTCGTTCTGCGACGGCGCCTGTTGGACCGGTGCTGCAGGCATTCCAGATGACTCGGCGCGAAGAAGTGCAGGATGGCGTTCGCCAGTATCTGGCGACGTTGCACCAGCGACTGCTGTCTGGTGCCGTGCCTCGTGGCCGCAGCGGGCGCGTGACGGTGTTCATTCTGGGCCGCTACCGGGCGGATCGCAGTGCGCTGCCTGCGGACTGGAAGACGCTGTTTGGCAGCACGATGGAAGTTGAGTTCCTGACCTCCCATCGCTCGAAGGGGCGCGAGGCGGACTACGTGATCCTGCCCGGCATGGTGAATCGTGGATTCCCCAGCCTGCGGGCGGATGATCCGGTGCTGTCTCTGGCGATGCCCGATGGGGATACCTACCCGCTGAGCGAAGAGCGACGGTTGTTCTATGTGGCGCTGACGCGTGCACGGCGCAGCGTGGCGATGTTTACCCTGCAGGGCAAGCACTCGCCCTTCCTGGATGAGCTGGTGGAGGATGGCGTGGTGGAGGTGACGAGCGTGTCGGGTGTGGCGATCAATGAGGAGCGCTGCCCGGTGTGCAAGGTGGGGGTGTTCGTGGAGCGGAATGGACCGCATGGGGCGTTCCGGTCGTGTTCCAGTTACCCGTTGTGCCATAACAAGCCGAAGGGTGGGCGACGCGGGTAGGCCTGGCCAGAGCGGATCGTATGGTGAGCGCACGCCTTGCAATGGCGCGCCGATGAACGTGAAGCTGAGAGAGCGCGAACTGTCGCATCCGCCCGAGACGCCAGTCTGGGCTTCATCTTTCAAGGCGACACGTTTTGCCCAGCTGATCTACGACCTGGGCAGTCCTGCGAACTGCGTCACGCACTGAGAGCCATGCTTTGTAGTGAGCCTGTACTGGCGCAGCCCCGTAGCACCTCAATCAGCGACATGGGCCGATGATGCTGACATTCCTCCAGACCCTTCCTCGTGTTGTGTTGATTGCTTTGATCGCAGTTGCGGCCCCAGGCTGCAGCACGGACCGTTCGTACCCGGTTTACCGCGAGAATCCTGCTCCCACGTATGCCCTGCCGATCGTGATCCGGGTTCGCGATGCACCCGTTAGCGTCCCAACGCCCAAGATAACTGTCCTTTACGAGATCGACCCACGTTGCCTGCCGCCGATCGACAACTACGAGGGCGTGAATTACGAACCCAAATGGCATTCTGTTCAATTGCAGGTGCAACGCATCAGTTCAACCGAATTCACAAGTAAAGCGTTCAAAGACGGGATGGCCGTTGCTGACTACTACGGTCGTGGCCCGTGCAACTGGACGCCCAACACCGTGCAAGCTTCATTTCCAATGGTCGTGGATGGCCGCTCAATTGACGCGAAAGTTGGCGTCGCGTTCCAGAGACTTGAAGATGAGGGCCGCTCAACCACCTACGTAGAGAAGGCACTAAAACCGTTGATTCCCGGGCAGACACCTGAACGGGCTTGGACATTGTCCCAGACCATGTTCGAAAAGCGCCCGCTCGCAGATCACCCCAAGTACTTTGCGATAGATATCTCCTAACGGACTGAAGGAGACGCTCCATGAACCCTGTTACCGGCGCTAGCTTTTGAACCAAGTCCGCGACGATTGGACCGACCAGGATTTCGTCTAGACTCTCGTCAAAACCGAGCGGGGAAGGCGTGACCTGATGGCGTTGCCCGAGTTGAGCCAGCGATTACCCCCACCCTAGCTGGATGTCTTTTCTGGCCGATAGGTTGTTGGCCTTTCAGCGCTGAAACAACAACGTAATTGAGGTTGGGCTTTGCCTAATCAGCCACCATCCCTTCCCGTTGTCAAAAGCGCTGCGGCCTTCCCGGTTCGTCGTTCACACCCAACTGCAATTGCAAGGCTGGATGCTGGGGCGTAGTACCCATCGCGCTGTTCTGACGAGAAACGACCAGAACTTTCATTGCAGATCTTCCCGCCAGCGATCGATGGTGAATATTCAGAGGTGCTCAGCAATGCGCGTCCGGTCCTTCAAGGCGGCCAGGTCAGCTCCTCCATGCGGGCCGTCCTCAGTTGCAAGTAGTGCAACATCCCGCAGGCACACTGCTCAACAACGGGGCTTTCCTCAAAGGCCCCAACCCCAACCGCTGTCAGTGCTGCAATGACGCACAAGTTGGTGGTGGCCACCGCGTTGACGGTGGTCTGAAACAGAATGGCCGCCGGCACGTGCGCCCCGATCTGCCCATTGGGATCTTGATACATCACCCGAATGGCCTTCCCGCCATGGACCAGTCCGCACAGAGGGTCCCACGAATTGGTCACCGTCCGAGCCAGCTTCTGAGGCTCATCGTCCTGCCCGATGCGTGCAATGGCCTGCTCCACGTCCGCGGCAAGGTCTTTGAGGGCAATAGCCACCCACTTTCCTTTCTCGTTCTTCTTTCGGGGGCCGCGATCTTCCTGGAGAAAGTCCGCCAGCTGTTCGTCGTTGGCAAGGAGCTGGACAAACACCGCCCGCAGGAATTGCTCAATCTGGGAGCGGTGCATCGCCAAGGCCACCGCTGGAAGATCGACGGGATGGGTCTCCAGGAGGAACAGCAACGCACGCCCGTAGTCCATCGAGGCCCTCAACAGCTGGAACGTCACCCGGTGCCGCTCACTGCCGGCGGGAACAGTGATGCGGGCCATGCAGGACATGTTCAATTCCAGACTGGCCTTGGCCTCTCTGGCCTCCTGTGCGATGTCCAACGCCGTGGGCTGGCGCTTGGCAGCACGAGCGTCCAGCGCCGATTGAATGCCGCGGCTCAACGGGTCTTCCTTCATGCCATCGCCTCTTGGCGATTCTTTGCCTGCTGGCGCGGCTTCAAGGCATCTGTCGCCACCTGCCTGGGAACGGCCAACCACAAAGGCCCCACCTCGGGGAACAGTCGGAGCATGAGGGAATCCCAGGACCGGTGGGGCGCAAAGGTGGTCTCCCCCCGGGCCAAACTGGTGAGCACGCCTTTCATCTTTGCCTGGAGCTTTCCGGTGCGATCTTGGGACACGACCGTCTTCAATTGGTGGTGTGCACGGAGCATGCAACGGTAGAACCACAAGCTCTTGGGCCATATTTTGTGGGCGTGGTGGCCCAGCTCGGCCAGCGTTTCAAAGCCGATGCCCATCGGGCGCCCTTCGCCGTGCTTGATCGAGTAGCCAATCACCAGCAGTCGGTCCAAATCGGGGGCTTCCTTGGCATAGGTCGGCAGCGTGATCCCCATTGGGGAGAACAAGCGGCGCAAGTCTTCCCAACGGCGATCGCGCTCCTTGTAGTCGGTGATCTCTCCCCGCAGCAGGGCCACGTAGAAGGTTTCGAAAGCCTCTCGCCGATGGCTCCAGACCTGCTCCTCCTGCCAAGCCATTCGGTCCTTTTCTGCTTGGGCTTTGTGCCCTTCGTAGTCGAAGGCGTAGGCCCGAGGGATGCCTCGGCTACACGTGTCGAACGTGAGATCGTCGAAGAAAACCTCCCGCCGCACCTCCACGTCGCGGATCGTGCCGCCCTCCAGGCGGGGCTCCAGCCAAACGCCTTCCAAGCAGAAGCGGCCCTCGCGCTGGGAGCGGGCCACGGTGGCGGGGGTGACGCGAAACGCGTTGCGGTTGTTGGCGAAAAACAGGTCGTCTTCGGACAGTCGGAACTGATCCAGATCCAGGTCCTTGAAGAGCCACAGCATGCGCCCTCCGTTCTTTCGGTAATGCCGCATCCGCTCGGCGATGACGTGAACGAAGGTGGTGGAGAGTTGAATCTCGATGGCCCACCGCTGGCCGTCCCGCTGCGTCTGCACGTCGGGCTGGCGCCACTTCACGCCCTCGATGTCCCACCACCGTTCTTCCAACTTGGTCTCCTGGAAAGACGGATCAGCGTCCAGGCTGTTCCTCACCCACCCCTTGAACGCCTTATGGAGCGCGCCCTCCTTACACAGCCCAAACCGTCGCGCCAGGATGGCTTGGGGCGAATGCCCCTTGCGCCCGGTGCAGGTTTCGCGGTGGCGAGCCGTGAGGTGATCGAAGTAGAAGCGGAACTCGGTTCGGGCGCGGATGGCTTTGGACCTCACGCCCATGGCGTCCTTGCAATAGGGGCACTTGAACCGAGGTGCGCCGTCAAGCACCTCCAGTTCGGCCGCCAGCCGCCCATCCCGGACGACCTCTCCGTAGTCCCGGCCTTCCATGAAGGCCTCAAACGTCAAGCACTCGCCGCCGTCTCGATCCCAGACCAAATCGTGGGATCGCTTCGCAGCTGGCATGTAAAGGACGGTATTCTCCATGAGGACACCTTATCCCGGCCCCGTCTCGCCAGATGAGACCGCTGCAGTCGTCCAACCCCACTGGTTCGTTGCGCCTAATCTGCGGCAAAAAAAAAATTGCCACGCCCGTCTTTGGTTCGGAACATACGGGCCCGCACGATTCACCACAGGGGATCCCATGACGAACCAACACGGCTGGCAGGCCTGCCGTGCGTGCCATGCGCCAGGCCGACATGTGCGAATGGAGGGCAATTGGCACCTGCGCGCCAATCCCGGCTACTGGGGAACCGGTGCTCCGGAAACCTTGGTGCTGGGCTTCTCAAAGGGCGCCACGCAGATCGCCGCTGCCCAGTCCGGGGACTTTGACCAAGTCGCCTTTGCAGGCCCTATGCGCCCTCGCCTCGCAGCCGTGCTGCATGAGCTCGGGGTTGATCTGGGTGGGCAGACGATCGACGAAGCCCTGACCGCCGACAGCCGCCACATAGGCGCGGCCTCCTTGGTGCGCTGTGGGCTGTCGGTGATGGAGAAAGGCAAGCTGGTGAGCAGTGGCACCATCATGCCCAAGGCCATACGCTCGTCGTTGCCCCTGGAAGCCATGAAAACATGTGTGGCACGCCACGTGGATCCGCTTCCTGACAGCGTGGAGCGCGTGGTCTTGTTGGGGACCACCGATGCCTACATGAAGGGGGTCAAGGCGCTCATGCGCCAGCAATTCAACGACTTCCACGAAATCAACGAGGTAGCCTTTAGCGCCCAAGGCCGGACATGGGTGTTTGCGTCGCACCCCAGCCCGGCCAACGGAACCTTTCAAGCGTGGATCGACGGTGACACCGCCACCGAACCGGGCCGCAAGAAGCAGCTGGCGCTCCAAGCGTTGGGCCACAGGGCTGCAGCGCAGGCCCTGCCAACCCCGCCTTGCCCGGCACCGGCACTGATCCAGCCGTGCACGCCGCTTGACCCGATTTCACCAGCTAGGGCGTCCAACGGCGACCGTTTTGCCCGAGCCTTCCACCTGGTTCGCCACGATGGAAGGGTGATCGTCCCGGTGCGGATGAGGGACCGAGACACGGGAAAGGTGGCGTTCCGGGTGGCCAAGATGGGCAACACCAAGGATGGCCAGCGGGAGATCCACGACGAAGCTGAGTTGTTGCGCTTGTGCGAGAGCGGGCAATACCAGGTGCGCGCCCAACCATTGGACAAGTCCACCCCGGCTAACTTTGTTCGGCCGCTGCTCAACCACCGGATCGTGAAGACCCCTGCCCATTGATCGCCGCACGGCGCGCCAAGCGCTCGCAAAGCAGCAAGCGAACCATTTCGCTGGCATGCAGCCCCTCCCGGGCTGTCGCCTGTTCCAGCCGGTCTTTCAGCTCCTCTGGCACGCGAACGGCCATCTGCACGTAAGGCGGCCGGCTCACGAGGACAGCCTCGCCAGGGTGAGCGCCCACCCCAACGCCAAACCGGCCAGGATTTGGGCACGCAAGCGGTAACGCACACGAAGCACCCCGCTGGCGTGCCGTGCATTGAACCAGAAGATGCCAGCCACGCTCAGCACGGTGGTCGGGAACGCTGCAGCCAGGACGGCGGCCAGCACCGCGCCGACGGTGGTCATGCCTGCGCCGCTGCCATGGCGGCCAGGACGAACCACTGTCCAGCGATGAGGCCGTAGCCGATGAGCAATCCCACCAAGCCCGCCCAGCGCTGGCGCGGGGTGCACAGCAGCGCCACGCTGTCGTTGAGCAAGGACCACCCGGAAAGGATGGACAGCCACTCAAAATCATTGGTTGTAGCGTTCATAGATCGAGCCCTCCCCTCCGGCGGAATTGATGGTGGAAAGCAACATGACCTCCTCGTTCTTCACGCACCCGAACACGCCGGCAAAAACATCCAGCAGCGAGGTGCCTTGGGCCGCGTCCAGTTCGGCCTGGCGCGCATACTCGTCCAGCCCAGACGGGAACACCTGGCGTGCGCCGTTGACGGTGCCGCGCATCCCGCTGGCGTTGGGCATGCTCGCCCCAAAGGTGCGGTTCCACGTATCAGAAAACCGGTCCAAGCCGTCCATGCCTATGAAAAGCAATCGCGCCAGCACAAGGGCAACGACGACGTTGACGACAAGCCGCTTCGTCAGTCTGAATCCAATGAACATCGCTCCTCCTTTGTATTTCGTTGGTCGGTATCAGACGCATGCATCACGAACGTCATACGTTTGGGATACACATGCACGAAAAACCCGCAAGGGGATCGCTGTGACTAAAGACAAGAACCGGGAGAAAAGCCCGGTTTTGAGGGCGCGAAACGAAGGGGCTCAATGGCCCTTCAGGTGAACCACCCGCGATCGACGCGGTCCAGATCGTGGTCTTCGCCGAACGTGAGGGCAGCCTCTTGGGCCTTAAGGTCGGCGTAGCGGGCCAGCTCGGTGTCGGTGAGCCCGGCGGCGTCGATGGAGAGGGCGAAGTGCGCTTGAAGGGCGGCGTCGAAGGCGTGACGCCACTGAGCGCTGATGGTCGTCATGGGTGTTCTCCCTGAGGATATGAAAGGGGCCCCGAAGGGCCCCGTGGGGCTCAGGCGCCTTTGGGCTCAGGGAGGCGGAGCACGACACCCCGCTGACCAGCAGGGCGTTGAGGACGAGGCGGTAGCCCTCGCCGTCCTCGTGCGGCCAGGCCGCGCCGATCTTCGACCAGTTGCTGCGCTTCTCGCCTTGGACCTCATATTCCTCCACCAGAAAGGCGTCGAGGCGGCAGGTGGCGGGCTGTGTCTTTTGGGCCATGATGTTGCTCCGTTGGGTTCGAGCGGATTGACCGCGAACCGATTCGGGGAGACGAAAGGCCGTGCAGCACCTTATCAGCGACGAAGCGGCAGCGCAGGATCGCCACAGGCCGAAACGCAGAGAAGGGGTGCGCAGCACTTGCCCTCGGACGCGTGGACCCAAGGTTTCGCACACGGCAACCGCGCCCAATGGAGAAGTGGCCCGGTTTCAGAACGCCCTCCCCTCGTGGGCTTGGTGGAAGACGGTCCACGCGCTCGCGTCCCAAGGGTGGAGTGACCCGGTCCGTTGCAAAGGAACAACAACGCGTCGTATAACCATCGTGCCGGTCGCTTGAAGCGTCGGTGTTGTGCTCGGCCGCCTTAGGGGCCGAGTGCCCGAGGTCCACCCAATGGGGGCACGGGAATCCTTTTCGATTCCGGAGCCCACCGTTGAGCACGAAGACCCTCAAAATCCTGCGCACCCGTTCTTTCCACGCCCAGCAAGGCCGCTGCTACTACTGCAGCGGTCCGATGTGGCTGTGCTCGCCCGACGAGTTGGGCCTGAGCCGCCGTTCGGCAGCGCCCTTCCAATGCACGGCCGAACACCTGCTGGCCCGTCAGGACGGCGGGAAGGACGTGGCGGACAACGTCGTGGCCGCGTGCCACCTTTGCAACCTGCGCCGCCACAAACGCCCCACCCCGGCCCCCTCACCCGATGCATATCGCGCTCGCGTCCAGCAGCGCATGGCCAAGGGGACTTGGCACCCGGGGTTAGCCAAGGTGGCCGCCCACACAGTCATTCACGCTTTATCATGACGCGATCGGCTTCTCACTTTAGCGCTGGATGATCGCGGGGCATGGCAAAAGGATGGCGAAGGAATGGACCCCGTCGTGGGTGGGCCAGCGCGTAACGGGATCATCGGAGTGGCGCTTGCGCTTGGACGGCCTGGAGCTCGCCCTGGCGCTGGACGGGCGCACCCACCGGGTCAACGTCGAAGACGAGGCCACTTACCGCGTTAACGCCGGCACCTTCTGGACCGACATCACGTTCCATCCTGGGCAGGGCCGGGAAGTAAGGGCCGACGGGTTGCCCAATGCCCAGGGCGCCGCCTTGGTTCAAGCGTTGAACGTGGCATTGACGGAGAAGCGCCTGCGCGAGGACGTGGCGTTCCTCAAGAGCCAGCAGCGCACGATCGACGCGTGGCTGGACCACAAGGCAGAACAAGAGCGGGCCTGCTTCGAGCAGCGCCGCTGGTTCACCCACGAGCAGCAGGAGGACGTCCTCGCGGCCCGCCCCACGGTTGACGCGGCCTTCCTCCGATCGCGCCTGAAGAAACCCGGCGTGGCGGTTCGGTTGGGATCGGCTGCCCATGCGATCGAGCGCTCGCTGGCCGCGTGGGAAGCCGACCACCGCCCTGCTTGGGCCGCGCTCAACGCTGCCCACGTGGAACGCGAGCTGGTGGCCTGCAAAGACTTGCTGGACCGGGTGGAGAGCAAACCGCTCACCCCTGAACAGGCAAGGGCCGTGGTGTGCTTCGACAACCGCGTGCAGGTGGTGGCCTCGGCCGGCTCGGGCAAGACCTCCACGATGGTGGCCAAGGCGGCCTACGCCATCCAACGCGGGTTCGTGGATCCCAAACGGATCGTCCTGCTGGCGTTCAACAAGCAGGCCGCCGAAGAGCTCAAGGAGCGCGCGACCTTGGCGTTTGAGCGCTTGGGCATGGCGGAGGTGACCGTGGAGGCCTCCACCTTCCACGCACTGGGCCTGCGCCTCATCGGCAAGGCCACGGGGGAAAAGCCCGACATTCCCGACTGGGCCACCGACGCGGCCGGAGGGGTGCGAAAGCTCACCGACATCGTGGACCAGCTTAAGGACCGGTCGCCCACGTTCCGCCGCCAGTGGGATCTGTTCCGCTTCGTCTTTGGCAAGGACCTCCCAGCCTTTGGTGAGCGGGAGCCAGCGGAGGTGTGGGACGCCCAGGGCAAGGGCGCGCTGGTCACCAACCGCGGCGAGCGGGTGAAGAGCATGGAAGAGGTGATGATCGCCAACCTGCTCTTCTTGAACGGGGTCAACTACCGCTACGAGGCCCGCTACCCCCACCGCACCGCCGACGAAACGCACCGGCAATACAAGCCCGATTTCTACTACCCCGACTTGAACCTGTTCCACGAGCACTTCGCGCTCGACGCCAACGGCGTGCCACCAGAGCGATTCGAAGGTTACTTGGAAGGAGTGAATTGGAAGCGGCAACTCCACGCAGACAAAGGCACAGAGCTGTTTGAAACCACCAGCCACGGGTTGCGCCAAGGCGACGATTTCGATCGACTGGAGCGCGAACTGACCGCCCGTGGGTTGGTGCTCGATCCCAACCCCGACCGGGAGATTCCCAAGGAAGGCCAGCAGCCCATGGCATCGGTCGAGCTCATTGGGCTGGTGCGCACGTTCATGAGCCACGCCAAGAGCAACGGCCTGAGCGCCTCGGATCTGCGGCAGCGATTGGACGCGATGCCCACCGACACCTTCAAGCTGCGCTACCAGATGTTCCTGGACATCGCGGCTCCGGTGATGGCGGCGTGGGACGAAGCCTTGGCGGCCGAGGACGGCATCGACTTTGAGGACATGCTCAACCTCGCCGCTGGTCACCTGGAAAGCGGTCGTGTGGAATCGCCTTACGACCTGGTGATGGCCGACGAGTTCCAAGATGCCTCGCGCGCCCGGGCGCGGTTGTGCCGTGCACTGGTCCAAGACAAGGGCCGCTTCTTCTTCGCTGTGGGCGACGATTGGCAGTCGATCAACCGCTTTGCCGGCGCGGACGTGTCGGTGATGACCGGCTTTCGCCAGTGGTTCGGCCACGGCCAGGTGCTCAAGCTGGAGCAAACGTTCCGCTGCCCCCAAGCGCTGTGCGACGTCTCCAGTGCGTTTGTCTCCAAGAACCCGGGGCAGATTGCCAAGCGCGTGCATTCAGACACCCCTGCCCATGGCCCAGTGCTCCAAGCGCTCCAGGTGGACAGCAAGGACAAACTGGCCGATGCAATTGACCAATTCGTGGTGACCTTGGCCGAGGGCGTGCGCGAAGGCACGATCCCACCGGGGCGCAACGGCAAGGTGTCGGTTTCCGTCTTGGGCCGCTACAACGCTGATCGGCAGTATGTGCCCACGAAGCAGAGCCGGTTCAACCGCTGGGTGGAGGTGTCGTTCCTGACCATCCACCGCTCCAAGGGCAGCGAAGCAGACTATGTCATCCTTCCGGAAATGATCAGCGCCCCGCGTCGGCGCAGTTTCCCTAACACCCGTACCGATGATCCAGTCTTGGCCTTGGCCATGCCCGAAGGAGACACGTTCCTGCTGGGCGAAGAGCGCCGGCTGTTCTACGTGGCCCTGACCCGGGCCCGGCGCACCGTGGCGATGTTCACCGCTCAAGGCCAATGTTCAACGTTCCTTCGCGAGCTGGAAGAGGATGGGGCGGTGGTGCTCACCAACGCCGATGGCGAGGCCGTCGAGGAAACGCCCTGCCCGGCCTGCAAGCAAGGCGTGCTGGTGCTGCGCACGGGCCCTTATGGGGAGTTTCGCGCCTGTTCCAACTTCCCCGTTTGCAGCTACAAGCCGAGGCGGCGCGGCGCCGCCCGCTCCCTCCCCACCACTTCACCGTCGCGCTCCAAACGCGCGTCGGTGGTGCCTCCGAGCAAGCCCGTCCGCCCCGCCTCCGTTCCCCAGCCTGCATCTCCCAGGCGAACGCTTTTCTCCATGCTCGAATCCTTCAACAATGGGCTGGCGGAGATCAACCGCAACGTTTCCCGCGCCAGCGCTGTCCAAAGCGCGACGTCCGAGTTGAAGCACCGAATCTTTGCTGAAAGAAGCACCATAGAAAGCTCATTGGAGCTGGCGCGATCCGAGATCTCATTGGAAGCAAAACTGAAAGACCCTCGCTTCAAGGAAGCCTACCAATCGCTATCAGAGGCACTGGATGCAAACCGCCACGAGCCCGAAGACGCGCAGCCGCGGGTGGAAACCCCGCTGCCGACGTTCTCGCGCAGCCAGCGGCACCCAGACGAATACATTGATGCCGCGATCCAGCGGTCGTTTGACGGCCTGAGAGAGGATCGGGTCGCATTCCTTTCCGCAATCCATGGTCAGCTCGCGACGGACCCAATTCTGCGCCACCACTTTCTGACCTCAATCGAAAAGCTGTCCGGACGCCACTACCTAGCGGCCCTGGACCCCACATCTTCTTGGAAACGAATCTAAGGAACTCAGCATGCGAATCACAGAGGCCTTCCGCCACTATGGCGTGGAACTGAAGAACCCTCAGTTCACTTCCTCTGCCGTTGGGGGCGATCCACGGCAGGTGGTGGTAAGTCTCTGGGCGCACAACTTCAAGTCGGACCGATCACGCTACGTTGGTGATACGTCTCATTGGAAGGGACAGGGAAAGCATTTCTTCCGACGCCATCTCCAACAAGCCCTGGATGAGGGGCTGCCCATCCGTGTCGTAGTGGCTACGTCTGAAAGGCCCGATGAAGTCACCGCGGGCAATGCAGCCCGTGTGCGCAACGATTTTGAGCCCGACTTCAGCTTGGTAGGCCAGGTGGCCTCACTAGACTCCAACGGATTTGAATTGACGTTCGATCGGGTGGGCGTGGCGCCCAACAGCGACGGAAAAAGAAGTGACCGAGCACCGGCCAAATACTGGCACGTGGCCGAGGCTATCACAGCGCTTGGAGGCCCATCCTCTATCGCGGACATCCGCGCTTGGTTGAAAGAGCGCTACCCCACCGAAAATCACTCCGACGCCGGCGATAACCTCACGCTGCTGACCGTGAACGATGCCAATCGCAGGCATCACAACAAGGCTCGAACAGACTGGCGATCCACTTCAAGCCATCCCCAGGACCTGGTGTTCCGCCAAGGTAGGCAACGTGGGGTGACGTATGAACCCTTCAACGCCAACGTTCATGGCCATTGGAGTCTGCAGCAAAACGATGACGGCACATGGGTTGCAGTCAAAATTGCATCGACTCCCGAATTGATGGCCGAGGTGCAGGCGCTACAAGAAGCCTTCGAACATCCCCCCCTTGACTCAGAACACGATGCACGCGTCTGGAGCATGAGGGCCGTTGCCCAGCGCAGGGGCCAGCCGCTGTTCCGCGCCAGGCTGCTGGACGCCTACGGTGGCCGTTGCGCCATCACTGGCTGCTCAGCCGTGGAGGTGTTGGAAGCAGCCCATGTGCTGCCCTACCGCGGTGACCACACTGACCGAATCGACAACGGCTTACTGCTGCGTGCAGACCTTCACACGCTGTTCGATTGCGGATTGCTTTGGGTTACCGAGGAACAAACCGTTGCTTTGGCTCCATCGCTGTTGCAGACGGACTACGCCCACCTGCAGGGCGTTCCCTTGCGGCTCCCCCAGCTGGCCACGAATCGACCTAACCCTGCACATCTGAAGGAACATGGCGACCGCTGTCGGGCTCGTTTGGCGAACTAAAAACGTAGAACCTAAAGATTCCCGATGTCCTTCCGATAAACCAAAGTGCCAGACAATTGGCTCGTGAATGCTTGGACCCCAAGCGAACTGACAACTTCTCAAGGACTCGGGATGAAGCTCTCTTATCGCACCTCCACCCTCGCTCTTGCCGCCGCCCTGGCCGTGCCAGCGCTTGCCCATGCGGAAATCCTGAAGGGTGAGCGCATCGTCGGCCACTATGGATGCGGGACGATGATCTGCAACTTTGAAACGCCGGATGCAGGCACCTTCGATTTCGAGATGGAAGACAAGAACGTTGCACCCAAGATCTTTGCTGCTTGCAAGATCGACGATATTTGCGCCATCACCGGAGACTTTGACATCGACAATGCGACCATCGTCAAAGTGACCAAGGTGGAGAACAGCAGCCAGAAGCACCAGGACTGACACCGCGCCGCAGAGATGCCAACGGGGCAAAAAAAAGACCCAGCGCCTGATCAGGCGCTGGGTCTTTTCTTACGGGACGCTCGATGAGACTTTCAGCAATCCCAACCTAGTGGCCCGGCGACAACTCACCGGGCCACGGCCAGCCGCGTCACTCAACCTGGTTCAGCACCTCTTCCTCGATCTCGTCGAGGGAAGCCTGAACGACGGTCTCCTTCGGCAGCGTGATCGTTGGTCGGGCCTTGGCCATCTTCTCGCAATCCGGCTCAAAGGCTTGGTAGACGAACCGAGCTTTGTCCTTGCTCGCATACATGTCCCTCAAGAATGCCGCATTGAGCCGAGACTTGATGATCTCAACCAACGCGTTGGTCTCCGATTCGGACAGCAAGTAGTCGTTCGCCACGGCTTCTACATAGCCAGGAAGCAGGCGGAGCATCTCCTTGGCATCGTCCTCCACCAGCCCATCAAGCAGGTATTTGGACGCCACACTCGACGCAGTGCCACCTGCCAGCGCCCCCAGAATGCCACCGATCACCCCACCAGCAGCGGTGCCAATGACCGGAACCACCGAACCAACGGCAGCCCCACCCGCAGCGCCAGCCATCCAGCCGCCAGCACCACCGGCTACGCTTGCGCCGTTGACCGCCAGATTCTTACCGAACTGCGCCCAAGAAATGTTGCGACTGAACGCAGCCCGGTAGAAGTCCGGGCCAGAAATCACGGCAGTGGTCACAGCCCCTGTGACAGCATTGGTCCGCAACAGCTTGGCGACGTGGTTGACTGCAGCGGCCCCGTAGACAGCCTTGCCCAAGGACACCTGAGCGACCTTCTGAATTGCACTGCGGCCAAGGGCGCTCTGGGACACGAACTTGACCCCATCCCGGGCCGCCACCACTCCAATGGCCGCGGCCTTGGTTCGCAGGATCTGGGCGGTGGCAATCCCAGAAACAAAGGAAGTTGCACCGGATTCCAGTGCCATGGTCAGCGCACCATTGAGCGCCTCCATGTTGGTTCGCCCATCCCACTTTTGCCGAGCGAAGTTGATGGAGAAAGAGATCGCAAACGCATAGCTGGAGGCGATGCTCTGCGTCTTCATGTCGTAGGTCAGGCTATCGATGTTGCCGGCCCGGGCGATGTTCCTCGCCTGGCGATAAGTCGTGCTGCCTTTCTTGATGATGCGCTCGGCTTCCGCCGGATCGCTGATCCCCGGCACCTGACCGCTGCTGATGCGCTTGCGCATCAGCTCGATTGCGTCCTCATACTGATCGGAGGGCACTTCGAGCAACTGCCCTTCGTATCGATACCCATCCGCTCCAAACGCCGATCCAACCGTTTCCCTCGCCGTCGCGAAATACTTGGTCTGAATCCGAACGCCATCGACGATTCGATCCGGGCCATTGAGCGAATTGTCCGCGCCAACCTGCTCAACCTTACGGCCAGCAAGGATGTCGGCAAACGCGTTTGCCTCTTCGGCGGCGAAGCCCGTTCCACCTTTGGTGTGGAACTTGTTGATCTGGGTGCGTTCCAAGGCGACGGCTACCGCCGACGTTGACAGCATTTCATACAGGTTGCCGATACCGGGCGGATCGGACAACGCCACCGTTCCCATGACCACGGACGCAGCAGTCTCATCCCAACGGATCACCAGAATCGGGGATTCACCCTCCCCTGCGACGTTGGAGACCACAAAACCCTGAGCATCGAGTGATTTCAACACCCGCTCCAATCCGCCAGCGATCGCTGGGGTATCCATCACAAAGCGCAGCGCGCCATGCCCGCCGCGGGACGCTGCATCGATGTGGGTGGTCAACGTGGACAGCACCTTGTCCGCCCAGGCGTCGGAACGCTGCTGCGCCGTCCGGCGGAGGTCTGCAGCCGAAACAATCGTGTTCAAAACGAGCTCCTTTCGCTTGGCGAGGTGATCAGATCAACGGCGCCGGGGTCAGCGGCAGGCTGAAACCACTTGCTTCTTCGGACACTTCCTCCTCCTCGGCCCAGCTGATATCCAACACCACATCTTCCTTGTGACCCGTCTCGCCCTCCAGCACCGGATTGCCGGCAGCGAGGTCAGCAAGGCTGCGTCGCACAGCCGACTTCTTAACAACAGTGCGCTTACCACGCCGAACTACAGAGAATCCTTGGACCGTCAAGGCTTCCATGACTCGCTCAAGCCCAGCCTCTTGGCTCTCACTCACCTGGAGCTCATACGAAGCTGCCATCTCGCCGCTGTCGGAGGCGGCCGAAATCACCGCAGTGATCTGCTCCAAATGTGCCGTCACCCACTGATCGCGCACCAAGGCCATGTTGCCGCGCGCCTGGGCGGCCGAAATATCCAATGCCATCTTGAAGCTCCTTGTGTTGGTTGGGACGCCAGTGGAACCCAATCTCGTCGCACAGATTGAGAAAGTGGAGAGCATAGTTTGTGCCCCCGCCCCCTTGCGCAACTGGCACCACAAGCCTGGTCGTCCGTGAGGTTAGCGGCCGACAAGCGCCCAGCTTGAGACCCCGATTCTTGCAATCACCCGGTAGAGCGCGACCCCGATCAAAGGAGCTAACGATCTGAAAATAGAGGGGCTTCTCGAACACGGCATTGCCGACCCAAGGAATGCCAACAAGACAAAGCATCGGGCACCAAACACGCTCTATCCACAATGGGTGACCAAGGGCGCCATAGGGGTCAAAGCATGCCTAGAGGCGCCAGGGCTGGGGGCACCTCCGATCACGGACGGAGATTGGGCTGACGGCCCCGGGGTAAACAGCCTGGTGCCAATTTTTCAGGCGCTTGGTTCCGCACCGCGCGCCGCACCAATGGAAGCTTCAGCCAACCACTGCTCGACTGTCTTTCCTTTGAATTCGTGAGCAAAGTCGCTGGCGCACAGCATTCTCCCGTCTTGCCTCATGTTTGCGACGGCATGGGCGGCCAGGATGGAAGCGGCTTGGAGGTGCTGCTTGGTGCGACCGCGCTCGGACCAGTCGTTTGGCAGCGCCTTTAGCGCGCCCAAGGCTTCCTTTCCAGAGAGGTATTGAAGGCAGGTCAGCATGGACCACTGAAGCCCGACCTCGTCTCGCAACCAGCGCCCGGCGGCCTTTTCGTCGAGACGGCCCTCCATGGTGTCCAGCAGTGCGTGGGCAGCCGCAATAGCCTTGCCTTGGGGCGAGAGCCGACTTTTCTTCTTGGGGAACAGGCCGCGCATGGTCAGGCCTTCTTTCTCACCTTTTTGGCAACGGGCTTCTTAGTAGATTTCCTGACGGCCTTGCGTGCGCCATTCTTCACCGACTTGCCCACCTTCTGGGCCGCCCTGGCGGGAGCTTTCTTTACCGTCCCATCAGCCGAAGGGAACTTGCTGCCCGGGTTGGCCTGAGCCCACGCCTTGCCCTCGGCGGACTTAGCCCATGCGGTGAAGGCCTTGGGGGCCAAGCCCCGACCAGCCCACGTCTCACCAGTTGGGAGGCGATACTTCGGCGCCACCTTGCCAAGCTTGCGCCCCTTGTGAGGACCTGCGGCAGCCTTGGCGGCACGCGTCGGCTTGGCGTCGATCGTATCCCCGATGAGCTTGGCCACCTGCCGCCGCTGGGCCGGACTGAGGACCTTCGCATACTTCTGGAGGACCGCCAGGGCTTTGGGCACCTCGCCGTCGCGCTTCTCGACCAGCTTCTTCTGGGCTTCGAGCTGTTTGATTTCGGCGTTGAGCGATTTCAGGGTGGTCAGGGCCAAGGGGCACCTCCGTTAAAGGGAGCTATGGGTTATAGCCCATAGGCTGGGTAGAGGCCAAATAGTGGCCAGAAGATAGATTTAGAGCGCCCAGCATAGCGCTCTTCCTATCCGGCGACCTTGCTGGCTTCAGGCCACACCTGGAGCAACAACTTGAACAAGTGCTCGGTGCGCGTTCGAATAGCAGCCTCGTTCCACACGTCCGCCTCAGGGCCGTGAAAATACTGGGTGAGATTGATCTTCGAATACTTCAACAACTCGGGCCGTTTTCCGGTCCAAGCTGCATTTTGGAGCGAAGAGTTGAACGATCCGGTGATGAGCGTGAGGTTACCCAGCGTGTTGAGGATTACTTCTCGCTTTGCGATTGCCTCTCGTTCGGCCACCGGATCGGCCTTCAATTCAGCCGGCAACGGCCAGTGCGTCTGCCAGGTTTGCGGCAGAACATGCTCAATCGTAAGGTTCGTCGGGATTGAGAGCACAGGGCTCTTGGTAGATTGAGAGGCCGCGTCCAATGCCTCCAGCACTGCTCGAACCTTGTATTGAGCGATCCGGCCATACAGAGGCCACTCGAATACGGCCATGAGCATTTCCGCGTCCGTAGGAAACTTGGTGCTGTCGCCCGTTCCCTTCCCTAGGTGCTCGGCCACTGCCTTGGCAGACAGAGAACCACCGCGTTCCACAGCCTTGATCAGATCCACGAATAGGCGGTTGTAGTTCTTGCTGGTGTAGTTGGTGATGAGCCGGCGCATGAGGAACGAGTCGAGCACCGCCAACACCTTGTCGAACTCGGCGAGGTCATCAGGCATCAGCTCTGCGTAAGCGTGCAGGATGAATGGATACACCGTACTGGTGTCCACTGCCTCCAGGTTGCGCAGGAACCGGGCCAACGCAGCGTGCCCGTCGGGGTGGTGGAAGGCCTCGAACACGTCGGCATAGCGGGTCAACTGCCGGATATGCCCCGCCGCGTCCGTGGGCACCGGAATCTTGGATACCGTGGTCGGTTCATCGCCTTCCACGAATGCCTTGAAGGCGTTGAACAGGTGAGTGGTTTTCACCTCATCCCGCGTCATGAGCGTGAGGTAGTGATTGATGAACAGGTCGATCCGAGGCCGCTTGATTCGGCCCTGCTGGACTTCCTCGCGCCAGAACTCGGTTTCGAAGCGGCTCCAGTTGTCCTCGTAGAGCGCTTCCACGTCCGCGCCTTGGACCAAGGCCTTGCGGAACAGGTAGTTCTTGATGAGGTCTGCTGGTAGCAGTTCCGTGCCGCGCGCGTTGAGCGTCTCGAAGATGACCTGCGTTTCATCATCGCGGTCGAGGTTGATCACGACCAACTGGAGACCACCCTTAACCACCTGCCACAATGCTTCGATGCGGTCTTCGACGGCTTTGTCGGCCAGGTCCCCCTGGTCGTCGACGTCGTCGTCCTTGCCCGCCACCCACGCGTCGAGCTTGCCGTGAAAGTAGCGGTAGGCACCCACGAGGTTGCTGCCCGCCAGCGCGGGCTTGCCCTTGACAGCCTGGTCTAGGTCTTTCAACGAGGCACAACCGTGGATGGTCTTGAAAGGCGCGCGATCGCTGTTGGTGGGCCAGAGCTTGAACTTCTCGACAGGGTCCTCCACCCGCGATGGGTTGTTCTCCACGAGTGCCGAGAATCGCTCGGCATATTTTTCAGCGCCGTGCCCAGCCGCGAGATTGCGAGCGGCGATGAGAACCAGCTGCAACGTGGTGAAGCGCTGTTGCCCGTCGATGACTTGGCGCGTCTCAATGGACCCGGCCGAATGCGGCAACTGCTCCAGCACGATGGCACCGAGAAAGTGCGCACGTGTCTTTCCGGTGCGCAGCTGTTTGTCGAGCAGCGCACGAATGTCTTCCCAGAGGTATTCCCAATTCTCCGCTTCGTTCCAGACGTAAGGCCGCTGGAACAGCGGCACCTGAAAGAATACGTTCGGATCGAAGATAGCTTCCAGCTGACGGGTATTCGCGTCCAAGTTTCCCTCTGATCAGTTATGGCTGGTCCCAGAAGCAAGCTTAACGCGGATCCAGTTCCATCTCACGGCTTGCTTCTGGTTTGGCGCCCCGCCCTTCCGTCTGGCATTGCCCCCAGCGCCCTCTTGACACCCCCCAGTCCTGCGACGTAAATCCGCTGACGCTAGGGGAAATGCCCCCGGCGTATTGCCTGCTTAGCTCAAGGCAACAGGTTCCCGATTCGATCGCACAAGCGACGACGGGATGGTTTTTCCTGTCTTTTGAGATCTAAGCATGCGCAAACTTCAACGCTTGAGAGCCGACGCTTTCCACACCCAGAAGGGCCGCTGCTGCTATTGCAGCGTGCCGATGTGGAATGCCTCCCCCGATGAACTAAAGCCGCTCGGCCTGCGCCGACGTCCTCCCGTCCTCAGTAGCGGTCGGGTTTAGAGTCCGGTGCTGATCTTATCCCTCTTGCCAGCCAACTGCGCGGCGTATTGGGCGGGCGTCAGCCCGCCAAGTGCTCGTTTAGGCCTTTCCTCGTTGTAGTCGCGCCGCCAGCTTTCGATACTGGTTCTGGCATGGAGCAACGTCGGGAACCAGTGCTCGTTCAGACATTCATCG
>PJTS01000275.1_pt1 | contig 41687 bp, 37 predicted proteins | sample 1512251 | NCBI WGS metagenome assembly PJTS01 (sample SAMN08177686, study PRJNA422409) | Soil metagenome, whole genome shotgun sequencing project. | isolation source: Soil (2) enriched on wood chips: alkali lignin treatment | place: USA: Madison | collected 2015-01-15 | reverse complement strand
GAAGCCATTATGCAATTGGAGATCCAGAAAACAACCGTTAGTTCAGCAGAACTGAACTATCAGATGAACGACGACCGTTTCAAAAATGGCTTAGGTTCGCGCCTTGAACTGACGGATGCTGACCTGGCACTGACACAGGCACGGATAAATCGGCTACGGGCCACTTACAACCTAAGGATGCTCCATACGGAGATGCAACATGCCTTGGGATTATTGGACCTGCAATCAAAAACAAACCAGTAGATTTTACACAGACAATTTAAAGAAAAAAGTACAACATGAATACGCAAACTATAGAACAAAAGGGTAAAACCGTACCCTATCCAAAACGCTGGGCAGCACTTTTCCTACTCTGTACGGCGCAGTTTATCGTCATTATGGACACTTCCATTATCGGAGTCGCCCTTCCGGCAATAAAAGCCGATTTGGGCTATTCACAATCCAGTCTGCAATGGATTTTCAACGCTTATGTTATTCTATTTGGTGGTTTCCTGCTGCTCGGTGGGCGTTTGTCTGACCTCTTTGGTGCACGCAAGATCTTTATGTGGGGATTTGGTATGCTTACTGTGGCATCATTTTTAGCGGGTATCGCCTGGTCTGAACTGGTATTGAATATTGGTCGTGGACTACAGGGACTGGGCTCGGCGCTGATCGCTCCTGCCGCCCTCACCCTGGTCATGTCTAAATTTACTGATCCAAAAGAGCTCAATCGCGCTTTCGGATTTTGGGGAGCCGCGGCAGCAGCTGGTGGATCCGCCGGAGTTTTCCTCGGTGGTGTGATTACAGAATGGCTCTCCTGGCACTGGATATTTCTGATCAATATCCCCGCAGGGCTTATTGTCCTGCTGTTCAGCAAGCGATTGTTGTTTAAGGGCAGCACAAAAAAAGGAAAAATCGACCTTGCCGGAGCAATATTGGCCACCATCGCGCTTGTGTTGATGGTATATACCATTGTGTCGGCAGAACATGTCGGCTGGAGTTCCTTACAGACAGTAGTATTATTGGGTATATCGATCCTATTATTTATTGTGTTCATTATGCTGCAGAAAAAGAAAAGTGATCCACTTGTACCGATGGCTATTTTTAAGGTTCCTAATTTATCGGCAGGTAACCTGATGATGTCGCTATTGGCCGCCGCCTGGATCCCACTATGGTTTTTTCTTAACCTTTACCTACAGCAGATTCTGCATTATTCAGCCTTTCATAGTGGCCTGGCCCTGTTACCGATGACCATAGCCATCATGGTCCTGATGGTCGGTTTTACAGGAAAGTTTGTCGCCAGGTTTGGATTCAAAACCAATATTATAGCTGGTCTGATCATCCTTGCGGGGTCATTATTTCTATTTAGCACGATTCCAGCAGATGGTTCTTTCCTGAAAGATGTACTGCCAGCCTCTTTATTGGGAGCTTTGGGGATGTCGCTAACCTATATTCCGGGAACGATAGCGTCGATGTCCGGCGCCAAACCGGACGAGATGGGATTAGCTTCCGGATTGGTGAATACAAGTTATCAGATCGGCTCGGCTCTGGGTTTGGCGATAATCGTGGCTGTTTCCGCTGCGAAAACCAATAGCTTGAAAATGACTGGTGCATCCGATACCGATGCATTAAACGCGGGCTTTCAAACAGCATTTTTCTCAGCGGGAACCCTCTGTATTGTAGCAATTTTAATTGTCCTTGGTTCGATCAGAACGATTAAACAGTAGCGAAGAAATTCCGCTATTACCCTTCCCTAGACTATAGCTGACCTCCGCTACCGAAAGAAAAACAAATCATAGCTTTCGGTAGCGGAGGTTTTTGTTAGTCAATCTGGGTTCATATTCCATTTAAAATATAATAATCAATTACAGGACATTTTTCGTCAAAACTAATTGCAACAGAAAAACATAGACAAATTTGATCTGCCCCAATCAGAAATCCGCATTTAAGGTTTCAAGATCTTATTCTTGGATAAGGGAAATTGAGAAGGCCGAAAAAAAAGTTGGGACAATATGACGATTGAAACGTCTTATTTGGAAAGGAATAGTGCAAGATCGAATAAATCGTTGTGTTATGGCATTGAAACAATACTGGGTTTACAAAAAAAACTTTTATATAATGTACTCAAATTCTATAATAAGCGTGAGAAAACCTGCTTGGGTTTTCCTAATTTTATCCCATTATCAGAAGAAGGGAAGATACTTTCAAGAAAAAATGGAATCATTGGATAAAGATCGGGAATTATTATTAGCCATTTCAACGGGAGACGAAAAAGCATTTGGTCGTTTATACGAAATCTATTATGCCAAACTGATCGTTTTCTTAAAGAAGTTTACCTATGAAGATCCTTCCAAAGCCGATGATATCCTGCAAGAAGCTTTCCTGCGCGTATGGCTATACCGCGATCGTATTCTTGAAATTGACAACTTCCAAGCTTGGCTTTATAAAGTCGTCAGCACGGAGAGTTTAACGTTCTTACGCAAGGAAGTCCATGCCAAAAACAAGGTTTCCCGACTTAAGTTGCAATACGACCAAGAGCTTCTGTCTACTATACATCTGCCCCGCGCAATGGAATTTGATGAGATCAAAAAGATTGTTTATCAAACCGTTGCCAGTATGCCCGATCAGCGTCGAAAAATATATTTACTTAGCCGAGAAGAGCATCTCAATTCCAAAGAGATTGCCAGCCAACTTGCAATTTCGACTAGTACCGTACATAACACAATCAGTACCGCCCTTAAGCAAATCCGACAAGCTCTTTCGGATCAAGGCTATCCAGTTTCCTTTGGAATTCTATTGTTATTAAAAATATTTTAAAAAAATAATAATCCCCAATAGTAGTCCGTTCAGAAACTACATTCCTATAATCAAAGAGGGAATAGATTGCTTTTTCTTTAAATTTTATTATACCAATATCATGCACCTAAACCGGATAGACTATCTATTGGAATGTTATTACCTGCAACAATTGACAGAAGCAGAGTGGTCTGAACTGCATGATCTTCTGTTACAGGATGATCAAGAGACGGTCGAACAGGCTTTTATTCGATTGATGGAGAAATATAACACCGATCAGGAGACATTTGCTCCATTGGAGACCACGCAAATTGAGCGTATCCTAGCCATTGATAAAGTTCCTGAAACCGAAATAATAATAGGTCGTCCTACATGTTTTCCAGCTCAGACTTGGTATTGTGGCGGCTGTAGCCTGTATTGTTCTCGTTTGTGGGATTTACTGGTATCAACCCGAATCTAAAAAAACGCCATCTCAACGAACCATTGCGGCAGACTTTGAGCCAGGACGTGATGGTGGCATGCTCAGTTTGCCTAACGGAAGAATAATCCAACTTGACAACAGCAGTGACAATAAAAATTCTTTAGCTGTGAGTGCTGGAGTCTCCTTGCAGTATGATAGCGCGCAGGCCGTTTATTCTCTGAGTCAACCTCAGGCCCAGGCGCAAAATATTTATCACACCATTGAAACTCCAAATGGAAGACGCTATCACCTCACCCTGAGCGACGGTACACAGATCTGGTTAAATGCAGGTAGCAAATTGCGCTTTCCAATTGCATTTAATGGTGCTTTACGCGAAGTTTTCCTGACTGGTGAAGCTTATTTTGAAGTCAGGAAAAACCCACAGCTCCCCTTTTTAGTCAATATCAACAACACCGACAGCAAGATTGAAGTCTTGGGAACGCATTTTAACGTTTCCTCCTATCCCGAAGACAATGGTTTTGTGACAACCTTACTGGAAGGTAAGGTTCGTATTTTCAATAAACAGGCTGAATTGATTTTACAACCCGGTGATCGGGCTATTAGTTATGCAGATGGTTCTATACAATTAAAAAATAGGACGATAAACAAGGCTGATGTTGACTGGAAAAATAATTATTTCAGCTTTTCAGATGATAACATCGAATCTGTTATGCTGGAACTGGCGCGATGGTATGATATTAAGGTAGAATATCAGGGACCAAAATCAACGGCCACATTTTCAGGTAAAATAGGTAAAAAACTCAGTTTCACTCAGGTTATGGAAATCATCGGTGGAGCCGATATTAAATTCAGTTTAGATACAACCGCTACAAACCGCAAAGTCGTCATAAAAACGGCTTATTAAGCCTAAAAACATAAAAGATACTGTTCCCCCTCAAAGGGAACAGTATGAGAATTATAAAACTAAATTTAAAACCAATTTTTAAGTATGAGACACTTTACCCCAATTAAGTGCCCTTTCAAATATGCGGATACGCATTTTTGGAAGCGGAAAGCATCATTAATGCTAACATTCAAATGTGGTGTTGTACTGGCTGGAATGAGCTTGCAGTCGATTGATACACTCGCGTTTTCACAATCGGCAACCCACTACAATCAGCGTATTCTGCTAGCGACAGCACTCAAAAAAGTAGAAGGCAAAACCGGGTTGGTATTTTTTTATAGATCTGCAGATATCAAGGATATCTGGGTGATGGATCCCAATCTGGTTAACAAGACCAACCAAGCGGTACTAGAGGACCTTTTTAGTCAGATACCATTCCAATACACCATAAAAGGCAATACGGTCGCTATCAATAGAGTTAACAAATTGAAGCCTATATCAGGTATTGTAAAAGATGCGAAGGGAGATCCTATTGCGGGCGCCAGCATAACAGTTAAAGGCACGGCTAAAGGTACTTCAACAGGACCTGACGGTGGATTCAGTTTAGAAGTATCTGAAGGAGAAATCCTTTTGATCCGTGCCGTTGGTTATGAAATACTGGAAGTTCCGGTCGCCAATCTGGCGCAACTAAAGAATATCGTATTAAAACAGCAAACGCAGGTACTCGAAGAAATGGTGGTAGTGGGTTATGGTACCCAGAAAAAAGCTGTTGTGTCCGGTGCTATAGCCTCCGTAAAAGGCGAAGAACTGGCCAAGTCTTCCTCTGTCAATCTTTCCAATTCCTTTGCTGGCCGTCTGCCTGGTGTGACAGCGATGCAAAATAGTGGTGAGCCGGGCGGTGATGGTTCTACGCTTCGTATTCGTGGTATAAACTCCTTGTCTGGTGGCAATAGCAGTCCATTAATTGTTATTGATGGTGTGCCTTCAAGAGCGGGTGGTATCGACCGAATCAATCCAAATGATGTGGAAAGTGTCTCTGTACTGAAAGATGCTTCTGCAGCAATTTATGGCTCGCGCGCGGGTAACGGAGTTATCTTGATTACAACCAAACAAGGCAAGATGGGTAAACCACGGTTCACCTACGATTTTACCTATGGTCTTCAACGTCCTACACGGACACCCAAGATGGCAAATTCCGCACAGTACACCGATATTATTAATGAAGTAACCAAAGTATATCCCGAAGATCCATCCCAATGGTCAGCGATATGGAAAGCACTCAATACCGGAACAGGTATCTATAACGGTCCCTCGAAGACTGTTGAATCAACCTATACTCCCGCAGATCGCCAAAAGTATATGGATGGATCCGATCCATTACGTTATCCAAATACCGACTGGTTCTCCGCTACAATGAGAGATTGGGCACCACAACAACGTCATAATCTACAGATCACTGGCGGTACAGAAAATACAAAATACCTCGTTTCATTGGGTTATTTGGATCAAGATGCTATTTACAAAAATTCGGCAACTTATTATAAACAGTATGATCTGCGGACAAATTTTGAATTTAAGTTAAATGATTACATTACAGCAAGGCTGGCTATCACTGGTCGGGAGGAGTCTCGCAATTACCCCACACGCAGTGCCGGAACGATCTTTCGGTTTCTGGTCCGTGGGCTTCCCACAAATATCGCTACATGGCCCAATGGTCTCCCGGGGCCAGACCTGGAACAAGGAGCCAATCCTGTCGTTATTACCACAGGTGATACGGGTTACGACCGCAATACCAGAGACTATTTGCAAAACACGGGGTCCATTGATGTTAAGATCCCAGGAGTTAAAGGGTTGAAATTAACGGGAACTGCCTCAATTGACAAGTATTGGGGGCGTAGCAAAAGATGGGAAACACCGTGGACACTTTATGACTGGGATAAAATAACTTTCGAGGCCGATGGTGTAACACCCAAACTTACAGCACGTGTACCTGCCGGAATAGAGCGTAAAGCTCAGCTTAGAGAGGCTCAGGAAGATCAACTGGCAGTAAACCTTTCGGCTCTCCTATCCTATGATACAAGCCTAAAAGGGGGACACAATATCTCCACTATTGCAGGGTTAACACGTGAAAAAGTAACAAATAATGGCTTTTTTGCCAATCGAATGGATTTCCCGTCAGCACAAGTTGAACAGTTAAATTTTGGTGACCGCGAGCGTCAAACTATGGGAAACGAGAATGTTTATGATAGAGCCCGCCTGAGTTATTATGGGCGGTTCAATTACAACTACAACGAAAAGTATCTTATCGAATTCAATTGGCGTGTAGATGGATCTTATGTTTTCCCCGAAGATGGGCGATTCGGGTTCTTCCCTGGAGTTTCTGCTGGCTGGCGTATCTCAGAGGAGAATTTTTTTAAAAATAACGTTTCCTTTGTCAATAACTTAAAACTTCGGGCCTCTTGGGGGCAAATGGGTGCTGAGGCTTATTATGGCGGAAGTTTGCAGGAATATAAATATTTGTCCCTCATGAATACTGGATCCGGTGTTTTCAATGATAGGGTGTTTCAAACACTCTACGAAAGTGATATTCCAAACCGTTACTTTACATGGGAAGTTGCCAACAATAGCAATGTCGGATTAGAAGCATTGTTCCTAAATAACCGATTAAATCTAGAACTTGACTATTTCTATAATAAAAGGACAAGTGTTTTAACAAAAAATCCAGGGCAAATTCCCGAAAGCTCAGGTATTGCAGGCAATCTCCCTATTGCCAACCTTGGTAATCTCATCAATAAAGGCTACGAGTTTAAATTGACTTATACCGATAAAATTGGAGAAGTTAGTTATAACGTCGGTGTCAATGGTGGTTATGCGCGCAATAATGTCCAGTATTCTAGTGATGTCGCCAATACGCCGCAACATCAGCGGCAGATTGGAAAGGTGACGGATTCATGGCTCGTTTATTTGTATGACGGCGTATTTAGAGATCAGGCAGCCATTGATGCGAATACAATAGATTACAGTGGACTTGGGCAAAATAAGCTTAGACCGGGTGACATGAAGTTTGTCGACTATAACGGCGATGGAAAAATCACAAGCGATGATAGGGTCCGTCTTAATCAAAATGGTAGTCCCACATTTACTGGCGGCTTTAACTTCGCTGCTCAGTATAAAGGATTTGACATAAGTGTGCTGCTGCAAGGCGCAACGGGAGGACTTCGGAGAATCGCCTCACTTGAGTCTGGCGCTATCGGAAATTACCTTGAATGGTCCTATGAAAACCGATGGAGTATTGACAATCCTAGCGACAAGGATCCCCGATTGACAAACCGCTCGGATCAATATTATATGAACGATAATACCTATTGGATTAGGAGTACCAACTATCTGCGACTCAAAAATGTTGAACTAGGTTACAATTTATCAGACGATTGGTGCAAACGGATCGGTCTCCATTCTGTTCGGCTTTACACGAATGGTATTAACCTAATCACGTGGGATAAAATAAAGATATGGGATCCCGAATCAGATAATAGTGCCGGCGCATATTATCCACAATCCAAAATCATCAGTTTTGGGGTCAAAGTCGGTTTATAAACTTTAGTAAAACATTAAAAGCATAATTATGAAAACGATTATTAAAAATAAATTCTTTTCTATCCTGATATTGGTGATCTGTCTTTCAACATCCTGTAAAAAAGACTTTCTGAATGTTACTCCCCGCGATCGCTTTCAGGATGAAAAAGTATGGCAGGACTCTGTGCTGGCTGAAAAATTTGTAAGTGATATTTACAATGCATTTGAAACCAGTAATTCTGGTTTTACAGAGCAGATGCAGGCCTCTGCTACCGACGAAGCGATTTGGAACCACTCCGATGCCTTCCGTTTATTGAATATGGGGACTATCACGGGGGCAACACTGGGTTGGGACGGTACATCAAGATGGTGGGAACGGATGTACGTCTACATTCGATTCAGCAATATTGCCATTGAACGCCTTTCCGATGCAAGCAAAAATGGAATCTCCAATCAATATTCCAAAGATAAACTCCTGGCACAGGCTTACTTTATTCGCGCTTATTGCTATCATCAATTACTACGCTATTATGGTGGCGTTCCGATCATAACAAGCAGTTACGACTATTCGGAGGATCCAAGCATTTATGAAATCAAACGGAACAGCTATGAAGAATGTGTCAACCTGATTGTCAAAGATTGTGATGAAGCTTCCAGACTACTTGGACGTAAAAAATTGGATAAAGGGCGTGTCACAGCCCTCGCCATTTTAGCACTTAAATCCCGAATGCTCCTTTACGCAGCAAGCGATCTACATGACAATGCGAAATTGACAGCAAAAGTTACAGACCTGAGTGATTTAAAAGATAAACTACCTTTATTATGTTATATGAGTGGTTCCCAGCAAGAACGGTATAAACTGGCGCAGGCCGCAGCTAAAGCTGTATTAGATGCTGGAACTGGATATAAACTTAATCTTTCGGCTCCAGTATCTGCTGCCGAAGGTCGGGCAAATTATAAAAGCATTGCCATGGGTGGCGGAAGTAAAGCTCCTGGTATAGATGCTGCCGCTGCGACTGATCTTCTTTTTGCGCGTTATTACATCATTGAAAGTAGCTCCTCGCATGGTTTGCATAATGGACCAAATGGCTACCGAAACTGGGGTGGTAACCAGCCAATTGGGTGGTTAGTGGATGACTATGAGATGGCGGACGGTAGCAAATTTAGCTGGAACAATCCCGCACAGAAATCTGCTCCCTATAAAAACAGGGATCCGCGTTTCTATGCTTCCATTCTCTATGATGGTGCAGATTGGAAACCCAGAGACAAATCGGGTTATGGATTTGATCCGGCCAATCAGATCCAAACCGGTTCTTACGATTTGATAATAGATGGGAAATTGACTAAGGTTTCTGGACTCGATACCAAGCAAAGTTCGATTGAACCGCATAATGGAACTTGGACAGGTTATTATATTCAGAAGTTTATTGATCCTGATCCTGATATTGTCGATGCTCAAGGAAGACAATTTGTTCCTTGGCCCTATTTTAGATATACCGAAGCGGTGTTTAACTACATTGAAGCATGTATTGAACTGGGTGAAACCGGGCCAGCCAAAGATTGGTTAAATAAAATTCGATTCCGCGCCGGTATGCCTGCTATTACTGCAACGGATCAAAATACATTGCGGGAAATATATCGGCATGAACGCCGCATAGAAATGGCTTATGAGCAGCAACGTTTTTTTGACGCACGCCGCTGGTTGATTGCTGCTGAAACGCTGGGCCGTAAAGTGACGATCATCCAAGTCAATGGGACATTCAAGCCCGGAAAATCGCTCTCAGGCACCTATAGATATGATGAAACTATATACGACTATACCTATACACCTCAAGAATTTAATACAAGAGAAGATCGTGCTTGGAAAAATCAACTTTATTTCTTGCCACTTTCACGGGATGAGATCCGAAAAAATCCATTGCTAGTTCAAAATCCTGGCTACATTGAATAAGTAACAAGCTAGCTTTCATTACACGGGGCATTTGTCAAACCAAATGCCCCGTTTTTTCTTCCTTATCATCGTAATGTTCACTTATCCTACATCCATTGTCATTGAAGCAAATAATCACCATCGACCCAAGCATAGCTTGTCGCCTCACTAGATATTGTTGTATGTTGTTATAAATTTAATTAGCGATGGAATAATTTGAATAATATTATAGGGTTGTAATTATGGATCTTTATACCGTTAGATATTTAGCTTGGCTGCTAGGTTTATCTTCATCATTTCATTAGTTTTGGTAGCGTTTCCCTATCGGGAAACGCTTTTTTAATGATCAATACAGTCTGTTAGATGTTAAAAGAAGCCCGATGAAACAAAAAAAGCAATGTCGCCCTGATTATTGGTACTTCGCAGTTTTATTATTGTCAAACGTGTAAGTTCCGGAATCATAAGTCACTTGCTTGTCGTCCAATAAGGTAAGTTCCGCCATAAAATCGCCGTTTGTTAAATAGCTGCTAATTTTAAAATGATACACTTTAATTTGCGGTAATGTTGTTATGTCGAATGCTGGCTCATCAGGACTTCTGACAGAACTCATTGCATATAGCGAAAACTGTACATCTTTTCCACCTATTGAAACTCGACTACGTCCAAATGTGTCCTTTGGTTCAGAGAAAACAATAGAAACTTCGTTTTTCCGATCAACTCGGTAAATTCCATTTGTCCTCATGGTACTAAGACCAATGCTTGGAGAATAACGGGAGTATGTCATTTGAATACTGTCTTTGTCCAGAAAATGTAAATAGACGTCATTGGAAAAGATAATCCCACCACGTTTATTGAATACACGACTTCTACCGACATGCCACACTTTCCCTTTCAGATCCGAGCTGTTTACAAATCCATTTGTGTCAGATCTATTTTGTCCACTACACCGAATAAATGAAACAACCGCGAGCAATATAAAGTATTTTTTCATAGCTAGATGATTTGATTTTTCTTGCTAATGCTAATTTTTTCTAAACAACAAGGCCATGACCACAATAACAGAAAGTATTGTAAAAAATACAAACAGTATATTGTACAGCCAGGATCTCTGTGGATAGAAGCTATCGTTAGCCAGAAAAAACTTTTGCTGTTCGGGATCATTCGGGTTATAAAACAATAGGTATTCTTTAACTACATTTTTTTGGGTTGCTCTGTTTAACAATTCAATCCGCATTTCCTCAAAACGTCGCTTCCCCATAATCGGGAAAAAAGAATACAACTTTTCTGCTTTATCTATTTTTTGTGAATATGAACGTCCATTGGTCGTAAACTGGTATTCCAGATCGACATATGCGTATTTAGTCTTTCCGCCTTGAATGTCACATGTTAGGTTTAAGATGGAAGGTGTTACCGCGACCCAGTTCGGATGCGTTAGCACAAACTCTTTCCGCTCCAAATACGGACTTACGGAAAAGATACTAATCACTATACTATAAACAACGATTAACAAAATGACGGATGCGGTGAGCTTGCTCATTTGCATTGTTACACGTTTTCCGTTGACATCATATCGAACCTTCTCGCTACCATCTGGATTGCTTAATTTGCTGATAATTATTTTTGTCAATGGAAAATAGAGCAGAGAAGAACATATCAAGGCATAGAGCAGATAGTGGTAACTGTTGATTACAAAAACAAACACAACGATAAAGGCGGCAACCACCAACCATTGAATGCATGTCCAAATTATTTTCATCTATATAAATTTTCGAAATAAAAATAAGGGATTCGACAATATTCATGACCTCCTATTTAAAATCCGTGAATAGAAAATTACGATTCGTTGGACAATTGGAAAGAAACGCTTACACTTATATCATGGTTTTTACTACCATTTTCTCGATACCTAAATCTACAATGCCGGTTTCAGCATTCGGTTGTTGGACGATAGATAAATGATATAGATTATGTTAACCCTATATTTATAGGAATTCATCTTTCTTGTTTAGAATTATTACTAATAATACTGTACTTTTGTCCCATCATCATACTTTATCGAAAGCAATGGCAAATAAGACGACCAAAAAAAATAGTCTAAAAAAAGTATTTCAACAATTACATCTTTATATCGGATTACTTTTTGGTCTTATTTTTTTGACCGTTTGTGTTACAGGTATGCTCCTGAGTTTTGAGAAAGAACTGACGCCTTTGCTATGGCCTAAAGAACAGCGGGTTGTTGTCCTAGAAAATCGCTTACCCATCGATGCGATTGTATCAAAGGTAAAAAATATTTTTCCGAATAAAAGGCTTTTTCGTATGGAAATCTTCGCTGATCCTTCAAGGAGTTATCGGGTTCAATATGGTTCAAAAAAAGAAAAATATTGGTATGCCTATATCAACCCTTATACAGGTGAGGTCTTGTCTAAAGGCGCACAGGCGGAGCGTTTTTTTCAAAAAGTATTGGACATCCATCGCTTTCTTTTGATTGACAAAATTGGAGCGACCATTACAGGGATTTCGGCCATTGCGACCCTATTTCTCGCAATAAGTGGTATTTATCTATGGTGGCCCAAAAATAAACTCCTGCTCAAGCAACGTCTTAAAATCAACATGTCCGCTTCTACCAAAAGAAAGGTGTGGGATTTTCACGCTGTGGGGGGATTCTATGCGGCATTATTTCTTCTTATTTTTACCCTAACCGGTTTAACCTGGAGCTTTGACTGGTACAATAAGCAGTTTTTTAGATTATTTGGTGCAGATATCAAGATAACAAAAGAAAAGGTGAAAAATCCAACAACGGACATTCCTGTTGGCTTTTCGCCGCTGGAGACAATGTATCAGCAGATTAACAACCTTTATCCTAATTCGGGAAATATACTAATGACATTTCCAGATCAGGGAAATCTAGCTTTTTCATTGACAAAAGAATCTTTTGCTGGCACACTGTTGCAGATCAATCAGGCCTATTTCGACAGCAGATCTGGAAAGCTGATTAAAAACAACCCCATGAACAAGTTGCCTTTGGCCGAGCAAATGCGAAAGATGGTTAAGCCCATCCACGTTGGTTCGGTATTTGGCCTTCCTTCAAAAATTATCGTGTTTCTGGCGGTTAGTCTTGCGGCCACCCTCCCCATAACCGGTCTGTGGATATGGCTCAATAAAAGAAATAAAAAGACAACGGCCAGAAAAAAGCGCAGACCTAGAGATCAAACTGCACCCCTAAATTTGCCATAGTGCCAGTTCCCTTAATGTAATACCGACCCTCATTCGTTGCACCACGTACTTCGGCATGGATGGGATAGTAATCAGCATTGAATAAATTGTTGATGGAGAATAAAAAGGTGAATTTCTGATATTTATATCGCGTTTGGAAATCAACCAGATTATAACCGGAAATCGGGTATTTTCCATAATTATATTCTGCCGCAGGAAATACGTCCCGCCCACCCAAATGGAGGTATTGCAAATACACATTCCATTGATCCGTTAACTTGAAATCGGCATTTAGATTAATTTTGAATGGAGAAATAATGGAGTTGTCTAATTTATCTTTGTAGTTGCCTTCATTTTTCAGATCCTGACGTCCATCCATATAACCAAGCACAGTTCCTAAAGACAACCATCGAACCGGCTTTATGTTTCCAACAAACTCAATCCCATAAATGCGTTGTGGTACTTGACTCAGTTCATAATTGCCCGGTGTAGAGGTTTCCGCAAAAGTGGTTCCTTTCTTAGACGTGCTATAATACCCCGTCACCTGGTAGTCCCATATATCCATCTTGCCATTTACGCCCAGTTCGAAATTATTGACCACCACAGGTTTAGGATCTATTTGGCTCAATGGCACACCATTACGCAGAATAAGCCCGACATCACCGATGGAATATCCTTGTGAGAACGAAGCAAAAGGTTGCGCATAACTATATTTATTGTACCGCGTGGCGATATTAAAGACAAAAGCATCTGAATTATTATTTTCACCAGCAGTTAGCTTTCCATTTTTGGTCAGATCACCCACCTTAAACCGGATATTTTCATAGCGCACCCCTCCTTTTAAAATCCAATCAGTACCAATGTTCAATTTACTCTGCAGGTAGAACGCCACATTGTTCATATTCATATCTGGTGTAACCAGATCATCTTTCATAGTTTTCTGTACGGTATGATCCTTCAGAAAATCAGCACCGTAGATCAGGGACATATTGGTCGATGCACCCAGCTGAAAAGGTGTATTAAAGTTTAGCCTTGCTCCTTTGTGGTCAGAATAATTTTGATTGTAAGTTTCAAAGACCGTATTCATATCCTCATAGTACAAGCTCAAATTTGCGGCTGTCTTTCCATATTGACCATCATACTTTAAATGAAATGCTTTGTTATAGGGCGTACCACCGTTAATGACGGTATCAGAAGGGATGCCAATGGCTGGTGACTTGTCAAAATCGCCTTTGGTACCGACATATTTACTATCCTGTAAGCTACGATAATAATTACCCATAAATTCGACATGATGATCAGGGGCTAGTTGATAGCCAATTTTGGCGAGGACATTATAAGAATCTGTCTCACCCAGTCCATAAAACGGACTGGCAACTGCCCCATCGGAGCTGCGAACCACACCGGTGCGCCCAGCTTTACCTTGAATAACATAATCCCATTTGTCTAACTGCCCTGAAAATACCTGCGCAATATTGTATCCATAAGTTTCGCTCGGTTTTACCAGATTCAGTGAATTATTGAGATAGGTTGACGAACTCAGTTTTTTACCTTTCTGCGGCTTTTTGGTAATGTAGTTTATCACACCTCCTGCAGCACCATTACCATACATCGCTGTAGCACCATTAATAACCTCGATGTGATCGATTGCACTGGCATCGATCGTCCGCAAGTCACGCCCACCATTACGTAAAGGAGTAGATTGTGGAATACCGTCAATCAATACCAAAAAATTGCGCCCACGAATTTTAGCTATAAAATTATTTTGGCTTTCTTCACTGGGTGAAATGCTGGGCACTTTCTGCATCAAGATAGATGGTAGGTTATCGTTGATCTGTCGCTGCTGATCGAGCGCCTTACCACCGATATAGGTGATCGATGATGGCACTTCATCAATATGTTCCGCTAATCGACTTGCTGTAACCACAACCTCATCCAAACTCTGTTGCTCAGCAGTCAACGTAAAAGTCTCTAAATCATATTGTTCTTCGCGCAATTCAATATCTTGCGATAGCTTGCCAAAGCCGACAGAACTTAATGTCAACCGGTATTTACCATAATCAATATCGGTTAATCTGAAGTAACCATCTTTATCAGACTTGGTACTCTTTGCACCATGTAGCTGAACATGCACATTTGCCAAAGGCATACCTTGCGCATCGACTACCCGACCTAAAATCGAGCCCTTTTGTTGTGTTTTGGAAACCGAATTATGTAAAGGAGTTTTGCTGCTAAATACTGACCCTGTGGAGACGAATGGGGATAAGGAAAAAGAACAAGATAATAATGCGATTGTGAGCTTAGATGGATTAACTTTCATTTCTTGTAGCGGTCTGTAGATGATTATGGTGCCAATTAAATTCAAAATAATAACGGCCCAAAGATATCATTATTTTGAATAAATCTAAATACAGGTACAAGAAAAATATTGCCAAGCTATCAATTATTGTGTACGCAGCACAGACAAGCCCTATTGTCCGTGCTGCGTGCTTAACCTTTGAGTAAATGCCTTATTGTGTAACCTGAAAGCTACTTTGGACTTCGTTAAGTTTTGCATATGTAGTTGTTAATATGGCAGCTGGTAGATCTAACTTAAAGTAATTTATCAAAACCGACTGTAGCTCCTCCTCGTTGGTGATTTCACTGCTTTCCTTGCCACCCTTACTATCGCGGATATTAAATTCCTTGTTGAAAAGCGCGTATCGTGCATGCTCATCAACACGGGTGATCATTAGAAACTTATTAAACATTGAACTGGGACCGGTCGCTACATACCAATTGGCCATATCCAGATCCGATACCTGCACTTCCTCTAAAGTAAACTTATAAATGGGTAGCCATTCATTTTTGAACACATCCAACCGGTAGAAATTATCGTCCAGGCTGATCAGACGAAATCGACCGTTTGGAGTTTCCTGCTCCGAATTAAATACGATCGGTGCTGTCAGTGTCATTGAGCCAAAGCCCACATCGACTAGATACTTCTTGCCTTCGATATCGGTCGTCAGCAGCATATGTGTACGTGCGGTTTCTGAGCCATCTTTGCTGCTCCACAACACTCGCGCCAGATGCATTTTCATATTAAATCCCAGCGTTTGCAATACTTCTTTGAATAAAGAATTCTGCTCGTAACAATAGCCACCCCGTTTTTCAGTGACCATCTTCTGGAAAATATCCGCTGTATCGATTGCTGGGACAATGCCTGTAAATGAATCTATGTTTTCAAAAGTAATATGCTTCGGATGCGCCTGCGTAAGCTTTTTTAATGTTTCTAGATCTCCAGAAACGCCTTCCGATATTGCTATTCGCTCCAGATAGCCTTTTAATGTTGAGTCTTCCATTATTTTTAAAAATTAAATCTCTATTCTCATTTCCAATAAATTGGGCTTAAACCCTGCTTTGCTGTATGCTTTTTTCGCACTTTCATTCTGATCGTAAACCTGCAGTCTGACCTCGGAGATCTTTTGTTCCTTTGCCCAGCTTGTCAATGCCTCCAGAATTAATTTATTGATACCCTGACCGCGATATTCAGGCCTGACATACATAAATCCCAAATGGACATATTTCGCATACTTTTGATAAGACTTGGCATCGACTATTTTGGCATAACCCGATCCTACGATCTGATCGCCAATAGCAGCCACCAGAACCTCCGCTTCCGCTGATTTTATTAATTCCAGCAGATCATAATAATGAAATTCTCCTTCTTTTAAGGTTTCGTCATAGGGGCGCTCGGCTGCAACAATTCCCTGTTCAAATTCAAGTAATACATCGATTTCATTCTCCTGTGCTTGTCTGATTTTTAGTTCCATTTCTAAGAGCTGTGTTTGTGCTAATTGTAATTATACCTGTTCAAATTTGGGGCAATAAACGGCTAATGCAATATACTAAAATCGGCGGCTCGAGGATCGGATTAAATGTCAGGTTGTTGTAAATTGCTACAAAAGTGTAGGGCTTGTTACAGAAGTAAATAACACAATCGATTGCGTTTAATTCCTTTTCGTAACATGTAAGTTTTTTGATAAATTAATAGTAAACAATTAAAGATAAATTATGAGAAAAATTAAATTCGCGGCACTGCTCGGTGCGGCACTGATCTGTTTTGTTTCCTGTCAGAAGACTATTGTTAAATCAGAGGCTGAGGAAAAACTGTCCTTGCGGGCGGCGACCCCAGGTCCCAACGGCTATGAAGTTCCGCTAGGTGGCAATGCCTTTGTTACTGCAGCACCCTCCGGCGCAGCTGAAGTTGTCAATAGCAATGGCTTAGCCAACTGGACCAATGCCAATAGCATTGTGAGCACCTATGCCAAATTGCCGCAGGGAGGAACATTAAGCGTGAAAATCCGAGCCAAAGTATTGCCCAATGGTGACAGCAGCGTGGTCAAGCTGACCATCAACGGTGTCAGCAAGCAACTGAGTCTCAAGGGTGGCACCGTAAAGGATTATACCGTGGGTAACTATACAATCAATGCTGGCGGTTATGTCAAAATGGACCTGCAGGGTGTTTCCAAAACTGGCGGTTACTTTGCCGATGTTTCCCATCTTATTTTGAGCGGATCAGCGACAACAGGTACCGCAATCTACAGCGACAATAATATCGACAATACCTACTATTGGTCAAGACGTGGACCTTCCTGTCACTTGGGCTACACCGTACCGACCAGTCAGCAGGTCTCCTATTATTATAGCGAAATCAACGTCCCTACCGGTGAAGATAAAATTGGTTCCTATTTTATGGCCAATGGATTTGGCCAGGGCTATTTTGGCATGCAGGTCAATTCGGCTACGGAGCGCCGTATCCTGTTTTCAGTATGGAGTCCTTACAGCACGGACAATCCAGCAGAAATACCCGTTGAAGATCGTATTACACTCAACCGCAAAGGAGCTAACACCACGACGGGCGAGTTTGGCGGCGAGGGTTCCGGTGGACAGAGTTACATGAAATACAGCTGGACAAGTGGCAAGAGCTACAAATTCCTGCTTAAAGGTGAGCCTGATGGAAATGGTGCCACCGATTTTACCGCCTGGTTTAATGATCCTTCGGTCAACAGCTGGGTATTGGTGGCGAGCTGGAAAAGACCCAAGATATCCACTTATCTGACCAACTTCCACAGCTTCCTTGAAAACTTTAACGCCGATAACGGCTACCTTGGACGCTCGGCAGATTATAAAAATCAATGGGTACGGACAGCTTCGGGCACCTGGATGCCGGTGGTTCAGGCCAAATTTACAGTGGATGGAACCTATTCCAGCAACCAGCGCATCGATGCCATGGGCGGCAGCAATGGAAATAGCTTCTTTCTTAAAAATGGTGGATTTTTCAATACCGTAGTCAGCCCCGGTACCTTGTTTACGGTAACCAATGGAAATGCTGCACCTGCGATAGATCTTACAACATTGCCATAATCAGAGTGATTATCTGATTAAGCATACCGCACTAGTCTTAAAAAATGCCTTCGCACTTTTAATGAAAGCACAAAATAAGGAAGAATAGGACCATGTCTTCTGAATGAATAAATATAAGCGGGTGGTCTATCGTAAGATAGGCTGCCCGCTTATGGTTTTATTAAAGCTTAATGCTAACACCCAATCCCAACCTAAAACTCGAAGATTGAACAGCATTTAACTGGCTTATCGTGCTGGTACCATCGATCTTAAACAGTTGGTCCGTACCTGTTCCAGTCTTCAGGCCTGTATAACCGATCTGTACAAAAGGGAAAATTGTTTTGGCAACCTGGCGCTCCAAGCGGAAGTTTGCTTCCCAGCCCAGACCTTTTGCTTTATGGGTAAAGCTAATGGGATGGTTAAAATCCTCCTGCAGGTTCCAATTGGCATTTGCTACATAACGGGGAAAATATAGGCCGCTAACATCAAGCAGCAGACTCCAGTGATCAGTATGATAATCAGTCTTTAATCCCAAAATAAGACCATGCCATCGGGGTTTATAGGTGCTTTTCAATTCCTTGCCTTCGACAAGCGGCGTCACGCCATCCAGCATATACAAGGTTTGATAGCGACCAAAATAGCCGGTATGTGCTGCAAATGCGAACTTTTCAGTTGTCCGGATCGTGTAAAAAATTTCCGCTCGGATATTGCTTGAATGACCTCGATTGGCCTTAAAATCATAATCTGCTGTTTTTACAGCTCTATTATCACTAGCATAATCGGCATCATTGACGGTACCTTGGCTGATCCAAAAATGGCGAAAAGCAACTTCGGCATGTAAAACCGAAGATAGTGCTACCGTTGAGGAAAGTCCTATTTCAGGCCCCCTGAGTTTCCGCCACTTGAGTTCGGATAATATATTGGGATTTTGTCCATTTTCATCACCCGCAATATTCCAGTCCAATTTTTCCTGATTCCAGCCAATAACAGGAGTTATCGCGAATTTAGGCTTTTTTTCTTGCGCAAAGACTGCAAATGCAAACAAGCTGGAACAAAAGAGGGCAAGATATTTTTTCATACACAAAAAAGATCATACACCCCGATCTACTGGGGTGTATGAAAAGATCAGCTTAATAATTAATTTTTAGGATAGACCTGTGCAATAAAGGACTTATCTGTTGCGGATAATACCGTATTGTTGCCAACACTAAAACCATTGGTTGTCAACGCGCTGCTGATAGAATAGTGCATAATAGAATTCTTGTCATAGCTGCTGTACTGGGTCTGTGTTGTTGCATATTTTGCAAACAGATTATTATCAACATCACTTTTACTCCAATAATTTGGATATCCCGCGTAATAGGTATATACCTTGTCTTTATCCCATGGAATAGCCGCCAAAGGATGCTGATGTTCGTGGATCATGCCGAGTGCATGACCAAATTCATGGATTACCGTCCGGCTAAATTCGGAATCTGGTGTATTGTCATCAAACCAGCCAAAATTCATGGTTTCCTCATTCGAAGCAATACGCAATGCGTCAGTACCAATATACGAGTAAGACCCAGCACCATCCGTGAAGGTAACTCTTAATTGTGCGTTACCACTGGTGACAAAACGAAAGGTAATATTGGCGTACTTGGACCATTCATTGGCGTATTGCATTACTTTTTGGCGCACTTTGGTTGATCCACCATACAGGCGTACGGTGATAACACTACCATTGGTCCATTTTTTTGCGCTGATCACCGCACCCCTAGGATCTGTACCACCAGGCAAATAGACGTCTTTACAGACATGTGCATCTTTAAAGCCGGCTGGTATGTCAGCTTTTGAAACAGGTTTCAGTTCTTCAGAATCTTGTGGGGCTTCTGTACTGTCTGCGTTTTTGTTGCAAGCTACGAGCGTAGCCGAAGCGGAAATGATCAATCCAAATAGGATTTTTTTTCTTAATTCCATACGTTTAATTTTTTAATCAATCATAATTTAAGTCAGCTTACAACGTGGCCACATGAAAAACTAACAACCAAAAATGTAACACTGCTGTTACATTAAATCAAATCTAAAAAATATATTTTATTGAAACAATAGTATTTTTGATAAAAAATAAATTAAGTTTAGTTACTGTGTATTGTTTCCTTACAGTCCCTCACCAATCGGCTAACAATGCTTGTTCGAAGGTAATATTAATAACATTGTAAAAATATTTAATGTATTCTACAACAATTTGTTTTCTTAAACGTTTTCTAATCATAGATAACATTTAAATTATGATTAGATTTAAGAAAAACGCAACTTATTTTTTTAGTTGTGGACTGGCGGCACTTCTTCTAACGGCTTCTGTCTCCTCCTGTACGAAGGACAATACGGTTCTTTATCCTGCTGATACAGCAGCAAACTATTTGGAAAATCTCCGTAACTACAAAAAGAGCGATCACCAGATTATGGCGGGTTACTTTCGTACTTGGCGGGACAAAGCAACAGATCCTGCGACCAACAAGACATCCATGAAGGAACTTCCAGACAGTTTGGATATCGCCTTTGTCTTTCCAGACTATACACCTGAGACCAATGCTTTTTGGGATTCGTTAAAGACCTCCTATGTACCGCATTTAAGAGCACGTGGTACCAAAGTGGTGATGACTGCGGATATTGGTGCTGCGTTGGATAAGAGTTTTCCAAACACTGCCGCAGGTTACGAGGCACTTGCAACCAAAATCATAAATGATAAAATCACAAAGTATGACTTGGATGGTATCGATTTTGACGTCGAACGCTCCCTCAATACCGAAGATTTACAACGAGCCACAGGTGTTTTTACAGCCCTTTCGAAATCTTTGGGGCCAAAATCTGGTACAGGCAAGTTGTTGATCTATGATACCAATCAGGAGGGCAATACACCGTTATTTACAGCCGTTCATGGCTTACTCGATTACGTATTGGTGCAATCTTATGGTCGTTCGGTAAATGGTTTGCAGAGTACTTTTAATTCCTATGCCGGTAAAATCCTTCCCAATCAATATTTGATCGGTTTTTCTTTTTATGAGGAGAATGGTGCAAATTGGGGTGATGTTACCTCGCCATTGGCAAGCAGCAGAGCATATAGCTATACCAACTGGAATCCTACACAGGGGAAAAAAGCGGGCGTATTTAGTTATGCAATAGATCGCGATGGCGTCCCTTATGGGCAAAATCAGATTGTCCCAACCAACTACTCGGTTACGCGACAATTAATCTCATTGGTTAATCCCTAAAAAATAGCCTATAGCTAATCTGGCAATTTCCGCTTTTGGCTATTTCGCTTAGTTTAATAGCAAAAGGCTGACTTACATTTTTGCAAGTCAGCCTTTTTTGTATTACTGTGCATTTAACCAATGTAAAGTGAAACGCTACCCTGTCCGTATTTAGAAGAGGAAACTATATTTTAATACCGACTGGAATCCACGTAACGGAATGGTTTGGCGGTTTTCCAGGTTCGCAGTCAAACTGTAACTGGTATATATTTTTTTGTTGCCGATATTATTGATATTGAGTTCCAGACTATGTTTACTTTTAAGTGGTTTATAGCGGACGGATGCGTCTAGAAAGCCATTGGCGATTGGATCAAGTCCACTGCTTTGATAACTACCATAACTCCAGGTTCCCTTTACAAAGAGGTAAGCGCCAACGACATAAAGAACCCCCAAACTATGGGTATTTGATGTATATCGGTTGGAACTCCGCTCCGCCTCACTTTTTAGTCGATTTCGAAAATTGCTATAGGTATACTGATAGGATAATGTCGTATGGGAGATGCCCTTATATTCTAGCCTTGGGCTGACTGTTATTGTCGTTCCAGTGGCTGCAGCAAATTGACCATTCAAAAATTGATTGTATTTATTTTGATTGGCGCTTGCATTGACACCCAAATAAATTCCCTCTTTCAATAAGGATTTCGACATACCCAGTGTCAGGGCATTACTGCTCGTCCGATTGTCATAGGGCATCAACTTACTGATAATCCCCTGCTGTGTCACATCCTGACCGACTAGATAATCATTTTGTGTCCGCAGATGTGACGCTGTTACATTCAGGTAAAATAAGCTGATTGGTCGTTCGATAGCATAACGCAATGTATATGCTTGGCTTGCTGTAAAATACAGTGGTGCAGCGAAACTTTTTATTTCCCTGAAATTACTCAAAATTGGGTTCGGATAGAGCTGATCTAGATCTGAATTTTCTTGATTGAAACGTAGGGACAATAAGAAATAATCTCTATTAGGTAGGTAGGCTTGCATAGATACAGTCGGTGTAAACAGTAGTTTCTTCGTCACTGTGGTTGAACCCGCTTGACGATCCGCAATATCCCATGCGTTCCAGGTCAAAGGAAAGGCGCCGGAAAGGATAAAGTCTTTATTTTTCCAGTCCAGTTTTACACCAGCAGACATTTGCTGCTGTTTCCAGCGCAGATTGTTGTCGGGAAACCTTTCGTTATCAAATACAGCCCCATCTTTGACCAAGTTTAATGCCGAGTTGAGTTCTTTATCGAGGTAATTTAAACGGGCAAAGTAAGTACGTTTTAAGCGTGTATTATTACGTGTATAGGCCACTTGTATATTCCCATTGGTCTGGGGTAAAGAAACCGTTTGTCGAACAGCATCATAGGGCTGATTTTGATTTAAATAATTCGCCATCACGCCAGGCAATACCTCCAGGCGGTCCTTATGCCATTTTCGATCCAGATCCAGATTAAAGGTGATCAGATCCTTATTTTTTAATTTGGGCGTATACTCCATGGATTCGGATATAAAATTCAGCTGATCCCGCCCCCATTGGTCATAGCGTTCACCATCATCCAGTAGCCAGGTGTGGTGGTTTTGGTTTTCGGCTTTAAAATCGATTGTATTTTTTAAATAATACCGATTATCATTACCTTCCAAGGTGAAGCTACCACGCCCATAAAATGGTTTTTTTGTCGTATTATAATAATTATTGTAAGTGACTTGACTACCATCAGCCAATAGATATTTTTGCGTGCCATCGCTGCTGAGCCGCTCCCGATCGGCCCACAGATTGCCATTCACGCTAGAACTCCATGCCTCGGACCACTTATAAAATTGATTGGTATTAAAGGCGACAGATCGATTGTTGTAGTATTTGTTTGTCGGCACTGAGGGCGTTGCCGCTGCGATCGGTTCGGTCAGGTTGAATGAGTTGATGGATTCCACATCGTTGTTAATGCGCTCACCAATTGAATTATATTGCAGTGTATTCAGGGTTTTATACTTCTTTTTGAAGCTCATGGTATTCCCATTGATAAAACCATCAATTGGTGCAGCAATACCAACAGTAGCTTCGCCTGACCAGATCATTTTCGCATCTTCGTTAAGAACAAGATTCAAGGCGACATCTTCAGAGTTGCTTACCCCCTGTTTGACTTTTTTATGTTCATGATTTTGGACAAGCTCAACGTCTTTGACCGCTTTTGGTTGTATTGTTCTTGTGCCAACGCCATAGCCATTTTGAAAGATATTGTCCCCATCGACATACATCCGGCTGACGGTTTTGCCATTGTGCTTGATGACGCCGTTGTCGTCAACCTCTATACCGGGCATGCGGCGCAGTACATCGCCGATATTCCTGTCTTCTGCAGAAACAAAGTTGTTGACCGCATAGCGTGTGGTATCACCGGCGCGACGTACCGCCAGCGGTTTGCTCTTGACGGTAACATCTGCCAGTTGAATAGACTTTTTGACCAGTTCAAAGTCCATTTTTTTGCTTTGGTCTTTATAGTCCTTACGGATTTTCTCATACGAAATATGGCTGACCTCGATCCATTGGGCTTTAGACATCTCTTCTTTTGTCAGATTAAATGCATACTGCCCCGCACTATTGCTTCTGACGGTATGGAGGCTGCTGTTGGCATAACCGATAACGATGGTCGCATAGGCTATGGCCTGTTTGTTGCTACTGATGGTACCCTCAATTTTCTCCTGGGAAAAAGTAAGTGTGGAGACCATAGTCAAGCATAGGCTGCAAAAGATTTCTTTCATCAGAATCGTTATTTGATCGTGCGTTCAACCGGATTGTTCAACTGAAATTTTTGTTTATTTTTTCCGTTTTCTTTCATCAGGGCCTCAGCTTGTTCCTGCGAGATTTCGCGTCCGTCCTGTGTTTTGAACTTTACGGTAGCACCGGCGGGTAATTGCGCCATCATCGCTCCCAGCTTGTCCGCTTTACTATTTTCCATCGCCTTGCGGTATTTTTCATAGGGAAGTTCGGGTAGTTTGTCGATCTCCATCAAGGGCATCTTGTCGGTGACCTTATCCAATCCCGCATAACGAAAGCGAACCTCATTGGTCAAATCTTTGGCTTCAAGGATGGCACCGGGCAAGCCATTCAGCTTCCAGGGGCCCACCGGAAATGGGATTTCTTCGGTAAACCAGGCCTCATAAGTGCGACCACCAAATTGTCCTGTCGCCTTGATGCATGCATAGCCGCCGATATCCCGCTTTTCTTCGCTGATGGCCCAATCTATTTTATAGTTTTTGTTAGGGTGCACCTTATACAATTGGCCGAGCATCGTCACTAGACACGGGCTTTCCCCAGTTCCGAAAGGTGTATACAGATTGACCAGTCCATCGGACTGATCAACAGCATCCATACTGATATGAAGTGCCCCTTGCTCCTGATTCTTTTCCATAGGTGCCATGGAATAGAAAGAGCTTCCATTACCGATATACAGGTACATGGAACGTGTAATAGGGTCTTCCTTTTTTGTACTATCAGCGATATGTTCAAAATCATACTTAATAAACATATTCACTTGATTGTCTTGAGCAAATAGCCCTTGGACGAGGAGAAAAAGACCGATAATAACGGTCAGCGAAAACTTTGTTGTGTTCATTTTTATTACTTTTATATTGTCAGTGGATCAAAAGTAGAATGGAAGTGCGGCTCTCATTTCTATTGCTTTGTTAAATACTGTTAACCGGAAGCGGAATTGTTAACTACTGTTAAGTAATGTTATGAACTGTTAGCAAATCCCTCTTTTTCGTGGATTTTAGCTAGCATTGTAGCTGAGAATTTTATTATGAGTACACACAGGAAAACACGCGTTATCATTGCCTTACTGATCGCTAGCACGATAGCTGTTATTGTCATGCAGGTGTTTTGGTTGTCCAATGCCTTTCGTATCAACCAGCAAAAGGAAAAGATCATGATTCAAGGTGCGATCAAAGATGCCATAGGTGTCGTGCGCCTCAAAACGTATTTCGGTATTGACACCTCCCTTTCCAAAGAACAATCCTCCATTCTGCGTGCAATGGGTGGTATACTTGACCAAGTTTCCAATAATGAACTAAAGGGTGTGCAGATTCATCGGCAGATTACAAAAGATTCAACGACGAAGAAAAGCTGTGATACCTGTACAAACGTCTCAAAAAAGACGACCCACGAATTTCGGATGGATATCGCAGAAAGTGGCAAGGATGTCGAAAAAAAGCTAGTAGATTCGATTTTACGGGCAAATCATATGAGCAAAGTGCCGAAGCATGTAAAAGTCACCACGCATAGGGTTCAGGATACCTTCGTTCAACTTTCTTCACAGGGTAACAAAGGGATAGATACCGCATTCGCAAAAAAGCCTGGACAGCCATCAAAGTCTACCGTCACGCGACATTCCAGTGGTTCTGCTGTTAAGGTATATGCAAACGATACCGAATCCACACAAAAAGATTTGGATACACTTGCTATTGGCCGGTTGCTGGATTCATTGATAGACACCAATTTTGATGAACTGCAACTGAAAAATCAATTTAAAGTGTCCTTTGCTGCCCTTGCAGATAGTGCCAAGCAACCCTTGGATTCCGTCGCTCACTACCTCTTGGTGAGAAGTACCATCAGTCCTAGCTACAGCGCCGTGATTAGTGTAAAACCTGATTTATTCACAAGCTTAGATGGCATGAAATGGCTTCTCTTCGTTTCTATCCTTATTTTGGGGATGCTATTTTATACAGCGCTTGCCCTCATCAATTCCTTCAATCGCGAGAAGCAAATGACCGAGATTAAGAATGATTTTATCTCTAATATGACCCACGAGTTCAAAACACCGATCGCCACAGCGAGTCTGGCGGTGGAGTTGATGAGTAAGTTTGGGATAAAGGACAACCCCGAAAAGCTAGATGAATACCTCAATATCTGCGGTGCTGAACTCAAGCGTGTGTCAAGTATGATTGAAACCGTGCTTCGGTTGGCGCAAGATAATCCATATATTTTAGAAAAAGAGTCCACCGATCTCAGCCAGATCCTGCATGATTTTCAGCGTCAGACAAGATCCAAACTTGATGAAGCGAAAGGATCGTTGATAATAACAGTCGCAGACGATTTTCCAACTGTTGAAGTGGACAAGACACATTTGGAAAATATTCTCTATAACCTACTTGATAATAGCTTGAAATATAGTCGACAAGTGCCTGCTATTCAGATTGGTGTTAGTCTAGAGAAGCAATACTTTCGGCTATCCTTTGCTGACAATGGTATGGGAATTCCAAGGGATTACTTGGACCGTGTATTCGATCAATTCTTTCGGGTACCCATGGGCAACGTGCATGCAACCAAAGGCTTTGGCTTAGGCTTATCCTACGTAAAAAAAATTGTGGAGCTCCATGGTGGCACCATTCAGGTGGAGAGTCAATTAGATAAGGGAACAACATTTGTCCTTTATATTCCAGTTAAATCTTAATTCGTTTGTTATCATCCTTATGAATAAAATAAAAGTATTATTGGCCGAAGATGAACCTATGATGGGCAAGCTGATCAAGGAAGCCTTAGAACTCCGAGACTTTGAAGTCTTTTGGGCTGTGGATGGTCTCAAAGCATTTTCCTCGTTCTGTGTTGCACGGCCCGACATCTGTATATTTGATGTGATGATGCCCTACAAGGATGGGTTTACCTTGGCGCAAGAAGTGCGTGGACTAGCGAGCGAAGTTCCGATTATATTCCTGACGGCAAAGTCGACGATTCAGGATCTCGCCACAGGTTTTGAGGTTGGTGCCAACGATTATATCAAAAAACCATTCAGCATGGAAGAATTGATTATTCGAATGCATGCGCTCCTCAATAGGCGCTCTTCCTTGAAAAAATCTCCTAGCAGCTTGACAGAAGAATATGTCATTGGCAAATTTCATTTTAGCTTCAGGAATCTACAGCTCAGTATAGGCAATAAACAGCAGATACTATCTTATAAAGAAGCTCAATTACTGAAACTACTGGTTGATCATCGGGATGCTGTACTCGACCGTAAGGTGGCGCTGGACTATGTTTGGGGTGATGATAGTTATTTCAATAGCCGGAGCATGGATGTTTTTATCAGTAAACTGCGCAAATTTTTGGAAGGAGATCCCACGATTAAGATTGTCAATATCCGCGGCAAGGGGTTCAAGCTAGTTGTTGGTTGACCTGTCTGTTGAGCTTAATTTTTGCCGATTAGGTACCCATTCTTTATTAAATCGCTTTGCCTGTAGTCCCATATAACCTAGATTGATGGTCAAAACATCCTCGCCTTTGTTACCGCTGGTGTAGTTATCCAAGATAAGACAAAAGGAGATAAGCAAGTCAATATCAGCGTTTTCGTTGCTCGTGATTCGATAGGTATCTCCTTCCAGCCAGGTAATCAGATCCTTTTGCCACCAGGCGATCTGATCATGGTCTTTATAAATGGAACATTTCCTGCCCCGATGGCGATATATGTCGTATACTGCATCCTTTGTTATACATTGGAAGTGTGATCTAAAATAAGAGACTGTTTTAAAAGTATAAATTTGGCTTTCAGAAAATGAAATGACATATTTGGCCTTGATCCATTGGAGACATTTAACAATCCTTATTTTAAGCATATTATTGTCTGCACCCATCACCAGTATTTCAGGTTTGAGCTGGAGCGGTTGTTTCGAAACGACATAGGTTAATATATCGTTTATGAAAACCTTGTATTTGTCGCCAAGTGAAAGTTTCTTTTGATAAATATCTATAATCATGGCGAATGAAAAAGTCTTGTTTCGTGAAACACAAAAATTGATAAGCGCTAAAATCAATCCTTATCGTATAATTTTTATTTACATTACAGTACCGGACATTCGTATATTTTTTCAATATCCGAGGCCCGGAGGAGTTCTTTTAATCGATACCTAGTATCGCTGTTATCAATAGAAACATTCTTTGGGTAAGCCGTTTTCCCATTTTCTACCTGCATCACTAAATGGTTATCCGTATAGTATTGCTGGATTTTATCCAGATCCTCCCTATTCGTTTCATTATTGTGATAACGCCGCATCTCCTCTGAAAAAATCAATAAGCCGTTTTCAAAATAGTAGGCATACCTCCAGGAACTTGCTGCCCGATCATCATCCCCCACACCGATATCTGTAATTTTTTTTACCGTATTATTTTCGCTGTAAATAACAATAGAAGCCTTCATGACCCCACATTTGTTGCTATACGGATAAGACTTTGTTTTGAGCTTCAGTGCATCGATCCGCTTTACCTCTTTGCCGATCCTGCTGCTGTGGTCAAGCCCTATTTGTGTGGAATTGTTTAATATGCTGTCCAATATTCTTACTTCTTGGTCAAAACGTTGCCGCCAGCCCATACCAAACTGTTTTTCCAACTGCTCAAAATATTTTTCATTATGCTGCTCGTACCGTTGCTTCTCGCCAGGTATAATTTCGCAACCACCTTCGATGCGTTCATAGCGGATACCCCATTTTTTGATGGTGCTGTCCAATGCGCTGTAATATCCTTCCGGAGGCAGCTCACCCTGCCGATAATCTATCCATTTTAAGCTGCTGTCTGCGCCTTTTCTTCCCGCCGCGGTATTATTCCGGGCGGTTTGTGTTCCATCGCAGGAGAAGAAAAGAAAAAACAACAGGCAGAAGTAGTATCCTATTTTCATATGATTTCCAAAGCTGTATAGTTCGATAAATCTGTTCCTAAAATTCGTGGTTTTATGCGCCACATCATAGTTCTGTTCTGAGGATTCCCTTCGGTCAGATCTTTTCTCAAAAACGAAAAAAGGTAGATATTATTTTTAGGAAATACAAGCTCATTATCCTGAACTACAGGGTTTTCGTTTAGGTCTTCTGCCATTTTCTTGACCAAATTTAGCGGGCTGCTGGAAAAGATCGGCATCTGTTTAAAATGAAGCTGCCCTGCCCTATTATCGGCAAAGATTTCGGTCAATTGCTCATCCTCATATTCCAATGTCAATCCGGTTGTCATGCGATGTTGCATCAGGACAACACCCCGCTGATCATTTGCATTTGTTGCTTCTAGTGCCTCCATGACGGTTTTCAGCTCGGCTTCGGTGATAAAGTCTTTTAGTAAGTTGTAGGTATCCAAGACATGATCTTTCATGTCTGCGGGGTTATGTTCTGATGTAACTTTACCTAGAACCTCATCAAAGGCAGCAACCTGTAGCCTGCTCATCCGAAACGTCACTTTTCCTAATCCCAAAGTGGGCAACAATTCCCAATGACTATTGTCAGTTTTTTCTCTCATGTTTGGATCAACTATCAATATCTTCTAAATCTCATTATTATCCTGCTGAAAGCCCTTGATCTCCTTGTGCTGATTTTTTCGTGTTTCAAAGGCGACGAATTCTTCACAGGCATTTTGGATAACTTCGGGCAGAGGATCCTCATTTTTACGCCAGCTAATTTTCTTTATTGGCCAGTCACAGTTTTCGTTGTAAGATTTATGCGCTTTCAGCTTTTCATTGGTCAGTCTAAAATCGTTGCACCAATAGGCATGGCCTAGCCTGAAATTCGTATAGAAATCGTCTAGGCTGTCAAATAGCGCATGGGCATAAGCTGATGTTTTTAATATATTGTTCCAGGCCGTTTCTTCGCTGATCAATCCAGCCATAAATGAGGTCCGGGATAATTCAATGACCCGGTTTAGGTCAAATCCCCAGAGCAATTGAGGAGGCCTGTTATCCTTTCGTTCCCAACAGCGCTCGACATAGGCCTCGGGTAATTGTGTGAGGGCCGCTATCCTGCGTTGCATATTTTGTCTAGCCTCCGCTGGCATCAATGTCCTATCGGCGGCGAAAAGCTGGCTGTGCATGCCGTTAAAAAGCCGGTCAATGGTTTCATGATAGGACTGCGCCGACAGTACCCCCCAGCTTTGGTCATTGCCCGTGAGACGCTCCTCTTTGCTGGTCACTATGAAAGTCCTGAAACCCTTCACTGCCGCCCCCCTGGCTTCACAGGGCCAGTACTCCAGGGTTTCGATCCACTCACCATGCTGATAACCATCGGGCGCATCCAATTGCAAAGCTTCCCGTTTCTCCTGCGGGAGCCAGTCGGCACCATACAGTTGGTAATACCGCTTTTGCTCCTTGATTCGTTTACGGGTCATTTTCCGAACTAAAAAACTGCCGAGTAAAGCCCCCAAGGCTAATGCAAGCACAATGCTGGTATAGTACATCCAGGATTGTACTTTATTTATTTCTCGCAGCCTGTCCAGCACGGCATAGGTAATCACGACCACCACAGCAGCGAGTACAAAAGCTGCCCATCCTGAAACAGTAGCATTACCATCCTGCGGATTATACTTGGGACGGGCGTCCTTTTCGCCCGGTTGATTCTGGATAAATTCTTGCATATCTGTTATTTAAAACGTTTTCCTACCGCGTTAAAAAATAAGTTTGCGTGTAAGTGGTGCCTTCCGAACTTGCGGTATTTCTAAAAGTCAACTTGTTAGCCGTTAGTTCAACAATTGTTTGTTCGTTCTCCCACAGCAGGAGTTTATTATTTGCTTTCACTTCGTAAGGCAACTCATCCTCACCCTCGGCATTTGTTTTTACACGACCATTGGCGGAAAAATCGAAGTAAACGTTTTTAGGATCATTGTTAATGACTTCAGGTGGTTCATTCCCTGTTTTTGTTTCCTCTATAAATTCCACGAGGTTCCAACGTCCCAGAATTTTCTGCCGCATGACCTGTACGATTTTATTTTCCTCACTGCCTCCCTCCTGATCTGGATTGTCTTTTTTACAGGCGCTACCTAGTGTTAGAATGGCAATTATGAAGAATATTGTTACTGAAAATTTATTGGTTTTCATCGACTTGCTATTTTCTTAACGTAATTGTGGTTGTATATGTTATATCATCTTCTTGTTCAATACTGCGCATAATGAAACTTGTCTCGGTCAGTTCTATGATCGTATAGGTGCCGCCGTCAATATCGATTTCAGCACCATTCAGTTTATAGTCATCCTGTCTTTCATCGGAACTATTGATGACATAATATATGATGCCATCCTGACGAAAATCAATATAGTCTCCCGTTTCTCCTGGCTTTGTTTTTACCTTGGGGGGATTTGGAGGTTCAAGCGTTTCTGTAGCCTGCGAGACAAAGGTCCATTTTCCCAATATCCTTTCCGATATAGGTTTATCGGATATTTGATCTTTTTTACAGCCCACCATACTGAAGGTGAGGATCAAAACGAAAAGATTAAAAATTGTCTTTTTCATCGGTCTATAATTTATTTTCTATTTACTCCACATGATATTTTAAAGAGAGGTAATAGTACCTATCGTCCTTTGGCTGGTAATAAGCTGTGTCCTCCACTTCATCATTGGTGGTGGAATAATCGACAACAGTTTGCAATGCGCCAAGCTTTTTACCTATAGCGGCAGCCACCTTTTCGGCACGCGCCTTTCCGTCAGCAAAAGCTGCTGCGATCACCTTTGAAAAATCTTTTACGGGTAGATAATTTACCTTTCGAGCAGTAATTGATTGTGTACCGTTTTTATCCACCATCAGGTTACTCAACTTGATGATATCAGCAGGATCCCTTGTTTCAAAACTGAACTGGCTACCTAGTGCACTGTATTGCGTAAGTGCAAAGGCCAGTTTATCTTCTTTAAACCGGCTGGCATCAAGGCCCGCTGCTTTAACCCTTTCGAAAAATACTTTTTTTACTTCTTCAAAGGGTTTCTTTTCTTCGAGATAGGCAAGCTCTTCGGTAATGACGATATCCAGGGTATACGACTTGACGGTTCTTTCAATTTTTGCCATACCTCTTACTTCTATAAAAGGCTTTTCTGTACTTTGTCCATAAACGCTGTAAACGCTTACAATGGAAAACAGGAATACAAGGATATTTTTCATCTGTATAAATTGTTTATTCATTCGTTAATTTTCCCTTTAAGGCATTCATGCTGCCTTCGGCGGTTTTAGTTGTGATGAAGCTATCAGATTTATTCATTGAGTGTATGTTTTAAGCGGCATTCATGAGCTCTCTTTGCTTGATTATGCATTCTCCTGTGTGATTATTCATTCACAATTTGTTTTTTAATTGTATTCATAAACTCGTTTCACTCGGTTTGAATAAATCATGATGGTTTCGTGACATTTTTTATTAAAACTTTTGTAGAAAACTAAATTTTCTTTCAAAAAAACTCCCGATTAGCGGTACCGGTTTCATGACTTCATTCGATGCATTGATAATACCCAAGACCAAAAGGATCAGGGGAGCAAGCGTGAGTAAAGAAAAGATACCAGACAAGGTCGGTATGACGGTGATCAGGATTCCGGTGATGACCGAAATGATGATACTAAAAATAAATACGCCCAGGCTTTGTTCCAGATGATAGCTTACATAGGCATCTTTTTCGGTCCGGTTTTTATAAGAGAAATAAGCGATCAGCCAGCCAACGATGGTGATATAGGATACGATTGCGGTGGTTTTGTTGTCCATAAGATAAAATTTAAAATGAAGTTCTTTTTATACAAAGGTGCTATCGAATGTCTACATTGTCCAAGAATAAGGCCTCTACAAAGTATCTACAAGTGAAAAAGAATAGCTCTATAAAACGTCTACAGCGCTGTCTCATCTATTTTTCAACCCTGTAGACAATGGGGATCAGCTGCATATTATGGATTATGTTGTATTTTTATGAACAAAGAATTTTGAAAATTACTATTCCATACCGCGAACTGCTATGAAGATCTCTATAAGCCTCAGTCTGATCTTACTTATATTTTCCAGCGTGTTAAAGCCTGCCGGTGCGCAATCGCGCATTGCGGATTCGCTGCGAACAGTTCTCCGCCAGCCGGATCTGGCCACTGAAAAGAGGGCAATGACACTCGCACAGCTTGGCCGGGTCCTGTATGAAACGGATCTGCCTGCTGCTTTAGCTTCGGCAAATGAAGCTTTGCGCTTAAGCCACGGACTTTCCGATGGCCAATACGCTGCCTTCGCACTGGCCACATTAACCTACCTGAATGTGCAACGGGACAGTCTGGTACTCGCCCAACGGAATATCGATAGTGCATTGATCTATAGTGCGACATCTACAGATAAGGTTGTCAATGGCTATGTATGGTTAAGAAAGGGCTGGCTGGAATATATTGTTAATCAACCGGACAGGTCCAGCGCCAGTTTGTTTAAAGCACTTAAAACCTTAGAAGGACAACCTGCGGATGCCTATCGGAGCTTGGTATACCATTACTTAGCAAGTATTTACGGAGACCTCAAAGACAATACAAAGTTAAAGACATACACCAAATTAAGCCTTCAATCGGCGTACAGTTCGGGTGACCCAGATATGATCTGTAATGCTTACCTGGCTGTAGGTTCCTCTTTCCTGAAGGATTTTAGACTGGATCGCTCGAAAAAGCAATTACTGGATTCTTCGATTTTCTATAACCGACAACTGCTACAACTGTCCAAAGCGCAATCCGACAGGATTATCAACCATATCAACAGTGGAGCTGCTGCGCTAAATCTAGCCAATATTTATTGGGAGTTCTTTCCGAAGCAGTATAAAGACAGTGTTGATAAATACATCAACCAAGCCCTGATCATCGGCCGAAAGTCCGGTCACGAGGAGATCATTGCCAATAGTTATGGAATATTGAGCGAGTATGCTATTGCCGATGGCGACTACAAGGCCGCCGAAAAACTCTTTCTGTTGGGGCTCAGCGAAGTAGAAAGCCATGTTGGCAGCAGCCTACAGGTCAAAGCTTCTATGCTCAAAGGACTGGCCTCTGTCGCCGAAAAAGCGGGCGATCCTGTTAAAGCATTGGCTTACTTCAAGCGGTATATGCAGTATGAGAGCCAGGTCTATGACGCTGGAAAAATGGCCATTGCACAAAGGCTGGAAGTCCAATACGAGGCCGAGAAGAAGGATAAAGAACTGGAGCGGCTGCAAGAGCGAGCCGCCTTTAACAAAAAGCTCAATGTTATTTACATCGGCCTTATTATCGCTGGTGCACTTGCGCTTACTTTTCTTTTCCGTTCCTACCACTTTCGGCTGAAATCATCCATTCAACAGGAAAAATTGCAGGCAGAAGAAGCTGCGCGGCTTAAAGCAGAACAGGAACTGTTGCAGGAAAGGCAAGACAGGCTCCAAAAAGAGCTGCTGGCCGGCAATTTGCAAGTAGAGCAAAAAAATGAGCTTCTCCAGACGATGCGTGATAAATTGGCTGACCATCCCGAATATGATATGCTCAAAAATCAGATGGAGCGCATCCTAAAGGAAGACCTGCGAATGGATGAAGATGTGGAGCATATCAAGAGCAGTCTAGCCGATATACACCCCGAGTTTTTTAATCGGCTTCAACAGCTAGCTGATAACAAACTCACGCGTCTGGATCTAAAGCATTGTTCCTATATCTTGATGGGGCTTTCCAACAAAGAAATTGCCAATCGGCTTGCTGTAGACCCCAAAAGCATTCTGATGGCACGTTACCGGATCAAACAAAAGCTAAAACTGGATAAAGAAGATAGCCTGGACCTTGCCATACAACGGCTGAGCTGAAGATGAAAAATTAACCGTCGGAATCCAAAGAAATTTGTAGATTGAGCACTATGGAACACCAGTCACTTTTAGAAAATATCAATAGACATATTACGCTCACGGAAAACGAGTGCTCGTTGTTTTTGTCCCTGCTCAAGAAAAGGAAAATACCCCGAAAAAATAAGCTGCTGACACAAGGGCAATTGTGCGATTCGATCTATTTTGTTGATTGCGGTGCGTTGCGGGCATTTTATTTGGATGTGTCGGGTAAAGAATCGACGATTATGTTTGCCGTAAAAGACTGGTGGGTGACGGATATGTATTGCTTTATAAATATACTTCCTGCCATGTTGACCATAGAGGCTATTGAAGAAAGCACGGTTTACCAATTGAAGAAAAATGATTTAGAAAAGTTGTATCAGACGGTACCGCAGTTTGAACGCTTTTTTAGGATATTGATGCAAAATGCCTATATCCGGGAACAATTGCGTGTGGTGCAAAATCTTTCGATGACAGCGGAAGAACGCTATGATATATTTGTGGAAAAATATCCTGAGGTTGCAAACAAGGTAAAGCAAAAGCAGATCGCTTCCTATTTGGGTATCACGGCTGAATTTTTAAGTATGATCAAGCGAAAAAAGTTGGAAACCTTAAACTAGTTTATTTTTTTCTATCTGATAAGGCCGTTATTTAGCATCAACTAACGAACGTAAAAACTATGCTTATTTTAATTGCAGGCCCCTATCGTGGTGGCACCAACGATGATCCGATTTTGATGAAGCGGAATCTAGACAAGCTCGAATCTTTTGCACTGGATATCTTTCGGAAAGGCCATATTCCCTTTATTGGAGAATGGATGGCCCTTCCACTGATAAAATTGGCTGGATCAACCAAGGTCGGTGACCAGCAATGGGAAGAAATTCAATATCCTGTCGCACATCGGATGCTCGAAAAATGTGATGCTGTATTGCGTATTGAAGGAGCATCCAAAGGTGCGGATGAGGATGTGCGGCTGGCAAAAGAAAGAGGATTAAAAGTGTATTATAATATCGCCGAAGTCCCTGTGGAATGCTAATGTAGGATGAGCCAGTTGATACTTAAATCGGAGTTGGATCTTTACCGCTCCGATTTGAGTTTATCAAAATTTTGGATAGCAGTAGTATATATCACCGATTAGCTGACCAGATTCTCTAAACTCGTTTGCTATTTATCGCCTGAGCCCAATTTGTCCTTTTGCATCGTGGACATTGTGGAGAATCAGTACTGACATGAGACAAGACATTTCCGCAATACATGCATGCAAATGGTCCTTCATTCACCGAAGTATCAACAGACCTGTAGGATGAAGGAAAAAGTGGTAGCCCATATTTGGTTTGTTCATCGGAATAAAACAGTACACTCAGAGTCCCATCAACCTCCAATACCCCTTCCCTAACTTGGCCCAGGTGCTCGATATTCAAATTTCGTAGTTCGGAAAAGAACTCCATCCGTGAAAAAGTATTATCATTCTCATGTTTGATGTCGAAGACACCATCTTTAACAACCGGCAATACCTTGCCCTCTAGTAACTGAGCCACTGTTTCCGACTTCGAAGTGATCCAAGTAATGGTTTTATAAATTGCGATTACGCATATAAAAACAACAACGGCATGAAAAATTGGGATATCCTCCTGGAACATAGGATCTCCTGCTGCGGATCCCAAACCTATTATAATTGCGACCTCAAAAAGTGTTAGTTGCCGTACTCCTCTTCTTCCAGACAAGCGTAGTATCGTTAAGATAAGCAAAAACATAATAGTCGAACGGAGGCCTATTTCAACGAGAAATGAAGTGTCTATGTCGTTAGCAAAAATTTTCTCCAAGTTAATCATAATTCAAAAACAAGCTATCAATTCCTTAAAATTCCATCCGCCTCCTAAATCATTTATATTATAATCAAATAATATATAGGCTAGTCTTTAAACAAAAAAAGCTAGGTTGGAAAGGTGCCTAGCTTTTAAAATTCTTCATGATTGGACAAGCAATCTATATATATTCAACAATGTCTAGGTATAAACTGTTTGAAATAATTTCATTTTATAGCGACAGAGAAAAAAAAGCTTGTGAATGCCTAAAAATTAAATTAAAACAAACGAATCCTAAAAAGCACTTGTTATTTAATTGGTTTCACTAAACAAATAATAATATGATTTTAAACAAAACATTTTTCGCGTCTCTAGCGACAGCAGCCATCCTAGTTTCATGTAATAATCAGACACCACAGGAAAAAGCCGCTGAGAGCATGGAACACGCTGAGGAAAAAGCTGCTGATGCCAATGAAGAAGCGATGAATACTTCAGAAGATGCCGCGACAAAAGATGCCGAAGCTGTAGTTTATTCAGATAAAGCTGCGGCCAATGCAGCAATTGCGTCAGTACCCGCTCCAACACTATCCAATGATAAAGCCAAAGAGCTTTATACAAAATTAGGTAAAACATGGGTAGATCGTATCAATGCTGACTCGCATGAGAAAGCAGTGGATAAAGAGAAATCGTTGTTGGATATTAAAAATGAAATCGAAAAAGATCTTGCAGACGGAAAGATATCCGCTGCAGACAAAGATAATATCATGAAATATCAATCCGATTGTTTGGCGGCTATCAAAGCTGCACTTTAATACCAAATTATCAGTTCAGTCCTAAAGGATATAGGGTGGTTTATCTTAAAACCATCCTATATCCTTTAGTTTTTAACACACATAAGGTTACTTACCTTTCAAAAAAGTTCAATACGCTGCCCCAGAATAAATACAGGAGCATATGTCTTTGCATGTTTCGGTTTTAATTTTAAAGTCCCTTTTTGCCTTGCAGCCAATAGCCCTGATGTTTAATAGCTGCATGCATTTGCGTTCGGATTACTTTCCGAAAGTTTTGTACGGAGTTTACATTCCCCGTAAGCACAAAGTAAGCGTCGGACCAATATTCATTTTTGAAAATGGGTAACTCTTTAATCTGATCTAGATCAGAAAATACAGTTGATTTTGGAAACACAATGCTGTTTTCCAAACCGAGTAACTCTGGGATAGCATTGTTCTCTGCATCCAATTCAAAAAGGAACAGATGTTCCTTCTTTTGCTCCTCCATAATAGGCAAAAAAGAACAGGCCAAGGCCAGTGAAGTTTCATCCCCAAAGAATACGATTTTCTCCGCCGCTTTATCGTAGTACTTTTGCTCTGTTCGCGGTTTGTTCAGTACCAGACGATCACCAACTTCCAAATGATTCATAAAGTCGCTACCACAACCATTTCCATGGATATGTGCAATTAATTGCAGGCTATTTTTTTCGCTGTTTATCTTAGCAATGGTATATCTTCTGGCATCGGTATCAGAAACACGTATATCAAAAAAAGCACCAACGGAAAACTGCAGTTTTTCATAATCCCCTTGTAAACTAATTCGTTTGACAGTAGTCGACAAATATTCAGTTTGACTTACTTGTACCTCGGGAATTTGTGATACGAATAAATTGAGGGTATCAAAGACCCATTTTGGAGCGCTCGGCATAATCTTATGTTTTGATTGAACACAAAGAACGCCACTGGCCTCAGCATAAAAAATAATAAAGAGTTGTATTAATTGGACTAATCGCGGTTTTTGCTACGAAATACTTTCGCACTCATACCGGATATCTTGGTAAACAAGCGGGAAAAATAAGGGTAATCTTCATAGCCCAATTCAAAAGCAATCTCCTTAACTGACTTATCAGAATGATAGAGCAATCGTTTGGCCTCCAAAATTACACGTTGCTGGATATGATGCGAAACAGAAAAACCAGTTACATTTTTCACCGATTCATTGAGATAGGAAACCGAAATATTAAATTGAGCAGCATATTCCGCCGGACGTTTCAAGGTCTGAAAATTTTGTTCCAACGAGAGGAAAAAGGCTTTATTAATCCTTTCGAACCGCGATTGTGACTCAGCAGTGTTGCTATACTTCAGATACAACGATAGCTGCAAAGCAATCAAGGTGTTGGTGCTGTCCCTCAATAAAGAAAAATGCAATTTGTCTGTCGTGCGTTCGTAGAGTTCAATGCACAAATTATACGTCTTCTCAATAATCCCAAGATCTCCCAAGTCAATCGCCAATGGTTTTAGGGGCGAGATGCTCTGCAAAATCGTAAGATATTCGGCAGCGATATTTTCGTTGCTGATGATCAGCATAAACATTTCTATATCCTCCACCTTTACTGCCCTATGCACTTGATCCGGCGATTGATAATATATGGTCGGTTTATCTGTGCGGTATTGCTGAAAATCTATTTCCATTACAGTAACGCCACTTTTCTGTAAAACAAAGAAATGATAATCGTGCCGATGTGCCTGCATGACTTCCTCATCTTCCCAAAAAGATTCCGGTGAAACTTTTGCAAGCGCAATGCCATGCCCAAATTCTTTGGGCAGCGTCCTTACTGGAATATCTTTTTTGTGCTGCATCTGTTGCTGGAAATTTATCATTCGCTTTTATTAGCCGATGATTGGAAAACAATCTATTTTAATTGCATCCCGATTAAAATGGTAGTAATAATTCCTCGCCGAGAATAAAAAGTTCTAAGCTATCCGCCAAATAAAAACCCATACAACGGATCATATTGGGGATATAACCGAAAAACCGCTTAAAGGCCCCCGCAAAATGAGTGGGGTGTTTGTAACCCACCTGCTGGGATATCTGGCTGATTTTTAAATCAGTGGTCTTTAGCAAGATCTTGGCCCTATTCATTTTACAGGCCGTCATATAACCAAAAATAGTTTGGCCAACATACTTTTTGAAGTTCAGCTTCAGGTATTGTTCATTCGTCCCCACCTCTTTTGAAAGGGCTGAAATGGTGTAATTCTGATCCAGGTTGTTTTCAATCATTTCTTTTACCAGAAGCACTTTCTCCTGTTGATCAGCCGGAACTTTTGATCGGGCAGATTTGATATTGTTTTGCACTGAATCTAATAATAGACAGAGGATCATGCTAACTTTTGCCCGCAAATAAACGCGCATAAGTACATTTTTGAGGCTCGTTTGCTTTAAATCCATCAATTTGCCAACAATGGCTGGAATATGGTCTATCAAACAGCAGTTTTGTTCATCCCTGAATAGCAGTTCATGCGAAAAGCTATCTTCCAAACCAACTTCACGTATATAGGCATGGTCGAAAGCCAATATAAAATAAGTGCTTTTCTCATTGCCAGCAATAGTTAAGGTGGCATCGTTTAACTTAATAAATACGTTCTTATTCTTGTATAATGTCCCCTTTAAACCATTGTAATGGATAGCTACCTGATCAGCAAGGTTGACCACCAAGGCATAAACTTCTGTTTTTAAACTCATTTCATAATCGGCACAGTTTTCTGCTGCAATCATCCGTAAGCCTTTTACTTGTCGATCTATCACCATTGGCTCCTCGGCCAGATCACCCCTATCTTGATAAATTTCTTTCTGCGTCATCTTGTTTTCGGAATACGTTACTTTCTTGCGTATAATACTTTTTACTTTTGCGTCGCCTTATTTAGATTAAATACAAATAATTGTCAAAAATACTGTTATCGTTTCAATGGAACAAATAAAATATATATTAACTCTTGCTCTTACCTGTTCGTTCTATTTCGTATATGCCCAGGTTGCCCGTATTTCCGGTACTGTTCGTGATAACGAGGGAAAAGGCGTCTCCCACGTTACTATTCAGATTAAGAACAGTCAACTCGCGACAATGACTGACGCTCAGGGGCATTACCAATTAACGAATGTACCCTACGGTGATCATGTGCTGTTCATTTCCTCCTTAGAGCTACATGCGAAAGAACTCCCCCTACGCGCCTACCAAAAGAGCCAACATGTCAACATTCGTGTGGAGATGAGAAGCAAAAATGACCTTGAAGAGGTGAAGGTAGAACGTAATTCAACCAAAAAAGAAATGGAGATCGGTGGCTTTGCCGTGGCCGTTGTCGAAACAAAGGAAGCTGCACTTCGCAACCTGACCACCAATGAGCTGCTTGACCGGACCGTCGGTGTACGTGTCCGCCAAAATGGTGGTGTTGGATCCCAGATTGAATATAACCTCAACGGGATGTCGGGCAGCACAATAGGTATATTTTTGGATGGCATAGAAGTTTCTACCTATGGATCTTCGTTTAACCTCAATAATATTCCGCCCGCCATGATAGAGCGCATCGAAGTATACAAAGGGGTGCTCCCCTCTCATTTGACGGGCGATTATGTGGGCGGTGCCATTAATGTGGTCATGAAAAAAGATGTTGCCCAAAACAATGCGACCGTAGCGACCTCCTATGGCTCTTTTAATACCTTCAATGCCGATGCAAGCATCACCCTACGGGATAAAAAAACTGGACTTTCATTTAGAGGCTCCGGCTTTTATACCTACACGGACAATAGCTATGAAATGTGGGGGAAATTCTCAAAATATACCGACAGAAATGGGATACTGACCCGGGATTTTAAGGCAAAAAGATTTAACGATACCTATCGGTCAGCAGGTGGACGTTTTGAATTTGGTTTTACGGATGTGAAATGGGCAGATCAGTTTTTCTTGGGTTATAATATCTCGGACACCTATAAAGAAATACCCCACGGCGCAACGACTGCTCAGCCCTACGTTGGCCGTTTTTCGGAGTATAATGCACATGTATTCAGCTTAAACTATAACAAACGTAATCTTTTTGTGGATGGATTG
>PJTS01000261.1_pt1 | contig 44011 bp, 58 predicted proteins | sample 1512251 | NCBI WGS metagenome assembly PJTS01 (sample SAMN08177686, study PRJNA422409) | Soil metagenome, whole genome shotgun sequencing project. | isolation source: Soil (2) enriched on wood chips: alkali lignin treatment | place: USA: Madison | collected 2015-01-15 | reverse complement strand
CCTGCTGGTCCTGCTGGTCCTGCTGGTCCTGCTGGTCCTGCTGGTCCTGCTGGTCCTGCTGGTCCTGCTGGTCCTGCTGGTCCTGCTGGGCAGGAGTTTGTTCAGCGCCATTCTGCGCGGCAAGCTTTTCAGCCTCACGCTGTGCGCGCTGCTCTTTGGTCAATCCGGCCATTGGGCCTCCTGAATAGCAAAGGGGCCGAAGCCCCCTTGGGTTAACCCATGATGATACAGGCGTGACGTGGCTTAACAGCAGCAACACCCCAGGACAGGCCAACTTCATAGCGCACCTGACGGTACTGACGATACAGCGCAACCTGGAAGGTGATGCCGGAAACCGGATCGGTCACGTTCATGACATCATCTGCGGTATCGCCACCTTCCGGCATCGCCGGGGTGCGACTCGCAAGCAAGAATGCATTACGGGCAAAGGCCATGTTAGGCGCAAACTCACTCAGCACAGTAACGGCCGCCTGGTCTGCCAGATCCTGACGCAGGCCCGGGGCACCGATGGTGATGCTCGAAGAGGTGGCAGCAACCACCATGTACTGGTTGTCGTCACCGTCAAACTTCACTGCGGTGCCAACTGCAATACCTCCCGTGCCAGCAGAGATAGCAACAATGATGTCGCCAGCCTTCTTCGCACCATTAACCTTGTAGCCAGCAGCTGTACTCTTCGCGGTGCGGCCGATGCTGAAGGACTCATGGAGATTGAACCCCATGATTTTGCCGATAATGCCCTCACGCAGCAGTCGGTCAGTTCCTGCCTCATTCGTTTTAAACAGCACAGACTGCTTACCACGAATAGATGCCATTGCTTCACCACCAAGCACCATACGCATATCGGTAGTTGGTGCGCCATTGTCGGTCAGGATCTGACGTGCCAGTGCCGCATCGGACAGGTCGTCCTTGATGCTGAACGGGGTATCCTTAGGTGCACCAACAGCGCGGGAGGAGTTAAAGAACAGCGCTGCGAGGTCTGCATCCACTTCGTTGGCCAGCGCACGGAACGCCTCCTGGAATTGGTCTGCAAGAATGATGTTGTAGGTACCAGCCGGGCCAAGCGCCAGTTGTTCTTCACCGTTCCACTTGACCGGAGCCATCTTGGACTTGGTAATGGTTACATCAACCCCATCGATCACCTGATCGCCAGTGTTTGGCGCGGAGGCCCCGGGGGTGATGTCTTCAGTTTTAGCTGTTGGCGCAACTGGCGCACGCACAATCTGGCCTTTGGCTGCGGCGTCCGCTTTTGCATTTCGCGCAACAGCTGGAATAAACCCAGTTTGCTCGCGGGAAACTACGTTCAGTGCGGTATAGATGGTCGGGATCAGACCAGTGAGGGTATTACCTGCCATTTATGGCTCCTTTATATTTAATCAACGATGCTTACGCCGTCGCTAAGCGCAGCCTGCTTGCCTGCGCCATCAAGAGCGTCAAACGCATCGCGTTTCATGGTTTTCTGCCCGGCCTGATGCTGCGACTGGTGAGAGCCACCGCCGCTGTTGCCGGACGCTTTGAGGATGTAGTCTTTCTGCGGATGCAACTCGACCAGGGATTCCAGCGCTTCATCGAAGCCAGCCAGTTCGCCGGGCTTGGTGCGGGAGAACACCTTGTTGCCCTGCCCGTCGTAGGCCACGACCTTGCCGTCTTCGATTTTGAAGTTCTGGCCGAAGTGGGAACGCACGAACTCAGCCGGGATCGCCATCTTCTCGGAGATAAACTTCGAACCACCGAAGCGGCCGCCGATCATCTCGTCATAGAGCTGGGTTTCGAGCTGTTTGGTCTTGCCGTTCGCTTCGTCCAGCTGCTGCTGGAATACCTTGGTGATCTCGGCCTTCACCTGGTCAACGGCGCCAGCGTCGATCAGCTTCTTCTGGTCGATTTTGGTCATCATTTCCAGGGCCTCGAGCGCCTTGGTCGGGTCGGAGATGCCAGCGAATTTCGCGAGACTGGCTTCCGCCGCCTCCTTAGCTTCGCGGTGAGTTTTAGCTTCACCATTCAGGGAGGTGATTTTGGTCATCGCTGCGGCTGCATCGAACGGGAACTCTTTGCCGTCGTCATGGACGTACACAGGCATACCGTTTTCAACAACCACATTTCCGTTAGCATCGAGTTTGAGTTTCATTGTTTTGCTCCAGCCTTCCGGCCATTGGTTGTGGGTCATCCGACCCGGTCGCCGCGTCGCATCCGCTCGGCGGCAGGCATAAAAAAAGCTGCCCGGAGGCAGCCTGATGTTGATGAGGTTGTGCTATTCAAACGCCGACGCATCCACGCGGCGCAGTTCGTCCAGGGTCAGGAACTCCCCGGCATCGTTGAACATCTCCGGGACGGTGATTTTGCCGTCACGCAGCATCTGTGCCCGGGTAACGCCCAGCACCTGCTCCTGTCGCGCGTATGGCTGCCGGGTGAGCCAGTCGGCATAGCTGGTATGCGCTGGCACCTGCCCGTCCATTGAAGCGCGTGTGGCGCTGCTCAGCTCGTCAGAGGGTATCTTCAGTTCTTCCCACGACTTCGTGATCAGGATTTCGCCGGAGCGGCAGCAGAAGTGAATTTTGCCGGGGCCGCGCAGATACGGCACCACATGCCCCAGCGGCTTGCCGTCGAGGGTGTAGAGCTTGCGGTCGCGGATGATGCACCACTGACTGGTATGCGTATCCAGCGTGGATGACCACTGCTTGGCCTTGACGATATCGCTGTTGGCCTGGGCAAATTCCTGCCGCGCTGTAGCGGCCATATGATTCACCGCGGTGCGGGTCACCACCGCCAGGTCACGCCGGGATGCAATGATCACCCCATCTTCACGGTTAAGTTTTGGCGTGCCGGCAACGCGCCGGACAATCTGTTCTACCGTCTCGCCCTGGAGGAAACCGGAGCGCACAGCATTTGTGATTTTGTCCAGCCGGTCGGCTTCAAGCTTCTGGCCCCATTCCTTCAGCAATCTCCCCTGGAACGGCTGCGCTGCTGCTGCGGCGTAGACCTGCTCGGGTGCAATGCTCTGCAGCGGAACGTGTTTCAGGATCTGCTGCGGAATGATGCTGCTGAACAGGTCCAGTTGATACCCGGCCTCATATTCAACGTAGCGCGTCAGTTCGCGAGCCAGCCCCGCGTTAACCGGTTCGTAGGCCTGCTGATTCAGCTCACGCACACCAGCCAGCAGCGATGCCAGGCGACGGGCGCTGTAGGTATCCGCCCGTTTGCCGTCCAGAAGCACCAGCAGTTTCGCGGCCAGTTCGGCATCCAGTTTATTCAGCAGCGCCACCATGCGCCGGGCGACGCCAGTGCCGTAGCGCGTCACATTCAGGCCATGCGCTATCGTCTCATCCTGCAGGCGGTCGTTGACGGAACGGGCCATATCACACCTCTTCCGGTGGAGGCTCAGTCAGCGAGGCCGATTCAGCCAGCAGTTCGCTCAGCACCTTATCCGGGTCGGCATCAGCATCAATCAGGTTGAGCTTTTGCAGGGCTTTAATGGCATCAATACGACGGAGGTCACCACCCTGGCGCAGGGACTGAATAGCCAGCGCTGCCGGAGGGTTGAACTCATTCGACTCAACATCCAGCTCAGTACGGACATCAACGTTGCCGCCCTCTTTCTCACCGATGTACTCGGCCATGATTTGCAGGATGTTGTCGATTGCATCCTCCAGGCTGGTCGCCATGGTGTAGAGCGGGGACTGTTCCTGCATTTTCTCTTCAGAGGTCTGGTCTACTGACTTCGTCGAGGTATTGTCGGTGCGCAGCAGCTTCGCGCCAGCCTGGCGCATCTGCTCCACCAGCTCAGCCAGCGACTCTTTGCCAGCGCCGATAGAGGAACCGGTATGCTCGACGTACTCGAGGCCTTGCGTCTGCCGATCGTTGAACGAGGTTGCCGATGAAGAACCGATGGTTAACTCTTCGCCCTCCTCCAGACCGAACACGGTGAGTATCGGCACCCGGGCGACGTGAAGGATGTTGTCCTGCTCACTCTGGCTCTGCCAGTGCTTGACGTTCAGCAGCGCCATATTGAGCAGCGGCGGTGAACCGCACATGAAGCCGGTGCGCTTGGTGTAGAGTGTGACCAGGGTGATATCGCGACGGGAGGTTTGCCATTCATCATGTAACGCCCAGGTGGCCTGCCCCTCCGCACCGGTAGCCTTCCGGTAAATCTGCACCTTGCCTGGGGTTAGGAGCCGGATCTGCTCGACTTTCGTCTGCCCGAAGTCATCACCATCTTCGACCACCACCTCTTTGATGCGCAGCGACGTGAGCACGACCTTGCCGCCGGTCATTTTCGACTTCCAGCCGATCACCTGGCGGGGATTCAGCATGGTGACGTACGGGCGCGCGCCGGTGGCCTTCTCATCAGCCTTGGTCTTCACCTGTTCGGGGTCAACGCGAGGATAGTCCACCAGCGCATGGGAAAGGCCATACTGCATCGCCAGGCTAAAGAACGACTGCGCCCATACATCCAGACGGGTACCTTCAAGATCCACGTCTTTTGCGAACTCACGCAATTGATCCGGCACGTTTTCGCCCAACTGGATTGGTTCAGCGAAAACACGCCCGACGTTCTGGTTGATCGTCTCTTCGTAGGCAGGGAGTAGCGTGGCCACTGCCAGGCGCTTTTTGTAATCCTGTTTGTCTTCCTTCGGCCAGCGCGGCAGATATGCCTCACCCAGCTGGCGCATGTACAGCGTACCGCCCATCAGGGCGTCGTTAATGTCCCACGCCTGCACCATGTTCCCATAGTCCAGATTGGGTGTTGAAATATCAGGCATGGAGTTAAATCCGTAGGTTGGTGACTTTGCCGACTTTCTTCGGCGGTGAATGCAGAACGGCGTAGCGGGTAGCGTCCCAGTCGTGGTCTTCCTGCTGTGTGTCTACGTCGTCGGGATTTTTGCTGTCGCGAACGAGCACCGGCACACGGCTTATCCAGCCCCGGCAGTAGTCAAACACGTAGAATGCTGGTTTATCAGGTGTACCCGATTCCAGCTTCTTGCCTTCAATGACGGCCTCCAGCATGTCAGCAAACAGGGCTGCGCCGTTCACGCGCGATCCCGGCTTCTTGTTGGATGGCACCCACTTAACTCCCTGCGATTCCATCTTCTGGGCAATGGAGAGTTCGTCATCGCCGGTGTTGTAGATGGCACCGTCAGCCGGGCCGGGAATAACCTTTTTGCAGATGCCGGGCATGATGTTCAGTTGCCCCTGCGTCACACCGTTGAGTTTTATCTCCTCGGGCTCTGCTAGCTCTTCGCCCACCAGCCGCTTATCGACCCAGGCTACGCCCTTGGCGACGTTTGTGGACGACATGTTCAGGCCTTTGTTCAGTTCGTCCGGTGGACAGCCGTACCACTCGCCAATGAGGATCAGCGATCCGGCAGGTGGGCAGAACTGGCGCCCGTCCGGTAATTCAGCGGCAGTACCGTCGGTACGCGCCCACCAGAGGTTAGAGAACGGCTTTGATTCGCCCCAGTCATGGGAACGGTCAACCGTCCAGCTAGCCGGGATGCGGAACGGCTTAATGACGTGATGGGAAGCATTCCAAAGGTGGTCAAAGCGCCCGCCGCTGGTGACATCCCACGAGCCCTCAACCCAAGCTTTGCGGCGGTTCGGGTCTTTGATGGCCATCAGTGTGGCAATGTACTGGGGATCCAGATACGGGTTCTCTTTAAAAGAGCCGTGAATCGCCACGCGGGTAAGCGTCACATCCTCTTCCCGCTCGGTCTGTGGATTGAACACTTTCTGCGTTTCGCGAATGATGGTGCCGCGCGGCGCAGGCTCGATGAAGCGCTTCTTCACCCAGGTATGGCCGATGCCAAACGGGTTTGTCGTACTGAACGTTTCGAGCGGGATCGGCTTCAGCTGCGACCCATCATCACGTGGATAGTTTTCCGGCCGGAACGATGAGCGCCGACAGGAAAACATCATCTCGTAGAACTCGGACGATTGCTGCTTGGTCAGTTCGTTGAAGCCAATGAACGGGAACTCCTGACCGTGATAGTCCCAGTAGTCACCTTCTTCTTTTCCGAAGCGGAACAGCAGTTCTTCGCCAGTGGGCCATACCCAGCGTAGCTCGGATGCAGACGCCAGATAGCGCGCGCCGTCGTTAAACAGGCGATACATACGCTTTGACTGGGTGATGATGTCGGTGAGGTTCTTATACTCGGTATCGAAAATGACACCGCGCCAAAAAGATCCATAGCCCAGACCAACGAGGCGACGAAAGCGTGCCAGTTGCGCGGCGGTTTTACCCGGCCCGCGCGTTCCCTCGTAGAGGATTTCGTTACACGGGCAGCTCAGGGAGAGCGATTGCGATCCCGGCAAAGGTTTCCAGACGGCTTTGTAATTCATCCACCAAGAACCTCGCTCTGCTGCTTCTGCGCTGCCGCTTCCCACTCGTCTACGTTATCGCAGGATGGGACCGGCATTATGCTGTGTGTGGCTACTACTTTCTGTTCGACCTGTTCTTTGAAGGCCTGCACGCGAACATGTTTGCCAAGTAGTTCGAGGTTCTTTACTTTGTCGGGCCATTTAACCTTTTTGAGGATGGTTTCAGATGTCTCCTCGTCGAAGTTCTGGATCGTGGTGCTGATATCCAGGCCGGTTAGCGAAATTCGCCAGGCCTTTGGCCATGAAGTGATGGGCTTAAGGCTCCCGTCATCATTCAGGATATCCAGAACGTCCATCTGGTCGATTTCAACCAAGCGCCGGAGCACATAATTCGCATCAATACCCACATCCTCGTTGCGCTTACTCTTGAGTTCGGCGATCCTTTTTTGGATGTCAAGTTTTGACAATAATTGAGCAGCTATACGGTTTGCAGTTTTGACGCTGTACCCCGCCCGAATAGCCGCTTGCGTGGCGTTTAAATCGATGAGGTACTCGCGACAGAACATTTCTTGTTTGTCGGTGAGTGCCATTATTTTTTCCTTGTAGGGATTATTTCATGAATAATTTCAATCCACTAACATACCTTGATTCATCGGCACACTTTGAGGTCATGGACAAAATTCATCAAGATGCAGCTGATAGACAGTTTGCTGTAACGGGTAATTTTGCCAATGAATTTCATCTGCGATTAACTCAATGGGTGAATAATTTCCATCGTAATCTTGAAGATGACTACGAAGTTGGTGGGCAGTTGGTTTCTTTTGGTCAAACGCAGACCTTCACATTTACTAGCATTGGTTACTGGGACCCATCATTGATATCTTTTAAAGGGCTGCGTGAAGATGGAAGTCCAATCGAACTTGTTCAGCATGTATCCCAAATAAGTGTTCTTCTCGTGAGAATGAGGCGTCACAATCTTGACGAGCCTAAACGACCTATTGGTTTTGCAAGTTGGGATGAATATGACCAGCAAGTTAGTGAGTGGGAAAAAGCTTAGACGAAATTTAACCAATTTTTCATCATCAGGCATACCGTAAATGCGCCTGATGATGAACCTTGAAATGGAAAAAAAAGCGTTCTGACAAGCCTTTTGCTTTGGTGTCAGACCTGCCATAGTTCACTCCATTTATCCCCTACAGGGTATATTTGAGATTTATCCGCTAAAGGGGATATTCAATTTTTAGCTTTTAAAAAACCGCCCGTAGGCGGTTTAGGGAAACCCATTAGTTACTTAACAAAAGTAATGCTATTCGGGTTAAGGATGATTACCTGTCCATTGTCTCGCTCAACGATGGCCTTAACTGGTGTATGGAGTTGGTTTGATTCATCGTAAGTTTCGATTGGAGCAAACTGGACGAACGTTCCCTCTTCCTTCTCGCCATGCATAGAAAATGTGCATTTACGTTTTTCATCTGCCATACAACTTCCCCTTTTTTTATTAAAGAATCATTTTTATAACAGAAATGAAATTTGTCGCTAAGATCTGAATCAACAATCTAAACATGCACATTAGTAATTTCACTATGGCATGCGAATAACTGTGACGCTAGCCGGGTGGCTATGCTTAAAGTCCAGTGGAGAGACTGTGGCAGAGCCTCAGGGATGAGGTTCTATTTGAATCTGTCTGACCATGTTGATGGATTCGTGCGGATATTCTTAATGTCCCACGCTTACGCTTGTTGTTACCTGGTATGGTGCCAGGATGTACAAGACTCTGATGCGGAGAATGCCAACTCCGGGGAAACATCAATAAAAAGAGCACATAAACTGAGACTCCTGTAGCCCTCCTTGTGAGGGCTCTTTTTTTAGCCATTATCAAGCGCCCCGGGTGAGACGCTTTGTAATGGCAATAAAAGGGCCGCCTAAGCGACCTCTTCTTTGAAAGATATGATTATAAAAGTTTAATTTTCACGTCATAACCTTCCAGACCTGTCATCGCTTCGCGAGCAACAAACTGAATTTCAGAGACTTCTTTTCCTGTTTTTTTTCTTAATTCTGAAATTTTTTTTGCGATCAAAGCGGAAATTTCTTCTTCGGTCTTTTGTGTCAAAGCATCAACTTTCATTTGGGCCTCTTCTGGTTTACTCATATTCCCATTCTCCAGCAAGGTGATAGTTGTTGAATCACTATCTTCCACTATAAATGTCTATAAATTATAGACTAATGATGTTGTCGCTGCATACACCTACCAAACCCTGCTTTCCTCCCTGGATGGAAACCCTGATACGTTGGTCTGTGACAAAAAAAGCCCCTGCATCACTGCAAGGGCTTTGGGTATATGATGCCGGGTGCCTCCCGGAGAGTCGTTGGGATAACCACCCGTGACTCGCTGCTTCAGTCGTTCATGATGAGCGCCAGTGTAGAAGAGCCATCCGGTTAATTAGCCCCTCCGCTTAGGGGGATTCACCATAATTCGTTTACAGCATGGATATAAAAAAGCGATCAGTTATCGACATGCCAGTAAGGATTCCCGGGCGTTATTGGCGCTGAGTTCACAGATACTTTTTCACTGCGTTTGAAACTTCTTCCTGAGTAAGCTCTCGATCAGAAGCTACACAAATCTCGAGATGATCCCCCGTCAGTGAATGAATCCCGGTAAGCATTATTTTTAGGGAGACTTCATCACCGTTTGGGTAGCTTCGAACAATCGATGTTACAGGCTTAAGTACATTTGCGACCTCTACCTGCTGCGAGTTGAAGAAAACCAATACTTTTTTCATAAATTTGCCTTAGTCCCCTCTTGCGTCTGTTTTAAGGCAGATGTCGCTTTGTCTTCAGATAACCGCAAATGTCTAAGAAAGGCCACGCTACTGCGTGGCCTTTGTAAGTATTGCATTCCATTCAGTCCACCATGCTCCGGAGCCACCGGACAAAGCCATGACTAAAGGGCTTCCAATACACCTGTCAGATTGATAATCCATACAGGATGGGTTGAGTCTACATGTTAAAAAAAAATCGACACCTTCTAAAAAGGTATAGTTATGTTTGTGTCGTTTTTTAGAATATATGGACTCACTCAAACTGAGATCGCAGTGTAATCCACTACTCTCATAACGAAACGCTAGAGATGTTATTAGTAAGCTCACTTTGGAATGGCTACTGTGAGTTGCGCGACGCATCTATCTTCCTGATGCTGGCCTTATCAATGTTGCACTGCCCTAGCGCTGATAACAGGCTTACATTCAAATCCAGGCTGGTCCCATAGGTCAGCGGATCGGGAATTGCAGGTTGCGGCGTCTCAGCTATCAGGTTTGCCGGCAGCGGTACCATCGGAACCGGTACGTATACTGTCCGCGTACTTCCGCAGCCGGTCAGTAGCTGCAGCAGGCACAGGCCGACGAGCGCAATCATCATTCGCAACAGCCACTTTGATATCTGCCTGGACTCTCTGTGACTCCAGTGCGATCTGCTGTTTTGCATTCTGATTTGCCTCGGAGATGGTGTTAATAATGCTCACCGCCTGAATGACATTGGCGGTAATGGCGTTTGCAGACTCGGCTTGCTGCTCAGCTCTATCTGCCCGTATTTTTTCACGACTGGCCTTGTCGCTGTAATACCAGGCCGACCAGCACGCTCCGCCGAACAGGCACAGGATGAACACGACGATCGCAATGAGGTAATGGGATTTCATCAGAACACCCCCGGCGCTGATGCTGGCATCCCAGGGTTAAGCGGCCCGACACCACCATTGAATAGTTGCGGCTTTTGCTGCCATTCACAGACTTCACGCTCAATCTCGCGCCGGGTGATGAGGCCCTTCCACTGCTGGCCACCAGCATACGTCCAGCGCTGCAGCTCTTTGCACGCGCCCGGAACATCGCCAGCATTCAGTTTTTTCAGCAGCGTGGAGCGACTAAACGCGCCAGCGCCCACGTTATAGGTGAACGAGTAAAGCGCCGCCCGTGCAGTCTCAGGGATGCGGACCTTAATCAGCGGATCGATGGCTGCCGCCACCTTGCACAGGTCGGACTGCAGCAGAGCATCGCACTCTTTGTCGGTGTAACGGTGACCGCGGCGAACGTCAGCACCAGTGTGCCCGTCGCATACAGTCCAGACTCCAACGACATCCTGATATGCGTAATAGCGCCGCCCTTCCAGCCCGTCAGCATTACCCAGCATGACTGCGGCAATGGTTATCGCGCCCGATCCGCCCAGGACGGCCTTCACGAGCTTACTTTTCAGCGTCGGGTTCATTCTGGCTCCTGTCGCGGCGATTACTTTCGCGGATGTTGAAGTACAAATTTGTCAGGTACGTAAGAACAGCAACTACTATGCCCACCAGCACGCCGATGGCGTTCCACTGCTCAGGGCTGTATGCGTTAAGAATGCCGTTCAACACGCTCCCCGCAGACGCGCCATAAGCTGCGCCGGTGGTTAATTTATCCATGCGTAACATCTCTCACCTCCGATGGGTCCGGGGTGCTGTGCGGTGTAAAAGGGTCAGGCTCTCCGTATGAATTAACGACAAACCTTGATGGGGGTTTCCGGGAGTCTGAAATAAAAAAAGGCCCGCTTTTCAGCAGGCCTAACTGAGTTGGAAATCTAAGTCGGTAGTCGTGTTACCTTGCCATTATCCGTGCAACAGCTGTGTCGAGCAGCGTCACTAACCGGTCAGGATGTCCGGCCAATGGTTCTGGCTTGGCTCACAATTTAAAAATAGCACTACTTTCGAAGCGGGAATAAAAAAAGCCTGCTCGGAAGAACAGGCTCACAAAGCACTTACCAGGTTTACATACGGGTGCCGGGTGCCTCCCGGTGATTCGTTACCAGTTATACGAGCCGCAAGCATATCTGCACATTGCAGTTAACCGGATTGCCCCGCCGCTTAGGGGGATTCACCCAATATAAGCCTATGCCATATATTGAACTGACAGATGCTTTTCAAACATGTGGCGGCGTTAACGGTCCTGATAAAATCTCAGCCTCACCGTTATCGCAGATGTCATCGTCTTGCGTGAGATGCCATACACCCATTATGGTTCGGCCCGTTTCGAGGTCTTCGGTTTCGTCTTTGGTGTAGTAGGCGACCTGAACTCTGCCGTTGTGCTGTATCCAGTAGAAACCTTCTTCCATAATAATTGTCCTCTGAAAGCTCTGATAGAACTCATCAACCAGACATTATATGAGTTTTCTCATACGGGCAAAGAAGTTATGGATTGGGTGTGGTGCCGGGTGCCTCCCGGTGACTCTGTGCCAGACCACAGAACCGCGCTACTCACCTGCCTATCTAAACGCCCCACCGCATAGGGGGATTCACGACCAAGTCACTATCCATAAAAGATAGTTATTAAAATATTTTCACTAATCTGACCGTAGCTTTTTAATCGTTCTGGCATCTGGCTCTCTGTTTTCTGACAACCAAGGGGCTAACCTTGGAATGTGCAAAAAACACACAGGAGGGTCAAATGTATAACTCTATTTTGGTTCCCATTGACGTTTCCGAGGATAGCCTGACAAACATGGTGATTCCCTTTGTTCAGGCGCATGCAGTCCTCAACACAGCAAAAGTTCATTTTCTCACGGTTGTACCTTCGCTTCCGTATTATTCATCATTAGGCCTGGCATATTCAGTAGAAATGCCAAAGATGAAAGAATTCCAGGACGCTGCCAAATCAAAGCTGGAAGAGATCGCTAAGAAATTTAAAATTCCTGCTGACAAAATACAGTTACACGCAGTGGCGGGGTCGCCAAAGGACCAGATCCTTAAACTTGCTGAAATGATAGACGCTGACTTAATAATTATTGCATCCCATAAACCTGATATATCCACATATCTGCTAGGTTCGAATGCTGCGGCTGTTGTACGGCATGCGAAATGCCCTGTCCTGGTCGTTAGGTAGATATCACAAGTTTGTAAAGTGCAATCTGCATGAAGAACGGAGGGAGCCTCAAGAGGTCTGATGTTCCCCAAGAATCTTGATTCTGGTTAGGAACAGTGATTTCACGGGCAACTCACGAAGGCGCAAATAATAAAAAACCCGCTCGGTGGCGGGTTTTTTAACGGTGAACACGCAATGCCCATCGTTGGAACAAAATTAACACAGATTCGGGAAAAGTAAATAGTTCACGGTTGAAACGTAAGCTATTTTCGTGAGCGTTATCGTGTTATCTGCTTGAGCTGCGCTTCCGCCCAGGCTTCTTCGATATCAAATTTCGTGATCAGTTGGTCGTAAAACGGCTTAACCGACTTCTTCCAGGTATCCAGACTGATCGCATCAGTGATCTGGCAAACAGCTGCGTGAGCCTCTGTCGAAGGGATCCGCTCATAACCGCGACCACTGCAGCGCTTACAGCCAGCCAGCACTGGCACGCCCTGAGCCTCTGTCAGTTCCTGATTTACTGCCGCCCCTCTCCCATGGCAATCACTACAGGCGCAGCTGATAACCCTCTTTCCTTTGCAGGTCGTGCATAGTACACGCGCCACTTCTTTCACCTGGCGTCGGTTCTGATGCTGCGATGGGATAACCTTCAGGCCCCATTTCTTAGATTTTTGTATGATGTCCTTTGCGCACCCAGACATGCTGGTTTTCATAGTGAACACGTCAGCCTCGATAAACCCCTGCCCCGCGCAGCAATCGCACTGCTTAACGCTGGCTGCGCTGCGGGAGTAGTCCTCAAACGCGAACGTGGCCAGCTGTTGCATTACCAGCGGCTTAACTCCCTCGCTCAGCTTGCGCAGCGCGGCAACCTTATCGCATTTTTTCAGCGCGTATTCGGCCAGCAGCGCGATCGCCCTCTCCCGGTCGTTATGGCTGATCCCCATCTTCCCGAGGAAAGCGCTGTACCCCATGGCGGCGCGTTCCTGCGTCATGCCCATGGCTGCCATGATATCCGTACCGGTCAGGGAATCTGATGCGGTGGCGCGCGGGGAGTCGCTGATCATCGTGGACTTTGCGAAGTGGTATTTCACGGTGTTTTCGAGGTTCATGCTGCGGCTCCTGCCATCAGGTAAATGCGGATAAAGTTACGAAGGATGCGATAGTCCACCAGCACCGTTCCCGGGCGGCGATGAATGCGGAGGCGCAGCCAGCGCATGCGAAGCGATTCGATCAGTTCTGGTTTCATGCTGCTACCTGTTTTTTCAGCGTGCGTAAGTCTGCGAGGGCGGTGAGCCTAATTTCTTCCAACTCTTCAACCGTCCAGCGATGCGGGATGTTGTTGCTCTCCAGTGCCAGAACTATCTCCTCTCCATAGCGTTCCACAAGAGCGGCGCGATAGGCTTCAATGTTCCCTGATTTGTAGACGTTGCAAACGTCACACTGAAGATGGATGTTGATACGAGTAAAACGTAAGTGCCCGGCTGCAGCAGTTGTCCGGTAATGGCCGGCATGCCAGGCAAATGCTGTTTTTGTTCCGCATGATATGCAGCCATTACCTTCTGCCAGTTCGGTTTCCCTGCAAATGTCGTTAACGGCGCGCTGCGTCAGATCCACCCAGTGCTTAAGAGGCTTTACCGCGGCTTTCCTCTTGCGCCAGGCAGCGTTTTCTTTTTTCTCGATGGCGCGCTGTTGGGCCAACTCTTTACGTTGAGACGACTCACGGGCTTTTTTGGTCTTTTCTTTTCCGACGGCAGTAGCGCATTCATAGCTGCATACCACCTGGCCGTCGCGAGCCGGGTGGAACCACTCGCGGCAGATCTGGTTTACGCACTTACGGCGGGGTTTCTTAGCCATGATCACCCCCAGACCTTTTGGCGGAAGGTCCGCGGCGTGCGTTCTTGACGCCGGGCTTCCGGTAGCCGCACGCTAACGGTCCAGGTGACGTAATCGGGGTTCAGGCTGCGCTCGACCTTCACGCCGCGCGCACGGTATGTTGCCATTAGCTCTTCGGCCTGCGCCGTTGTGCATTCGGTATGTTGGAACCATGAGGATTTCATTGGCATCATCCCCCGAAGCTCAGCAGTTGCGCTGCGGCGTTCTCGGCCTCGCGCTGGTCCCTGAATGCGCGCGACAATATCCAGCGCCAGAGAACATCGAGCGCGGCTTTGTAGAGCTGCTGAAACTCGGTCTCGTCCATATTGGCGAAGGCGATGCTGCGAGGATGTTTGCGAAGAGTACCGTCAGGCAACTGAATAGCGTCGTAATGCCCGGATTCGATGGTTACCCAGGCGCGATACGCGTCGAAGGACTTGCAGGCGCTGATGCTGCCAGTGCGCTTGTCGGCGATGCGTTCAAGATACTGTTCAGCAGCATCCAGCAGTGCGCCTTCGTTCCCGCCGTATGAAGCGAGGTATCTCGCATAGCCGGTCACCAGCTTGCGTTCGTTGGATGAGATGGCCCCGCCGGTTGGCTCCCAGTATTCGAAGCCGAGATTCAACAGAGCGAAGAAGCGGCGGTGGAAAGCTGGGTTACGGACCTGTTTGAAGTCGGCCACCAGCACGGCGCCGAGCTTAATTTTTGATTGCAGTAATTCGCTGGTCTCCGGCGTGGCGGGGATCAGGATTCCTGAGGATTGCTTGATGAGTTGTAACTGCGCCATGGGAGCTTTCTCCGTGGCGCTTTGCTGCTCCGTGTCGCTGTTCAGGCGACGTCAGGATTATGGCAGGAGGCTATCTGCTCCGTCAATGCGGAAACCGGCCTCTCGAAGAAGGTAGAGCAACTCAGCAAGCGAGAGAACGTGCTGATCATCCCGGACACGCTCCAGACTGGTAATTTCCCCATTATCGCAAGTAATGACGAACTTACCGCCCTCCGAGACTGTTTTAATCGCTTCGGCGACCTCAATGCTCACATCCCCTCCTCACTTTGCTATCCTCAAATACCCTCTCCCGGCGGGGAGAACTCCACTCCACAGCGCCAAAATAACAAATGGCGCAAAATTCCTAATAGGTTCGCCGGAAAAAAAATTCATTTTTTTCTGTAGCACTTAAACCATACAACAAAACACTGTATGCATAAACAGTAATTATCCGTTTGGCTTAAGTATGCACATGAAAGGCATGTCTGCGCAAGCCCATTCATCTGATTGATTTGAATAAATTTTTACGCTACTTCCCTGTAAAAACTTACCGTTATTTTTAACACTTTTGAGGGATAGAAACCGCTGGGGTAAATATCTGATTGGAAAACCCTCAATCCTGCCAAACGCAGAGCAGGCCTGCGCCTGAGGGTATATTGCCGCGATGACACATCTTGTCAGGTTGGTAATTTGTTGCTGTGCTGTGTCTATTATCTAATCGATTTCATAGATCAATATGACTTCATCGATCTGTAATATCGAACAGGTGAAGGAATGCCGCGGTTAAGCGGCATTCAGGGGATGCATCAAGCGGCCTCTTCCTTCCAAGCACAGAACTTCTGCAGGTTTGGCTGCGCCAAGACCTTAGTGAACGGCGATAGCGTGCATTGCCATATACTACTGATTTTGGGAAGATGAGCCTGAGTGTCTCGGTGCAACAACGCAAATTAACGTGAGGATATGTTTATGGGTTTCTGGGGAAAAGGTAATAATCCATTTTTTAACCACGACTTCGATGCTGCGCAAAGGGATAGAGAAGCACACAGAGCAAGCGAGACAGCTCATAAAGAAAGGCTAGCTCACGAACTTGATTTACAGACTCAGCGTTTGGACTCGGCATCCGACCTTTCGAGACTAAGGATTAAAAAAAATGCAATGGAAGCTCAATACATAGAAAAAATTAAGGCGCATGAGGTACAAATAGAAGAAATGCGTAAGGCCTTTTACTTTCTTCTTAGGCACTCCTGTATTTATCAAAATACTCTAAATGAACTTATGGCGAAGCATCCTGACATGAAGGACGAGATTTTAGATGAGATTCAGTCGGCCAGGGATTTTAATAATCGTTCTGAAGTGAAAAATAATGAGTTGTGGAAATTGGTTCATGAAGTAAACATCAATCGTGAGATGGATGTTTTAAAGTTCCCATACGAAGAAAGAGAGCCTAAAAAGTAATCGGCTCCCCGCTGACCATTTGGTCATTTAACTACCGTGTGGGAAACGATGGTATCTCCATCCAGTATTGAGGATCGACTTGTGCTTTTCTAAACTTGCTATCCCCTTGATAAAACCACCCTTCGGTCTTATAAATGGCCACTTCTGCTGCCCTATTTACGCATGCCAGAACCGGAGTTGCCTTTGGGGGAATTCCACTTTGCCAGACGTTCTTTTGCGGGAGTTGCGCCCGGTAGAAGCTTAACCTTTCCTTGAAAAAACGCTGTAAATGAACAGGCTGCATACTAATGATCTCATCAAGTTGAACAAATCGACCAAGCCACTCATGGTAGGCGACGCCGGAGGCGGCAAGATCAACGTTAACCTTGTCGCGGTCTTCCTGAGGTTTTGCTGCAATATTCCAGTCTGACATAAAATATCCCCTCGATTATTTGAGGGGATTATACATCACTCCTGCTGCGGTGCTGCTGCTGCGAGCAGCCTACTCCAGGCATCTTTTGAGTCTTCTGCCCCATGGTCGATAATTGAATCGAACTCGTCCAACACTGCCATTGTCGGCTCAACTGGCACCGCCACCCACCCAGCTTACAGCACCTGCACTTTTTCGCTGCTCCTGCACTTACACGCAGAACCTGCACTTTCATGCTGCTCCTGCACAGGTTCGGCACCCTGAAGCATGGCGGTGCTGCAGGTATCACCTTCACCAGACAGGCCCACAAACGTCTGATGCCAGTTCTTGGTGAGAGTCTCCCATTGCCCAGCTGTTAGCGGTGCGTAGTCGCGCGCATCTTTCAGCAGCTCCGCCAAACCCTCAGCTCTGAACCTGTTGCGTATTTCAGCTGGCACTACCGGCGCTGGCGGGGCGATAATTTGAAACTCAGCATTAAGGGGCTGAGCTTTCAAAACAAAATCAACCTGGTCACGGCGTATGGTTTGCCACTCCGTTACCTGTCCGTTGTATGCGTTCCTGATGCGGTATTGATAGGCCGGTTCAGTCGGGGCCATCAGCGCTGCCAGTGCGATTTCGGACAGGCGCAGGCGAATAGCAGTTTGCTGGGATGGAATTAGCTCGTCACGCTCGCGCCAGAAATCAACTTCTTCACGCGCCTGATTGATCAACTGCTCTTTGGTGAATTTAGTCATGGGTTAGCCCTCTCCACAATCACACCGCCATCGCAATATGGGCAGTTACCGCCCTGCTGACCGTGTTCGTCGATTACCTTTCCGTAAGCGCAGCGGTAGCAACGTAGTTTTTTTGACTTATCGGTAGCCCTAATAATGTAACGCCCATACCCCATAGCTACGCGCTCTAGATACCCGCGTTCTATCAGGCCCTCAGCCATAGTTCCGACCTTAACGGGCAGAAGCGTGTCACCATCCCAGAGTGCAGTTTTTCGGTGTGGCGATATTTCAATTTCCCAGTAGTGGACGATGGCTAGCTTTAAAAATTCACGTTCGCGTTTGTTCAGAGCCATATCACCCCTCCCCGTTGATGCGGATGCCAGCGTTAGCGCATGCCTGTCGTAACTCGGTATCACAATGAATTACAGCGCAGTTGTAGCCAGCTCCAAATGATGGGGAATACTTTTTACCGTCTCTGGCGCTTCCCAGTTCGTCCAATGGCAGCGGCTTAAAAGCTACGGTTACGGCTCGCGCCTCCAGCTCAGCGATCAGCTTGTCTTTGGCTTCCAGCTCATCCAGCAGAGCCAGCACGGTGGCCGGGTTGGCTGCGGCGATGAACTTGGCTTTTGGGCTTGATGTGCCAGTTACCTCGCAATTACAGATGTGGTCTGCCATCAGCAAACCATCCACTTCATACTGTTCTGTGATAACTTCCCCACCACCGATGTGGACCCACTTCTCAGCACCTATTTTCACTGCTGCACGAAGCAGCGCCTGTTTGTTGGTCATTTGGCTGCTCCTTCCGCTTTCCTACGGTTGATATAACCGCGTAAGGCGTTTTTAACTTCCTGACGCTCTGCTTCTGTTAATTTGCGGGATGGGCGCATCCAATCAGGTTTGGAGTTAGTTTCTCTCGTTGGCTTGGTCATTGGGCTGCCTCCTGGCGAAGTTTGGCGGCGAACTCGATAGCATCGGCCTCGCTGATGTCTGCGTGCATCTCCCGGGCAAACGACTCCACGCCTTGAGCGCGCACTTCAGCCAGGAAGGCGTCGGTGGCCGGGGTTGGTACCGCACTACGAAGAATGTTATAAGCCCCAAGCATTGCGCGTTCCGGCACTTCATCATCAGCGAAGAATGCATCCAGGGCAGACATCATCGTTTGAAGGTCAGGCGTGTTCTGCTTCAGCCCCGCATTCTCCGCCGCCAGCGCAGCCCGCTGCTTTGTCATCTCGCGCAGCGCCAAGCTGGTGCAGTCCAGCCGTTCGGCCAGGCGCGAGACAATCTTCGCCATATCGATGATCGCCGTGTCGCTGCTCATCGTCTTCGCAAACTGATGACCCACGGCCACCAGCTCTTTGTTGTTCAGTGAATCACTCATGTGATGCTCCTCGGTGCGTGTAACGTTCCATGTCAAAGTCGATAACTGCCCGCTGGTCGCGGAAGACGCCGCAGCGCCCGTGGCGAATAAGTTTCCCCTGCTCTACGGCAGCCCGGATGTATTTCTCGGCCGTGGTGCGGTGCAGGCCGAAAATGGCGACGACATCGTTTGTCGTTGCGCGGCCATGCTTTTTCACCAGCTCGATAATCCAGGCGATGAACAGGGTGCGCTCGCTATGCGTTTTTGGTTTTGCCATGGGGATCTCCTTAAACCAGACCAGCGGCTTTTCGCTGCCTGTACTGCTCCATCAGCATCTCTGCTGGCGTTGGGCCACTGGCCTTAGCCGGGGCGGCGAGAGCGCGGCGAACTGGCGGTACAGGCTTGCCAGCGGCTACTCGCTCTTCCCAACCAGAAAGCACTTTGCTGGCGGCCTGGCGCATCTCGCTTTCGGTCATCTGGCGATCGGTACTCTGGCGGCGCAGTTCAATGCAGATGTGATACAGAACTGGCGCAGGCCAGGGGTACTGCTCGCTGGTCGGGAACCGAAATATCAGGCGGCGCCACTTCCAGTACTCAGTCATCACGTCGTCAACGCTGAATCCCAGGAGGTTATGCCCCTCTTTGCACCAGGCGACGAACTGGCCGGGAGACGGCAGAAAGGGTTTTTCCTGACGGCGCGCGATCCGCATACCAGCCGCAACCTGCGCCATGGTGGTGATCCCGTTCTCCTGAAAGGCCATGGCCCATTGGCGGCGGAGTTCGTTGAAATCGTTCTGCTCACGAAATCCAGCCATTGCCGCCGGGAACGCGGCGCGCAGAGCACTGAACAGGGCATTGAAGATTTCAGCCGTCTGCTCAGCCTGAGGGCGTTCTGCGGGGGCATCAGGCATGCTGTGCGCAATGCGGCGCAGGCTTTCGCGATCGCAGCTCATCAGTTGTTCAGATAGTCTTTCCATCGAACACCTCGTTAATCCAGTCAGTGTTATTAAAGTCAATACCGGTGGCGCCCCCGGCATTGGTCCGGCGGCCAGCATCGCGCTGAAGGCTCAGGGTGTCCCACTTGGCGCGGAGCTTTGCGGGCGAAAGGATGTTTGTGTGCCAGAACGCGTCTTTGCTCGCCCACTGGAACAGCTCGCAAATTTCACGATGGCTGCGGCCATCCAGCTCACGCATCAGGCGCACGTCGTTAGCCCAGGCGGCCATGATGGGTTGCTTCGGGAAGGGTTTAACTTTTTCGAGCAGGGCGAGGATCCACTCTGCGCACTGCTGGTCAGCTGCAGTTCCCCACTTGGTGAAGTTGGTGGTGTAAATTACCGCTTCAGGATGAGCTGATAAAAACTTCATCAGACGGTCGTCGGAGGATTCGCCAGAATTCTCTGACGATGATCTTTTAATATTGTTATTGTTATAGTCTTGGGTGGCTACCGTTTCCGGGAAGGTTTTTCCCGATTCTGGGAAGGTTTTTCCCGTTTTCGGGAAGAGTTTTCCCGTTTTCGGTTTGTCCAAAATCCAGGCGGATAGGTCAGTATTTATACCGACAATTTTCATCACGCCCTGCTTGTGACTGAAAATAATTCCACGCTCTGCCAGAGAACTGATCGCATCAGAAACATGCGTATCAGCCAGCCCTGTAAGCCCGGCGATGACGGTGTTGGTAACCCGGTCCTGTTTTTTGTTCCATCCGTAGGTCAGCCAGATCACCGCTTCCAGACACTGCCATTCACGCCCCGACATGCGCAGGCGTGGTTTCAGCTTCTGAATCTCGTTTGCGATCCGGGTGTACCCGTTGGACAGGTCGGCCATGTGACCTCCTGTTTGCTCGGTTTTAGTCGGAAATTTGATAACTTCAGCGGTATTTGACATACTTATCTCCGCAATTACCTGACGTATTTGCACCAGAAAGCCGTTGGTGTTCGCGCACCGCGGCTTTCGCCATTTTTAACTCCGTCATACAACCCCCAGCATCGTTGTAACCATCGCCATAAGCGGTGCTACCGAATCCGGTCCATCCAGATAGAACCTCGCCACGATGCTTTCGCTGATCTCCTTCAGGCGCTCATGCTTTGGCGCTCTTAAAATCACAGCCTGGATTGCTTCGGCATCTTCTTTAACCGCTGCGGCTATGCGCACAGAGGCGCAATCGCTTTTAACCACGCGATCACGGTACGCCAGTGGCAATACTGAAAGGATGACCGGCTCTAGCAGCTCGACGTTCGCCCGGTAGACTGAAGACTTCTCCTTGTTATCCAGCCAACGAAACAGCTTCACATTCCATACATCCGCATTGCAGCTGGTGTCGATTCCTACCAGTCCCGCCTCTTCAACCGCTTCTTTGATAGCCAGGGCTACAGCCACACGCCCATCTGCCGCCGCCCAGGCGCGAACAGCAGAACAGATGGCGCGGTGATCAATCTTTTGGTCATCCCTCTCATTCTGTTGAAACTGGAATGTCAGGCGCTCTGCTGTCGCTCTGTTATTCTCTTGAAAAGAAAGTGTTTGCATTTTTAAGTCCTCTTTTGGGCGCCCTCTACAGGACACACGTTTGTAGGGGTGTATTCCGGCCAGATTCGCATCCATTTCTCTGGTAGGCAGTCGGCACGGTTAACGACTCCGTCCGTGAATCGCTCAATTTCGATGGCTCTCTCCGGCGAAATTGCGGAAGTAGATGAGGCCATCTGAGATAGATAAGGCATCGAAATACCCAGCTTTTTAGCCAAACATTTGGCGTTGCCGCGCTGCTGGGATAAATAATCTTTGAGTTGCATATATGCGCTCCAGGTAAGGTGTAGCATGAGTTTACTAATTACTAAACCTTTTAGTCAAGTATTTGCTTGTTTAGCATTAACTAATCAAAATACGCACATGAGCACAGCAGATATCCGTAGGAAGCAGCTAAAGGCATGGTTTGCCGATAAGTCGCTACCAGAAAAAGAGAAGAGCTATTTATCACAACTGATAAATGGTAAGGCCTCCTTTGGTGAAAGAGCCGCACGAAGAATCGAGCGCGACTATGGGATGCGCGCCGGGTATCTGGATACTGATGAGCAGCATCCTGACAAGGCCATCAATGATACCGTTCTTCTGGTTGACGAGATGGAACTGCTTTTGCACTACCGTGCTTTTCCAGACTCGGAAAAGAAGGCTGTTCTTCAGGAATTCAAAGCTAAACACGACAAGTACAACAAGCTTTTCCAGGAGCTGCTGGCTTCCCGCAATAAGTAAACTATTCATTGATAACTGAACCGCCTTTAGGGCGGTTTTTTTATGACTTTAAATCCCCTCTGACCACAAATAAGCCCTCCACTCATCCGTTTAGTACGAACTTAACAATTTTGTTTATTATTTACTTTACAGAATGGTTTAGTAATGAGTAAACTTAGCCCATCAACAACGCGCTGCGTTGCTCCGATAAATGTTCCGCCAGCCTGGCGACAAGGGCAAAGAGGACTCAATGACTCAAAACATGCACACCATGCTCCAAGGGGAAAATTCAGTATCCGAATCGGAAATCGAATGGACTAAATGGAATCGTCGTTTACGCCAAAGCCTTGGAAGAGATTTTGACGAAAACGGAATTGCCTTCGATCTGTACAAAGATGGCTGCACCCCGGAAGAAGCAGCGCTGGAAATGAAGGAATCGAACTATGACTGATTTCGCACGTAAACCAGTACGGCAGCAGGCCGTAAAACTGAACTGGGTTGGAGTGATTGTTCGCCGTATTTGTTATCTGCTGGCGCAGAAGGGGAACCCAGATGTGTAACTCAACGAAATGCGCATACTGCAGCAACTCAATCGAGCAAGGGAAAGAAGTTAAAAACGTATTGATCTTCATCCGCGGCGCCCAGCTGGCGCGCGAACAACGTAATTACTGTTCTACGCGTTGCGCTTCGTACGACCAGATGGCCCACGAAGCCTAACGTAAAACCCGCGCAAGGCGGGGTCTACGTCCGGTGCCACCGACCAAAGTACACCGGAAAACTACTCAAAACCAAAAACACACCCAATGGGCGCTATCTCTGGCCCGGGGATCTTACATCCAAAAATGAGGATCTGACATGGAATTTTTCTACTTGGTTAAGGCCACTCAGAAGTCAGGGAAGCCTGACGCTGTAGTGTGGCTCTCCGCCAATACCCAATCACGAGCTGCGTTGCAGCTGGATGTCGCGCTGGAAGATGCTGGCATTGAAACTGGCCGCGGTAAAGACTACGCCAAGCCTGTACGCACCGATATGCCGATTGTTGACGACCTGCCAGAAGAAGGCGTGATTGATTACACCTGGTGCGAGCGCTACACCCTGGCAGAAGACCAGCGCACCTGGAACGTGATCCCGGGTGCCGCCTCTCAGAGCGAAACCACCATCGCCCCGGACAGCGCCACCAGCGATGTGGATCTCTCTGATGCGCCGGTAATACCTTTCAGCTCTACGTTGTTGGCAAACCGCACCCAGGCTGTACGCTTCGCCGTCCATATACTGGGTGACAAATATCTTTCGGAGATCAGCCAGGAGCAGCAGATCGTCGCAAACGAATTAGCGATGGATGAGGGAAATGTTTACTTCCAGCGTCTCCTGAAGGCCAAAAATGACGTTGCTGATATTAGCGATCTCAGCCTGCATGCTGAGTGGAAGCTGGTGCAGGCCGTCAAAGAAGTTTTTCCGCAGGACAAAGAACACGACCCTGCACTGGTGGCCGCCTTCATGTCGGGCTGGATTAAGGCAGAAGCTGGTGATCGCAATCAGCTGGTTGAAGACTGGAAGAATGGAAAGCTCCCGGCCAAGGATGAGCCTGATTACTGGTATGAGAATGGCCTGCGGGTCCATAAAACCGGTGATGAGTTTACTCGTTATCCAGTATGCAAACTGCCGTTCCGTCAACAACTGCTGGCTCAACTGACGGTGGACGAACTGCGCCATCATGTCACTCGCGGTGAACATGCGGAACTGCATGCGCTGGAGAGTGATACCGACAATAGCTATGTCCAGACCCTTTTGCTTGCTGCTGAAAGCTGCCCTGAGGTTAAGACCTTCGATACCAAAGACCTGTGGCGCTATTCCAATGCCATTCGCAAAGTGTTCAGCATGGATAAACGCCATGAGCTGGCGCTGCTGTTGCAGTTCACTAAAGCCTGGGTAGCCACCCCATATATTGACCGTGGGATCCTGACACGCGAATGGGCCGCCGGCAGCCGCATAAGCAATGTGCAGCGCACAGATGCAGGCACCAATGCCGACGGCGGGTACGTAACTGACCGTGGAGCAGATGCGCATCACACCCTGGACACCCTCGATCTGGAGATCGCCTGCGCCCTGCTGCCGATGGATTTCCACCATTTTGAAATCCCTTCCAGTGTTTTGCGCCGCGCCAAAGAGATTGTCGCGAACAAAGAAGATCCATGGAAATCCTGGAGCAAAATTTTACGCAATCAACCTGGCGTTTTGGCGGTCAACCGCGCGGCCATTTTTAACCTGGTACGCATTGCGCCGGAGAACATCCACCTGACGCCGGTTGCTCATCTCGAATACGTCAACCAGACAATGACAGTAGCTTTCTGCCAGGCGACAGAGCTTCTCCCTCTGCCGTGCATCGAATCGGAAGAGGACACTCAAGCCGTCGAGCAGCAACAAGCATTGCCGAAATGGGTAGAAGCCGGTGAGAAAAAACTCGCTGATGAAGATGAAGCAGAAACGCAGATCCTGCCAAAGTGGGTGAGGGCTGGCGACAGCCAGCCACAGGTCGCTAACCTCGGAGGCGGCGTGTTCTCTATCGATGGCCTGATGGGTGGAAATACTGACCCGGTCACCAATACCCCCTCAAACGCAGTCGAAAAAACGGAAACAGTAACGGAGACCACCAGCGATGTGCAGATGGAAGAGACTCACCCGCAGGAAGGAGAAGCTGGTGACGCGTTACCACCAGGCGAAAGCGCTGATGCAGCTGATCCGCAAACAGATGCCCTGAACCTGGCAGAAGTTCTGGCCGTCGCCGTGCCAGAGCTGGCGAACGCCACGCAGCCGGAAGTTACCACCGAAGCGCCGGAGGAAACCGCCAGCGCGCCGGAATACCCGGCGTACTTCGAACCGGGCCGCTATGAAGGTCTGCCGAATAACGTTTACCACGCAGCGAACGGGATCAGCAGCACCCAGGTGAAGGATGCCCGAGTCAGCCTGATGTTCTACCACGGCCGCCATGTGACCAAGACTATCCGCCGCGAAAGTAGCGAGGCGCTGACGTTCGGTAGTCTGGCTCACACGCTGGCCCTGGAGCCGGAGAAGCTTCACGAAGAGTTTGCGGTGTTCCCTGGCGTCCCGGAAGAAGCGTTCACCACCACCGACTCTATGAAGGCGTTCATTCGCGAATATAACGCGGATAAACCAAAAGCCGAGCAGCTGAAGCTCACCGGCAAGAAAGATGAACTGCAGGCGGCGATCCGCGCAGTGAACCCGAATGCCATCTTCGCTGATGAGTTTGAGCAGGAATGGCGCGATAGCGTTGCCGGGAAAACCATTCTGTCCAGTGAACAACTGGCGCTGGCCACGGCAATTCAGCAGGCCCTGCTGAACCATGAATCGGCCGGGAAACTACTGCGCCACCCTTCCCGTTCAGTAGAAACCAGTTACTTCGGTATGGACGACGAAACCGGCCTTGAAGTTCGTGTACGCCCGGACCTTGAGGTTGAAATCAACGGCGTTCGTATTGGCGTTGACCTTAAGACGATCAGCATGGGCCGCGTTAAGCAGGATGGCCTGCGCGCCAAACTGCACCGGGAAATCATCGACCGCGATTACCACCTCAGCGCGGGTATGTACTGCACCGTCGCTGACTTTGACCAGTTCTTCTGGATCTTCGTCAATAAAGACGAGGGCTACCACTGGGTGGCGGTTATTGAAGCTTCAGACGATCTGCTGGCGCTGGGCGTACAGGAGTATCAGAAAACCATGCACGCCCTGGCTCAGGCTTATGACACTAACTGCTGGCCAGCGCCGATCACCGAAGACTACACCGACGAACTGAACGACTTCGACCTGCGCCGCCTTGAAGCGCTGCGCCTGGCTTAATGGAGAGAATGACAATGCAAAACACCAATATTATCGCCGCAGAACAGACTCCAAACACCATTTCTGCCAGCAACGCTGTATTCAACGTGCAGGCACTCGGCCAGCTGACAGCATTTGCTGAACTGATGGCACAGTCTGCCGTGACTGTACCGAAACACCTGGCAGGTAAACCAGCCGACTGCATGGCGATCGTCATGCAGGCCATGCAGTGGGGCATGAATCCTTACGCGGTCGCCCAGAAAACGCACCTGGTTAACGGCGTTCTGGGTTACGAAGCGCAGCTGGTAAACGCAGTTATCTCCAGTTCAAGCGCCATAGTGGGCCGTTTCCATTACGAATACGGCGGCGACTGGGAAAAGATCGCCGGTAAGAAAGACGGCCGCGATGAGCTGGGCCTGTTTGTCCGGGTTGGCGCTGTCCTGCGCGGCGAGACGGATATCACTTGGGGCGAGAACATCTACCTGGCTGACATTACCACCCGGAACTCCCCACTGTGGAAAACGGCACCCAAGCAGCAGATCGCCTATCTCGCGGTGAAGTACTGGGCGCGCCTGTACTGCCCTGAGGTCATCCTCGGCGTCTACAGCCCGGATGAAGTTGAGCCACGTACCGAGAAGGAGATCAATCCGGCACCGCAGCGCGTTAACTTAGCTGACATCCCTGGTGACACTGTAACAACAACCCATAGCGCGCAGGAATCAGCCACCAACATTGACGCTATGGCTGATGATTTCCGGGATCGCATTGAGGCAGCTCAGGGCGTAGATAACGCCAAAGCAGTTCGGGCCGATATCGAAAGCGCCAAAAATGCGCTGGGTTCTGCCCTGTACACCGAGCTGAAAAACAAGGCCGTGAAGCGTTACCACCTGGTGGATGCGTATAACCGGGTCGAGGCGGCAATTAACTCCCTGCCGCAGCCCGGCGAACCGGATGGTGCCGAGCGCTTCGAGGAAGCTGAACGCGTGCTGGCGTCGGCAAAGCGTCATCTGGGCGACGAACTGCACGATAAGTTCAGCATCACCCTGGCAGATATGAAACCGGAATACGTGGCCTAAGGGAGGCGGGAGGGTTCGCCCTCCCGGTAGAGAAATTATGCGATTAATCAACCGCAGCACACAGTCACCGCTGGCGCGTAAAGCCTGCGACATTGCCCTGGCGGCCCACGCAGAACGCTACGGCAATTACGGACGCAGCCGGATGAAAGAGACGTACACGGTGCGAGTTGAAGGAGTGAAGGTCTGGGTGGAAGTAGTGAACCGTAAGGCGAGCTATGTGGCCACGGCGATGACCGGCATGCGCCGCCTGCGATCCTTGCCAGGGCAGATCGCCTGATATTGAAATATCAATGTTTAACAACCGGCATCTTTATAATGATGTCGGTTACCTGAGGTGAAAGATGGCACAGGTGATTTTTAACGAAGAGTGGGTGGTTGAAGCGAAGCTGTGTGAGAGAACGGGACTCTCAAAGCGGCAGGTAACCTGCTACCGCGCTCATCGCTGGATCGAAGGTATTCATTTTAAGCGTGTAACCCAGACTGAAGGAGATAACAACTCTCCGCGGGCGACACTTTGGTACAACTTCCCAAAGATAAACAGTTTCGTTCAGGAGCAGTGACGTGGCGCCAACGGGTGTTGAAATTCACAATGGCAAGATTCGGATATGGTTCATTTATCGAGGGGTTCGTTGCCGGGAAACGCTTAAAGGCTGGCTGGTGACGAACGCCAACCTCAAAAAAGCAGGCCAGCTCAGAGCGAAGATCACCAGTGATATCCAGATGGGGATATTCGATTATGGCCTGCAGTTTCCTGGCTCTAAGGCAGCAAAAAAATTCTCAACTACGTTGAGGATTAGTACCTTCCAGGAACTTTGTGATGAATACAGCGGAACCAAAGAGCTGGAAATGTCCTACGCATCAGCGCGGAACATGCATTCCATCATCAAGATTCTGCTGCGGATCGTTGGTAGCGAAACCCTGATTACCGATATTCAACAGATAGACATTCTGAGATACCGGAAGGAGTTGTTGCTGGGGGATGTACGCAATGATGTTGTGCCACATCTGAATAAAACGGGCCGTGCACCGGCTACGGTAAACGAGCAAATCCGCACGCTTTGCGCCATGCTGAAATTTGCCAAACGTAGCCACATTATTACCAACAGCCCTTTTGAAGATATTCCTTCTTTGAAACGGCCGCGGAAAGCACCGGATCCATTCACGATGGAAGAATACGAGCGATTCATTTCGGTGTTACCGGCTTCAGTTGTTAACTTATGGAAACTGGCCTTTTACGCTGGTCTTCGTCATGGGGAGCTGTGCGCACTTGGATGGGATGATGTTGATCTGGTCAATGGAAAAATTCACGTCAGTCGGAATCTGAACAACTATGATCAGTTCGGGCCGCCTAAAACGTCCGCCGGAGAACGCACGATCACATTGCTGGAGCCAGCCCTCGAAGCGTTAAGAGATCAGTTCCATCTGACCGGTGCAGACCAGACGACAGAAATCACATTTAACCATCGTGCGTATGCGAGCACTGAGCAGCAGCACGTACGGTTTGTGTTTCGTCCCGTAATTAAATTTGCCGTTCCGAATCCCTATTATTCAAAAAACGCGCTGGGCTATAGCTGGAAGCAGGGACTAAAAAAAGCGGGAATACGCAGTCGTGTGCCTTATCAGTCTCGCCATACTTACGCGTGCTGGTTGTTGTCTGCAGGAGCGATCCCTTCTTTCATCGCCAGCCAGATGGGGCATACTGATGCCAGTATGGTGTATAAGGTTTACTCTAAATGGATGTGTGATAAGGATCGGGATCAGGTGGAGTTTTTAAACAGCAAATTAGGTTAATTGCCCCCTATATGCCCCTTTCATTCTGCAAATGCATGAATTTCTCAGCATTTTTAATAGGTTAATTAACTGTAGTATAATGGCCCGCACTTCTACTAATAAAGAGTGCGACCATGATTGATACCACCCTCCCGTTAACTGACGTTCATCGCCACCTTGATGGTAACATCCGCGCCCAGACCATCCTTGACCTGGGCCGTCAGTATAATTTAACCCTGCCCGCACAAACCCTTGAGACGTTGATCCCACATGTGCAGGTTACGGAAAACGAGCCGGATCTGGTCAGTTTCCTGAGCAAGCTCGACTGGGGGGTAAAAGTTCTGGCCTCGCTGGACGCCTGTCGTCGCGTCGCTTTTGAAAATATCGAAGATGCCGCGCGCAACGGTTTGCACTATGTCGAACTGCGCTTCTCGCCGGGCTACATGGCGATGACCCATAAACTGCCGGTGGCAGGCGTGGTTGAAGCGGTGATTGCTGGCGTGCGTGAGGGCTGCAAGACCTTCAACGTCGAGGCCCGTCTGATTGGCATCATGAGCCGCACCTTCGGGGAAGACGCCTGCCTGCAGGAGCTTGAGGCGCTGCTGGCGCACCGCGACCATATCACCGCTGTGGATCTGGCGGGTGACGAGCTGGGCTTCCCGGGCAGCCTGTTCCTCTCTCACTTTAACCGCGCCCGCGATGCTGGCTGGCACATCACCGTGCATGCCGGTGAAGCGGCAGGCCCGGAGAGCATCTGGCAGGCCATTCGCGAGTTAGGTGCCGAGCGTATCGGTCATGGGGTGAAGGCGGTTGAAGACCCGGCCCTGATGGACTTCCTGGCAGAGCAGCGTATCGGGATTGAATCCTGTCTGACCTCCAACATTCAGACCAGCACCGTGGCGACGCTGGCGCAGCATCCACTGAAAACCTTCCTGGAGCATGGGGTGATGGCCTCGCTGAATACCGACGATCCGGCGGTTCAGGGCGTGGATATTATTCACGAGTATACGGTTGCCGCCTCGCTGGCTGGACTGAGCCGGGAGCAGATCCGCCAGGCGCAGATCAACGGGCTGGAAATGGCCTTCCTGACCCCTGCGGAGAAGCAGGCGCTGCGCGACAAGGTCGCACGCGGATAAGAAAAAGCCCGGCAGTGCCGGGCTTTACTTTTTTAAGCGAGACACAAGGTCGCGCGATGTTTCGCAGACTCAATCCCCAGCTCAATCAACTCCATAATCTGAATCGCCTGGCTCGCAGGAACAGGGTTTTCACCGTCGCCGTTCAGTGCATCGCGAATACCAGCATAATAGGCCGGATAGTTACCCGGCAGCGTCAGCCAGGTCTCTTCTACACGCTCTTCGCCTTCAACGCGGGTCAACACGCCGTCACGCATGTCGTACCCCCAGTCTTCCTGCGGCAGACGCTCGCCATTTTTCAGACGATCTTCCTGCGGGTCGAGGCCAAACTTCACGTAGCTGCCGCGGGAGCCATGCACGATATAGCGAGCCGATTCTGCCGCCGCCATCATGGTGCCGTGCAGTACCACACGACGCTGCGGATAACTCAGCACAGCGTGGAAGTAGTCCGTGGCCTGTGCGCCAGGACGTAGCTGGGCCAGATCGACGTTCAGGCTCACCGGTAGACCGAACAGGTTAACGGCCTGGTCAAGCAGATGGGGGGCCAGATCGTACCAAATGCCGCTGCCCGGACCCGCCTGCTCGCGCCAGCGGTTGCGTACCTGCGGACGAAAGCGATCAAAATGCGATTCAAAGAAGGCTACTTCTCCGAGAGACCCGTCAGCGATCAACGCTTTCACGGTCAGGAAATCGCTGTCCCAACGGCGGTTATGAAACACGGAGAGCAATTTCCCGAGGCTTTTCGCCAGCGCGTCCAGCTCCCGGGCCTGTGACAGTGTCACGGTAAAAGGTTTGTCCACCACCACATGCTTCCCTGCTTCCAGGGCTGCTTTTGCCAGCGGGAAGTGAGTGTCATTGGGCGTAGGGATGACGATGAGATCAATAGTGGGATCGTTAAACAGATGCTTCGGCTCGGAAACTACCGGCACCGTCGGCCAGTCTGCATGCACTTTACTCGCATCGCTGCTGGAGATTGCCGCCAGTTCCATCCCTGGCGTGCCATCAATTAGCGGAGCATGAAACGTTTTACTCGCATAACCATAACCTATTAATCCAACTCGGATTTTGTCGTTCATGACGTCGCCTCTCTTCTTTTGACACACATATTTCACACTATCTCTACTCTGGTCACAATAGGTTAAAACTGGGTTTTGCGCCTCAGGGCGATATATGCAATCAGTAATTTCTGATTAACAATTATAACTAGCTGATTACAATCGCAAAACAACACTGCAAAGCGCTTGCCGGGCGGCAATCTGCGCTGTAAAATTCTTAAACTGTATTTATGGATAAAACAAAATAACGAATCATGACGACAATCATTAATCGAATTATCGAGTTAGCCGGATGGATTGTGTTGGGCGTGTCGGTGATATTGCTGGGCATCGCCAGCCATATCGACAACTATCAGCCGCCGGAACCGGTCAATAGTGTCAATCAAGCCAAGCCGCATGCACTGCTCAAAAATAGTGACATATGATGTCAGTTGCATATTGCCAGCCGTCATGAACAGCGTTAACCTTCATCGCCAGGCGTCGACCGACGTCTGATTTTGCCATGTAAAGAAAATTCTTATTTTTGCCGCTACGCTTCGGCAAATGTTTACGCCTTTTTTGTTCCGTTTACTATTCGACCGAATTACTTCTTTGGTATCACTCCTTCTTAATATGGAAAATTATTAATATGACCGTTCAGGACTATTTATTAAAATTTCGCAAAATTAATTCACTCGAAAGTCTGGAAAAGTTGTTTGATCATCTGAACTACAGTCTGAGCGATAACCAAGAGATTATCAGCATGTACCGCGCCGCAGATCATCGCCGCGCTGAACTGGTCTCTGGCGGGCGTTTGTTCAACATTGGCGAAGTGCCTAAGTCCGTGTGGCGTTACGTGCTATAAGAGGGTAGCCATTCCCGGGAAATGTTATATACTCTCGCCCCTGCAAATTTGCAGTTTGCACTGTTACGCTGACTTCGGGAGAGAACATGACCACAACGGCTGGAGAAAAAATTGGCGGCTGGTTACTGGCTCCGCTTGCCTGGCTGCTAATGGCATTATTAAGCGCTTCGCTGGCACTCGTCCTTTACTCTACGGCGTTAACGACGCCGCACGCGTTAAAAACGCTGGGCGCGCAAAATACCAGTAATATTGTCATGTGGTTTATTTCTTTCGCCTTTGCGATTGCCATGTGGTACTACACGCTTTGGTTAACCATTGCGTTTTTTAAACGCCGTCGGGCTGTGCCGAAACACTATATTATCTGGCTACTGGTTTCTGTATTACTGGCTATTAAAGCTTTTGCGTTTTCGCCCGTCTCCGATGCGCTGGCGGTGCGTCAGTTACTCTTCCCCCTGCTGGTGACTGCACTGTTTGTGCCCTACTTTAAGCGTTCGGCACGCGTGAAGAACACCTTTGTGAACCCGTAATAACCTTACAGTTAACCTGTTGTCGCCTGCCGCGGCTTGTCCGATAATAGGGGGCTTTTTTATCTCAGGCTGAAAAATGACCGATTACTTACTGCTTTTTGTCGGCACGGTGCTGGTAAACAACTTCGTTCTTGTGAAGTTTCTTGGCCTGTGCCCGTTTATGGGCGTGTCCAAAAAGCTGGAAACAGCAATGGGGATGGGGCTGGCAACCACTTTCGTGATGACCCTCGCCTCGATCTGTGCCTGGTGGATTGACACATGGATCCTGCTCCCCCTTGGCCTGACCTATTTGCGCACGCTAGCCTTTATTCTGGTTATCGCGGTGGTGGTGCAGTTCACCGAAATGGTGGTGCGCAAAACAAGCCCGGCGTTATACCGTTTGCTCGGCATCTTCCTGCCGCTGATCACCACTAACTGTGCGGTGCTCGGCGTGGCGCTGCTCAACATTAACCTTGGGCACAATTTCCTGCAGTCGGCGCTGTACGGCTTTTCGGCTGCGGTCGGCTTCTCGCTGGTGATGGTCCTGTTTGCGGCGATCCGCGAACGCATGGTCGCCGCCGATATCCCGGCACCGTTTCGCGGTAACGCCATCGCGCTGGTTACCGCCGGTCTTATGTCTCTGGCCTTTATGGGCTTTAGTGGTCTGGTGAAGTTGTAATGAATGCAATCTGGATCGCCATCGCAGCCATCAGCGTACTGGGGCTGCTATTTGGCATCATTCTCGGTTACGCCTCGCGCCGCTTCGCGGTTGAGGACGATCCGATCGTTGAGAAAATTGATGAGCTGCTGCCGCAAAGCCAGTGTGGGCAGTGCGGCTATCCCGGCTGTCGCCCGTACGCAGAGGCGGTAGGTAACGGCGGAGAGAAAATTAACCGCTGTGCGCCTGGCGGCGAAGCGGTGATGCTGAAGATTGCCACCTTGCTGAACGTCGATCCGCAGCCGGTTGACGGTGACGAAAGTGCGCAGGAGCCGGTTCGTATGCTGGCAGTGATCGATGAACCAAACTGCATCGGCTGTACCAAATGCATTCAGGCCTGCCCGGTAGATGCCATCGTAGGCGCCACGCGCGCCATGCATACCGTGATTGAGGATCTGTGTACCGGCTGCAACCTCTGCGTTGCCCCCTGCCCGACCCAGTGCATTGAGTTACGCCCGGTAGCGACAACGACCGACAGCTGGAAATGGGATCTTCAAACCATTCCGGTTCGCATTATTCCTGTGGAACAACATGCTTAAGTTATTTTCTGCCTTCAGAAAAGAGAAGATCTGGGATTTCGACGGCGGTATTCATCCGCCCGAAATGAAAACCCAGTCCAGCGGTACGCCGCTGCGCCAGATCCCGCTGGCTAACCGTTTTGTTATCCCTCTTAAACAGCATATCGGTGCTGAGGGTGAGCTGTGCGTGAAGGTCGGTGACACTGTGTTACGCGGCCAGCCGCTGACCTTTGGCCGCGGGCGTATGCTGCCGGTTCATGCCCCCACGTCCGGTACCGTAACGGCGATTGCTCCGCACACGGTAGCCCACCCTTCTGCCCTGTCTGAGCTGTGTGTAGTGATTGACGCTGATGGTGAAGATCGCTGGATCGAACGCGACGGCTGGAGCGACTACCGTAGCCACAGCCGCGAAGAGCTGATCGCCCGTATTCACCAGTCTGGCGTCGCCGGGCTGGGCGGCGCAGGCTTCCCCACCGGCACCAAACTGCAGGGCGGCGGCGACAAGATTCAGACCCTGATTATTAACGCCGCCGAATGTGAACCTTACATCACTGCCGACGATCGTCTGATGCAGGACTGTGCAGCGCAAATTGTTGAAGGTATTCGCATCCTCGCCCATGTTTTACAGCCGAAGGAAGTGCTGATCGGTATTGAAGACAACAAGCCGCAGGCGATCTCAATGCTGCGTGCGGTGTTGGCGGGGAGTCATGATATCAGCCTGCGGGTGATCCCGACGAAATACCCCTCCGGTGGCGCGAAGCAGCTGACCCAAATTTTAACCGGCAAGCAGGTTCCACACGGCGGTCGCTCCTCTGACATCGGCGTGCTCATGCAGAACGTCGGCACCGCCTATGCAGTGAAACGTGCGGTCGTTGACGGCGAGCCGCTCACTGAGCGCGTCGTTACCCTCACCGGTGAAGCCGTCAGCCGCCCTGGCAACGTCTGGGCGCGTCTGGGCACACCAGTTCGTCACCTGCTGGACCAGGCCGGGTTCTGCCCGAGCGCGGAGCAGATGGTGATCATGGGCGGGCCGCTAATGGGCTTTACCCTGCCGTGGCTGGATGTCCCGGTGGTGAAAATCACCAACTGTCTGCTGGCCCCATCCGTCAGCGAGATGGGCGAGGAGCAGGAAGAGAAAGGTTGCATACGCTGCAGCGCCTGCGCCGATGCCTGTCCGGCGGATCTGCTGCCCCAGCAGCTTTACTGGTACAGCAAAGGTCAGGTCCACGACAAAGCAAAAGCCCATAACCTGGCCGACTGCATTGAATGCGGTGCCTGCGCCTGGGTTTGCCCGAGCAATATTCCGCTGGTGCAATATTTCCGCGTCGAAAAGGCCGAGATTTACGCCATCGCCCAGGAAGAGAAACGCGCTGCCGAGGCCAAAGCACGCTTTGAAGCCCGCCAGCTGCGTCTGGAGCGAGAAAAAGCCGCCCGCGAAGAACGTCATAAAAAAGCAGCGGTTCAGCCTGCGGCGAAAGATCAGGACGCCATTAATGCCGCCCTGGCTCGTGTTCGCGAGAAGAAAGCCACCGCCGCTCAGGATGTGGTGATCCCATCGGGTCAGCGCCCTGACAATAGCGAAGCCATTGCCGCGCGTGAAGCGCGTAAAGCAGAGGCTCGTGCCCGTCAGGCCGAGAAGGCCCAGTCCGGCGCCGCACAGCCAGAAGCGGATCCGCGTAAAGCGGCCGTCGAGGCTGCTATTGCCCGCGCTAAAGCCCGTAAGGCATCGCAGCCGGACGAGACTGAGGTAGAGCCGACCTCCGTTGATCCGCGTAAAGCGGCTGTTGAAGCTGCCATTGCCCGCGCCAAAGCCCGTAAAGCGGCGCAGCCGGACAACATTGAGGCCGAACCGACACCCGTTGATCCGCGTAAAGCGGCCGTTGAAGCCGCTATAGCCCGTGCGAAAGCCCGTAAAGCGGCGCAGCCGGACGAGGTTGAGGCCGAACCGACACCGGTCGATCCGCGTAAAGCGGCCGTTGAAGCTGCCATTGCCCGCGCCAAAGCCCGTAAAGCGGCGCAACCGGACACTGTTGAGGCCGAACCGGCACCGGTCGATCCACGTAAAGCGGCGGTCGAAGCTGCCATTGCCCGCGCCAAAGCCCGTAAAGCCGCGCAGCAGGACGAAATTCAGGTAGAACCGACACCGGTCGATCCGCGTAAAGCCGCGGTCGAAGCCGCCATTGCCCGTGCGAAAGCACGTAAAGCGGCGCAGCAGGACGAAATTCAGGTAGAACCGACACCGGTCGATCCGCGTAAAGCCGCGGTCGAAGCCGCCATTGCCCGTGCGAAAGCACGTAAAGCGGCGCAACAGGAAGAAGAACCGGCAGCCAATGACGATCCACGCAAAGCGACAGTTGCTGCCGCCATTGCGCGCGTCCAGGCGAAGAAAGCCGCACAGCAGGCAGTTAACGAGGATTAAATGGTTTTCAGAATCGCAAGCTCCCCTTATACCCACAACCGGCGCCAGACATCGCGCATTATGATGCTGGTTTGCCTGGCCGCGCTGCCGGGCATTGCCGTTCAGTTCTGGTTTTTTGGCTGGGGGACGTTGTTCCAGATAATCCTGGGCTGTGCGAGCGCGCTGGCGGCGGAAGCCCTGGTGCTCAAACTGCGTAAGATGGCGGTAAGTAAGATCCTGGCCGATAACTCCGCCCTGCTCACCGGCCTGCTGCTGGCCATCAGTATCCCGCCGTTCGCCCCATGGTGGATGGTGGTGCTCGGCACCGTGTTTGCGGTGATCATCGCCAAACAGCTGTATGGCGGCCTGGGGCATAACCCGTTTAACCCGGCAATGATTGGTTATGTGGTGCTGCTGATTTCCTTCCCGGTGCAGATGACCAGTTGGCTACCGCCGCATGAGATCGCGGCCACCGTGCCTGGCTTTATGGATGCCCTGCAAGTAATTTTCTCTGGCCATACCGCCACAGGCGCGGATATGAACAGCTTGCGCATGGGCGTGGACGGTATCAGCCAGGCGACCCCGCTCGATACCTTTAAAACCTCTCTGCACGCCGGTCACAGCGTGGAGCAGATCATGCAGTACCCGATTTACAGCGGCGTGCTGGCAGGCGCGGGCTGGCAGTGGGTTAACCTGGCATACCTTGCCGGTGGCCTGTTTATGCTGTGGCAAAAGGCGATCCGCTGGCATATCCCGGTGAGCTTCCTGGTCACCCTGGCAATTTGTTCCGGGCTGGGCTGGGCCTTCTCGCCGGAATCGCTGGCGTCACCGCAACTTCATCTGCTCTCCGGCGCGACCATGCTGGGGGCGTTCTTTATTCTTACCGATCCGGTGACGGCCTCCACCACCAACCGTGGGCGTCTGATTTTCGGTGCTCTGGCCGGTCTGCTGGTGTGGTTGATCCGCAGCTTTGGCGGCTACCCGGACGGCGTGGCCTTTGCGGTTCTGCTGGCGAACATCACCGTACCGTTAATTGATTATTACACGCGACCACGTGTGTACGGCCATCGCTAAGGGACTCGCCATGTTAAAAACAATGCAAAAACACGGCGTGACGCTGGCGCTGTTTGCCGCTGTGCTGACCGGCCTGACGGCTCTCGTCAACGGGCTAACCAAACCCACCATCGACGAACAGGCGGCCCGTCAGCAAAAGACGCTGTTCGATCAGGTGATCCCGGCAGAGCTTTACGATAACAACCTGCAAAAAAGTTGTTATCTTGTCGAGGCAGCCCCCTTAGGCAAAGGCACTCACCGCATCTTTATTGCCCGTAAAGGGGATGCCCCGGTTGGCGCAGTGATGGAAACCACAGCCCCGGATGGCTATTCCGGCGCCATCCAGCTGCTGGTCGGCACCGACTTCTCCGGCACCGTGCTGGGCACGCGCGTCACTGAGCATCACGAAACGCCAGGGCTTGGGGATAAAATCGAAACCCGCTTAAGCGACTGGATTTTGCATTTTGCCGGCAAAACCATTCATGGCAGTGACGATCCGGCATTTGCAGTAAAGAAAGATGGTGGTGAGATCGATCAATTTACCGGGGCGACCATCACCCCACGCGCGGTGGTAAATGCCGTTAAACGTGCGGGCATATACGCCCAGACGCTGCCTGCGCAACTCAACAATCTGCCCGCCTGTGAGGAGTGATCATGAGTCAGGTTAAAGAGGTTATTGTCCAGGGGCTGTGGAAGAACAACTCCGCCCTTGTTCAGCTGCTGGGGATGTGTCCCCTGCTGGCGGTCACCTCGACCGCCACCAACGCCCTGGGTCTGGGTCTGGCGACCACCCTGGTACTGACCCTGACCAACCTGTCGATCTCTGCCCTGCGTCGCTGGACGCCGTCAGAAATTCGTATTCCGATTTACGTGATGATCATCGCCTCGGTGGTGAGCGTCGTGCAGATGCTGATCAACGCCTACGCCTTTGGCCTCTATCAGTCACTGGGGATTTTTATCCCGCTGATCGTGACCAACTGCATCGTGGTAGGCCGCGCCGAAGCCTTTGCGGTGAAAAATGACCCGCTCATTTCTGCTCTGGATGGCTTTGCCATCGGCATGGGCGCAACGGGGGCGATGTTCGTGCTGGGTTCGATGCGTGAAATTCTCGGCAACGGCACCCTGTTCGACGGCGCAGATGCGCTGCTGGGCGGCTGGGCGAAATCCCTGCGCATTGAGGTGTTCCACACCGATACCCCGTTCCTGCTGGCGATGCTGCCTCCGGGCGCGTTTATCGGCCTCGGCATGATGCTGGCGGTAAAATACCTGATTGATGAGAAACGTAAGCGCCGCGCTGCCGCACGCAGCGTCGAGGAAGGGATCCCTGAGAAGGCTTCATGAACAAAGAGAAACGTTTAACCATTCTGCAACGCCTGCGGGATAACAACCCGCACCCGACGACCGAGCTGAACTTTACCTCGCCGTTTGAACTGCTGATTGCCGTCCTGCTCTCTGCGCAGGCTACCGACGTCAGCGTCAATAAAGCCACCGCAAAGCTTTATCCTGTTGCCAACACGCCGCAGGCGATGCTGGAGCTGGGCGTGGAAGGCGTTAAGTCGTACATCAAGACTATCGGCCTGTTTAACAGCAAAGCCGAGAACGTGATTAAGACCTGCCGCATGCTGCTGGAGCTGCACGGCGGCGAGGTACCGGAAGACCGCGCCGCGCTGGAGGCCCTGCCGGGCGTCGGGCGTAAAACCGCTAACGTGGTGCTGAATACCGCCTTTGGCTGGCCAACCATTGCCGTGGACACTCACATCTTTCGCGTGTGCAACCGCACCAACTTTGCCCCCGGCAAGAATGTCGAGCTGGTGGAAGAGAAACTGCTGAAAGTGGTTCCGGCGGAATTTAAGGTCGATTGCCATCACTGGCTGATCCTGCACGGGCGCTATACCTGCATTGCGCGCAAACCGCGCTGCGGCTCCTGTATAATCGAAGATCTCTGCGAATATAAAGAGAAAACAGACCACTGAAACCGTCATTTGACGGTTTTTCACCTTTTCAATGCCTTACGGAAAGTATGCCTCCCTGCTGATCCCCCCTTTTGCAGTTGTTCAACCTGAGCACGAGTCCGCCCCTCGCGTAATCTGTGGCGATATAACAATCAAACAGGTTAATTGTTTTTTTGTCAGCGAAATTTTCTATATAAGTGTGACGGGGATCACTCTGTTCACACTGTGTTAATTTTATGTATTGGAAATGCCGACAAAGCCTTATTGCATCAAGAAATCACCTCTGATAACCCGAAGATATGACCGGATATTTTTCAGAACTTAGTCCATATCACTGCACATTGCCTTTTACAGCAGAACATATCGCCATCTGCGCATTTTTTGGGCTGATTAATAGTGAAAAAAACCAGTTTATACGCAACGGTAAAATTTAACGCTAAATAACATTTAGGTTTCTGGCGCATTATAGTGCCAGGGTTATATGTAACAGATTATTGCAAACACCTTGCCAGACGAGTCAGGATAGTGAACATTACCCGCCGTTTCCCCTCCCACTATAACTATAAAGCGGACGGACTACGGTCATCACGCTATGAACACCCCCGTTAATATGGGATGTAAAAAAAGAGGTATATGTGTCTACTGCAAACAATAAACCAGCTGAGGAAAGCGTAAGTCTTAACGCTTTCAAACAACCGAAATCGTTCTATCTCATTTTCTCTATTGAGCTGTGGGAGCGTTTTGGTTACTACGGTCTGCAAGGGATCATGGCTGTTTACCTGGTTAAACAACTGGGTATGTCCGAAGCTGATTCCATCACGCTGTTCTCTTCTTTCAGTGCTCTGGTGTACGGTCTGGTCGCAATTGGCGGCTGGCTCGGCGATAAAGTACTGGGAACCAAACGAGTTATTCTGCTGGGTGCCATCGTTCTGGCGATCGGTTATGGCCTGGTAGCCTGGTCTGGTCATGATGCCGGTGTGGTTTACATGGGTATGGCGACCATTGCGGTCGGTAACGGCCTGTTCAAGGCTAACCCTTCTTCCCTGCTTTCAACCTGCTATAAGAAAGATGATCCACGTCTGGACGGTGCATTCACCATGTACTACATGTCCATCAACATCGGTTCCTTCTTCTCTATGCTGGCGACCCCGTGGCTGGCAGCGAAATTCGGCTGGAGCGTGGCGTTTGCCCTGAGCTTCGTCGGCATGCTGATCACCGTGGTTAACTTCCTGTTCTGCCGCAGCTGGGTGAAGGACTACGGTTCAAAACCTGACTTTGCACCGGTACAGATGGGCAAACTGCTGGCGACCATCGTCGGCGTGGTGATTCTGGTCGCTGTTGCCACCTGGCTGCTGCACAACCAGGGTATCGCCCGTGCGGTACTGGGTGTGGTTGCCCTGGGTATCGTCTGTATCTTCGCGAAAGAAGCCTTCTCTATGCAGGGTGCGGCGCGTCGTAAGATGATTGTTGCCTTCATCCTGATGGTTGAAGCGATTGTATTCTTCGTCCTGTACAGCCAGATGCCAACGTCGCTGAATTTCTTCGCTATCCGTAACGTTGAGCACTCTATCCTGGGCATCGCGTTCGAACCTGAGCAGTTCCAGGCCCTGAACCCGTTCTGGATCATGGTGGGTAGCCCAATCCTGGCCGCTATCTACAACAAGATGGGCGACCGCCTGCCAATGCCGCACAAGTTCGCGATTGGTATGGTGCTGTGCTCTGGTGCTTTCCTGGTGCTGCCGCTGGGTGCGAAATTCGCCAGCGACGCCGGTATTGTCTCCGTCAACTGGCTGATCCTGAGCTACGCCCTGCAGTCTATCGGTGAGCTGATGATCTCTGGTCTGGGTCTGGCGATGGTTGCACAGCTGGTGCCACAGCGTCTGATGGGCTTCATCATGGGTAGCTGGTTCCTGACCACTGCCGGTGCCGCGATTATCGCAGGTAAGATTGCAAACCTGATGGCCGTGCCATCTGATGTAACCGATCCACTGCTGTCACTGCACGTGTATGGCGATGTATTCCTGCAGATTGGTGTCGCTACCGCAGTTATCGCCGTGCTGATGATGCTGACCGCACCGAAACTGAATCGTATGACTCAGGACGACGACACTACCGCAAAAGCGAGCAAAACCGCGACCGTGTAATGTCATCGGGAAACGACTGAACAGAAGCCGCTAACTGTGCGTTAGCGGCTTTTTTTTTAGTCGGTGGCGCACTACCATAGAGTAAACCTACGTAAACAGGAGTGACCGATGAAACTGTTCTATAAACCAGGCGCCTGCTCTCTTGCCTCCCATATTACGCTGCGCGAGAGCGGTAAAGACTTCACGCTCAACGGCGTTGATCTGATGAAAAAGCGTCTGGAAAACGGCGATGACTTTTTCGCGGTGAATCCTAAAGGCCAGGTCCCGGCACTGCTGCTGGAAGATGGCACCTTACTGACCGAAGGGGTGGCTATCATGCAATACCTGGCGGATGGCGTCGCGGATCGCCAGCTGCTGGCCCCGACCGGCAGCATCGCCCGCTACAAAACCCTCGAATGGATGAACTACATCGCCACAGAACTGCACAAAGGTTTCACCCCGCTGTTCCGCCCGGATACCCCGGAAGAGTACAAGCCGACCGTTCGTGCTCTGCTGGAGAAAAAGCTGCAATACGTGAACGAGTCGTTAAAAGACGATCAGTGGATTTGCGGCCCACGCTTTACCATTGCCGATGCGTATCTGTTTACCGTTCTGCGCTGGGCGCGGGCCGTGAAGCTGAATATGGAAGGATTAAGCCATATTGACGCCTATATGCAGCGTATGGCGGAGCGCCCTGCCGTGGCGGCAGCGCTGGAAGCGGAAGGTTTGAAGTAAATTAGTGTTTGTTGCCGGGTGGCGCTATCGTTCACCCGGCACTCTTTATAGGCCCGGCAAACGCAGTGCCGCCGGGCATAGAGGTTAAAGCTGGGTCGCGCTAAAAAGGTGCTCCGGCATGGCAATCCGGTCCTGGGCGGCCACCACCTGCAGTTCATACTCCTGCATACTCTTTGTGGCAATCATGATTTCGTATACTGCCGCTGTGACGTGCTCAAGCGCATCACGCACCGTCGCCCCTTGAAGCAGTTTCACCAGCAGCAGGCCGCTGGTCACATCCCCGACGCCTACCGGTTGACGGCTACCAAAATCCACCAGCGGACGGCTAATGTGCCAGGCTTCGTCTTTCGTCACCAGCAGCATCTCAAAGCGGTCCGGGCTTATCCCGGCGCGGGCGAGATGTTTCACCAGCACGATCTCCGGGCCTTTGGCAATCAGTTCGCGTGATGCCGCAATTGCCTGTTCCACATTATTTACCGGATGTTCGCAGAGGATCTCCAGTTCAATCAGATTAGGGGCGATGATATCGCTGGCGGGTAAAGCATAACGGACATGAAACTCGGCCACGCCGGGCGCCACGATGCAACCCTTTTCAGGGTGGCCCATCACCGGATCGCAGAAGTATTTCGCCGCCGGGTTGGCTGCCTTCACCTGACGGACAATACCAAGAATATGCTCGCCCTGCTCGGCTGACCCCAGATAGCCGCTCAGCACAGCATCACAGGTTTTGAGTTTGTCGATCTCCGCAATACCCTGAACAATCTCGGTCAGATGGGCAGGCGGCATCACGCAACCGGTCCATTTGCCGTATTGCGTATGATTGGAAAACTGAACGGTATTTAGCGGCCATACGTTGGCCCCGAGACGACGCATCGGAAATTCAGCGGCGCTGTTGCCAGCATGCCCAAACACGACGTGGGACTGGATGGCGAGGATATTCTTCATTTTCTTACCACAACCCTGAAAAAATAAAGGGGCGTGGTTTCCCACGCCCCTGTGCTTTTATGATTACTTCCAGCAAATCAGGCAGTAATTCTTTTTGCCGCGACGCAGTAAGGTGTAGCGGCCAAACAGGCGATCGCTGTCCACGAAGGTATACTCCTCGTTGGACTGCTTTTCGCCGTTAATGGTGATGGCATTTGAGGCGATAGTTTTACGCGCCTGACCACGGGACGGCTGCAGCTCGGAGTCAACCAGAGCCTGCATCAGGTCTGCCCCTTTCTCCATCTCCACCATCGGCACGCCATCCTGCGCCAGCTGTTCGAAATCAGCTTCGCTCAGATCGCTCAGGGTACCGTTAAACAGGCTGGCGGTAATACGCTTCGCGGCCGCCAGGCCCTCTTCGCCGTGAACAAGCTTCGTAACCTGCTCCGCCAGCACGTACTGGGCGCGCGGGGCTTTACCGCTGTTCTTGTCTTCTTCTTCCAGAGCGTTGATCTCTGCAAGATCCATAAAGGTGAAGAACTTCAGGAAGCGATAGACGTCAGCATCTGCGGTGTTGATCCAGAACTGGTAGAACTTATACGGGCTGGTTTTCTTCGGATCGAGCCATACTGCGCCGCCTTCGGTTTTACCGAACTTGGTGCCGTCGGCTTTGGTGATCAGCGGAACGGTCAGACCGAAGACCTGGTTCTGGTGCAGACGACGGGTCAGGTCGATACCGGAGGTGATGTTACCCCACTGATCGGAGCCGCCAATCTGCAGCGTCACACCGTAAAGGTTATTCAGGCAGGCGAAGTCATAACCCTGCAGCAGGTTATAAGAGAACTCGGTGAACGAGATGCCCTGGTCGTCACGGTTCAGACGCTGCTTCACCGCTTCTTTGTTAATCATCTGATTAACGGAGAAGTGCTTGCCGATATCACGCAGGAAGGTCAGCACGTTCATGCCGCCAAACCAGTCGTAGTTGTTGGCGGCGATCGCTGAGTTTTCACCACAGTCGAAATCGAGGAACGGGGCGACCTGTTTGCGGATCTTATCCACCCACTCCTGCACGGTGTCTGCCGTATTCAGTTTACGCTCAGCGGCTTTAAAGCTCGGGTCGCCAATCAGACCCGTTGCGCCGCCCACCAGCGCTACAGGCTTATGGCCTGCCAGCTGGAAGCGTTTCAGGCATAACAATGGAACAAGATGCCCCAAATGCAAGCTGTCGGCGGTAGGATCGAAGCCGCAATAGAGCGCGATCGGGCCTTGCGCCAGTCGCTCTGCTAACGCTTCCTCGTCCGTCACCTGGGCTACCAGCCCCCGCTCTTGCAATTGTTTAATCAAGTTACTGCTTGCCATCAAATTCTCCATGTATAAAACGACTGCACCT
>PJTS01000258.1_pt1 | contig 45035 bp, 36 predicted proteins | sample 1512251 | NCBI WGS metagenome assembly PJTS01 (sample SAMN08177686, study PRJNA422409) | Soil metagenome, whole genome shotgun sequencing project. | isolation source: Soil (2) enriched on wood chips: alkali lignin treatment | place: USA: Madison | collected 2015-01-15 | reverse complement strand
GATGGAGCAGCCCGGTAGCTCGTCAGGCTCATAACCTGAAGGTCGTAGGTTCAAATCCTACTCCCGCAACCAAATCACACACATAAACAGCCGTCTCGGATCAGCCGCGGCGGCTTTTTTGTGCCCCGAAACCATCGCGAGCGCTCGCCCCGTTCCGCCTCAACGATCTTGCAGCCGGGCCACAGCAATCCGCGCGCAAGCCTCGTACAGACCCTGAACGCCGCTCAGCGGACCGCCCGATACCGCAACAATCGCCACCATCACGACATCACGGATCACCGGAAAGCCACCGCCGCGCAAAACCCCAATCTCCAGGTCCAAGCCTGCCTCCGCGACCAGGCCCGGATCGGACTGCGATTGCCTTTCCACGTCGCCCACGTCGAACCGGTCCCCCGCCATTCGCGAACACCACATGCAGAGCGCTGCGGGCCCATCGGCGTCGCAAGCACAAGCTTCCACCTTGCGCGGGGCGAGGATCCTGGTCCCAAGGCGGCATCGCCTGTGACCAGCTTTGAGGCGGCTGCGCGGGCCTGGCATGGGAACCGAGTGAGCGGGCTGGAGCGGGGGCATGCGGCGCGCATATTGTCGCGTCTGGAGCGCGACGTGTTCCCGACGCTCGGGCAGCGCGATCTCAAGGAGATCTCTGCGGGCGACGTGTTGACGATGTTGCGGGCGGTTGAGGCACGCGGTGCCCTCGATGTCAGCCGCCGGCTGCGGCAGCATGTGAGCCAGGTCTACCTCTTTGCCATCCCGCAGGGCTGGGCCACCCATGATCCTGCGGCGGGGCTTGCCACATTGCTACGGCCCAAGCCTCGGGTGCGGCATATGGCGCGGGTCGGGGCAGGGGAGTTGCCAGCGCTTGTTCGGGCGATCGACGCTTATGATGGCGATGAGAATCCACGGCGGCGTGCGGTTACGCGCGACGCGCTCTTGTTCACGCTGCTGACCTGGGCGCGGACCAATGAAACCTGCTATGCGACATGGGAGGAGTTTGAGGGGCTGGATGGAGCCGATCCCATCTGGAGGGTGCCGGCCGAGCGGATGAAGATGGAGCGCGAGCATATCGTGCCGTTGTCACGGCAGGCCGTCGCCTTGCTCGAGAGCGTGAGGGTTTACAGCCGGGGGCCTTATGTCTTTGCCGGTAATAAGCCTGAGCTACCGATATCGCAGAATACCATGATCTACGGCTGCTACCGTATGGGCTATCGCGGCCGTCAGACGGTGCATGGGTTCCGGGGCCTTGCCTCGACCTGGGCCAATGAGGCGGAATGCTATCGGCCTGACTGGATCGAGATGGCGCTGGCCCATGCCGATCGCGATGATGTGCGTCGGGCCTATAATAGTGCCCTCTACCTGACGCCGCGTCGCCGGATGCTACAGGCGTGGGCTGATCATGTTCTGGGCATGATCGCGGTGCCGCAGGAGGCGCTGGTCGCGTGATTGAAGGCGGATGCGGGGATCGGCTCTGCCGTTCCCCGCAATCTATCCTCAGGCCGGTTCGGCGACCTTCGTCTTGCGCGGGGGGCGGGCCGGCTTGGCAGGGGCTTCCGCGCGGGGCTTGCGGCCGAGGCCGATCTTGTGGGCGAGTGCCTTGCGCTGCGCAGCATAGTTGGGTGCGACCATCGGATAATCCGAAGGCAAGCCCCACTTGGCCCGATAGTCCGCCGGGGTCATCTGATAATGGGTCATCAGGTGACGCTTGAGCATCTTGAGCTTCTTCCCGTCTTCCAGGCAGACAATATAGTCCGGCTTGATCGACGCGCGCACCGAAACCGCAGGCTCTGACTTCACTTCTTCTGCAACCGCAGGTTCGCTCAGCGTGGCGAGAGCGTCATGCACATTGGCGATCAGGGTGGAAAGATCATTGAGCGCTACGCTGTTGTTGCTGACGTGCGCAGCGACAATATCGGCGGTGAGTGTGATGAGCGTTTCTTGTGCGGACATTTTTATACCTTCTTTGTGGCGACCAGTTGTTTTTGCTGAATGGCAGAAGGTAGATTGGATTACCAGTGTGTGTTCGGTGAACTATTGCTCATGTTCGATCGTCGGATTTAAATAATATTTATCCTCGTTCGTCATTCTCGGATGATGCGGCAAAGATCCTCGCTCATCATTGGCGCCCTCGTGGTCGGTGCTGCAGGTGGCGTGGTTCTCCGCGACCCGCCACCGGCCGCGCGGTCTGACGGGTCTTCCTGGTCTTAACGGAACTGCGGCGAGGCCCGTGCAGCAGCGGATGTGCCGCTCCATCGCGATCAACCAGGCTATGGCGCGCACTTGGACCGCGATGGCGACGGCATCGCGTGCGAGCCTTATACCGGGCGATAAGCGGTCGGACGGTTCACGACCGATAGTGTTGAAAAACCGGGCCTTGCAGTAATGGCGCGGTCCTGGTGCAAGCCATCGGCATACATGGCGCGGTCGCTTGGCATCTCGAAATATTGCTTGGTGCGAGTGCTGGGCGCCTGCGCATTGGCCGGGCCGAATGTATAGGCGAAGCTGGTCCCATCGATTGGACGCTGGATATAGCCATTGACCTCTGCCGGTTCAGCCGACCGGATGCCGATGTCCTGAAGCCTGCGGGGATATGGGCTGACGATCAGCCGAGAAGATGGCTGCGATTGTCGAATTTTGCCGGAAGCCTGCAAGACTGCGTGAGGGCGATCTAGGCGGGCACTCTCCCTAAGCGGTAATACCTTCTAATCGCAAACCGGACTTTATCGCCCCTGCCATCCCGCGCCGCCATGCTAGTTTCGGGGCAGGATCGGGGCGCCGCGCGGTGCGAGCCGGCGGTCGAGGCAGTGAGAATGAGGCGCCGGCGAGGATGAACGCAGCGACGATCGATCCAGACAGGATGCGCCCGATCGCCCCGAGCGAAACCGGACTGGTTGCGTTCGCAACATTGCTCGCCATGCACTATGTCGTCGTCGATCCTCAGGCATTGCGCCAGGAACTGGGACATTCAAATCCGCTGGACAGCAAGGATCTGCTGCGCCTTGGCAAGCGTCAGCCAGGCGTGCGCGCACGCAGCGTTCGTGCCGATTATGACCGCCTGCAGCGTCTGTCGCTACCGGCGCTCGCGCAAGCGGCCAATGGACAATGGTTCATCATTGGTCGGGCAAGGGAAGATGGCGTGCTGATCCACCGCCCCGGGCACCCGGTGGAGACGCTGGATCGGGCAGCGCTGGATGAAATCTGGTCCGGCGAACTGGTCCTGCTTGCCACCCGCGCCGGTACGGGCGGTGTGGCGAAGCGGTTCGACATAAGCTGGTTCATTCCCCAGATTGTGCGCTATCGCCGTCTGGTGGGCGAGGTTCTGCTCATCACCCTGTGCATCAATCTCCTTGGCCTGGCCGCACCCCTCTTTTTCCAGAATGTCATCGACAAGGTGCTGGTCCATAATACGCTGGCCACCTTGCAGGTGCTGATGCTGGGCTTCGTGCTGGTGTCCTTCTGGGAAGTGGGTTTTGGCTGGTTGCGGACCCGCCTCTATTCGGAGACCTGCCAGAAGATCGATGTCGAACTGGGCGTGCGCCTGTTCCGCCACGTGCTGCGCCTGCCATTGACCTATTTCGAGGGGCGGCGCGTCGGTGACACGGTGATGCGCGTGCGGCAGTTGGAGGCGATCCGCGAATTTCTGACCAATGCCTCGCTGTCGGTGCTGATCGATCCGGCGTTCACCCTGGTCTTCCTTCTGGCCATGTGGCTTTATTCGCCGATGCTGACCGGGATCGTGTTGCTCACCATACCGGCCTATGTCGCGGTCTCGATCATGGTGACAGGGCCGCTGCGTCGGCGGCTTGCCGAGAAATTCGATCGAGGCGCGGCTAATAATGCCCTGCTGATCGAAAGCATATCGGGCATGCAGACGATCAAGGCGGCTGCCGTCGAGCCGCAATGGAATCATCGCTGGGAATTGCAGCTGGCGGCTTACAGCACGTCCAATCAGCGCGCGATCAACCTTGCCAACAACAGCAGCCAGCTGGTTCAGCTCATCTCGAAGCTGGGGGCGGCGGCGATCCTGTTTTTCGGGGCGGAGCAGGTGATCGAGGGCACGATGACGGTGGGGGCGCTCGTCGCCTTCAACATGTTTGCCCAACGTGTGTCTTCTCCGGTCATCCGCATGGCGCAATTGTGGCAGGACTTTCAGCAGGTCCGGTTGTCGGTGGCGCAATTGGGGCTGGTGCTGGATGCGCCGATCGAGCGGATCGGATATTCGCGGACGACGCTGCCGTCGATCAGAGGCAATATCCGCTTCGAGGGCGTTCGATTCCGCTATGGCGATGAAGGCCCCTGGACGCTGGAGAATATCGATTTGGGCCTGCCTGCAGGCGGGACTTTGGGCATCGCCGGATCCTCGGGCTCCGGCAAGTCCACACTCGCCAAGCTGCTTCAGCGCCTTTACCTCCCGGCAGCCGGGCGCATCCTGATCGATGATATCGACATTGCACAGATCGATCCGACCTGGCTGCGGCGCCAGATCGGCGTGGTCCTCCAGGAAAATCTGCTGTTCAACTGCACCCTGCGCGAAAATATCGCGCTTTCCAGCCCGATCGTGCCCTTGTCTGAGGTGATGTCCGCCGCCCGGTTGGCCGGTGCCCATGACTTCATCATGGGGTTACCGCTCGGCTATGACAGCATGATTGAAGAACGTGGTGTCAATTTGTCGGGTGGCCAGCGCCAGCGGATTGCGATTGCCCGCGCGTTGATGAGCAAGCCCCGCATCCTGATCTTCGACGAGGCAACATCGGCGCTCGATGCCGAGAGCGAGGAGATTGTTCAGGCCAATCTCAAGGCGATGGCTGCGGGACGCACGGTCATCATCATTGCCCATCGCCTGTCCGCGATCCGGGATTGCGACAGCATCGTCACGATGGAACAGGGCCATATCGTCGAGCGCGGATCGCATGATGAACTGATCGCCCGCAATGGCCGCTATGCCAAACTCTATCGGACCCAGACGCGGACCGGCATGGCGCGGGCGGGGTGATGGGCGCGCAGAGCATATGGGCGACCGGCCGGCAGGCATGGCGTGACGAAAGGGCGCGGGCGCGCACGCTGGTCCGATCCGAGGAAGTCGATTTCCTGCCCGCAGCCATCGAGATCGTCGAACGGCCGGTTTCGCCCACGGTGCGCTATACGGCGTGGTTGCTGATGCTTGGGCTCGCCGTCGCCTTGTTGTGGCTGATCTTCGGCCAGATCGACGTCGTGGCTTCGGCCCCCGGACAGTTGATCCCGGCCGATAATGTGAAGCTGATACAGCCTGCGGATGCGGGGGTGGTGCGCTCCATATTGGTGCGGGACAACCAGTCCGTTCATGCCGGCCAGGCGCTGATCGAACTGGACCCGACCGTGTCCTCGGCCGATGCGATCCAGGCGCGTAGGGCACTGGAAGCGGCCGAACTGGATGCGGCGCGGGGGCGGGCGATGCTGTCCTCGCTCGACGGCCACGGCCTGCGCTTCGTGCCGCCGCCGGAAACCTCGGCCGAGATGACGGAGTTGCAGGTCGCACTCGCCCGGGCGCAGCTGGAGGGCATAATGGGCGAAACCGGGGCGCATGATGCCGACCGGCAAGCTGCCTCGGCCACCTATGCCGAAGCGACATTGTCGGCCACCAAGCTGGCGGAAACCCTGCCGTTGGTGGACGAACAGATCGAAGCCAACCAGAAATTGCTCGCCAAGGGCTATGTCTCCAAATTGCGCGTGATCGAGATGCGCCGGCAACGGCTGGGCTTGGCGCGGGATCGGCAGATCGCGCTCGAAACCGCGGCCAAGGCGCGCGCGCAGATGGCGCAGGCGAGTGCCAGCCGTACCCAGTTCGTCGGGACAAGCCGGGCGAGGATATTGGAGGATCTGACGAAGGCCGAGGTGGAGGCCCGCTTGCGTCGCGAGGAAATGGTCAAGGCCAGCCGGCGCTCCGCGCTGCAGCGGCTGGTCAGCCCGATCGATGGCACGGTAGCCCAGCTGTCGGTGCACACGGTGGGCGGGGTTGTGGAAGTGGGAAAGCCGCTGATGCTGATCGTCCCGGCGCGCGGGCAACTGGTGGCTACGGTCAAGATATTCAACAAGGATATCGGCTTTGTGCGCGCCGGACAGGATGTGGGCATTAAGCTCGCCGCTTTTCCCTTCACACGCCATGGCGTGGTCGAGGGGCGGATCGAAAGCATCAGCACCGATGCGGTCGAGGACGAAAAGCTCGGCCTCGTCTATACCGCCAGGATTACGATGGACCGTCAATGGCATACCCGCGACGGTCGGCTGGTCCAACTGGTGCCGGGTATGGAGGTGACGGCCGATATCCGCACCGGTCGGCGCAGCGTCGGCTCCTATCTGCTGAGCCCGCTCCAGGCGGTGCGTGACGAAGCGGGACGGGAACGGTGAGCGCCGCTCCGGCTGCGCGGCCATGCCATGTCCTGTTCGTGATCGCGGGACTGGGCGCGGGCGGCGCAGAACGCGTTGTCAGCCTTATCTCCTCCGCCTGGGTCGCGCGCGGCTGGCGGGTGACGATCATGGCCTTCGATCGGCCACAGGATCCTGTCTATCACCTCTTCGACCCCGCAGTGGAAATCCGGCGCTTTGACATTCCGCCCGGACGCAACCCCGCTTCGGCTCTGATGGCGCAGGGGCGGCGTATTCTTGCTATTCGCCGGCAACTGACGGACGCGCGGCCCGATGTCGTGATCTCGCTCCTGACCAAGGTGAACGTCCTCACGCTGACGGCGGCGATCGGCACCGGACGGAAAATCATCGTCTCGGAACGGAATAATCCTCGTGCGCAGAATGCCAATAAGGCCTGGAATGCGCTGCTGGCACAGCTCTATCCGCGGGCGGCGGGGATCGTGATGCAGACCCGGGCCAGCCTGGACTGTCTGCCTCCGTCGGCGCGGTCGCTTGCGCGCGTCATCCACAACCCGATCGAGGCCATCGCATCGCCTGCGCCGGCGGCCGGTGCGCCGCGGGTACTGGTGGGGGTCGGGCGGTTGACCCACCAAAAGGGGTTCGATCTGCTGATCGAGGCCTTTGCAAAGGTCGCGCGGCGGCATCCGGACTGGAACCTGCGTATCTGGGGCGAGGGCGAAATGCGCGGCGTGCTGGAACAGCAGGTGCATGCCTTGGGCCTGTCCCATCGTATCGAACTGCCCGGAATGAGCGAGACTCCGGGCGGTTGGTTGACCCAGGCCGATGCGATGGTCCTGTCGTCCCGCTATGAGGGCTTCGCCAATGTGCTGGGCGAAGCGATGGCGGCGGGCCTGCCTGTCGTCGCCTTCAATTGCGATTTTGGCCCCGCGGAAATGATCGATAACCTCGTCGATGGTCTGCTCGTGCCCGATGGCGATGCCGGCGCGCTGGCGGCATCGCTCGACCGGATCATGGGGAATGCGACGCTGCGCGCGCGCCTCGGCATAGCGGCCCGGCAATCGGCAACCCGTTTCGCATCGCCGGCGATCATTGAACAATGGGACAGGCTGGTCGACGATGTGCGCGCTGTCGCCAGCACCTAATAGGTCAGGCCCAATCGGATCATGCCCTGCCATTTGCTGAATTCGTCGGCCGCCGTATCGGCTGTCCGGCGGGTATAGGTGGCGACCGCCTCGATCCACATATGGCGGTTGAGCAGATAGCGTGCGCCGCCTTCGCCGGTCCAATAGCGCTGATCGGCATCGAAGCTCTCGCGATAATGGACATTTCGCATCCCGATGGACCCGCGCATGATGAGGTTGTGCCTTACCTCCTGGTCGATGCCCAGGTCGATACGCGTGTCGATGCGTCCCATTGCGCCAGCGCGGATTGTCGCCACATCGCCCCGAAAAATATCCAGGCGAACGGCAGTACGGGTCTGAGGGCGCCAGGTCAGCTGGCCGTTGGCGGACAGGCCGGTAAAGGCATCGAGTGCCAGGTCGCGGGGATTGGAATGAAAGATGCCGATGCCGATATTGCCGTTGAGCTTGTCCCCCAGCTCCAGGGATACGCCGGCCAAAGCGCCATAGGTCGTTGTCGAGCGATCGACGCCGTTGCGGTCTGTCTTGAGGCGCGGCTCGCGATCGTTGAGATAGGGCTGGAGGAAAACGGCCACGCGCTGTGACAGCTTGACCTGTCCCTTCACCGCCACGCGATATGTCAGCATGTCGCGATCGGAATCCTCGAGCGAGAGATAGTCGAGCTTCGTCACCCCGACTGTTGCCGTCACGCCGATGCGCGAACCATCATAACGATATTCCAGATCGCCGTTCGTCACATTGATGAGCGCTGGTGGTTGCGTCAGGTCGGAATTGGCCTCGGGCGCGCCGCGTCTGTCGAACGTCCGGTCAAAGGATGCTGTCGCCGTCACCCAGTGACGGTCGCTGAAGCCTTTGCGATAGCTCGCGCGAATGCCGAACTGATCAGTATTTTCCTGTGAGGTCTTCGCGTAGCGCGAAAATTCGCCGTATCCGCGCAGGAAGAACATGGCGGTGTCGGTGTCGCGGTTCACCTCCACGCTTGGCCGCACCAGAAAAATGGTATCGGATTTCCGATTTTCGTCGGTGGCGAAGATATTGTTGTCGAACCGCACGCCCAGGTCCAGCCGGGGTTCGATGACAAAGCCGCCGGTTTGAATGGTGCGTGGTTCATAGCCGGGCCGCGGAAGGGCGTCGATCGGCGTCGTGCGGGTGATATCCTGCGCGGCAAGGGGCGAGCCGCCGAGCGTGAACGCGATCACGAGCGGCAGGCGACGATAGCGCCAGCGCAAGCGCGCTGCGCGACCAGACCCGTTCAGGCACACGCTCAGAACCAGCTTTCACGAATCTCGATCAGATCGCCGGGCTGGACCGGACTGGTCTGGGTCGCACTGCCGGCCATGTTGGCACGGGTGATTTTCACCGTCTTCGTGTTGGCGCGGAAGGTGAAACCGCCGGCGACCGACACAGCGGTCATGACCGACATGCCCGGGACAAAGGGATATTGGCCGGGCTTTTGCACCTCGCCGGTGATGAAGAACGGGCGATAGGCGATGATCTGGGCGCTGACCTTGGGATCGAGCATTAATTGTTGCGCGCGCAACGCGGCGGCGACATCGGCCTGTAATCCGTCGACGGTCTTGCCTGACGCCGGGATGTTGCCGACCATCGGCAAGGACAGCATGCCCGTGTCCGAGATGAGATAGGTCTCGCTCATCATGTCCAGGCCATAAACATTGAGGCGGACCTGGTCGCCGGGGCCCAGCTGATAGGGGGTGGGGGCGGCGTTGGCCAGCGGCGTCAGCTTGGCTTCCGGTCCGGCGCAGCCGCCCGGTCCCGTGGCGAACAGGGCAAGGGCTATCGAGATCAACAAGCGCTTTTCCATGCTATCCTCCCGTCCTTATGGCCTTGGTTGTCGCTTCAGGCGCGGGCACGCGTAGCGCCCGCCGACGTGGACATGCCGACGCCGAGCCACGTACTCAGATCCCGTTGAAGCATGTCCTGCAGCCGCAAAACATCGTCACGATAATAAGCTCTCAGCATCCTGTGCAGCTCGCCATCCAATGGTGGATAGCGCACCGGTGATGCCAGCGATGCGCGCACCCTGGCGAGCACGGGGTTGCTCCGCAGCGGGTCCAGGGCCGGTCGCATGGGGCGCAGCAGGCGTCGCAGCGTCAACGGCAATAGCGGCGTGCTGCTGTCATTCTTCCGGCTGTCCAGCTGATCGGGCGCGATATGGGCAGGGACGCCAATATGTCTGCATATGTCGACGATCATCTGTTCGGCGGAATGGGCCAGATCCTCGTAGAGCAGCACATGCAACTGCTCGCGCGGGAACAGCTTCAGGAAGCGATCGAGATGTCGCGCATAAAGACCGCTGGCAAGGAAGCGCCGCTCGGCGCTGCGCTGGCCCTGCAGATATTTGCGGGGATCGCCGCCGACCATGCCGCGCCGGTAGAGCATGCAGTAATCAGAATAGGCGCGCTGTACGGGGTCGCGCAATTGCACGATCAACCGGGCTTCGGGCAGCGTCTGGAACAGGCGATCGGCGGCATCGGGATGCGCCAGATAGTCCGCCGATTTTTCGCCAAGAATGCGGTCCGGCGGCGCTTCGTCGAACAGCGAGGCATACCATTCCGTGCCGCGGGCATAGTCACTGCTGAAATAATGGGGTTCGGTCTTGGGCAGCCACAGATTGGGATGGCAGCGCAACTGATGGGCGATCCAGGTGGTCGCCCCCTTGACCGCACCGATGATGATGAAATGCGGGCGGCGGCCGTCCGGAAACATCATTGGGCTCCCTGTTCGATGACGGTGCGCAGGATATTGCCCATATAGACACAATCGGCGGCGAACAGGCTGGGATCGACCGGCAGCAACAGGCTGGTTTCGCCCAGTCGTCTGGCGACGGGCAGCCGGTTTGACGGGCCCATCGCGGCATCGGTGAACGCGCGTTCGAGATAGATTTCAGGGCAGCTGCCCGACTGGCACGGCACGCCTAACTCTCGCGCCGTTTCGATGATCCGATCGCGCGACCAGCCATCCTTCAGCCGTTCGGGCCGCAGGAATGCATAGAATTTATAATAGGCAGGGTCGATCCCAGGTTCCGGGTCGATCAGGCGGAGCGCTGAAATATCTGCCAATATGTGCCGCAATATCCGGGCATTGTCGCGCCGCTGCCGAAGCCAGGTCGGCAGCTTCCTGAGCTGCGCAACGCCGATCGCGGCCTGCATCTCGGTCATCCGATAGTTGCTGCCGAAATGATTGTGGAGCCAGCGGAAGGACACGCCATTGCCCCCCTGCACCATCAGTTCGGGATCCTTGCCATGATCCTTCAACGCCCAGGCCCGCTTCCATATGTCGGGATCGCGCAGCAGCAGCAGTCCGCCTTCGCCGCCAGTCGACATGATCTTGTCGGTACAGAATGAAAATGCGGCCGCGTCGCCGAAGCCACCCATGACCCGGCCGTGGCGCATCGCGCCATGGGCCTGCGCGCAATCCTCTATGATCCGAAGGCCCCGGACCGCGGCAAGCGCGCAGATATCCTCCATCGGGGCGGGATGGCCGGCCAGATGGACGACGATGATCGCGCGAGTCCGGGTTGTCAGGCAGGCGGCGATCGTGTCGGGGCTGAGCCCCTGGGTCACTTCATCGACATCGGCGAAGACGGGGGTGGCGCCACAGGCCACGACGCAGCTCGCCGAAGCCATGAAGCTACGCGCGGGTACGATCACCTCGTCGCCAGGGCCGATGCCCAGCGCCCTGAGCGCCACTTCCAGGGCGAGCGTCCCGTTGGCCAGGGCAATGGCATGGGGCATGTCGCACAACGCGGCGAAGCCCTGCTCCAATGCCGCGCAGCATTCGCCATGATGCAGGGCGTTGACACGCCCGGTCTCCAATATCCCGGTTACGGCGGCGATCTCGTCCGGCGCATAGACTGGCCATTGCGACACGATCGACATGGGGCGCTGCGGGATGGCGTCATGATGGGGGCGAGCCAGCATCTTTTTCCTCCCTTATTGCATCTGGCGCACGGGGCCGTCCTGCGGCCATATCGGCTTGGCGATCGGCGATTTCTTGATCGCCGTGAGGCAATTTTCCTTGTCCAGAGGCCGTGGCGGCAGCGGGGCTTCCCGGGTAACGGCATCCAGCATCTCGAACAGCAGATGACGCACCTCGACCTGATCATGGGCCAGGACAGCGCGTTCCAGTTGCTCAAAGCCGGCCTGCAGTCGTGCCGGCGGTACGGGCACCGGTTCGGCCTCGAACACGCCGGTAAGGTCGGAAGGCAACTGGCGTTCGCGTTCGTCAAACAATTCCTCATACAGCTTCTCGCCGGGGCGAAGGCCGACGATCTTGATCGGCACGTCGCGCTCGGGGGCGAGGCCGGCCAAGCGGATCATGCGCCGGGCGATGTCGATGATCTTCACCGGTTCGCCCATGTCGAGAACGATGATGCGCCCGCGTTTCAGGCCATATTCCATGGCGCGCGCGGTGCTGTGCAGGATGAGTTGCACGGCCTCGTGCACGGTCATGAAGAAGCGCGTGATTTCCGGATGCGTCACTGTGAGCGGCGAGCGGCTCTCCAACTGGCGCTGGAACAGGGGAATGAGCGAGCCGCTGGAACCCAGCACATTGCCGAAGCGGACGGTCATGAAGCGTGGTGCGCCGGGCTTTCCGGCGCCTTCGAGGTCAAGCGCCTGGCAGTAAAGTTCGCCCAGCCGCTTCGTGGCGCCCATCACGCCGACCGGATTGACGGCCTTGTCGGTCGACACCTGAACCATGGCCCTGACGCCATGGCACTTGGCCGCGTCCGCGACATTGCATGTGCCGAGCACGTTGGTCTGCACGCCCGCGCAGACATTGGTCTCGACCAACGGCACATGTTTGAGCGCGGCGGCGTGAAAGACGAAATGGGGTTTCCATTCGGCAAATACGGCCATCACATGTTGTCGCTGCCGCACCGAACAGAGCAGCGCATGGCAGGAAATGGCGGGATAATTTTCCCGGATTTCCATTTCGACCGAATAAAGATTGAACTCGCCACAATCGAGCAGCAGCAGTTCGGACGGCTCGAAGACGGCAACCTGGCGTGCCAGTTCCCGACCGATCGATCCCCCCGCGCCGGTTATGAGCACGCGCTGGCCCTTGATCGCTCGATGGACGATTTGCGCGTCGAGCTGGGTCTGGGGCCGGTCGAGCAGGTCGGCGAGATTGATCAACTGGAGGTCGAGCGGCTTGTTGATCTCCGTTGCCGGTGGTGCACGCAAGACGGACAGATTGAGCGTTTGCGCCGCCGTGACCAGTTTCAGCTTTTGCGGGCCGACCAAGTCCTCGGGACCCGTGGCCAGGATGATGCAGGTGGGCCGCTGATTGCGCGCGTTGAGGTGCGACACGACATGATCGATCGCTTCGACCCCGCCCAGCATCGGCACGCCTCGCAGCCGCAAATGCGCCTCGCCACTGTCCAGGTCGAGAATGCCGACGGGCAGATAGGGGGGCGTCGGCAGCATCTCCAGATGCCGCAGGATGGTTTCCACATATTCGGGATGCCCCACGATCAGGGCGCGCTGCTGGCTGACTGCGATGTCGGAGCGTCGCGCATTGTCGCGCATGCCGGGCAGGTTGATGCGGTTCAGGCCGCGGGTCATGTTGCGCAGCACGCGGCGCCACAGGCGTCCGGCTGACAGGAGCGAGATCAGGACCAGGCATTGGATGAACGGCACCGAAGTCGGCATCCAGCGCTGTCCCTGGCTCAGCATCAGGACGATCATCGTTGCGGTGATCGCCAGGATCGCGGCCTCGACCAGCCGGATCAGGTCCGGCAGGGAGGCCAAGCGCCAGATGCGGTTGTAAAGCCCGCTCCAATGGAAGGTCACCAGGCCCACAAGGATGAAGATCGGTAGGCTGTGCAACGTGCCGTCGACCATATGCTCCGGGACGGCACCGTTCATGCGCAGGATGAGGGCGATGCCGAGCGAGGTTGCTATCGCCCATGCATCATAGGCCATATAGGTAGGTGTGCGCCATTTGCGAAACAGGGCGCGAAGTTCACCGGCTACAGGCATGGTTTTCCCCTTGTCGATGCAAGCCAAGTTTCGGTGACCGCCTGAGCGCCCGGGCGCTCAGGCCACGAGAGCCATCCGAACACGGCCTCCTTGAACAGGTTAGGTCTATGGCCGCCTGCGGTAAGCTGGGCATAAGGACATCCCGAAGAGGGGTATGGTGATGGCTCTTGTGGTGGTGCGCCTCCCCCCAAATGCCCTATCAAACTCAAAAGTAGTGCCGCCGGTCGCGGTGCCTTGCTCCCATGGATAGGGCCTAAAATAGCGAGCAGGCTGGCGCTGCGCTTCGATCTAATAGGGAAGCTTCCAACAGGGGCACGTCGCGAAGCCATCTTCGGGCGTTTTTTTGGGGCCGGCACGTCCATGAAGCTGCTTCATGTCATAACCGGATTGAACGTGGGCGGAGCCGAGACGATGCTCATGCGCCTGCTCCACCATTCGTCCGCGCAGGACCAGGACGTGATGGTGGCCTCGCTGATGCCGCCAGGCTTTGTCGGCCAGCGCCTGCAGGACAATGGCGTGCGGGTCCATGCCTTGGGGATGACCAGCGTTGCGACCGCATTGCCGGCGACGCTCCGGCTGGCTGCGCTTGTCCGGCGCGAACGTCCCGACGTGATCATGGCGTGGATGCACCATGCCCAGCTGGCGACCATGTGCGCGACGATGCTGGCGCGTACCGGCGTACCGGTGATCTGGAATGTTCGTCATTCGCTTGGCGGTGGCTATGTGCACGAAAAGAGGCTGACCCGCCTCGTCCTGCGGACCCAGGCGCTGCTTTCAGGGCGACCGCAGGCGATCATCTACAATGCGCGGGTGGCAATGCAGCAGTATCGGGCCATAGGCTTTGATCCCACCCGGGCGATGGTCATCCCCAATGGGTTCGATCTGGACGCGGACGGGCAACGGGCGGAGGCCCAGGGTCGGCTTCGCCGGATCTTCGGCATCGCGCCCGACCGCATTGTGATCGCGATGGTCGCGCGGGCGCATCCGATGAAGGATGCAGCCAATCTGGTTTCGGCCTTCGCCCGGCTGCATCTCGCCCGTATGCCGGCGCATCTGCTGATCGTGGGAGAGGGGATGGACCGGCCGACGCCGGAGATCGCGGAAGCGCTCTCGGCTTTGCCGACCAGCTACTGGACGCTTTCGGGGCAACGGAGCGACGTCGCGCAGTGGCTCGGTGGCGTCGATATCCTCGCCTTGCCTTCAGCCTGGGGCGAGGGATTTCCCAATATCGTGGGTGAGGCGATGGCCAAGGCCATACCCTGTGTCGGCACCGATGTCGGCGACACGGGCTGGGTCATCGGAGCTACGGGCCGCACCGTGCCGCCGGGCAATCCGACGGCCCTCGCGCTGGCGTTGATGGAGCTATGCCATTTGCGGCCAGAGGAACGGGTGATGCTGGGCGGTGCCGCGCGCCAGCGTATCAGCGAGATGTTTGCGATCGATCAGATCGTGAAGCGCTATGATGCGCTGTTTCGACAGGTTGCGGGACGGATCGAGAGCGACGAGCCGGGGCCATCGCCACGTGCCATGCAGTGCGAGGCGGTATGAAGATCGTCGTCGTCTCCAGCCTCGCTTTCTCGCTGATTAATTTTCGCGGGCGCCTGCTCGCGTCGATGGTGGCGAACGGACATGAGGTCATCGCCTGTGCTCCTGATCGGGATGCAGCGGTTGAGGCGAGGCTCGCCGCGCTGGGCGTGCGTTTCCGCCACATGCCAATGGCGCGCACGGGCATGAATCCGTTTCGCGACGTGCAGACCTTTTCCTGGCTGCTGGTGATGCTGTGGCGCGAACGGCCCGATGTCGTACTCGCCTATACGCAAAAGCCGATCATCTATGGCGGTTTGGCGACCCGTTGTGTCGGCAGGGCGCGTTATTATGCGATGGTAAGCGGATTGGGACACGTGTTCAGCGACGACATGCCCGGCCGCCTGCGCCATGTCCGGCGTCTCGTTTCCTTTCTCTATCGGCGCGCGCTGGCGCACGCTCAGGCCGTGTTCGTGTTCAATCGCGACGATCGGCACGAAATGCTGGCCCATGGCATCATTGATCAGGGCGCCCAAGTCATTCAGGTGCCCGGATCGGGCGTCGACCTCGATCATTATGCTTGCCAGCCGCTGCCCGAAGTGGAGCTGAGCTTTCTGATGATCGCCCGGCTGCTGCGCAACAAGGGTCTTGATGATTATGCCGAAGCAGCGCGTCTGGTCCGGGCGGAGCGGCCTGAGATCCGTTTCCGCCTGCTCGGTCCGTTCGACAGCAATCCTGCCGCCATTTCTCGCGAGACGATCGCGCAATGGAACCGAGATGGCATGGTGGAATATTGCGGCGAGACGCAGGATGTCCGGCCGCATCTTGCCCAGGCGAGCGTCTTCGTATTGCCCAGCTGGTATCGCGAAGGACTGCCACGCACACTGCTGGAAGCGATGGCAACGGGGCGAGGCGTGATCACCACCGACATGCCCGGTTGCAGGGAGCCCGTGGTCGAAGGGGAGAACGGTTTTCTCGTAGCGCCGCGCAACCCCCAGGCACTTGCCAATGCGATGTTGCGTATCGCCGCGGATCCGGGGCTGGTCGTTGCCATGGGCGCGGCGGCACGGCGGACGGTGGAGAAGCATTTCTCGGTCGAGAAGGTGAATGCGATGCTGCTCGACACGATGGGCCTGATTGCCCATCCGACGGGCGTTCCCGTTCAATCCGTTCGATCCGCTGCACCTTTGCGGGCGTTTGCGACGGGAGGAGGGTGATGCCATCGATCCGGCTTCTCGACGTAGGGATATCGGCTGTGGGGCTGCTGGTGGCTGTGCCGGTGATGGCCGCGGTGGCAGGCGTGATCGCCCTGACCGATGGCCGACCCATCCTGTTCCGGCAGCGCCGTGTGACGCGGGACGGGCGGCTGTTCACGCTGGTCAAGCTCCGCACCATGACGAATATGCACGATGCGGACGGCCATCTGCTCCCCGATGCGGCCCGGACGACGCCGGTCGGTCGCGCGCTCAGGGCGGTGCGGCTCGATGAATTGCCGCAATTGTGGCACATCCTCACGGGTGACATGGCATTGATCGGGCCGCGACCGTTGCTGCCTGAAACGATCGTGGCGGCCGGAACTCTTGGTCAGGCACGGTGCGCCGTCAGGCCCGGGCTCACCGGCTGGGCGCAGGTCAACGGCAACACGCTGCTGAGGGATGCCGACAAGATGGCGCTCGATCTCTGGTATATCGACCATCGCAGCCTGTCGCTTGACATCATCATACTCTGGCGCACCGTCCTCGTCGCGTTGACGGGGGAGCGAACCAATCCAGCATCCATAAGGAGGGCCTATGAGAGCGGTGCTCGTTGGCGCAGTTGAGAGCACGCGCGTTGCGCTGAAATGCATTGCGGCTTCACCGGTATGGGATTTGGCGGCGGTCTTGACCCTGCCGGTCATACTTGGCCATCGTCATTCCGATTTCGTGGACTTGGCCGGCGATGCGGCGGCGCTGGCGACGCGGCTTGTCACGGTGTCGAACATTAACGCACAGTCCAGTCTCGAGTTGATCGAAGATCTCGCGCCCGACTACATCTTCGTCATCGGCTGGTCGCAACTGTGCCGCGCGCGTGTGCAGGCCAGCGCGCCGGGCGGCCTAATCGGCTTTCACCCCGCGCCGCTGCCCCGGCTGCGCGGCCGCGCGATCATCCCATGGACCATCCTGCTCGATGAGCCGATTTCCGCCTCGACCCTGTTCAGGATCGACGACGGGGTCGACAGTGGCCCGATCCTGGCACAGCGTTTCTTCCATGTCGCATCGGATGAGACGGCAGAATCTCTCTATGCCAAGCATATGACGGTGCTGGCCGAAATATTGCCGCCCATGCTGATCGAACTGGCCCATGGGCGCGCGCCCGGGGTGCCGCAGGACGAGCAGTACAGCAGCTACGGCACGCGCCGACGGCCCGAGGATGCCTGTATCGATTGGACGGCGCCGGTGGACGATATCTGGCGCATGGTGCGCGCCTGTGGCGCGCCCTATCCGGGCGCATGGACGATATTGAACGATAGCAAGGTCGTCATCGCTGCGGCGCATCCCGTATCCCTGTCGCGCTACAGGGCGTCCATGCCGGGGCAGATTGTCGAGCGAACCGACAGCAGCTTTACGGTGCGCTGCGGCGATGAGGGCGGGCTGCAGGTCACGCAATGGTCCTTCCCGGCGGATGGCGCCTTGCCTGTCCACGCCATTCTGGGACGGGAGCCGATGACGCGATGACGGCTCTCGATTCCGTGCAGCGGGCGCTGGTCATCGCACCGCATCCCGATGACGAGGTTCTAGGCTGTGGGGGCACGATCGCGCGACTGGTCTCGATGGGGTGCCAGGTCGAAATCGTGGTGGTTACGCGCGGTATGGCGCCATTGTTCGACGAGGCTCAGGCTAACCAGGTGCGCGATGAGGCCCGCCAGGCGCATTGGCTGCTGGGCGTCACCCAGACACAGTTTCTTGATTTTCCGGCAGCCGGGTTGGATGGCGTATCGCGCGCCGCGCTCAATGCCGCCGTTGCGAAATCGGTTATGACGAGCCGGCCCGATATGTTGCTGGTCCCCTTTGTGGGCGATCTGCATTTCGACCATAAGCTGGTCTTCGATGCGGCCATGGTGGCGGCGCGTCCCTTGGGGCCGGATTATCCCCGGCGCATCCTCGCCTATGAAACGGTGTCGGAAACAAACTGGTCCGCGCCCTATCTTGGTCCCGCATTCCAGCCCAATGTCTTTATCGACATCTCCAGCCATCTGGATCAGAAATTGGATGCGTTTGCCTGCTTCCAGTCGCAGGTTCGACCGTTTCCCAATGAACGGTCGTTAGAAACATTGAGAGCACTGGCAATGGTGAGAGGATCCTGCGTTTCCTGCGCGGCGGCCGAGGCTTTCACCCTGATAAGGGAGGTAGCATGAACATGCCGGTCGTTTTCGAAGGCACTCAAGAGGGGGCGATCACCCTCGTGGCAAATTCAGGACGACGCGCGTCTTCCCGGCGGTCCTTGCGCATGATGATGAGTTCGGCCGGGCGCCGGGTCAGTCTGCTGCGCAGCTTCCGCCAGTCGGCTGCACAACTGGGCGCGGATCTCAGTATTTATGGCTGTGATTTGCAGCCGGAATGGAGCCCGGCCTGTATCGAGGCGGACAAGGCATTCGCAGCGCCTTCAGCGGAAAGCACCGCATTCATTCCAGCGATGCTGGAGATATGCGAGCAGGAAAATATCGGCCTGATCGTGCCGACCATCGACACCGAACTGATTGCCTTTGCCCGTGCCCGGGACAAGTTCGCGGCGCTTGGTTGCCATGTTGCCGTTAGTAGCGAGCAGGTCGTGACGATGGCGCGCGACAAGCTGGCAACAGCCCGCTTCCTCTCCGCCGCAGGCGTTCACACGCCCCGGACGGCATCGGCCAAGGATGTCTTGCGCGGGCGCGAGGAAATGGTCTTTCCCTTGCTTGCCAAGCCGCGCCACGGGAGTTCGAGCCGCGGTATCATGATGGTCGAGACGCTGAACGAATTGCTCACGCTTGATGCTCAGGAGCCCTACATCGTTCAGCAGTTCATCTCGGGGCGCGAATTTACCGTCAATCTCTACTTTGATCTAGAAGGACGGCTGAAATGCGCTGTCCCGCACGAACGACTGAAGGTCCGGGCGGGCGAAGTGGAGAAGGGGGTCACGCTGCGCAGCCAGCCATTGGCCGACATGGCCCGTCAGATCGCAGTCGCATGTAGCGGTGCGCGCGGGGCATTGTGCTTCCAGGTACGACTCGCTGAAAATGGCATGCCGTTCGTGTTTGAGATCAATGCTCGGTTCGGCGGCGGCTATCCGTTGACGCATCATGCCGGTGCCCAGTTCACGACCTGGATGCTGGAGGAATGCCTAAACCTGCCACGTACCGCCAATGACGAATGGCATTCCGATGTCCTGATGCTGCGGTTCGATGACGCCGTGTTCGTCTGATGGCCCGGCCGTGGGTGAAGTGTGCGCCGGAGCACGTGCTTGTCTTCGACCTTGATGACACACTCTATCTGGAGCGGGACTATGTGCTGAGCGGATTGGGCGCCGTAGGCGCATGGGCGCGCGAACGCCTGGGCCTTGTCGAATACGGGACTTTTCTGCGCCGAAAGTTCGAGGCGGGCGCCAGGACGCAGTTATTCGATGACTGCCTGCGCGACTTGGGCATTGATCCTACGCCGTCCCTGGTGGGGCGGATGCTTGCCGTCTATCGACAGCATCGACCGATTATCGAGTTGGCACCAGATGCCGCGGATTTTCTGACGAATATCGCGCCACATATTGCGATCGGCGTCATCACCGACGGGTATCTGGATGCTCAGAGACGGAAGATCCGCGCACTGGATCTATACCGACGTGGTGTCAGCCTAAGTATCTGTACTGACCGTTGGGGGCGTGCGTATTGGAAGCCGGATCAGCGCGCCTTCCTGCATATGCAGGAATATTTCGGATTGGCGAATCACTGTTTCACTTATGTTGCTGACAATCCGCTGAAGGATTTTATCGCTCCGAAGGCGCTGGGCTGGCACACCATAAGGATAGTGCGGCCGGGTCGGATCGACCATGCAGACCATCCTGCCCAACATTGCGATGCGCAAAGGGTTATTGAAAACCTTGGTGAATTATGATTTCCCTTCAAAGGAATTTACAAAATTTACTAATACTTTTGAGCCTGCCCCTCAAATGCACCTATTGGAAAAGCTTGATTGTTTTTCCGATTGCTATAGCTCTTAGGCAGGGAAGGGTCGCGATCGGAAAGCCGGATGCTGCAAAAAGCAGGCTTTCTCTCTGAAGGGGTTCCTCGCTCTCTGGCAGTTGATGCCGTAGTCGAGTTCGCTGTGTGAAAGCGAAGGCGCTCCTAATTTCTCGGAGGCGACTTTGAGCAATCAATTGCAAGTGATCATCGTCACGCAAAATGAGATCGAAGGCGAAGGCCTGCGACGTATTTTGACGGAAAGATCGTTGGATGTCGTCGGCGTTTTCCGAAATTTGGCTGATATTCCGCTGGAAACTGACAGCCACGGCGTGAACAACCTTCTGGTGATGGCTTCCTCGTCCGATGACGCGACGCTCGAAATGTGTCGGGAGGCCCATATACTCCAGGACGAGGCATTGATCGTCATGCTGGGACATGATTGTGAATGCGCGATGGTCGCCCAGGCGTTTCAGGCGGGGGTGGCCGGCTATATTGGCAAAGACACATCCTGCGCCAGCCTTGCAGCAATGATCAATCTGGTCGCTCTCGGCGAAAAGATCGTGCCCTCTCGCATCATTTTTGAACTTGCAGGACTCGATACCAATTTGCGCTGGAACGATAATGACGGTCGCATTGAAGATGTGAAGATGTCGGACCGCGAAGTGGAAATATTGCGTGGTCTGATCCGGGGCGAACCCAACAAGATCATTTCCCGCCGTCTCAACATTACCGAGGCCACGGTGAAGGTTCATGTCAAATCCATTCTACGGAAGCTTCACGTGGTTAACCGGACGCAGGCCGCAATCTGGGCGTTAAGCCGCGGTTTGCTGGGTGAACCAGTTCAGCAAAACGGCGAGCAGCCGCCATGCCCGGCCGTGCCAGCCGTAACTCCGGCCGTGGTACCGCGCTTCCCTTTAAGGCTGGCCGACGTGGCTTGAGTGACGACTAGCCAGTCGGATTGCCCAAGGCTGCGTCGGCGTTTCGTGCTGTAGGCGACTGTTGAAGAGAGCTTTGTCTGCTCCAGTTCCGCCTTCGAATGATATCGTTGTTGGAAGGGGATATCCTATGTCTTCAGGCGACGCCCTCATCGTTCCTTCTAATTTGACCCCTGGTGATATATTTATGGGGGCGGCGCGGGCACCGCAGCCAAGCACCCGTACGGGCTATTTTGGCGTTCACGATTTTTTCCGGATGATCCGACGGCGATGGATATTGATTGCCACGCTGACCGCGCTCGGCATGGCGATGACGATCATGGTCCTGATCAACATCACGCCCGTCTACAGCAGTGCTGCGACCGTCGTGGTCCAGCCGCCCGACGCGGAAACATCGGTCACCGGCACGACCATCCTCAGCCCGAACCAGGAAACGCAGATCGAGACGAAAGTCGAAATGCTGCGCTCCCGGCGTCTCGCGCGGGCGGCAGCGACGACGCTGCATCTGGATGATGATCCCGAATTTGCCCGCAAGCCGGGAGAAGCCTGGGGCGTCGGATCCTGGGTCCGGGAAGTAATTCTGGGCAACCGTCCCGTGGAAGTCGATCCCGGCCTGCGCGCGGAGGCGGCCGAACGCTCGCGGAGCGAAGGGGTGGTCGATCGTTTGCTCGACAAGGTCGATATCATGCGCGTCGGCCGGTCGAGCACGATCAAGGTGACGGCCTCTTCGGAAGACCCGGCAAAGGCCGCCCTGATCGCCAATCGGCTGGTCGAAACCTATATCCAAGGTGGATTGAAGAACGCCAAGGAATCACGCGATAAGGAAATCCAGGCGCTGACCGCGCGGGTCGTGCAGGTGCGTACCGCCATGCAGCAGACTGATGGAGCCGCCGCCAGTTTCCGCGCGGCCCATGGCATATTGGCATCCAATCCCGAAGTCAGCGGCGCTGCCCAGGTCGACCAGTCGGCTGGCATTCTGGCCCAGGCCCGTGCGGAAAGCGCTTATGCGAGCCGGCTTGCCCAGCTCAGTGGAGGACCGGGGACGGCAACCTCCCCGCTGCTCATCGAACTGCGGCAGCAGGAGGCAACCTTGTCGCGGCGTCTGGGCGAACTGAGCGCGATGTTCGGTCCGGGCTATCCTGATGTCGTCAAGACCAAGGCGGAACTGGCTACGATCGGCCCGCGCATCGCGGCGGAAACGACGCGGTTGCAGGGCGAGTTGTCGGCCGTGTCGGCGGCCAGCGCCGCCCGGCGCGGCGCGATCGACGCCAGCATCAGCAGCATCCGTTCGCAGGCCCTGGCTTCGGGAGGACAGGCGGTCGCGCTGCGGGGACTCGAGCGCAAGGCGGAGGCCACCAACACGCTGTACATGTCGTTGGTCGCCGCGCTGAACGCAAAGCTCACGGCGCCCGTCGATGTGGATCCCGACATCTCGATCATCTCCCGGGCCTCTCTGCCGGCAGTGCCCAGCTATCCGATCCCGCAACGGGTTCTGGCGGTGGCGATGCTCGCCTTTCTTCTGCTCGGTCTGATCGTCGCCTTCGTGGTCGATACGATGGATACGACGATCCGCACGGCGGCGCAGGTCCGGCGCCTGCTCGGCATTCCCACGCTGGCCATGGTGCCCGACCTGAGCGACGGGCGGGAAGATGCACCGGTTCATGCGATGGTCGGATCCAAGCCCCGGTCCCGCTTTGCCGAGGCCATTCGCAATCTGTTGATCGAACTGGAAACACGCCACGGACCCGGTTCGCAAGTGGTGGTGGTGACCTCTCCGCTGGACGGTGAGGGAAAGAGCACGATCGCCACCAGCCTGGCCGCTGCGGCGGGCGCGGTCGGACGACGCGCGGTTGTCGTCGATTTCGATCTGCGGCGACCGAACATCGATGCCGATTGCAAGGGCAATGGCGTCGTCGGCTATCTGACCGGTCGCGCAGGTCTGGAGGATCTGCCCGTCATCCAGGAGGACAGCCATTTTTCAGTGATCGCCGTCGGCGATACGCCCATGGATCCGGGTGCGCTGATCGCCTCGCCCCGTCTACCGCGCATGGTCAATGCGCTGCGACAACATTATGATCTGGTGATCCTGAATGCGCCGCCGATCCTGCCGGTGCGCGATGCAAAGACGCTCACCGAATATGCCGATTCGACGATCCTGGTGCTGCGTTGGGGCATAACCAGTCCCGAAGCCGCGCGGGTGGCGATGGAGATGTTCGAGCGGCCGATTACCGGAGCGGTCATCAACATGGTGGATTATCCGGCCCATGCACGACGCGGCTATGGCGATGCGATCCACCATATCGCACGGCTGACCAAATATTATGATGCCGATGATCCGGCGGAGGCGGGGGCGATGCACAAGCGCCTGTCGCGCAGCTGGCGCCGTTCCAAGCGTCGCGTGGTGGAAGCGCTGCATTTCAATTGAGGGGGCGACCCAACGGGACCAGCACAGGACCGATGAACCGCTCGGGTTCATCGGTCCTTTTAGCGTGTGAACGGAACTTGTGGCCCTATGGCTGTTGCCAGGGGGCGACCTTGACCGCGCGGTGAAGGTGCAAACTGAGACCGCCGAGCCAGACGATGCCGAAGGCCAGGTGGGCGATATTGGCACCCATGGCGCCGAATTCCATGATCAGCGGGGCAACCGAACAATAGAAGGCCATGGCACAGGCCACCACGGTACGTAGCACGCCCCGTTGTTCCCCCAGCGCCAGCAGCCCGGCGCGACTGGCGGCGCCGCTGATCGTCATCGTCACCGCCAGCATCTGGACGATGAGGAGCGGTACCGCTCCGGCAAATTGCGCTCCAACGATCAGACGCATCAGGCTCGCGCCGGCGATCAGGATGGTGAGGAAACAGGCCATGCCAAAGGCGAGCAATATTAGCTCGGTCTGTATCACCACCCGTACGAAGGCGCGGCGATTGCCGGCCGCCGCCAGCCGGCTGAGGTCTGGATAGACGACCGATTCCACTTGGCTGCCGATCTGCTGCACGACGCGGCTGATCCGCTTGGCAATGTGAAACAGGCCCGCGCTTGCCGGGTCGGCAAGCCAGCCGACGATCAGCGTGTCGACCTGCTGGGCGCTCGACCAGACGGTCAGGGAAAAATTGGATCCCAGGGCAAAGCGCCATACCTTCGGAAAGCGCTCGTTGATGCCTTCGACGCTGGCGTCGAAAATGGCGCGCAGGCCTGGCGCGGGCAGAAGGCGTATCGCGAAGATGAAATTGGAAATCGACATGATGATCTGTGTAAATGTCCAGATCAGCACCATCTCGAACAGGTCTGCATCCATCACGAAGGCGATGCCGATCAGCACCAGTCTCAGCAGCGCATTGGCGACCTGAATGCGTGCGATCATGCGATACTGGTCGGTCAGGCGGTATATGGCCGTTGCCACACCATTATAGCTGAACAGAAGCGACACCAGGAAGATGAGGGCCATTTGCAGGGTTTCGTCGCTGTAGCCGAGCAGCCAATGCCCCGTTAGCGCAATCCCGTTCGCCACCACCCACGCCGCAACGCCGCCGCCCAGGTCGAGCAACAGTCCGAATTTGAGCAGCGCGAAAAACGCGGCGGAATCCTTTTCGTGATCAAGGCTGGCGCCATAGCGGATGACCGGTTGCCAGGACTGGAAACTCAACAAGCGCTCGCTTGCCTGTCCCAGTGTCAGGATCATTGCCAGGATGCCGTAGGCCGCGGGATGTAGAAGTCGAGCCGTAAGGGCGATGGAAAGTAGCGTGATGCCCAGTGTCGCCGCCGTTCCGCTCAGCAGGTGGGTAACGGCGCGCGCGCGCCGGTGCGACAAGGCGCGAAGCCCCCATGCGTGGGTCGAGATGATGAACGACAATAGCGGGTGCGCCCTCTCCATAGCCATGTCCCTCCACCATGATCATCGCTGATTCATGGAACCAATCAGGATAAAAGCGCAGCTTTCCTGTAGACGTAATCCCAAATTGCCGATCACCGCAGCGACGCTGGATGATAAGGAAAAGGCAGGGGAGACATTATGTCCATCACCGCCAAAGCCTTTTTTCATCCCGCCCGAAAGCCGACTTCGACTGACGTCGAAGATCGCTTCTTTTCGGATCTGCGCACGCGCAACTCGACCTTCAAACGGACGGCAAGCGATCGTTTCCATGACCTAGATGCGCGTTGTCTGGAAAGTTTCGAATCGAGTGGCGCCACCATTAGGCAGGTTCTTGATATCGGCATATCGTCCGGTGCGACGACGCTTGCCCTCTATGAGCGATTGCTGGTCTGTGGGCATATGCCGGCCGTGGTCGGCACTGACATCGCGATCGACGGTCGACTGGTGAAGGCCTATCCGGGCGTGCGGGTGCTGACCGACGAGGCGGGACATCCGTTGCAATATGATGTGCTGGGCCGGGTGGTACGGCCCTGGGGCCGTCGGGCCGACTATGCCACCGGCATGCTCGCGGTGCGCGCCCTGGCAAATGCCTGGCTGGGCGGACGTGCCCAGCGCCTCGTGCAGCAGGGGGCGGGGGATGTCACGCCGGTGCGCCTCATCAGTCCGCGGGTGAAGGCCGCCTCGAACGTGCAGATCGAGAAGAATGACATCTTTGTCGATACGCCATCGTTCCGGCATCGGTTTGACTTCATCCGGGCCTGCAACATCCTAAATCGCGGCTATTTCGATGAAGAGGCGCTGCGCCGGGCGATGGCCAATATCGTGCGCTATTTGACCGGTCCTGGGGCCTTCCTGCTGATCGCCCGCTCTGCCCGGGGACGCCACGTCGGCACGCTGTTCCAGGTTGCAGCCAATGGCCGTTTTCTGGACGTCGTCGACCGTTTCTGCGGCGGGTCAGAAGTGGAATGGCTGATGCTGGAAACCCCATTGCCCGAGCAATGGGCCATCTAGCATGCCGCCGGCCGTCACCATATGCTTTCCCTTCGTGGGAGACTTGGTGGGGGGTAGCCATATCTCTGCCAGCAGCCTGATCGCCAAGATCGATCAGCAACGTTACGCGCCGCTCGTCATCGTCCAGAACCCGCAAGGCATCATCGCCCGGCTGTTTGCGGACAGGGGCATTGCTGTCGAAGCCATTCCCGCGTCCATTTCCCTGCAGCACGGCCGGAGGATCGGCCCGTTGCGGGCACTGGGGCTGGCGCGGGGCGCCATTCCTCTGGCCCGGTTCCTGCGCAAACGCCAGGTTGCCATCGTCCACAGCAATGACGGGCGAACCCATGCGACCTGGGCATTGGCCGCTCGGCTGGCAGGGGCCCAATTGCTGTGGCATCACCGTGGTGCACCCGATGCGTTGGGGTTGAGGATGGTCGCGCCGCTGCTGGCTAACCGGGTGGTTGCGGTGTCGCACTTCGCCGGCGACCAGCCAGGCGGCCTGCGCAGCAGGCCACGTGCCGATGTGGTTCACAGCCCTTTCGATACATCCATCCAATGCGATCGGTGGGCGGCGCGGCAGGCGATACTCGAACTCATCGGTGCGCCACCCACCGCCAATCTTGTGGGCTTTTCGGGCGTCCTGATCGACCGCAAACGGCCGTTGCTGTTTGTCGATGCAATTGCGGCGCTTCGCCGTGTCGCGCCCGAACTCGACGTGCGGGGTGTGCTCTTCGGCGAGGCACTTGACGGCATGGACGCCCAGGTCGCGGATCGTGCCCGGCAGAAAGGCGTCGGCGATGGGATCCATCTGATGGGTTTCCGCACCCCCGGTGCCTTCTGGCTGGCGGGGTGTGATCTGCTCATGGTGCCGGCGATCGACGAACCGTTCGGACGAACGCTGATCGAGGCGATGCTGGTCGAAACGCCGGTCGTCGCGACTGCATCGGGTGGCAATGTCGAAGCTATCCGTGACGGCGAGACGGGGCGTCTCGTTCCACCAGAGGATGCCCAGGCGCTGGCCGGTGCTTGCGCCACCCTATTACGCGATCCTGCGATGATGGCATGGATCGGCCAATCTGCGCGGGCCGATGCCTTGCTCAAATTTGGGGAGGCGCGCCACGCCGATGCGATCATGGCGATCTATGACGATATGCTTCACGCGGGGACCGTGCAGGAGAGGCATCATCGCTAGCGAGGTGCCCTCAGCTCTTTTGGGCCGGTCGCCTGCGCCGCGCAGGCTGACATCGTCGCGAGATAGTACCTGGGGCGCTTTCAATGCCGCGGCCCACGGCTTACGCGGCCTGGCAGCGATGATGGTGCTGCTGGCGCATATTCTGGGCGGCACGGCCAAGCATATTTATGCCGAGAATGACGCTTATGTGCAGGGCATCGCGGGGGCCTGGGCATTAGGCACTTTTGGTGTCGAGCTGTTTTTCATCATCAGCGGCTATGTCATCCTGCCAAGCGCAATGCGTTATGGCGCGCAGCAATTTGCCCTGCGCCGTTTTCTGCGGCTTTATCCGCTGTTTTTCGCGCTTTCGCTGCTCTTCATCGCGCTGAACGCAATCACCAATGCCTATCCCGCGCTCAATTCGACGAAGGCGGTGATTTCGGGCCTGCTGTTCATCAATCTGTTCACTGGCACCGAACAGCTCACGCCCAATGCGTGGAGCCTGACCTACGAAGTGATCTTCTATCTGCTGATGTATGGGATCGTCTATTTTACGGTGCATCATCGTAACCGCGCGGGCGCTGCCGTCGCAATCCTGGTCGGACTGATCTTCGTGCTGAGCCATCCGATCGCCATCTATTTCGTCATCGGCGCCGCGATCCGACTTGCCAGCGCCAAACCTTGGCGCTGGCCCATCCCGGCGCGCGGTCTGGAGCTTGCAACTCTGATCGCGATGATCGCCTTCGCCAGCCGTGGCCATTTCGAATATAGCTGGAGCGATTTTGCCGATCCGGTCCTTGTGCCGATCATCCTGTCGGCCGGACTCTATTTCCATTGCGCGGTCCAGGCGGGCAGCCTGACCGCCCGCGCGCTCGACAATCCGCTGTTCCGCTATCTCGGTACCGTCAGCTACAGCCTCTATCTCGTGCATCCCTACAGCTATTACGGGATCCGCAGGATATTCGACCATTTCGGCTGGTTCACCGACAATGTACTGGGATCGATCGCGATCTTCGCTGCGGTCGTGGTGGCCGTGACCATGCCGCTCACCCATCTCGTCCATATCAGCCTGGAAATCTGGCCCTATCAACGCTTTTTCGGGCAGCGGATCTATCGGGAAAAGAGCAGTGCGACGGCCCAGGCGCAGCGAGCGGGAGGCGGGGCATGAGCAGCGCGGCTGAAGGGCGCATGGCAGATGCGCTGGCGATGGCGGACCGCCCGCCAACGGCGATCATGGTAGGCCTATTCCTAGCAGCCTATCTGTCATGGCGCCCGTCGATCGACATCATGTTCACGGTCAGCGACCTGTGCCTGCTGATCGGCGGCGCGCAGTTGCTGGTCCGGAGACATATTCCGCTTGAACCCTTCGGCCTGCTATCGCCGCTCTGGTTCGCCGCCTTTGCCCTGATGATGGGCGGCCTGCTCGTCAGTTCGCTCTTCTGTCATGATCCCACGCGCTGGATCATCGTCGCCCTGCAATATAGCGTGGCCTGGGCGGTGCTGCCTTTCCTGCTGATGGGGCATGGCGCCGCCAACACCAACCGGCTGGCCTGTGCCTTGCTCTTCGGCGTGTTCCTGATGGAACTGGTCGGGATATTGGTCTATTTCACCTATTCCGGTTCCTTTGAAGAGGCACGGGCAACGCTCGGCCTCGACTTCCTGTCCGGCAGCGGGCGGCTAGGGGCCTTTGCGACCGATGCGAACTGGAACGGCGCAACCATCTCGATGGCCTTGCCCTTTGCCTTCTACCTGCGCGCGCGCCGGGTCATCAGTCTATGGCAGATGCTCGTGATCGCAGGCGTCCTTCTCTATGCCTTGCTGCTGAGCGCGTCCGCAACCGCCTTTGGCAGCATGGTTGTAGCGATCCTGTTCTTCGTCCTGTTCGGCGACCGTCCCATTCGCGCTTATGTTCTTGGCGGGCTGGTCGGTATCGTTGCGTTGGGCATCGTTCTGAACTCCGTCAATGTCACTTTGCCTGCCGTGTTCCAGAAGCGCGTCGCCAACGCGCTGGAAACTGGCGATATTGCGGAAGCCGGCACGTTCGAGGACCGGTTGGGATTGGCCAAGGACGCGTGGCAACGCGTCGGCGACCATATGTTCGTCGGTGTCGGCGTGGATCAGGATCGCGTCATCAGCCTGGCCGGAGCGCCGGTGCACAACATGTATCTGCTGCTCTGGGTGGAAGGCGGTTTTCTCGCCCTTGTCGGCTGGATCGCGATGATTGGCGTTGGCGGCGTGATCGGGTTCACGGCGTTGAAACGGGACAGGCTGGCCGGGGCGCTCGCCCTTTCGGTGCTGGCGACATTCTTGCTCTTTTCCGCTGCGAGCCCCCATATGTATGCGCGGCTGTGGGCCGTGCCCGTGCTGCTGGCACTGGCGATCGCGCTGCATGGCGGCGAGGCTGACCTGCGGCGACGCACCGGTCGTGCGCTTTCTTCCAGGCGGATGCGGGCCTTGCGCCATGCACGGGGATAGCCGCGCGGCGCTCTGGCGCCCGTCGTCGGGATGGACGTCGCGCTGGCATGCCCTGACGCCGGCCAGGTTCCTGACCTATGCGATCCTCGCCTTCGTGCTGATCGGCCTGTTCGGGCGGATCGTCACCTTTCCGCTGGGGCATGACGAGCAGATCCACGTCAGTGCCGGTCGGCTGCTGTTCGAGGCGCCGCTATATCAGGCCCTGGGATATAATCATCTGCCGGGCCTGCCCCTGCTGCTGCACACGCTCTATACGCTGACCGGCGACAGCTATCTGCTGTTGAAGGGGCGTCTGCTCATCTTCCTGTGCTGGATCGCCACCGGGCTGCTGCTCTATCGCTTTGCGCTGCGGCAGACGGGGGATCGGCATGTCGGCCTGCTGGCCTTGCTGGTGCTGGTGGCCGGTGTGCTTATGGGCCCGGCGGGAATGCTGGTCACCAATAATTTCCTGCCCGTCCCGTTCGCGATCCTTTCGTTCGATCTGTTCTTGCGCGGGCTGGACGAAGGCGGGATCCGCCCGGGCCTGCTTTTCCTGTCGGGGCTGGCCATGGGCTTCGCGGCCGTGCTGAAGGTCAGCTATGTGTTCCTGGGACCGCCTTTTGCGCTGGCGGCGCTGTTGCTGCCACGCGCCCTGCCTTTTGGGGAAAGAGTGCGGCAGGTGCTCGTGCCGCTGATCATCGGCGGGCTGGTCGGTTGCTCGCCCGCGCTGGTGGTGCTGATCAGCGATCCTAACGGATTATTTGCCCACACGGTCCGCTATTTTTCGCACGGCCATCTTGCCTATTGGGAGCAGTCGACTGCCGCCAAGGCGATGTCCTTTCCCGAAAAGATCATGGTCGCCGAAGGCGTGTGGCTGGCTGGATCGGGGCTGTTTGCGCTTATTCTCGCGGGCGTTTTTGCGGGAACATTGGTGCGCAGGGCAGGGGCGGCGGCGTTGACCTGGTGGCCGATCTCTCTCGCGGCGGGACTGGCGGCGTTCGGCGTGCTCGGTGCATTCGTGCCGACGCCGGCCTTCCCGCAATATTATGAACCGCCGGTGCCCTTCTTCATCCTTCTCTTCATCCTCCTCTATCGCCGGCTCGATGCCGAGGCGCGACACTGGATGACGGCCGTGCTGGGAAGCGTAGGGGCGCTTGCACTCATCAGCGTGACGCCGCGCCTTGCCGCGGCGGTGCCGGGCGTGGCGCAGCCGGTCCGCTGGACGGGCATGGTCGTACATGAACAGGGCCAACAGATCCGGGCAGCGCTGGGCAGGGCCGGGGCACGGGGCAGGGTCGCAACCCTGTCCCCGATCGCGATATTGGAAGGAGGGGTGCCGATCTATCGCGAATTTGCCGCCGGACCTTTCCTCTATCGCGTCGCGCAATATCTGCCGGCTGCCGATCGCCCCTATTTTACCACGACGACTCCGCATGGCCTGTCCGCCTTTCTCGACGCCGATCCGCCAGCGGCGATCCTCGTCGGTGAGGAAGGGGAACTCGATGCCGCTTTTGCCAGCTATGCCCGGCTACGCGGCTATCGGCTGCTGCCCATCGGCGGCGATGAAAACCGGTTGCTCGTGCGACCGGGCGCGGACGGTCTAGCCCTTTTGGAGAGGGGCGTTTCCCATAATGGTGCCCCCCTGTCCGAACGGACCGCCGACTAACCCACCTGCGCACGCGCGGCCGTGCCGCAACAGGATATCATGACGGGGTGGGTCGATATGGGCCTGACACCAAGGAAGGGGGAGCGACGATGCAAACCGTATTGTTGGCAGGAGGATTGGGGTCTCGGCTGTCCGAGGAAACCGTCCGCATTCCAAAACCGATGGTGGAGGTGAATGGTCGCCCGATCATGATGCACGTCATGGATATCTACAGCCATTTCGGACAAAAGGATTTTGTCTTGGCTTGTGGATACAAGTGCATGACGATGAAGGCGTTCTTCAACAATCTTCATCTGATGAACAATGATTTCACGGTCACGCTGGGCACCGGGCAGATGAACCTGCGCCCGTGCCGCAGCATGGACTGGAACGTCTCGGTCGTCGACACCGGCGAAACCACCATGACCGGTGGACGCATTCGTCGGTTGCGCGACTGGCTCGGCGACGAGCCGTTCATGGTGACCTATTCGGATGGCGTGGGGAATGTCGACATCGACGCCTTGCTCGCATTCCATAGTGCACATGGCAGGATCGCGACGGTGACGGCGGTCCAGCCGCCAGCCCGTTTCGGCAATCTGGATTTGGAGGATGATCGTGTCGCCCGGTTCACCGAGAAGGTGACAAGTTACGAAACCTGGATCAACGGGGGGTTCTTCGTCTTCGAGCCGGGCATTTTCGACTATCTGGGCGACGATACCGAACCGCTCGAACAATCTCCACTCGCCCGGCTCGCGGCTGATGGGGAATTGTTCGCTTACAAGCATCGCGGTTTCTGGCACCCGATGGACACCATACGCGATCGCGATCAGCTCGAAAAGCTGAGCGCTGAGGGCACGCCTCCCTGGCTTCAGTTCGAAAATGCGCATGGTACGGAACTGCGGCCGAAAATCTATGCCTGATTCTGCCGGCATTTCCGATCGGATCGCCGCCGCCTTTGCCGGTCGGCGCGTCCTCGTCACTGGGCATAGCGGCTTCAAAGGCGGCTGGCTGTGCCTCTGGCTGGCGCATGTGGGGGCGATAGTCAGGGGCATTTCGCTGCCACCAATGGGGTCGCGCTCCTTCTATGCTGCGGCGGGCATCGCCGAGCGTATCGATAGTCGCTTTGCCGATATTAGGGATGAGACCGCCCTGCGCGCCGCCGCCCGGGACTTCGACGCGGAGGTCATATTCCATCTGGCGGCACAGCCGCTTGTCCGCCGCTCCTACGCGGCACCGGCCGATACTTTCGCGACCAATGTCACCGGCACGGCCCATGTGCTGGATCAGGCGCGGACCATGCCTTCGCTCAAGGCGGTGATCGTCGTTACCAGCGACAAATGCTATGAAAATCACGACTGGCCTTGGCCCTATCGGGAAAATGACCGATTGGGCGGCACCGACCCTTACAGCGCGTCGAAGGCCTGCACCGAACTGGTCGCGCAATGCTATCGGCGCAGCTGGTTCTCCGATCCGGATGGGCCGATGCTGGCGACCGTGCGTGCCGGCAATGTGATCGGCGGCGGCGACTGGGCGGAGGACCGACTGATACCCGACATCATCCGTGCAGCCGCCGCGCAAAATCCGATGATCATTCGCAATCCCCTGAGCATCCGTCCCTGGCAGCATGTGCTGGAGCCGCTCTCGGGCTATTTGCTCGTTGCGGCACAGATGCTGGCCCGCACCTCTGCCGCCGCCGAAGCTGCATGGAATTTCGGGCCTTCGGACAATGATGCGGTGACGGTAGAGCAACTGGCGCGTGCGCTGATCGCGAGCGCGCCGGAACTGGACCTGCCGATCCGCTTTTCGACCGACAGCAACGCCCCGCATGAGGCGCGTACCTTGCGGCTCGACAGCAGCATGGCGGCCAATGTGCTCGGCTGGCACGCCTGCCTTTCAATGGCCAGCACCATCCGCCTAACCGCCGACTGGTACATGCACTATCTGCGGGGAGACGCCGATATGGCCGCCTTCTCGTGCGCGCAGCTGGCGGCCTATCTCGATCTGCGTACCGCCGCCCATTCGGAGGAGCTTCTGCAATGCACGTAAGTTACGGAAAGAGCGTCCATGGCGAGGCCGAAATTGCTGCCGTGGTGGAAGTTTTGCGGTCCTCCACGCAGATGGGCGAGAAGGTGCGCGCGATGGAGGCACGCGTCTCGGCGCTTTTTGCCAAGCATCACGGGCTGATGGTCAATTCCGGCTCTTCGGCCAACTATCTTGCCATCGAACTGCTCGGCTTGCCGGCCGGGAGTGAGGTCGTCACGCCGGCCCTGACGTTTGCCACCACCGTTGCGCCGATCGTTCGGGCCGGGCTGGTGCCGGTGTTCATTGATGCAGAGCCGGGAACCTATAATATCGATGTCGCGCACATCGAGGCGATGATCAGTCCCCAGACCCGAGCGATGATGATCCCTTCGCTGATCGGCAACCTGCCCGATTGGGATGTGCTGATGGACATCGCCAAACGCCACGAGCTGATGCTGGTTGAGGATAGCGCCGATACGCTCGGCGCAACTCTGCGAGGCAAGAGCACCGGTACGCGATCGCATATCAGCACCACCAGCTTCTATGGCTCGCATGTCATCAACGCGGCGGGCAATGGCGGCATGATCTGCATCAACGATGACGAAATGGCACGCAGGGCGCGACTGCTCCGCTCCTGGGGACGCACCTCGTCCTTGTTCGTCGACTCCGAAGCCGCGGAAAACCGCTTCGGTGTGCAGGTCGATGGCATCGAATATGACGCGAAATTCCTGTTCGAAGCGCTGGGGTTCAACATTGAACCTTCCGAAATGGGCGCGGCGTTCGGGCTCGTGCAGCTCGACAGGCTACAAGAGAATATTGCCGCCCGCATTGCCAATTTTGCGCGGCAATATGCGTTCTTCGCCCAATATGAAGACTGGTTCGAACTGCCCCGTCAGCTCGATGAGTCCGTCACCGGCTGGCTGTCCTTCCCACTGACCGTTCGGGAAAATGCGCCCTTCACGCGGCGCGATATGCAGATGTGGATGGAGGGCTGGGACATCCAGACCCGCCCTGTCTTCACCGGCAATATCCTGCGCCAGCCGGCCATGCGTGGCGTGGCCTGTCGTACGGAAGAGGGGGGCTATCCGGTTGCCGATGCGGTGATGCGCGGCGGCATATTGCTGGCCTGCCATCATGGGCTCGACGAGGCGCAGATCGACTATCTGCAACAGACCTTCGCCGCCTTTGCCGATCAGCAGGCGGGACCGCGCGCGCGTTCCGTTGCGGTCGCTTGAGGAGCGCAGGCCCATGCGCGCCCTTCTGGTCGGCGGAGCAGGCTTTATAGGGTCGCATCTGGCACGACGCCTTTTCGCCGAGGGATGGGAGGTGCATGTCCTGCTCCGCCCGGATAGCGATGGCTGGCGACTGGCGACGCTGCCCGACGTGACGCAGCACCGGCTTGCCCTCTCGCACGGTCAGGCCCTGCAGGCCTGTATCGAGGATAGCGCGCCGACCCATATCTTCTGGCTGGTGGGAAATACCGGGCGGCGGCATGAGGGTGCCGTGACGCAGGCCGGCGCATCGATCGAGACGCTGGCGGGTTTCCTGGCACTGATCGAAGCTGTGGCACGGACCGGGCGACCACCGCAAATGGTCGTTCGGACGGGATCGATTGCGGAATATGGCGCCCAGGCGGTGCCGTTCCGCGAGAATCAGCGCGAAAGGCCGCTGACGGCCTATGCCGCATCGCTCACCGCCGCCACCCACTATGCCCAGGCACTAGCCCGCAACCTGCCATTCCCGATAGTGACCGCGCGACTGGCGCTGGTCTATGGGCCCGGTCAGGCCGCCGACTTCCTGGTTCCCGCCCTGATCGGGGCCTGCATCGCCGGTCGGCCGATCATCCTCAGCCGGCCGACGGACAGACGCGACCTGATCCATGTCGTGGATGCCGTCGATGCCCTGCTGTGCATCGCGGAAAGCAATGTGCGCGGCGGAACCGTTCTCAATGTCGGTTCAGGCACGGATGTGGCCGTTGGTGACCTGGCGGATCGTGTGGTCGGCCTGACGGGGGCGAATCCGCAACTGGTCTGTCGCGAGACGATCGATGATCCGGTCACCTTGCGCCTCGCTGTGGAGGCGCTTGCCATGAACCCGGGCTGGCGGGCGCGCATCATGCTGGATGACGGGCTGGAGAGGACCATCGCCGCCGTCCGCGCCAGCAAGGCGGTGCAAGCATGAAGATGGAAGGGCCCTTGCGAACCCTCGTCTCGGTCGTCGTACCGGCCTATAATGAAGAGGATAATGTTGAACGCTGCTATCGGGCGATCGTAGATGTATTCGTTGGGCTGCCAGATTATGATTATGAGATCATTTTCACCGACAATCATTCGACGGATCGCACCTTCGCGCTTCTTGCGCGGATAGCGGCCGTCGATCGCAACGTCCGGGTCATCCGCTTTTCCCGCAATTGCGGTTATCAGCGATCGGTGCTGGTCGGTTACAAGAATACAAGCGGCGAATGCGCGATCCAGCTCGATTGCGATCTTCAGGATCCCCCCACGATGATCCCGCAAATGCTGGCGCGCTGGCGTGAGGGGCATCAGGTCGTCTATGGCATTCGCCGCTCGCTGGGTGATGGGCCGGCGACCCAATGGGCGCGGCGCCGTTTCTATCGGATCATCAATGCGGTTAGCGAGGATGATCTGCCCATCGATGCCGGCGAGTTCCGGCTGGTGGATCGCCGCATCCTTCACGAACTGGCGGCCGTCGATGACACCACGCCCTATGTGCGCGGGCTCATCAGCGCGATGGGCTTCTCGCAGGTCGGCATCGAATATGACCGTGGCATGCGCCAGGCCGGGCAGAGCAAATTCTCGCTATGGCCGATGATCGGGCTGGCGGTGGATGGCCTGCTCAACCATTCGTTGCTGCCATTGCGGATCGCCTCTCTTGTCGCTCTCCTGGTGGGCAGCACCACTTTCCTCCTGACTTTCGTCTATCTGCTCTGGCGCCTGACCATTGGCGCGGGATGGCCGGCCGGTTTCGCAACGACGACGGTGCTGCTTTTGATGTCGATCACACTCAACGCGATGTTCCTGGGCATACTGGGCGAATATGTCGGCCGCATATTCCTGCAGGTAAAGCGCACCGCAGCGCCGCCGATCGAGTTCGCCCTCAACCTGCAACCACGATCGGCCCGGGAAGCGGCAGGTGGGGTCGCGCCGTCATGAGCGCGCGATGGCAGGCCATCCGCTTCCTGGTCGCCGGCGGTGGCGCGACGCTGGCGGATGCCCTGTTCTATCTGTGGTTGACGGGGCAGGGGCTGGATGCGCGGCTGTCCAATATCCTGTCCTATGGCGGTTCGGCGATCCTTGCCTTCCTGCTCCATCGCCATTGGACCTTCAGGGCGCGGGAAGGGGTATTGCTGTCGCAGGGCGGGCGCTTTGTGTTGATGGTATTGGCCGGGCTGGTGCTGTCCACGCTTCTGGTCTGGCTGTTCGCGACGCGGATCGGTGCGGTCCCGGCCAAGGGGCTGGCCATTGGCGCCACGCTCTGTCTCAACTTCCTTGTATCGCGCCTCTTCGTCTTCGCCGTACCCGGCCGATCATGACCGCGGGAGAGATGCGATGGCGCGACGGGAAGAGGGGGCGGCAAGAGGGAACGTCACGATGTGGATCATGACTGCTGGCGCTGCTGCTGCCGGCATTGCCGTCACAACCGCACTGCTGCTGCCGGGCCCCCAGGCGACCAGCCAGTCGGGGGCGCAGTCCTCCTCCTTCAACAGCGACAATTGTGCAGAGACCGTGCCGCGCAGGAGCGGACAGGCGGCATTCCCCACGGCGGAAGGCTTCGGTCGTTTTGCCAAGGGGGGGCGTGGCGGGGTGGTCCATCTTGTGACCAGTCTGCAGGACAGGGGGCCAGGGACGCTGCGCGAATGTGCCGAGGCGACGGGGCCGCGGACCTGCGTCTTTCGTGTCAGCGGCACGATCGTCGTCGACGACTGGATCAAGGTGATGCAGCCCTATCTGACGATCGCCGGACAGACCTCTCCAGGGGGCATCGCCATCCGCATCCGCAATTCGCTCAATTCACCGATGCTGGTGCAGACGCATGACGTCGTGATCCGCCACATCCGCCTGCGCCCCGGCGCATCTGCTAAGGCCTCGGACAATGTCGATACGATCCAGATCAGCGGCGGGGCCCATGACGTGATCCTCGATCATCTGTCGACATCCTGGCCGACGGACGAAGGCATCAACATCGTCGGATCGGGGGATGTGCCCTTTCCCTGCGGCGAGACGCGTGACATCAGCGTGCAATGGTCGATCCTGTCCGAAGGGCTGAATGATGCCAATCGCGGGCCGCACAGCCGGGGCAGCTATTTCGGCTACGGCGCCCGCAATGTCAGCTTCCATCACAATCTGATCGCCAGCAATGTGCGACGCAACCCGTTGGTCAACCTGCGCGGCAATTTCGACATGATCAACAATGTGATCTACAATTCACAGCAATATAATGGCGAATTCTACACCCGCTTCGGGGCGCTGGCGATCAATATGATCGGTAACGTTGCGGTTGTGGGGCCATCCTCGCAAAAGACCAATCAACTCTATCTGGCCGCCTATTTTCGCGATTATCCCGCGCCATTCGATATCTATGTCCGGGATAATGTCGACACCCACCGTCCTGCTAACAGCGGCGATCAGCGGCTCGTCATGCCCTCGCGCGACTGGCAATATATCCGGGCTGCACCAGTCTTTCCGGTGTCGCTGTCGCCTTCGGCCATCACCGGGCCGGGCCAGGCCTATCGCGATATCCTGGCTTTTGCCGGCGCGACCAGGCCCGCTCGCGATACCGCCGATAAAAGGCTCCTGAACGACATGGCGGTCTGCAAGGGGCAAATTCTCAACGCGCCGTCCCAGGTCGGTGGCTGGCCGGTCCTGCCGGGGGGCGCCGCTCCGCTGGATCAGGATAAGGATGGCATGGCCGACACATGGGAGAGCGCCCATGGACTGTCGCCGACGGTTGGACGAGATGGCGGACAGATCGCCTCCGACGGCTATTCCAACCTCGAACATTATCTCTCCTCTCTGGCAGGCGATGATATCGTGCAGCGCGCGCCTTCGGCCGTGCTGCCCGATCCGACCTGCGGCTTTGCGATCAAGGATGTCGGCCCCTTGCCCGAAATCGGCATCAAGGCTCAGCCGAGCCAACTGGCGGCGGCAGGGACGACGACGCTGAGTTGGACGGGCCAGAATATCAAGAGTTGCAAGTTGCTGGGGCTGGGCGTTCCGGCAAATGGATCGCGGCAGGTGACAGCGGCCCGGACCACGACCTACCAGATTGACTGTATCGGCCCCCAGGGGGGCGATGCGATCGATACGGTGGTGGTGCGGGTCGGTCCGTAACCAAATCTCCTAAAGGGGTAGGGCGGGCCTATCCCGATGGCATGATCCCATCCGGAATTTTCATGTCGTCCGCTTCTGCGCTGCGTTAGGCTTTCGCGATGGCGGGCGGACTGAGCGCGCCTGTCCAACCGCAGTCGGTGAGAGGAGTGCCACGGGCCATGGCGACGGGAGCCTATTTGCTGGGATCGAGCGAGTTCCGCATCAATTCGGTTCTGAGTGGCATACAGACCGACGCTTCGGTTGCGGCGCTGTCCTCCGGCGGATTTATCGTCACCTGGACTGACGCAAGCAGCGACGGCAGCGGCACCGGCATCCGGGCCCAGCGCTATGATGCAAATGGCGTGGCGGTCGGCAGCGAGTTCCAGGTCAACAGTTCGACGCTCAATGCGCAGGATTCCTCCGCCGTCACCGCGCTGGCTTCGGGTGGCTTCGTCGTCACCTGGACCGACAATAGTGGGCAGGGCGGCGATGCCGACAAGACCAGCGTCAAGGCGCAGATGTACGCCGCCGACGGCACCAGGGTCGGCGGCGAATTCCTGGTCAACAGCACGACCCAGATGGGACAGTCCAATTCGGTGGTGACAAGCCTGGCCTCGGGCGGCTTCGTCGTCAGCTGGGTCGACGCCAGCGCCACCGCACCGGACAACAAGGGCACTGGCGTCCGCGCCCAGATATATAATGCCAGCGGCGCGAAGGTCGGCGGCGAATTCCTCATCAACAACACCATCACCAACAGCCAGCTCTCGCCCGCGATCATCGGCCTGGCCTCGGGCGGTTTCGTTGCGACCTGGGTCGATTACAGCGCGCTGGGCGGCGACAGTTCGGCGACCAGTATCAAGGCCCAGACCTTTACTGCCAGCGGCGCGAAGGTCGGCGGCGAATTCCTGGTCAACAGCGCGACGGCGGCGACCCAGGACCAGCCGGTTATCACGCCCCTCTCGAACGGCGGCTTCGTCATCGTCTGGCGCGACCTCAGCCTTCAGGGAGACGGTAGCGCGTCGGGCATCAAGGCGCAGATCTATGACGCCGCCGGCAATCGCGTCGGCACCGAAATGCTGGTCAACAGCACCACGCTCAATTCGCAGGATCAGCCCACGGTGACGGCGACTGTCGATGGCGGATTCGCGGTCAGTTGGCGCGACAACAGCATCCTCTCGTCGGATGCCAGCGGCTTTGGCATAAAGACGCAGATATTCGATGCCTCCGGCGATCGGCTCGGCGGCGAATTCCAGATCAACGGCATCACCGCCGGCAATCAAGAAATGCCGACGATCGTCGCGCTGCAATCCGGCGCGCTGCTGGTGACATGGACCGATTATAGCGGCCAGAGCGGCGACAGCGATGGATCGATCAAGGCTCGGATATTGACCCCGACCACCGCCGCGATCAGCGATCTGACCTTGTCCAACACGACCCTGTCGGAAACGGCGGTCGAAAATACCAGTATCGGCAGTCTCAGCGCCAATGGCGCATCCAATGCAGTTTATAACTACCAGATACTCGATGATTCCACCGGCGGCGCCTTTGCGATCTACAAGGACAAGCTGGTGGTGCAGGACAGCCTGCTGCTGGATTATGAGACGTCCACCCAGGCGACCCTCACCATCCGCGCCACCGATACGTTCGGCAATAGCTTCGACAAGGTGGTGACGCTCAACCTGACCGATGCCGTCAATGAACAGCGCTATACCGGTGGCACCGAGCAGCTTGCGAACAGCATGACCACCGGGAGCCAGCAACAGGCCTCGGTCGTCGGTCTTACCGATGGCCGCTATGTCATGGTGTGGAGCGACGGCAGCGCGCAGGGAACGGATACCAGCGGCAGCGGTATCAAGGCGCAGATCGTCGATGCCAATGGGGTCAAGGTCGGATCGGAATTTCTGGTTAATGTCGCGACGCTGAACGGCCAGGACAGCGCCGTGGTCGCCGCGCTCGCGTCAGGCGGCTTCGTCGTCAGCTGGGTCGATGCCAGCCTGACAGGCGGCGATGCTTCGGTCTCCAGCATCAAGGCACGCGTCTATGATGCCAGCGGCAATGCGACCGGCACCGAATTTCTCGTCAACACGGCCACCGCCAACGCCCAGCGCACGCCCGCGATCACCGCGCTGGCCTCGGGCGGCTTCGTCATCACCTGGGCGGATTCCAGCCTGCAGGGCGGAGACGGCAGTTCTACATCGGTCAAGGCCCAGGTCTATGATGCCGCTGGCAACCGGCTGGGCACCGAATTGCTGGTCAATACCAACACCGCCAACGCGCAGGATACACCGGTGGTGGCCGCGCTGTCCGATGGCGGGTTCGTTGTCAGTTGGCATGATTCCAGCCTTGTGGGCGGAGACAACAACAAGGATGCGGTCAAGGCCCAGATCTTCGCCGTCAATGGCAGCAAGGTCGGCGGCGAATTTCTGGTCAATACGACCACTGCCGGCAACCAGCAGCAGCAGGCGATCATCGGCCTTGCCAATGGGGGTTTCGCCATCGTCTGGGCCGACAATAGCGGCATTGGCGGCGACAATGACTATTACGGCCTGAAACTGCAGATATTCGACGCTAGCGGTGCCAAGATCGGCGGCGAGCGGCTGGTGAACACGACCATAGCCGGCGGCCAATTGGCGCCCAGCATCAGCGCCATGGCCGGCGGGAATATCATGGTCAGCTGGTCCGACTATAGCGGCGCGGCCTCGGAAAATGGTACCGCAGGGATCAAGGGACAGATTTTCGACATCAACGGGGCGCGCATTGGTGGCGAGTTTCTCGTCAATACCGAATCCCTGGGCGCCCAGGCCGATCCGGCGGTCGCCGGTGGCACCGATGGCGGCTTCGCGCTGGTCTGGAGCGATTATAGTGGTCAGGGCGGCGACAATCTGGGAACATCGGTCAAATATAAGCTGTTCGAACCGCTCGGCCCGCAAGGCGGTCCGCCCGCGCTGATCGCTACGGCCGACACCGTGGCCGGCGTGGAGGATCAGAGCATCACGATCCTTGCCGCGACCCTGCTCGCCAATGATGTCGATGCCGAAGGCTTGCCGATATCGTTGGTGGGGGCATCGGCCATTTCGGGCGGCACGATCAACCTGGATGTCGACGGCAACATCGTCTTCACCCCCTATGCCAATTTCAGCGGCACTGCGCTCTTTTCCTATGAGGTAGTGAACACCGTCGGGGTCGACGCGACCGGACGGGTGAGCGTAGTCGTGGCCGGCCTCAATGATGCCCCCACGGCCAATGACGACACTGTCAGCGTATCGGAGGATGACTCCATCTTCTCGTCGGCCAGCCTTCTGGCCAATGACGTCGATCCGGATCCAAATGATGTGCTCACGTTGCAATCCCTGCCGGCGACCACAATCAACGGCGTCGCGCTGACCCTGTCGAACGGAATGATCAGCTATGCGCCCGGTTCGATCTATCAGTCACTTGCCGTCGGGCAGAGCGTCACCGATTCCTTCACCTATACAGTCAAGGACAATGCGGGCGTGCAATCCAGCGCCACCGTGGCGCTGACCGTGATGGGCGCCAATGATGCGCCGACGACGCCGGCGCTTACCGGGAACATGGTGAATGAAAATGCGGCCAACGGCACGGCCATCGGCACATTGAGCGCAAGCGACGTCGATAGCGGCGATGTGCTGACCTACAGCCTGACCAACACGGCGGGTGGACGCTTTTCGGTGGATGGGGCAACGGGGCTGATATCGGTCGCCAATGGCAGCTTGCTCGATTATGAGGCAGCGGCCTCCTACCAAGTCGTCGGCCGCGTGACCGACAGCCAAGGTGCCTATGTGGAATCGAATTTCACCATCGGCCTCAACAACATGCCAGAGCCGAAATATTTTATCGGCGACAATGGCGTGAATATCTTCACCGCTGCCACCAACGACCTGTGGACGATTAACGGGCTGGGCGGGGCCGATGTGCTGACCGGCAATGCCAGCAGCGACATCATCTACGGCGGTTCGGGGAATGACACTCTCGACGGCGCCGGTGGCGCCGATATGCTCTATGGCGGCATCGGCAACGACATTTTCTATGTCGATAATCTGGGCGACCGGATCGTCGAATATTATGGCGAAGGTACGGACATTGCTTATGCTAGCGTCGATTTCACGATGGAAGAGAATCTCGAAAAACTGACGCAGACCGGCTCGGCCAATATCGCGGCGGTCGGCAATGATTTCGCCAATACCCTGACCGGCAACGGCGGCAATAACCTGATGCGCGGCGGCCTGGGTGGCGATCTCATCGTCGGCATGGGCGGCGATGACAGCCTCTATGGCGAAGACGGCAACGACTTCCTGCAGGGCAATGACGGCAACGATCTGCTGGTCGGCGGCGCTGGCCTCGATGAACTGACCGGCGGGGCAGGGGCGGACAGATTCCTGTTCGATTCGCTGACGGTGTCGATCGATCGCGACACGGTGAAAGACTTTACGCCGGGTGAGGATATGCTGGTCTTCGCGCGCGGCATCTTCACCGCCTTTGCCGCGATGCCGGCCAGCAGCCTGCCGTCCTCGGCCTTCTATGCCGGAACCGGGGCAACCGCCCCGGATCAGTATCTCATCTACAACAAGTCGACCGGCGCGCTTTATTACGACCCCGACGGTTCCGGATCCCAGGCAATGGTCCAGGTCGCCTTCCTCAGCACAAAGCCGACGCTGACGTCCCAGAATTTCGGATTGGCGTAGCACTCGTCTGACAGGGGTGAAGAAATGCAGCGCCGCTTATTGCGGCATTTCGGGCGCAGAACCAGGACCGGCAAACGTGCGGGCGCACGGCGTGGATGCTGCATCCGTTGGCGGCAAGGTGAGCACATGCGGAGCCGGCCGGCTTATTGAAATCAGGCGTATCTACGGTGAGAACCGTACAGTAGATCAGGCAATCGCCACACGTCCGGTCGGGCAGGACGGGCCCCAGTAGAATGGTTTCCAGATCTTTCTCTGTGTGCATCCCGCCGGGGTGTCGCGGCCTTGCCGGGAATGCAAGGGGCGTCGGCGGATCAGGCCGCTGCGTGGGGCTATTCTGGTCGCTCGATCGCAGACCCAAGTGTCGACGATTCGTGTCGACGGAGGGCGGGCATCATGACCGGCGGGACCCTCGATATTCCAGCCACTAACCGGAGGACGGCGAAACAGCGGTTCGATCCTGCGCGCGACGACAGTGAGTTTGGCCGGACACATTGGCGCCTTGCCTACAAAGCCGCAAAACATCTTGGTCCAACAATCCCTTAGGCGGCGTGCACGAATGGATTGACGCCGCTCCATAGGGTTGTTTCAAAGCTCCCCTTTTAGAGGCAGGCTTGAGCGAGGGTGATCTGAGCGAAGCGGAATGGCGTGTTTTGAAAGGCTTGTTGCCGATATAACCGGGCGCGCGGCCGGCGCCCTGAACCGAGCCGGGTTTGCCGGAGGCTACTTGGTTTAAGTTACGCAGCCATTGGGACGTCGTCCAGCATGGCGTAATACAGTTCCTCGGCTTCAGCGGGCGGGATATTGCCGAGGGGCTCGAGCAGGCGCCGGTTGTTAAATCAGTCCACCCATTCCAGTGTGGCATATTCCACGGCTTCAAAGGACCGCCATGGTCCTCGTCGATGTATCACCTCGGCCTTATAAAGGCCCTTGGTCGTCTCAGCCAAAGCATTGTCATAGCTGTCGCCGACGCTGCCAACCGATGGCTCGATCCCGGCTTCGGCAAGCCGCTCCGAGTATAGGATCGACACGTATTGCGATCCGCTGTCGCTGTGATGGATGAGACCACCCCGATGGACAGGACGTCGTTCGTGGATAGCCTGTTCCAGTGCGTCCAGCACGAAGCCGGCATGCGCAGCCCTGCTGACTCGCCAGCCCACAATGTAGCGGGCATAGACATTGATCACGAAGGCGACATAAACGAATCCCACCCACGTCGCGACGTGGGTGAAGTCCTACACCCAGAGCATGTTTACCCACTCGTTCAGCGTGTGCGCCGAGCACCCGATCTTCTCGGCGATAGAAATCATCGCCGCCCAGCGAGAGGGATGATCTGCCTCGTGATCCAGCAACATGCGCACCGCCCGTGCGCGAACCTCAGGTGCAAACTTGTTCGTCGCCCTGCTCATATCGGCTCCACTTACTCAGAAGTTGGAGCCTCCGGCAAACCCGGCGCGGTTCAGTCCGGCCTCTTTCCGATCCACCAACGTGATTCAGTTTCTTTGGAAAATCTGCTCAGAAGCTTCTCTAGCGTCTGCATACGGCAAATAGAGCAGAGAGAACGAATTCCCGCAAATGGTCGCTGCACGAACCCGCTGCGCGGGAGTGGTGCCCGTGGTGAGCTATCCGTGACAACGAGAACGTCCCGCCTGGATTGAGCAGTGCCCGTAACGGGCGGACCCTATCGGCTCCTTCAACATGAG
>PJTS01000252.1_pt1 | contig 45854 bp, 39 predicted proteins | sample 1512251 | NCBI WGS metagenome assembly PJTS01 (sample SAMN08177686, study PRJNA422409) | Soil metagenome, whole genome shotgun sequencing project. | isolation source: Soil (2) enriched on wood chips: alkali lignin treatment | place: USA: Madison | collected 2015-01-15 | reverse complement strand
CTCCGGCCTTATTCTTTTTGAATTTCTTGATATCCACACGTGGCAAATCCAAAATTTTGTAAGCCGGTACTTCTTTTTTTGCTTGCGCTACGGCAGTATTAAGATGTGCAGAAAATGCCATCACCGATACCGCAAGAACTGTTTTTAATAACTTCATTCTTTTTAGTTTTAGGTTTGTTTCAAAATTAAAATTAAGCATTTGGGGTCAAAAAGAGGAATATTTTTTAATATTCCTCTCCTCCACCATTTATTTCATTTGTATTTGTTTCCTTCTTTTTCAACTTATTTAGATCCTGACTACCAAAGCGGTATGAGAGCGATAAAGTAAACATTCTCTTCATCCAACGGTGTTCAAAATTAGAATTCAATTGCGGGGTTTCTGTAAAACCCTGCATTTTCCTACTGTTAAAGACATCTCTGACATTAAACATGATTGAAGCCTTTTTATTGAACACATCTTTTTTCAGGGCGATATCCACTCCTTTCATTGCATTCATTTTTCCCTGTGCCATGACCCGGGAAGAATTGTATTCACCTCTAATCTGGCCGGAGAATGTAGGGGTAAAACGATAATTTGCAGTTAGATTAGAATTGTAGGCAAAACCATTGGAAGCTTTTACGTTATAGGCCTCATTCGCTTTGTAATTAATATTGATCAAATTAAGATTAAATGTAAAATCAAAATCCTTAGTCGCATTGACCTTAGAAATAAATTCAAATCCAGAAAGGTTTCGGCTTGTCAAATTCTCCCAGCGACTGTAAGTGACACTACTTATTGTATCTACAAAATAAACAAATGGCTGCATCACCTCACTGGTGTGGTTAAAATACGCCGAGGAAATCAAGTTAACTTTTCCAAAAGTCTTAGCAAAGCTCAGCTCAAATCCATGTACATCTTCCGGTTTCAAGTTTGGGTTACCTTGACGTCTGTTCATATCATCTGATACATTCAAGAACGGATTGACCTGCCAGCCTCGGGCACGTTGAACCCTTCTTGAATAACTAAATTGAATTTTATCACCGTCATCCCCCACCTTATAGGTTAAAAATAAGGTTGGATATAATCTAAAAAAATCTTGCTTAGCTTTTGTTTCTTTTTCTGTTACATCAGGATCTTTAGAAAGATAAGTTGAATTTAAATTAAACTGCTCAGCACGAAGCCCCACTTGATAACCGATTTTATCGGACACTTTACCTTGATAATTGGCATAAAGCGCATGTACGGTGGAGGTAAAATCAAAATCGTTACTTATCCCATAATCTGGTAGATAAACCTGATTTGCGACACTCAATGTATCGGAATCTTGCGTATCAAATGACTTTCTGATCTGTGAACGATAGCCTGCTTCAAACTTACTATCTTCGGAGAACGGCAGTACATAATCTGCTTGTAGATTTATATTCTTCCCATCTTCAGAGGTTATATTTTTACGGCCAGAACTAGGAGCCTTTGATGTAAACTCCTGAATAAAATCATTGGTCCCATCTTCTTTATCTCGACCATAGCTGGCGTTTGCCGTCAGTTCTTCACCTGATCTTTTAAATTGGTGTTTAAAGTCCACATTAAACTCATAGCCCAAGTCATCCTCAAGTTGCGAAGAGGTTCTGGTGCTCTCACCAGATAATTTCGGATGATTAATGTAACGGTACCACAGGTTTTCAACACGATTATTATCCCGTACACTTAAATTTCCGGAAAAACTCAATGAATTCCGATCAGAGAGATAATAATCTACGCCGGCCTTCATCGTATGACTATTTCCTTTTCTCGAAGACTCAGAATTATTGGAAATTTGGCTGTTGTTATCTTTAAAAACGTTATCTACGGCTCCACTTCCCACCATGTTACGTTTATTGAAGTTATAGGATCCGAAGTAATTGAATTTCCGATCACGATAATTCAATGTTATACCAGCCATATAATTGTCATAGGAACCAGCGGATGTATTTACTGATCCGTTCAGGCCTGTTCGAATATTTTTCTTTAAGACGATATTGATTATCCCCGTCTGCCCTTCCGCATCATATTTAGATGAGGGATTGGTAATGACCTCAACTTTTTCTATGGAATTGGCCGGAAGACTCTGAAGCAAAGATGTGACATCGTTTCCCGCGAGTGCTGACTCGCGGCCATCTATTAGAATCTTGACACTACTGGATCCACGTAGACTCACCGATCCGTCTTGATCCACCTGAAGCGTGGGTACATTGGCTAACACATCTGTTGCTGTTCCACCCGCACTGACCAAGCTCTCGCCCACGTTAAAGGTTTTGCGGTCAATGCCAATCTGCATCGCAGGAACTCTCCCCTCGACTACAACCTCATCCAGTAGCTCACCTGTTGAATTTAAACCAATTCGTCCAAGGTCGTTGCTTTTCGATGCAGCCACATCCACCCCTGCAATAGTATGCGTTTCATAGCCTACATAACTGATACGAACATTATATTTACCGGGTTTGATATCTGAGAATAAGAGAAATCCCTGATCTACTGATTGAGCTCCTTTTATGTAACTATTATTGCTCGCATCTAAAAGCGCAGCACTGGCAGACGAAATAGGTTTGGAAGTTTTGCTATCGATCAGGATAGCTTTGATTTGACCAGTTTGAGCAAGAACAACAACCGGTAGAAAAAATACAAATAATAATAAAAATTTAAACGATTTAGCGTTAAATGACATGAGAGCTTCAGCTTAGTTTATAGTTTAGTGCAAATAAAACTAAAACTTAGAGACAAACTTGAAGCGTAACCATATTATTACGGTAACAAAAAGGATAGTAAATTTATTCCACAGAGACCGTCAATCCCTCCGCTTTCAAAATCTTGCGGTAGATTTCCATCTCTGTAAAAGTTCCCTCCAAAACGGCGCACTTTCCTTCAGTATGCACTTTCCAGGCAATTTTTTCAGCTTGCTTTTCGGTATATTGAAGGTGATACATCAGACAATGAATCACATGGTCGAACGTATTCGTTTCGTCATTCCATAAAATCAGGCGATTAGAGTCCTTAACAGACGCTAATATCTCTTCTAACGTAAAGGTTTCTTCAGCAGTTTGGGTACCCATGCTGCAAAAATAGAATATTTTTTTCTAAATTAACGACAATATAAAAGGGAAGAATACAATCAATTAGAGGAATTTATTATGTTTCAGTCAAAAATCGCAGGAATTGGCTATTACGTTCCAAAAAACGTATATACCAACAATGACTTAACACGTTTTATGGATACCAGTGACGAGTGGATTCAAGAAAGAACAGGTATCAAAGAGCGTCGCTATGCCGACCGTATTGGAGAAACGACAACCACAATGGGTGTTGAAGCTGCGAAAATAGCAATTGAACGTGCCAATATCAGCAAGGAAGATGTCGATTTCATCATCTTCGCAACCTTGTCGCCTGACTATTATTTCCCAGGCTGCGCTGTTTTACTACAACGGGAAATGGGCATGAACGAGGTTGGCGCATTGGATATCAGAAATCAATGTTCTGGTTTCATCTATGCCCTATCCATAGCAGATCAATTTGTCAAAACAGGGATGTACAAAAATGTACTTGTAGTGGGTTCAGAGAAACATTCGTTTGCGCTCGATTTTTCAACCAGAGGACGTGCTGTTTCCGTTATTTTCGGTGATGGTGCCGGAGCAGTAGTTGTGCAGCCGACAACCGAAGCTGGTAAAGGCATTTTGAGCACGCATTTACATTCTGACGGCGCGGAAGCAGAAAAGCTCGCGATGTATTACCCAGGAGCATCAAGTGGAATCTGGCTGGATAAAATGCCTGATTGGCCGGAACAGGAATTGGGGGGATTATTGATGACTAAAGAAATGCTCGAAGATGGAACTGCGTTCCCAAATATGGACGGACAGGCCGTTTTCAAAAAGGCCGTTGTAAAGTTCCCCGAAGTTATTCATGAGGCTTTGACAAAGAACAACCTGAAAACTTCTGATATCGACTTATTGATTCCTCATCAGGCCAATCTTCGTATTTCACAGTTTGTGCAGAAAACCTTGGGATTAAATGAGGATCAGGTGTTCAACAATATCCAAAAATACGGCAATACCACAGCAGCGTCCATACCGATCGCACTATGTGAGGCTTGGGAAGCCGGAAAAATAAAAGAGGGCGATCTTATTTGTTTAGCCGCCTTTGGCGCAGGCTTTACCTGGGGATCCGCTTTAATCCGATGGTAAAAAAGGATTACTAAACATAAAAAAGGCGATAATCGTAAGATTATCGCCTTTTTTATGTTTTCCCGATTATAGGATTATCCGTTTGATAACGCTGCCGCTCCAGAGACGATCTCGGTCAATTCTGTTGTAATTGCCGCTTGACGCGCTTGGTTATACGATAACTTAAGTGATTTTATTAAGTCACCAGCATTTTCAGTTGCTTTATCCATTGCTGTCATACGTGCACCATGCTCAGAAGCATTGGAATCTAAAACAGCTTTGTATAATTGAATCTTGATGGCTTTAGGAATTAACTCTTCGATAATCTTCTCTTTAGAAGGTTCAATGATATAATCCACTTCAGCTTCAATTTTTGCTTTATGCGTATGTTGTGTGTTTTGCTCTGCAGGTGGTAATAAAGGCAAAATCTGCTCTGCTGTCAACTCTTGAACTGCAGCGTTTTTGAATTGGTTATAAACCACTTCAACACGATCAAAATTACCTTCCTTAAATTGTTCCATGATAAATTCTGTCACTACAGAAACAGATCCAAAATTCAAATCAGAGAACAAGTCTGAGTGATTAGCTATCACATCGAAATTACGTTTTGAATAGAAATCGTAACCTTTTTTACCAATAGCGATGATGCTCAAATTGCCTTTCGCATGCTGCTCGGCATATTTGTTAGCGATCAAGTTATTAGTCATCTTGATAGCATTTGCGTTGAATGCCCCAGCCAGACCTCTATTAGAAGAAACAACAACGATCAACACCTTATTTGGCTCACGATCTACTGTGAAAGGAGAATTACTTCCCTCCACACTTGCAGAAACATCAGCCAAAATATCTCTTAGTTTATTCGCATATGGGCGCAATTGTAAGATAGCGTTAGTAGCGCGCTTCAATTTAGCAGCCGAAACCATTTTCATGGCTTTAGTGATCTGCTGTGTTGATGATACCGAGGTAATCCGGTTTCTTACTTCTTTTAAATTTGCCATATTTGTTTTAAGTATCAAGTACCTAGTATTGAGTATTGAGTCTAGTCAATGGACTCAATACCAAATACTCATTACTAATTAATATTTTGATGCTAAATCCTTAGCTACTGTTTCTAATACTGCAGTCAACTCATCAGAGAATTTACCAGCTTTGAACGCTGACAAAACTTCTGGATGGCGTTGTTCCAATTGCGTCAAGAATTCTTCTTCAAACTCTCTTACTTTATTTACTGGAACATTACGTAATAAACCTTTCGTTCCAATGTAAATGATCGCAACTTGTTTCTCTACAGAAACTGGAGAGTATTGACCTTGTTTCAAGATCTCAACGTTACGAACACCTTTATCCAATACAGCCTTAGTAGCAGCATCTAGATCAGAACCGAATTTCGCGAAAGCTTCCAATTCACGGTACTGCGCTTGATCCAGCTTTAATGTACCTGATACTTTTTTCATCGGTTTGATCTGAGCGTTACCACCCACACGAGATACAGAAATACCTACGTTGATCGCCGGACGAATACCAGCATTAAATAAGTTAGATTCCAAGAAGATCTGACCATCTGTAATAGAGATTACGTTGGTAGGAATATATGCCGAAACGTCACCTGCTTGTGTTTCGATGATTGGAAGAGCTGTCAATGAACCACCACCTTTAACCAAATGCTTGATAGACTCAGGAAGGTCATTCATGTTACGAGCGATATCATCAGAAGAGTTGATTTTCGCTGCACGCTCTAACAAACGGCTGTGTAAGTAGAATACGTCACCTGGATATGCCTCACGGCCTGGAGGACGACGTAACAACAAAGAAACCTCACGGTAAGCTACAGCTTGTTTAGACAAATCATCATAAACGATCAACGCTGGACGGCCTGTATCACGGAAGAACTCACCGATAGCAGCACCCGCCATTGGCGCGTAGAATTGAAGTGGAGCAGGATCCGCCGCAGAAGCAGCGACAACAACTGTATAAGCCATTGCACCTCTTTCCTCCAATGTACGAACAATATTCGCTACTGTAGAATTCTTTTGACCTACAGCAACGTAGATACAGAATACAGGTTGACCTGCATCATAGAACTCCTTTTGGTTTAAGATCGTATCGATACAAACCGCAGTTTTACCTGTTTGACGGTCACCAATTACCAACTCACGTTGACCACGACCTACTGGAATCATCGCATCAATCGCTTTGATACCTGTTTGTAATGGTTCAGTTACCGGTTGACGGTAGATAACACCTGGAGCTTTACGCTCGATAGGCATTTCATACAATTCACCTTGGATAGGTCCTTTACCATCAATTGGTTGACCCAATGTATTCACAACACGTCCCAACAAACCTTCTCCAACTTTGATGGATGCAATACGGTTGGTACGTTTAATAGTATCTCCTTCTTTAATTTCGTCAGAAGGACCTAAAAGTACAACACCGACGTTGTCTTCTTCCAAGTTTAATACAATACCTTGTAATCCGTTATCAAATTCAACCAACTCACCGGACTGAACTTTAGTTAAGCCGTAAATACGAGCAATACCGTCACCTACAGCAAGTACGGTACCCACTTCCTCTAGTTCGGCTTCTGATTTAAAGCCCGACAATTGTTCTCTTAGAATTGCCGAAACTTCATCTGGTCTTACCTCTATCATTTTAATTATTATAAGGGGTTTTTTGATTTATTTTACTTCAAGTATCAGAATAACTTAGTTACCCTGATTCAAATATCTTTCTAATTTATTCAACTTACCAGCAATACTTGCATCAATCTGGCGATCACCAACATTGACTACAAATCCACCGATCAAACTGCTATCGACTTTATTGTTCAATATCACCTGAGCGTTGGTTTCTTTTGCAAGTACATCTTTCATCGCTGCCAAATTAGCTTCAGAAAGTGGTGCTGCAGATGTAACTGTAGCTTTCACAATACCTTTTACCTCGTTATACTCACGGACAAATTCCTGAGCTGTAGCATATACTATTGTACCACGACCTTTGTTGATCATGATCTTAAAGAATGCCAAGATATTCGGATTGATCTTATCTTTAAATAAAGCATCCAATATGTTTTTCTTCTTGTCCAAAGGAACAATAGGATTGGCCAAAACAGCCTGCAATTCTGAACTGGATTTTAAAACAGCAATGAACGAATCCATATCTGTCTTGATGGTCTCCAGTGAGCCTTGCTCGCTAGCCAAGTCAATTAATGACTTTGCATATCTCGATGCTACTTTAAATACTGACATAATTCTATTTCGTAATTTGAGTGACCGGATTAGTTCAATTTAACATCATTCAGCAAATCTGCTACTAAAGCTTCTTGCTTACCTTGGTCCTCAAATTCTTTTGTTAACACTTTACGAGCGATATCCAAAGACAAAGAAGAAACTTGTGATTTTACCTCAGCCAAAGCTTTATTCTTTTGTTCTTCGATCTCCTCTTTCGCTTGAGCAATCATTTTAGCACCTTCAGTTTGTGCCTGTGTTTTTGCCTCAGTAACGATTTTCTCTTTTAGCTCTTTTGCTTCTTTAAGGATAACATCACGTTCCGCACGAGCCTCTTTAAGCAATTGTTCGTTCTCATTTGTCAAACGAGCCATTTCTAATTTAGCTTTCTCAGCAGCTTCCAATGCATTCGCAATTCCTTGCTCACGTTCATCCAAAGCGTTGACGATAGGTTTCCAAGCAAACTTGCCCAATAAAAAGATCACAACCAATAAGATGATTAGTTGCCAAAAGAACAAACCGTACGAGAACTGATTAATTAATGCTTCCATTTATATACAATTGTAAATTATAATTTTCTTTTGTTTGTATTTTTTTGTTTAAATACAGTCTGCAACCAACCGTTGCAAACTGTATTTAGTAAACTTTTAATCAGCTTGGATTATTTACCTAAGATTAAAGCACCGAATGCTAAACCTTCAACTAAGGCACCAATGATGATCATCGCAGTTTGAATTTTAGATGCTGCTTCTGGTTGACGAGCGATAGCTTCCATAGCTGAACCACCGATTTTACCTAAACCTAAACCTGCACCGATTACGATTAAACCTGCTCCAATTAAGTTGTACATAATAATTATTTTATAAAATTTAACAAAAAAATTCGATTAATGATGTGCGTGTTCTTCAACAGCCATTCCGATAAACAAGGATGACAACATTGTAAAGATAAAGGCCTGCAAAAACGCAACCAGTAACTCCAAGAAAAACAACACTAATGTTAACAACATGGACACCCCGATACTACCACCGACAGTTAATTGTTGTTGAAATAAATATACGATTGCGATCAACCCCATTACAACGGAGTGACCAGCAGTAATATTCGCAAACAAACGCAACATCAAGGAGAAAGGCTTAGTAAACATACCCAACACCTCAATTGGCGCCAAAATAAATTTGAAAGGAACTGGAACACCTGGCATCCAAAAAATGTGTTTCCAATAATCTTTATTAGCCTTAAAGTTGGTAATAAAGAAAGTGAATAAAGCCAAACATAAAGTGACTGTAATATTTCCTGTTACGTTAAAACCTAGTGGAGTCATACCCAACAAGTTTAAAACAAAGATCAAGAAAAACACAGATAACAGGTAAGGCATAAATTCTTTATAACGATGACCAATATTTGGAACAGCCATCTCATCACGTACATATAAAACCAATGGTTCTAAAACGCGACCAACACCTTTAGGAAGGTTATTAACACCTTTCTTATATGTTTTAGCCAGACATATGAAACCCCAGAACAATAAGAATGCTGCCAATAATAGGCCCACCACGTTCTTTGTAATCGAGAAATCTAAAGGTTTTGCATTCGTAGGGTGATGTGCTTCATCAAAGTTTAAGGTACCTGCAGCATCTGTTTTATAGATCTTGCCATGGTAAAGTGTATAGTATTGGCCATTTTTCTCTACAACGGATTCGCCATGATGAAACTCGCCAGAAGAAAAAACAACCAATCCATTATCAATAAGAATTACTGGCAATGGAAAACCATAATGTTTTCCTGCTTTTTGATCGGAGAACAAAGAAAAATAATGATCATCTTGTAAGTGATGTTGACTATACTCTTTGATTTCCTCAGCTTGGGTTTTAGGCGCATCCCCATGCGCTTCTTCAGCTGCTTTTAAGGTAAAAGGATTGACAGCAAGAAAAATTACTGCAAATAATAAAAGTGCTCTCTTAAGATTCACCATTTCAGATTACTATTGAATAATAAAAAATTTTGCGCAAAAATACAATTTTATTTGGCATAAATCACCATTTGTTTAAACTTTTTCCAAAAATAGTTTAAACCTTTTTATCTGCTTGATTTAAAGCGCTAAAAGCGACGTAAACATCAACAAACAGAGAGATAAAAAATACAACCAAAAAGTTATATTCGATAAAGTTATTTTCAAAGGTCTTTAACCCGTCTTTAATATAAATATATCCTGCAACACCTTTCAAGAGCACTAGGCCCAGAAATATAACCCCCAGTTTCTCCGGCATAGACCAATTTGCAAAAAATATCAAGACCGCAACCAACAACGAAGAACAGAATCCAAAAGTATACATTCCCACCAGACTGTAGGAGGTTTTGCTCCAGTATTGTTCCACGTTCATTCCGGATATCACTAAATAATGCGCAGCAAAACTTGCCACAAAGACGATCAGCAGTATAAGTATGCTTTTCAAATAACTATTCATTCTTATTAATTTGATTTGCCTGCCTAATGAACTGATACAAGGATACAACCACACCCAACAACGTCAATCCTTTCATTCCCCAATCACCCGCAATGGCATATTTATTATCTAACCAACTCCCGACCCAATAAAACAAATATATTGTCACACCCATCTGAATCGGCATGGAAGTAAATACAATCCACTTGTTAATTTTCTTATTGGTTTTCTCCTCTTTCAATTAGCTTATAATAAAAGGTTGACAAATATACATCATAAATCCTTACCCACTACAATCCTAAAACTTTTTGTCCAATTTTAATATCTGGATAATCGATATCCGCCCCCAAAAGCATCTTCAGTTCGGAAGAAGATTTGTCTGGATTTGCACGAATAACATCAAGGATACGATCAAGCTTTTCTTGCTCAATTAATTCTGTTGCCTCTACCTCTGTACCCACAAAATTAATCAGATGCCCATAAATTGTACCGGCGACCATCCCTCGCTTGCCCGCAATATCAGCGATAGTCATCCCCTCTTTAAACATTTCTAACGAAATATCCTTTGTATCCAGTTTTTTAGCGCCTTCTTCGTCAGCGCTTTGTGCCGCCAATTCATCTTTTTCTTTTGTCTTAACCTGTGCAGCTACATCTAACATGGCTGTTTGAAAATCTTCTCTTTTGGATAGCGTTTCGGCAATAATTAGACAATGCTGCAACTGCTCCCGTTTTCTCTTATAATCCAACAATATTGCTTTCAATTCATCAACATATTTCTTTGTTCGCTTGCGGATCTGATATTCCTCAATATGCTTTGTCAGAGCCGTAATAAGATCCTTATCCATCCGTGGCAAAAACCAATTTACAGCGGCAGTCGAGCGCTCGCAAATCAGGTCATAATCAATCGCATCCTTATCCCTAAGGAGATCATAAAGGACAACAATAAATTTGTGGGCCACTTTCTCCTGTGTCTGAAGCTGTTTAACAATCTCCTGAAAAAATTGAACAGCCTGTTCTTTCCCATCGATATTACGTTCATCCATTGATTTCAGCAGCTCCGAAGTTTCCACCAAGAGGCCATCCCATCGAAAACCATTCATCAAAATCTGCCCCAGATAATTTCGTTGGCACTGTTCCAATATTTCGTTAATACTGGATTGGGAATGTGCACGTTGTGCGAACTCGACCACCTGATAATCCGTACGGATGGCATAAGATGGAATAATGGATTTAAGTACAAGTCCGTCCAAACTCGTCAAACGGCTTAACGCAACATAAACCTGTCCAGCCGCAAATGAGGTACCCGCATCAATAATTGCTTTCTGAAAAGTCAAACCCTGACTCTTATGGATTGTAATAGCCCAGGCTAGTCGCAAAGGAAATTGAGAAAATGTACCCAGAATCTCCTCTTTGATTTGATCCTGCCCCTTATCATAATTGTAACGGATATTTTCCCAGGTCTCTCTTTTGACTGTAACCTCTTCTGATCCGTCAGGAAAAGTGACCGAAACAGTACCTTGTATTGTATCAATATGTTTTACAGTACCGATCTTACCATTGTAATACTTCCGCTCATCACCGGAATCATTCCGGATGAACATCACCTGCGCCCCAATTTTTAAGGACAGCGTTTCCTCGGCAGGATAAGACCCTTGTGCAAAGTCATCCTTCACAACAGCTTTTAAGTTGAGCATCTTTCCAGACAACGAAGCCAGTTTTGCACTGTTGATCTCATCGGCATTCCGATTATGGGATGTCAATGTAATATATTGCTCCTCCTCTTTTGGCACAAAATCCTGTTGGTAATAACCATTTAGAGTAGTTAGCATTTCACTGGTACATTGATTATTCCGTATTGCATTCAAGATCGAAATAAACCCTTCATCCTGCTGACGATAAATCTTATTAAGCTCCAGCATGACCAAAGGGCTATCCCTTAGAATCTTCGCATTGAAGAAAAATACAGACGAATAATGATCACGGAGAATATTCCATTCCGCATCTTTGACCACGGGAGGCAATTGATATAAATCGCCTATAAACAAGACCTGTAATCCTCCGAAAGGACGCATATCGCGACGAACAGATTGTAATATCACATTGATCGCATCCAATGTATCAGCCCGTACCATCGAAACCTCATCGATAATCAATAATTCCAGTTCCTGTAGAATCGCTCGACGTTGTTTCGTTAGCTTTATCGTACTGAACAAACGGGATTTATTATAAATATGACTATCCTGCTCATCCCAGCGCAACTCATAATCTTCAACAAATGTTCCGAAAGGAAGCCAAAACAGCGAGTGTAAGGTCGTCCCACCCGCATTCATAGCAGCTACTCCTGTTGGCGCAGTAATCGCCATTTTCTTATAGCTATGCTCACGAATATACTTCAAGAAAGTCGTCTTTCCCGTACCTGCTTTTCCTGTAATAAATACATTCTGATTGGTTTGGTTAACAAATGCAACAGCCTGCATAAATGCTGTGTTTTCTCGATCGACTTGAAAATTTGACATATCCTGAAATTAGATTGACCACAAAACTAAGTATTTCATTTTGAAAACATATCCTATCGATAGATTGTATATTTGATAAAAAAGTACATTTTATTAATGATTTTAGTAAAGCTAAAACGGTTAACTAAAAATATTAATGATTTTTTTCTATATTTAGCTGCTGAATTAATGATCAATAAATTTTTAGAAATTTTATAAGATGGCTATAGATAAAACCGCATTATTTGAAAAAGTGCAAGAGATGTTGACATCCAAAGGATTCAACATTGAGAAGTCGGATGCAGCACGCCCTTGGGGTGGCTTTTTTGTCATCGACGAATCCCAGGCACAAGAGTTCGCAAATGAGTATTTTGGTGGATTGGATGTTCAGGAGTTAAGAATTTCAGGAAAATTAAGCCCAAAAATTCTGATCGTTGCTCCAGACAAGAGACTTTCTTGGCAATACCACCACCGCCGCGCTGAAATCTGGCGTGTTATTCAAGGCAACGTAGGTGTTATGGTTTCTGATACCGATGAGGAGTCAGTGGTATCTACTTTGAAAGAAGGCGAAACAATCAGATTACGCCAGGGACAACGTCACCGTCTAATTGGCTTGGATGGCTTTGGTATTTTGGCAGAAATTTGGCAACATACCGATGCGAACAACCCTTCAGATGAAGACGACATTATTCGTGTTCAAGACGACTTTGGAAGATAGAAGTACTTTCTATCTATTCTTCATAAAAGGGCTGTCCACAAATGACAGCCCTTTTTCATTTTCATAGCTATCCCCCTAGATTCGTCATTTTTTCAGATACTGAAGTCACATCTATTGCAGCCATATTTTATCAGTATGAAAATGATCAGCTAGGTCTATTAGCCTCATTCTGACCATTAATTAACCTCATGATGATTTCATTCCAATAAATTAGCTGTCACAATCTTAATTTTTATTATTTTAGTATACGTATAATAAAATGTCACATGATGAGCAACAACGAAAACCAAAGAAGTTCTGGGATATTAAACAGTCTTAAAAAATTAATTTTCGAAGATGATCAGACAAGCTCTGCCCCTCAATCTCCGGCTCCAGCACCTGCTGCTCCGACACAAGAAAAATTAAATACTCCCACACCAGCATATACGTCGGTAACACAGCCTGTAGCAACTGGCAAGACTCCGCCGCCTATTCCCATTACAGCCAACGATGGATCTACGGATCTCAAAGAAATGAAACTAAAGGTTTATGCCATCCTCGAAAAACTCAATGAACAGGGTGTCGATTTTTTTGAAGTCTGGAATGCCGCTGCTGCAATGGGAAAAGTAGAAGAAAACACCTTAAAAGCGGCCTATACCTCACTTAAGTTTGTAGATAGTTCACTATCGAAGGAAAAACTTGTGGCAACTGGCACAAATTATGCTAATAAGCTTAAAGAAACCATAGCCAAAGAGTCAGACCAGAAACAGGAGGAAAAGAAAAGGACCGAACAGGACCGAACAATGGAAATTGCGAATTTGAACAGTGAAATCAAAGCATTAACGGAAAATATCACCAAATTGCAAGATGACCTACAGAAAAAGCAGGTCGCCCTGGGACAGATTAATGAAAAGTACGAACCAAAGATCAAAGAAATCGATCAAAAAATAGCAATAGGCAACGCTGCTGTTGGTGAGGTTATTACCGAAATAAACAACGCATTGCATATGATTAATCAATCAATTACATAACTATAAATCAATGGAAAAAAAAGATCAATACATCAATATTCCTGCTGAAATAAAGACACAACTCCCCATATTTCAAGTTTTGGGAGATCATTTACCTGCACAATTAAAATCTCCGGAAGCAAAAAAAACTGCTTCTACTGTTTTCTTTTGGGCATTGCTTTTGGGCGGCGCATTTGCTTTTTTCAAATTCCTTCCCATTATGCTCGAATACGCAGGAAAGAGCATTTTATTTGTTATTTTCAGTATTATCCTGATCACCTTATTGCTTTTAGCTCCTAAGATCATCGCCCTACTGCATCGCTTGGGCACTGTACTGTTGTTCAAAGGGGAGAAATCCATTATTAGAAACAATCCCATCGAGACTTTACAATTATTGTCCCGTGATGCCAAAGACACGTTAAAACGTGTAAAGGAAAAGATCAGTAATGTGGACGGGGTTCGCATTGATATGATTCAAAGCGGTGAAACAGCGCAAAAAACTGCGGAAGAAAAGTATACTTATGCGAAAAGGTTTACAGCTGAAGCTGCTAATCTTGATGAAAAATCAAAAGAAGAAGCCAGCAAAAATAATGCTGAGAAAGCCAATGCCTATGCAAGAGATGCCAAGGAAACACGTACCAAAGCTTTTTTGCTAGGTAAAGAAGGAGAATCAGAAGAACAAAATGCCCGTAGCTATGTGCAATACGCCAATCAGTTTGCGAAAGTACTGGAGGTCCTCAAAGACAACGAAAGCGCAGCACGTATCTATGTAAGTACATTGGATAGCAGTATTTCAATTATTTCCAAGAAGTTAGAAGCAACGCAAAAAATGAAAAATGCAACGGATGGACTTGCCGATGTATTCAATATCAAAGATGGATGGGCTTTTCAGGAAGCAATGAATGCAGCTACAGGTGCTATCAGTCAAAACATTGCTTCGATTAGATCCAACTTGGATTTCTTGGATCAAAACAACAACATCACGGTCGGAGGCGCCCCTTCACAAGGAGAACTGGAAGAATTTATCCGTAAGGTCGACGAACGTAATTTGAAAGTACTCAATGTTACTCAGATGTCCGATGCGAGCTACGAACTCAAGCCAGAGGAGAAAATCGACAAAGGATTTACATTACTAGATTAATTAATAAAACAATATCATATTATTCAAAATTATGGAAGAGAAATCGACATGGGCTAGATTAAGATGGCCTATCAAAGCAATTATTATAGCAGTACCTATTCTAGCTATTGGCTATTGGGCGATGCAATCAGGCAAATTTGATACGACCCCAGCTGTTAATAAAGCAGATACAACCAGTTTCAATGCACCGGGGGCGGCTACCCCAACCTCTGGCAGCACACGTTCGTTCAATTATCAACCTGAGAAACCAGTTGATGGAGAGTATAAGGGTGTTGTAGAAGTGGGTGCCTCGGGATTCAATTCCTTTGTCGTCAATATGGATAAAGAAAATCGTTGGGAGATTATCTCCAAAGATTTTGGTAAATCCTTTGCTTATGAAGGCTTAGCCAATACAGAAGATATCCGTAAAGGTTTAAAAGACTATATCGGCATGATGCTCGATAAAGGGGTGAAATCTAAAAACATCCACTTTGTTATCAGCTCTGGCGCACAGAAAGAACCTAAGACGACTGTGATTAGTTCCGAACTCAGAAAAATGGGCTTTGTTGTTAATTTAGTGACTGCCGAACAAGAAGGAAAGCTAGCGCTTAAATCTGTTCTTCCTAAAGCTTATGAAGAAAACTCTTTTGTTGTGGATATCGGTTCGGGCAACACCAAAATCTCCTGGATTGATGGTAATACCAAATCTGAGGAAGCACCTGGCGCAAAATATTATGAAAAAGATCTAAAAGACGATGCCGTTTATGCGGAAGTGAAAAAATTAGGTGAAAAAATACCTGCTGCAAAAAGAGAAGTATGTTTTATCATTGGTGGTGTTCCCTTTGAACTAGCATCTCAAACACGTCAAGGAGAAGAACGGTTTACAGTATTGAATGACCCCTCCTCTTATAAAGCAGAAAAAATAAAAACCAAAAGCGGAGTAAACATCTACAAAGCACTTAAAGATGCCACCAATTGCGATACCTTTGTATTTGACTGGGATGCAAACTTCACGATCGGCTTCTTGCTTTCATTAAATAAATAATTACGTTTTACAGCAACAAAAAGAGCTGTACTTTTAAAAAAGTACAGCTCTTTTTGTATCACCATTACAAACCTTAGCCCATAAAGCTCAAAAGATATAATACTAAAAGAATCAAAAGGATCAGGGATACAATTTTCCAGACGCTGTACGGTCTTTGTCCATAAACCTTGCCATTGAAAGCATTCACCATAATTTGGTAACTCTTACCTTTATACTGATAGGCTGAGAGCCAGATCGGCAACAAAATATATTTCAATCTGATCGACTTAAAATCGCTATCGATGGAATCAATGTCCTGTGTATCCCCACCAATATCATCCTCTACCTGTCGCACAATTTCACGATCCATAATAGCACGGGCAGTTCCGGCAGCCACCACATGATCAACACTGAAAGTCTCCGCGATAAAACCACTTAAATACTGTTCATTAAACGGTTTCAGGTAATCTAGGTTCCAAGGACCTATTTTGTCCGAAAATTTTTCAGGCAGTGAGGTCGATCCGGAAATAACAATATCTCTAAATCGACTATAGATCCTTCCTGAAGCCGGATACCAGTTCGTGCGGCGCTCTTCATATTCCTCCGTTTCACCGTCTGAATTACGTCGTGTCCGTGTGACATAATAATATTCCCCACGGGATCCTTCATAAGAAGAATCAACATCGGAGTCATAGGACCAAAATGGGATGTAAACACCTTTTAAACGGTCATTCCGTGTATTAAAGATTTTTTTGAAATCATTGGGGGCAAACCAGACCTTCCCTGCCCATTGTGTCAATAATCCAAACGCCTGTTTGTAGTCCACAGTGAAAGGTACAAGCCCGTGAGGTCTGACAATACGTCTTTGCTGATGATCAATAACCAATGGCGATGCACAGAAAGCACAGACATCTGCGGTAACATGCGGATTCAACCTTGAATTAGCGCCACAGTTGTTGCAATGAACAACCTCAGCTAGATAACTATAACGTTCATCTGCTACACCCTCCATCGCTTTACCAAAAACCTTATAATCCGTTGCTTCAATCTCACCGCTTACGGGCATTTCATCCACAATTTCATTTTTAGTCCCACAGTAAGAACATTCCAGATAGGAAGTTCCGGGCTGATAAGTCAAAACGGCACCACAACCTTGGCATTTTAACCTCCGATCTATTTCGGAGGTTTTCTCTTCAAAACTCATACTCGTGATAGCACTTATATCTCTAAACTCCAGGAATTGGTGGCGGGGTCTGTGAAAACAAATCCTTCAATTCTACAACTTTATCAGCCTCAGTCCAGTTATCGAGCCCTTCCTTCCATACTAACGTTGACGTGGTAAGCGTACCTTCACTCAGTAATCCACGCAATTGCTCCTGATCGAAAGGTCCCTCCTGCTTGCCTTTTATAGCCAGGTAATAAGCAACGGCCTTGGGTAATGGCGGTGGCCCAGCTGATCCTGCTGCAACAGCTCCCGCACCAGCAACACCATTAGGGTTATTCCCATCAAAATTATTCTGTTGGAATACATTACCCATTTGTCCAACCATCCCAGCCCCCAAACCTGCACCAAAGCCTGCACCAACAATACCACCACTGCTTGGATTTTCCGCTGCTTTCTCCATCGAATTGGCTGCTTGAAATTGCGCATAGGCACCAAGGTTTCCAACCACGCCCATACTACTTCTTTTATCCAGTGCTTTCTCCACTTCCTCTGGAAATGAGATATTCTCAATCAAAAATTTGGTCAAGCTCAATCCGATCTCCTCAAAATCTCCGGTAATTTTTTGTTGAATCAATGCGGAAACTTCATCGTAGTTAGAAGCTAAATCCAACGCTGGAATTTTTGATTCCGCAATAGCATCCATACCTCTTGACACAGCAATATTCCGCAATTGCTCGGTAATATCATCGACAGTAAATACCGGAGTCGTCGCAACCAACTGTTTCATAAAAACAGGAACATCTTTCACTTGAAAGGAAAAATTTCCAAAGGCACGAAGACGTATCGGCCCAAATTCAGGGTCACGCAACATAATCGGATTTTTTGTTCCCCAACGTTGATTGACAAACTGACGTAGGTTAATAAAATAGACATCAGCCTTAAATGGGCTATTAAAGCCGTACTTCCAACCTCTGATGGTTGTCATAATCGGCATGTTTTGTGTCGTCAATTCATATCTTCCGGGTTGGAATACATCGGCGACCACACCCTCATTTAAAAACACCGCTGCTTGCCCCTCACGTACAGTAAGTTGCGCACCCATTTTTATTTCATTCTGATACCTAGGAAATTTCCATACGATCGTATCAGTACTATTATCGACCCACTCGATAATATCAATAAATTCATTCCTGATTTTATCAAATAACCCCATAAATTTTTCTCTTTATAATTACTTACACTAAATGTAAACATTTCTTGGGAAATCGCCAATTTTACCAATCATATCAGAAACCATAGATATCTAAAAAATTTAGTCTTCCATACCATATATCGTTTTTATTTTTTATACTTTTGTTAGCTAAGTTCTACATAAATTTATGAGTACATATAACGAAGACAGTATTAGGTCCCTGGATTGGAAAGAGCATATCCGCCTTCGTCCGGGAATGTACATAGGAAAATTGGGGGACGGTTCGGCCTACGATGATGGCATCTATGTCTTATTGAAGGAAGTTGTCGACAACTCGATTGACGAATTTGTGATGGGTGCCGGTAAAACCATTGATATCACTGTAAACGAAAACAAAGTTTCAGTACGCGATTATGGCCGTGGAATTCCGATTGGCTCTGTCGTAGATGTAGTTTCCAAAATCAATACGGGTGGTAAATATGACAGCAAGGCCTTCCAAAAATCCGTTGGATTAAATGGTGTGGGTACAAAAGCCGTCAATGCATTATCAAGCCAGTTTACGGTACAATCCTACCGCCAAAATATAACGCGTATCGCGCAGTTTTCCAAAGGGGAATTGGTAAATGATGAGCAGAAAGACACTACTCAACGTAATGGCACATCGGTAACATTCTATCCAGACGATTCTATTTTCAGAAACTACAAATACCGTTCAGAATTTGTAGAGAATATGATCTGGAATTATGTTTTTCTGAATTCCGGTCTTACGATCAACTTCAATGGACAGCGATTTATTTCTGAGAATGGATTAAAAGATCTATTAGAAAGGAATATTGATGCCGAATCCATGCGCTATCCAATCATTCACCTACGCGGGGAGGATATCGAGATTGCAATGACCCATGGTCAACAGTATGGAGAAGAATATTATTCCTTTGTTAATGGCCAGCATACCACACAAGGGGGAACACATCAAGCAGCATTCCGCGAAGCACTTGTAAAAACCATTCGCGAGTTCTACAAAAAAGAATTTGACGCATCAGATATTCGATCTTCGATTATTGGTGCCATCGCCATAAAAGTACAGGAACCGGTTTTCGAATCCCAAACAAAAACAAAATTAGGCTCTCAGAGCGTAGGCCCAGAAGGCCCTACAGTAAGAGGGTTTATTAATGACTTTCTCAAAAAAGCATTGGATGATTACCTGCATAAAAATCCAAATACAGCGGATGCGCTTCAAAAACGTATTCTCCAATCTGAAAGAGAACGGAAGGATATTGCAGGGATTAAAAAGCTAGCGAATGAAAGGGCTAAAAAGGCCTCTTTACACAACCGCAAATTGCGCGACTGTAAAGTCCATTTCAGCGATAAAAACGAGCGCAACCAAGAAACGACACTTTTCATAACAGAGGGTGACTCCGCATCAGGTTCGATCACCAAATCACGTGACGTACAGACTCAAGCCGTTTTCAGCTTAAAAGGAAAACCGTTGAACTCTTATGGCATGTCCAAAAAGATCGTTTATGAAAACGAAGAGTTCAATCTCTTGCAGCACGCCCTTAATATTGAAGATGGGTTGGATGGACTACGTTATAATAATATCGTTATCGCTACCGATGCCGATGTTGATGGCATGCACATCCGTCTGCTATTATTGACCTTTTTCTTACAGTTTTTCCCTGATTTGGTCAAAGCGGGACATGTATCTATCCTCCAAACACCCTTATTCAGGGTACGGAATAAAAAGGAGACGATCTATTGTTACTCAGATGAAGAAAGACAAAAAGCAATTGCGAAACTTGGAGCCAAACCTGAAATCACACGATTTAAAGGTTTAGGTGAAATATCACCCTCTGAATTTGGTCTCTTTATCGGAAAAGATATTCGTCTGGATCCTGTTATTTTATCAAAGGACAATAAAATTCAACAATTATTAGAATACTACATGGGCAAAAATACACCAGATCGACAAAAACATATTGTCGAAAATCTACGTGTAGAAGTGGACCTTGAAGAAGAACTAACAAAAAAAGCGGGTTAAATTAACCCGCTTTTTTGCGACCTACGACCAATATTTCATGTACAACCAAACCTTAATTCTGATCCAATGTCAAGATGCCGTTGGATTAGTAGCCAATATTTCCAACACACTGGCCCAATATCAGCTTAACATCATTACCATGCGGGAATATGTTGATGAGGAGGCGAACAAGTTTTTTGTCCGTGTTGTCTGCAATGGTCTTTTTCCTGATCAGACACAGCTCGCCAATTCCCTGGCCAACGTGCTACCTCCCTCCGCTCAGATTCAGGTCAACCCCAGTAATCGAAAGAAAATTGTTGTTCTCGTAACTAAAGAGCACCACTGTTTAGCAGATATTCTTGTCCGGCAACATTTTGAAACCTGGGGAGCAGAAGTACAGGCTGTCATTGGTAATTATGATACTTTACGTTCGTTTACGGATAAATTTGAGATCCCATTCCATTATATTTCGCATGAAGGTATATCAAAAGAAGATTTTGAGACACAATTAATTACCCAAATCAAACAATACGATTTTGATTATATTATTCTAGCAAAATTTATGCGGATCCTCTCCCCTTTATTTGTTGCAACATTCGAAAATAGGTTGGTCAATATTCATCATTCATTTCTTCCTGCATTTATCGGGGCAAATCCTTACAAGCAGGCACATTCCCGAGGTGTAAAAATTATTGGTGCGACAGCACACTTTGTCACTGACCAGCTTGATGAAGGCCCTATCATAGTTCAGGATATTCGTCATGTCAATCATACCTACACAGTCAAAGATATGGTTACTGCCGGGAAGGAGATTGAAAAAGCCGTTTTAAGTAGGGCGATCCGCTTATTGAGTGAAGACCGTGTAATGCTTAACGATTACAAAACAATTGTATTTGAATAGTGATCACAATCACCACTTTAAACATATAACCATTATTTTTTTATCGCGTTATTCTTGATTATTTCGTAAAAGAACTATTTAAGAATGACGCACACTTTCCATATCCCTGTATTAGGACTTGCTTTTTCGATAGACTCAGCAATCAAAGTTGCCCGCTATGGCATCTCAACAGTCATGTCTATTGTAGACGATGAGCTCATAGAGCGTATCCGGGCATATTACTGCAAACTTAACCAGCTGACCTTTCACCCCATTCATAAGCAAGAAGAAGATTATAGGGCCAGTCGAATCACCGCTTATCTTGACTTGGTCAAGACTTTAGTAGAACAGCAAATGGAAACGCTAAAGCAGCAACCTTTTACAACAGATTCGGATCTAACAAAATATTTTCAGTTATTGCCGGAATCTCATCCGGCTAGACCAATCTATCATGCCATGGAGATTGAGACCAATACCAGTATCAAGCGGCAGTTACAAGAATTATTGGTCGGCTATGTAAAACCCGGCGAAATCGATGTCAATATTATGTCCAAAGTGGATAAACTGAATTTCAAAAATGATGTTGCCTTGGATCAAAAGTATTCAGACGCTTCAGCTGCGCTACGCGGATTCGTCAATTCCACTTTACATTCCGCTGTTATCCTATCAGCAGGAATGAATCCTCATTTATACGCCTATCTGGCCGAATTACCAGCATTCTTTCCAAAAACTGACGGCACGTTTGACAAAAAGGTTGTTTTGAAAGTCAGCGACTTTAGATCATCACTCATCCAGGCAAAATATCTTGCAAAAAGAGGTGTTTGGGTATCTGAATTCCGGGTAGAATCTGGATTGAATTGTGGTGGGCACGCTTTCGCTACAGATGGTTTTTTATTGGGCCCCATCCTTGAGGAGTTCAAAGAAAAAAAAGAAAATTTAAAAATTGAACTCTTTACAATTTATCAGGATTATTGGGCATCTCAAGGTGTACGATTAACGGATTTGCCTCCAATGAAGTACACTGTACAAGGCGGAGTAGGGACAGCCATGGAGCATCAGTTTCTATTGGATTATTATGAATTTGATGCCGTAGGCTGGGGTTCCCCTTTTCTAATGGTCCCAGAGGCAACAACTGTAGACAATGAAACATTGAAAGCACTGGAGGAAGCGGAGAAAACAGATTTCTATTGCAGTGGAGCATCTCCTTTAGGAGTACCTTTTAATAATTTTAGACCAAGTAGTGCCGAAAAATTACGATTGGAACGCATCAAAAAAGGAAGACCAGGTAGTCCCTGTAAAAAGGAATATCTTGTCGCCAACCGTGAGTTCGGAGAAAAACCGCTTTGCACCGCTTCTCGCGCTTATCAGCATCAAAAGATCCAGGAACTACAGGGACAAGCACTTACCGCTGAAGAATATAGCAAGTCATTTGACACCATCACTGAAAAAACCTGTCTCTGTGAAGGTCTCGCAGCGCCTGCCTACCTCAAATACGGCATCCAACGAAATAAAGAACAGACTTCTGTTTCTATTTGCCCTGGACCTAATCTGGTCTGGTTCAAAAGGCAATATTCTTTAAAACAGATGGTTGATCATATTTATGGCCGCGGCTCTATCCTAATGCATTCAGATAGACCATTTGTGCTAATCAATGAATTAGAGCTTTACATCGATCATATCCAAAAATACGTCGAGGACAATAAAGACATCCTCAATGACAAAAAAATAAAATATATCACGAAGTTCAAGGCGCAATTACAACTAGGGATAGATTACTATCATAAGCTACAAAATAAAATCCTTTATATACCTAAAAGGACCATGGAAGCCATACCATTACAATTGGAACTTGCTTTGATCCGTTTAAATAATGTTCATATTTAGGTACGATATCTATTTCATGCTAAAAATAAACGCGGCAGGTCTTGTGGACCTGCCGCGTTTTATCTTATTAAGTACTTACGTTTATTCAACAGCAAGATCTACTTTGCAATTTTACGAAATTTCCCAAAAACACCCAACGGCAATTTTGGTCCTGCTGTAGCCTGTAGAAAAAGTTCGCCAATTTCTAAATTTTCCACTTTCGGAAATGCAGTTTTAATTAGATTCTCAACAATGACTGAAGAGAAACCTAATGAATAAGTATTTAAGATCAAGAAATGCTCCTTAGGATCCAGTAATTGAACAACCTCGGTCATCATCTCCATGATATGGTCTTCAAGCTTCCATTTCTCTCCTTTTGGTCCATGTCCATATGCCGGTGGATCCAATATAATACCATTGTAAGTGTTTCCGCGTTTTAGCTCACGCTTGACAAATTTCAATGCGTCCTCAACCATCCAACGAATATTGTCAAGATTGGAAATCTCCATATTTTCATTGGCCCATGTAACAACCTGCTTAATGGAATCAACATGTGTTGTATCTGCTCCCGCAGCTTTAGCTACTAATGAAGCACCTCCCGTATAAGCAAAAAGATTTAAAACTTTAGGTTTTTCAGTCTTGAAAGAACGAACAGATTCCGAAATATAGTCCCAATTGACAGCCTGTTCAGGAAATATTCCCACATGCTTAAACGAGGTCAGGCCCAACCTAAACTTGATCGCTACATCATCGTTTTTATATTGGATATGCCAACGATCTTGGATCTTCGGATTTTTTTTCAACCATTCTCCAGAAGTAGCTGAACGCCCTTTGAACTTGATATGATAACGTTTGTTCCATTCCGCATCGCTCAAAGCCTTAGGCCATACAGCTTGTGGTTCGGGTCTGATTAATACAAGATCGCCAAAACGTTCTAATTTTTCAAAATCACCACAGTCAATGAGCTCATAGTCCTTCCAGTGTTGTGGGGTCAATAGTTGTATATTCGTTGTTGCCAAAATCAAAATTTTCCGACAAAACTAAGCTAAATTTCTTTCATATTGAAATTTAGCGTTCGTCCATCTTACCTAAAAATAACATTGGTAAGATTAAAACATATAAAAATTCCCTGTAAATCAATAAAGACACAATCTGTACAAAAAACAGCTATTGATTACAGATGTCGATCATAGGCTTCCTTTTTTGTATTTATTATCCCATCGAGGCCTTTGCACTTTTCATCAACGGGCTTGCAAATACAAAATTATTTAACTCTTCGACATCAGACCGCATCATATCTTTATTGGATCCCTCCCAGAATTTCTGCCCTTTATATAAAAACAGAATATATTCACCAATTCCCATAACTGAATTCATATCATGGGTCACAACGACCGTTGTACACTTTAATTCTTGTGTAATTTTAAGAACTAGCTCGTCGATTACAATAGAGGTTTCAGGGTCCAAACCTGAGTTGGGTTCATCACAAAAAAGATATTTGGGATTCATACTGATTGCACGTGCAATGCCTACCCGTTTTTTCATACCTCCGGATAGCTCCGCGGGGAACAACTTGTTGCGCCCCTCCAAATTAACCTGTTCCAAGCAATGGTTCGCACGGTCCAATTTCTCAGATTTAGACATATCTGTGAACATATCCAGCGAGAACATAATATTCTGTTCGACTGTCATTGAATCGAATAAGGCCGAATTTTGGAACAGCATACCTATTTCTTTCCGGATGGGCACGCGTTCCTCAAAATTCATCCGCGTGAAGTCCGTTTGGTCAAACAACACTTTTCCTTTTTCCGGATGATGTAATCCGACGATACATTTTAGTAAGGTACTTTTCCCCGAACCAGATCCACCAATAATTAAACTCACTTTTCCAGGTTCAAAATTTGCACTGATCCCCTTTAAAACATGGTTATCACCGAAAGACTTATTAATATTTTCAATTTGAATCATATGATCTTTTTAAAGCATTAATGCTGTAATCACATAGTCTGCTGCCAGAATGGTAATACATCCAACGACAACAGCTTCAGTGCTCGCTTGTCCTACTTCTAAGGCCCCTCCCTTCACTTTATACCCTTTATATGCAGATACAGAAGTAATAATAAAGCCAAATACAACAGCCTTTACAAGTGCTACGGTCACTGTAAATCCATTAAAATTATCTTGAATACCTAAAATATAATCCGCTGGAGTCACAGCTCCAGAAAGAGAGCCACCCAATAGACCACCTACTAATGCACAGACTATGGCGATAATAACCAGCATCGGAATCATAGTCACTCCCGCCAATATTTTAGGCAATATGAGATAACCTGGAGCATTTATCCCCATAATCTCCAAAGCATCAATCTGCTCAGTCACACGCATTGACCCAATCTGGGAAGAAATCGATGAGCCAATTTTCCCCATCAGTACCAATCCCGAAATCGTAGGCCCCAACTCCAAAATATTTGAATCCCTATTGATGGAACCAATAATCGAATTTGGAATTAGATCGGAAACCATCTGAAAAGCGATCTGCATGGTCATTACCGCTCCAATAAACGTGGAAATGATCACAATAAGTCCTAAAGATCCTATGCCAATATCGGTCATTGTCAGCATGGTCTCTTTCCAATAGATACGCCCTTTCTCCGGCCTTTTAAAGACTGACTTCAGTAGTATTAGATACGCACCAATGTGATGAAAAATCATATTATCAATTTAAATTCTATGTATTATACAAACCAAGCACGATGTTTGGCCCATGTATCCATTAAAGGTACTTAATTCCAACAAATATATAAACAAGCGAAAACCTAAAAAGTAGGAGAAAAACAAAATTACTTACCGATCAATTAGTCACATTTACCGAATTTTTATGTATAATAGCCTAATCTTTCGTACAGTGTCTAACAAAGCGATTTACTTTTGGGATATATAACAAACGGAATTAGTCATGAACACACAACGTATAACAACTGGAATTACAATTCTTTTTATAGGGATTGTCTTATTATTATCCCAACTTAACAGTATTTCCTTTAATTGGGTAGGAATTTTCAGATATTGGCCATTATTTATTGTCCTCGCTGGAATCCGTATGCTGGTCCCTAAGGATCAACAAATCGGACAGTTTATTGCTATCGGTGCTACTGTAGTTATCCTGGGTTTTCTTACATATATCGGATTATCTACTCCAAAAGAACCTCTTTTGACGCAATTATTAAAAAACAAAGGGGTACAGATCGATATGGACGATCCAAATGATAAGACCAACTATACAGCACAAAAACTACAAGTCCCTCTAGACGATAAAATCAAAAGCGCAAATTTAAACATCGATTTAGGCGCTACATCCTTAAAAAATGATAGTACAACTACATCTTCAATTTTCACCGCATATAATACCTCTAGTGAATATCTTTTGGGTATGACTACCCATGGTGAATCTTCAGATAAGATTGATATTAACTTAAAAGGTAAATTCAAAGACAAAGATTTTAATAGCAAAAATAACAATACCTACATCGCACTCAATCCAAATATCGTATGGAAGCTGAACTTTGATATTGGTGCAATTGATGCCAAATTGGATCTTTCACCATATAAAATTGAGGTATTGGATATTGATGCCGGAGCGACAAGCCTAAAATTAAAACTTGGACAACCTTTAGCAACAACAAAAATATCCATGGACGCCGGTGCATCTTCGATCGAAATTGCAATCCCTAAAAATGCAGCATGTCGTATCACCAGCGATAATGCCCTGTCATCAACTTCTTATGAAGGCGATTTCCTAAAAATGGATGGTATGGTAAAATCAACAAATTATGATGCAGCGACTGAAAAATTTGATTTTGACATCAATGGCGGAATTGCTTCAATAAAAATTAGAAGATATTAATTGACAGCGATTTTTTAGTCAAGAAAAGCTAACTTTGTGTTATATATGAACACAAGTAATATGTTGACTTTACCAGGGATCTATTGCAATTCCAAGGTAGAATATTCGAGATGGAAAACAAGGGAAATTCAGATTGGAGATATCCCTATGGGTGGAGACAACCCGATCCGCATTCAAAGTATGACTACTGTGGATACAATGGATACACTGGGCTCTGTAGAGCAGACTATTCGAATGGTAGAAGCAGGTTGTGAATATGTTCGTATCACTGCACCAAGTATAAAAGAAGCTCAGAATCTAGCAAATATAAAAAGTGAGCTTCGAAAAAGAGGATATAACGTACCCTTAGTGGCAGATATCCACTTTACACCAAATGCCGCTGAAGTTGCCGCCCGGATAGTCGAGAAAGTTCGGGTAAACCCAGGTAATTATGCCGATAAGAAGAAATTTGACCTGTTATCATATACTGAAGCAGAATATAAATTAGAACTAGAGCGTATCTACACCAAGTTTACTCCGCTGGTAAACATTTGTAAAGAATATGGCACTGCCATGCGGATTGGTACAAACCATGGTTCTCTTTCAGATCGGATTATGAGCCATTATGGGGACACCCCTGAGGGAATGGTCGAATCCGCCATGGAGTTTATCCGGATGTGTGAAGATCTAAATTTCTATAATCTATGTATTTCAATGAAATCCTCCAACCCGCAAGTAATGGTCAAAGCCTACCGTTTGCTGGTTGAAAAGATGGTTTCTGAAAATATGAATTATCCGCTACATCTTGGCGTGACGGAGGCCGGTGATGGAGAGGATGGTCGTGTGAAATCTGCTGTAGGGATAGGTACACTTCTAGAAGACGGGCTTGGGGATACTGTAAGGGTTTCCCTGACCGAAGAGCCTGAACGCGAAGCTCCAGTAGCAATTGCGTTGGTCAATAGATATAGTCAGCGAAAAACGGTTTTGGCCAATCAACCAAAAGAAGAAATCACGCAGCTCGCCTCAGATAGTCCAGTTGTTTCCTATCAGAGTCAAGAGGTCAATACCTTCATCGGCGGTTCGCTGGTACCCAGAATTGTGACAGATATATCGAATGAAAACCTGAAAGACGCCCAAATTCTTACAAAAGTTGGTTACCGTTATGATATCCTTTTGGATAAATATCATATGGGTGAGCAATCCGTAGATTTTGTTTATCTAGGGGATCATTTGCCTTCATTTAATATGCCCGCAAATTTAAAACAGGTATATAATTTTGGGACATGGTCCAATCTTAAGGACAAAACAAATATCCATCCACTCTATACGCTGGAAGAGTTTGTACATGCAGACAATAAGGATAGTGTGTTGAATATGGTAAAAATTCGTAATACGGATTTAACGAGTCCGCTATTTGAATCATTGCCGTTAGACAAGACTGTTGTATTTATATTAGAAACCGATCATACGCATGGAATGGCCGATCAACGGCAATTTTTCCGAAATCTGCAAGAAATCGGCATTGATAATCCTGTCATTATCAAAAGATCCTATCGTAAAGAGGATTTTTCAGGTCCTATGGGCGATTTTATGAACCCCGAGGAGCCTATCTCGAAAATACAGTTATATGCCTCCACAGATATGGGTGCATTGTTAATTGACGGTTTAGGTTCGGGCATATGGATTGATTCTCCGGCAACCCCGTTAGAAAACATTGCATCTCTTTCCTTCGGAATACTGCAGGCAACCCGCTCAAGAATATCAAAAACAGAATATATCTCCTGCCCAAGCTGTGGAAGAACGCTGTTTGATCTTCAGGAAACCACTCAAATGATTCGGAGTCGCACCAATCACCTTAAAGGCTTGAAAATTGGCATTATGGGTTGTATCGTGAATGGCCCCGGTGAGATGGCAGATGCAGATTATGGATATGTAGGAGCTGGTCCTGATAAGGTAACCTTATATAGAGGCCAAGAAGTCGTCAAAAAGAATGTAAGTTCAGCACAGGCATTGGACGAATTGATCAAGATCATTCAAGATGATGGGCTATGGATTGATGAAGTACAAGAATAAGCGATAATATAATAAGTAAGGGGATCATTTGATCCCCTTACTTATTATATTGTAAATTCATTTTTTTTATCAATTGAGTCTTCTAGTCATACTTAGCGAACAGAAAATCTTTTTACCACAGTCTCAGATCCAGCAACAACGCGCACAAAATAAAATCCAGTTGTCAATTTACCACCATGTTCAAAAGAAAGATTCTGAACACCAGCGTCAAGATTTCCATTCATCAGTTGTAGAATTTCATTACCTAAAGCATCCATGACTTTAATAGACACACTAGATGACTTTGCCAATTTAAAGGAAAGATTGACTTGTTCGGCAATAGGATTATAAAATACTTTAACGTTATTAATCAGTTTCTCAGTATCCTTAATATTGTTATCTCCAAATCCCTCATTACCGTTCCAAGTAGCTTGCAAAAAAGTATGGTCATCAGGAGACTTCGCATACACTTGACCTACCGCGCTGCACAAGGTCAGTGTGGTAATAAGTGTTAAATAAGCTGCTTTAAGTAGATTTCTCCCCATAGTGTTAAATTAGACTTCAAATATTGGTTACGGTTTAATCAAATATAACGCTAACTATTTGAATTATCAACAACAAAGTTAGTATTTTGTTTAAAATTTTTTGAGGTAAAGTAGGGATCGATAGATTCTTTTAACAAATTTTAACAGCTATTGCGCATGTCAAATGAAATGCTAAAATTTGGCGCAGCAAATGTACCTGCTTAAAGTACAGACAAAAAGTCTATTTTTGCATTATATTTTGAAATAAAATAATAATTAAATGACAGATAACAGTCATCACAACAGTATCAATAAGGTGAGTGTCGCCGGATTATTGATCAGTTTAGGAATCGTGTTTGGAGATATCGGTACCTCGCCGCTATATGTCTTCAAAGCAATCATGGGTCAAGGTGCCATTCAAAAAGATCTTGTTTTGGGAGGTCTCTCCTGCGTCTTTTGGACACTTACCCTACAAACAACCATCAAATATGTCTGGATCACTTTACGTGCTGACAATAAAGGCGAAGGTGGAATTCTTTCACTTTACTCTTTAGTTCGCAAACGGGCACCATGGTTGATTTTCCCAGCAATGATAGGTGCAGCCACATTGCTAGCTGATGGGATGATTACACCCGCTATCACAATATCCTCTGCGATAGAAGGTTTGGATATCAAATTTCCAGGTCTTCCAACAGTACCGATTGTGGTAACGATTATTTCTTTACTTTTTATTATTCAACGATTTGGCACTTCTGTTGTCGGAAAAGTATTCGGCCCATTAATGACAATATGGTTTACCATTATTGGAGTTCTTGGTCTGTCCCATATCCATTTGGCTCCAGAAGTAATGAAAGCAATTAATCCGTATTATGCCTTTCATATCTTAATAACCTACCCACACTCTCTCCTCTTGATCGGTGCTGTATTTCTTTGTACAACAGGTGCAGAAGCCTTATATTCAGATATGGGACACTGTGGCAAGGCAAATATTCGCATTAGCTGGATTTATGTTAAGATCACACTGATATTAAACTATTTTGGTCAAGGAGCTTGGTTATTAACACAGGAAGGTCGTGTGTTAGGCGGAGCAAATCCATTTTACTCAATCATGCCAGATTGGTTTATCGGTTATGGTATTGCTATCGCAACTATTGCTGCCGTAATTGCCAGCCAGGCCATGATCTCTGGTTCATATACCTTAATTTCGGAAGCTGTACGTTTAAACATCTGGCCTAAAGTTGCGATCCGCTATCCTAGTGAGCATAAAGGTCAATTATATGTTCCTTCAATCAACCTTATTCTTTGGATCGGTTGTATGATTGTTATCTGGGTTTTCGAAGAATCAAGCAAAATGGATGCGGCCTATGGTCTTGCCATCAACCTAACGGTACTGATGACAACCGTTTTAATGGGTTATTTCCTAGCCATGAAAAAAGTCAACCGGGTACTCATTGGGATTTTCCTAGTCGCGTATTTTGTGATAGAATTGACATTCCTGATCGGTAATGGTGTAAAAATTGCCCATGGCGGTTGGTTGACACTTTTATTAGCGATTGCCTTGTTTGGTACAATGTACTGCTGGTATACTGCACGTAAGATTAAAAATCGTTTTGTCAACTTTATCAATATCAATAAATATTATCCGATTATATCGGAATTGAGCGAAGACAAGTCCGTTCCGCCCTTTGCGTCACATTTGGTATACTTGACCAGTGCAAATTTCAAATCCGAAATTGAAGCCAAAATTATTTACTCCATCATTAATAAAAAACCTAAACGCGCTGACGTTTACTGGTTGGTACACGTAGATGTTATGGATCATCCCCACACGAGGGAATACTCCATTGATCAACTGATCCCTGGAAAACTTATACGAATTGATTTCAAATTGGGGTTTAGAGAAGAACAGCGTATTAGTCTACTCTTCAGAAAAGTTGTTGAAGAAATGGTGAAAAAAGGTGAAATTGACATCACAAGTCAATACGACACACTGCGTAAACATAATATTCCAGGAGATTTCAAATTTGTGGTACTGGAAAAGGTATTATCCAAAACCAACCAGATGTCATGGATCGAAAAAGTGATTATGGATATCTATGGGTACTTGAAAAAAATGAGTTTATCCGAAGAAAAGGGATTTGGTTTAGATTCCAGTTTCGTCACGATTGAGCGGGTTCCACTGAATTTCCCGCAGACATCAGAGGTTCATCTCATACGAAAAGATTAAGTCTTAAAAGGTGGTGCAAAAGCATCACCTTTTTTATTCAATAGAATTGCATTACTTTTGTTGCAAATATTATATCATGGCAGACGCTAATCCAACAAAGAAATTACACCCTCGAAATAGACATCTCGATAATTACAATTTTGACGAACTTAACAAAATCGAACCTTCCTTAAAAGATTTTGTTACAGTAAATGCTTATAAGCTCAAAACAATTGATTTTAACAACCCCGATGCTGTTAAGGTTTTAAATCAAGCACTTCTTAAAAAATACTACCACATCCAACATTGGGATATCCCAAAAGAAAATCTATGCCCTCCTATTCCAGGTAGAGCAGATTATATTCATTATGTTGCGGATGTTCTTGCCAGAGATAATAACGGTGAAATTCCAAAAGGAGGAAAGGTACGGCTACTAGATATTGGTGTGGGAGCCAGTTGTATCTATCCCATTATTGGTCACCAAGAATATGGATGGAGTTTTGTTGGTTCAGAAATCATAAAAAAAGCGTATAAAAACGCGATTGAAATTACGCGTACCAATGTGAGCTTAAAAAAGAACATCCAAATACGATTACAGAACAATCCAAAAGCGATTTTCAAAGATATCATCCTCCCAGATGAAAAATTTGACATGATCATCTGCAATCCACCTTTCTTTAGTTCGCAGACAGAAGCATTACAACAATCCGTACGTAAAGCTACAGGTATAAAAAATGCGAAATTAGATGAGAATACCGTCGTCCAGACGTTCTCGGGACAAGGAAGTGAACTTTGGTGTGATGGCGGCGAGAAAGCCTTCTTGACACGCATGATATTTGAGAGCCAATTCTACAAAGATCAGGTTAAATGGTTCTCCTCATTGGTTGCTCATCGTGAAGACGTTCGTTTTCTACAGCATAAATTAAAGAAAATCAATGTAAAAGAGTCCGAAGTTATCCGCATGGAACAAGGTAACAAAGTAAGCCGAATCCTTTTGTGGAGATTTTAAATAGAAAAGGAGCTATGAAAAAAAATAGCTCCTTTTCTATTTAAATATCATAGATACCAGATCTCTAAATAGCTGCTGATTTATTTAGTTTAGAATGTTTATAACCGTACATAAAATACACTCCTAAACCAAGAACCAACCAAATCACGAAAATAATCCAGTTACTTGCACCAAGCTCGGTCATCAAATAAAGATTAATCAATATCCCGATAACAGGTAAAAGCGAGAAATTCATTTTAAAGCTATAAATACTCAAACCCAACCATGTTAGCCAAAAAATGATCACTAACATTTTATGTTCTACTATTTCCAAAATGGAAAGCTTCTTCCATTCATTCAATGTATCTTTTCCATAGATTCCTATCAAGACAATCGCGATGATGAGCCCTGCTCCAACCAGGTATTTACCATTGATGTAGGGAACCTTAAATTTGGATTTGGCCGATAATCCCGAATAATCCATATACAGTACACCCGCGCAGACTAAAATAAAAGCGAAGAACGTACCAACACTCGTCAAATCAACAAAGAAGTCCATCTTGAAAAATAAAGAAGGAATTGCTACAACAAGACCTGTTACAATTGTCGCAAAAGAGGGTGTTTTATATTTCGGGTGAATTGTCGCAAATTTCTTCCATAATAATCCGTCCCTGCTCATTGTCATCCAAATCCTTGGTTGAGCCAATTGATAAACCAGAAGAGCACTGGTAATCGCGATAACAGACGTTACCGATATCACCCCAGCCATATGGTCAAATCCAACATACTTAAACACAAAAGCCAAAGGATCTTTTACATTAAGTTCGGTATAATTTACCATCCCTGTCAACACCAATGTAATAGCCACATACAGTACTGTGCAAATCAATAAACAATAAATCATTGCTTTAGGTAGATCACGCTGTGGGTTTTTACATTCCTCGGCAGTTGTTGAGATCGAATCAAATCCGATAAAAGCAAAGAATACAGCCGCCACACTTCCAAGTACCCCCTGTAAGCCATTTGGTGCAAAAGGAGTCCAATTTTCGGGCTTCACGTAAAAGATTCCTCCAAAAATTACTGCCAGGATTATCCCTACCTTAATCATAACCATAATCATACTTGCTTTTTGGGATTCCTTAATACCTATATAAACGAGCCAAGTGACCAAAAAAGTAATTACCCCCGCGGGTAAATCAAATATAATAGGCATTCCTCCGATCCGTGGCGCACTATTAAATGCAGCAAGTCCATGTTGATCAATAGCCGTAAGACTTGACATCCCATGTTGATTCATTTTATCCACAGCATCATAAGCATACCCTGGCGCCATCGAAAGCCAAGCAGGCATGTGTAGTCCAAACCCCTCCAGCATAGAAACAAAATATTGCGACCAGGAAATAGCTATTACCGTATTTGAAACCGCATATTCTAATACCAACGCCCAGCCGATAATCCAGGCAAACAGCTCACCAAAAGCCACATAGGCATACGTATAAGCTGATCCCGAGACAGGTACGGTACTGGCAAACTGTGCATATGCCAGTGCTGTAAACACGCAGGCAAAAGCAGTAAAAATAAATAGAAGAGAAACAGCAGGCCCACCTTCATAACTCGCTAATCCGATGGTGCTAAAGATTCCAGCGCCCACAATAGCGGCTATACCCAATGAAACCAGATCGGTTACCCCCAAAACCTTCGCGAGGCCAGTTCCACCCTCCTTTTGGGTATCCAGTAGGATCTGATCAACACTTTTCTTCCGAAAAAGTCTATGTGACATGTAATATTAGTTTTATACGTAAAATTATGCGAAAATAAATATTTTCAAGGTCTTATACTATTGGTATTTTTTGGACAGACTATTTAAAGTCGACCAACTCATAATGAATATACTGATAAATCTCTTGATAATCCGCCATATGATGCTGCAAATAAGCATTCAATTGTTCCGTCAATAATTCACGCTGATGCTCCTGAACGTCAAATTGCCATAAGCGCTTACAGATATTAAAAAGCGCACCTGCAATTTTTTCAATATGTGCATAATCATAGATATATTTCCATTCAATAAATTGATGGTAAAATTTCTCAAATTTTGGAATATCGCTTAATTGGTTTATTTTCAGAAATTTTCGCACAGCATCTTCGTTCACCTGGGACATTGCCGAATAGAACTTATCGATAGATACTGCTTTTTGCTGTGTCAGTATATGATCTAGCAGCAGTTCTAAAGCAATATGTGCCATAAAGGAAGGTCGAATGGGCAGTCCCTGTAGACTTGACTGTATCTGTAACTTTAATTGATGTGTGTGATGAAAAAAATAAGTTGAATTATGAAAGAGACGATCAACCTCTATATGACGGTTCCAACCGATATAAAGTTGCTCCAACAATGGGTTGTCCAGCAATTCATCTTCATATTGCCTGGGTCTGAGCACAAAAGTTTTATCGGCATTTTTTAACAGATCGGGTAACAAGCCACCGACAATTCGCTCGGGATTGGTCGCAAACCGCTCAAAATAAAAATGTGATAAAAAATTCATATTAGCTTATTAGCGTGTGCTTTTATATGGAATTATTCGCTCAATATACGCTTAATCTCCTATCTTTGCATCTTGTAAATTAAAAAATTAAATCCATTTAACAATGAGCTTTGTAGAAGAATTACGTTGGAGAGGCATGCTGCAAGATATTATGCCTGGAACTGAAGACTTACTGAATAAAGAAAAAGTCGCTGGCTATATCGGCTTTGATCCCACAGGAGACTCTCTACACGTAGGACACTTAACTCAAATCATGACCTTGATCCATTTCCAAAATGCGGGGCATAAACCAGTCGCATTGGTGGGTGGTGCAACAGGAATGATTGGAGACCCTTCTTTCAAATCTGCAGAGCGTAACTTACTTGACGAAGCAACCTTACAACATAATGTTGCATGTCTGAAAAAACAGTTAGGCAAATTTCTTGAATTTGGAGAAGGCGAAAATGATGCCCAGATGGTTAATAATTACGATTGGTTCAAAGATTTCAGTTTTTTGGACTTTATCCGTGATATCGGTAAAATGATTACCGTTAACTATATGATGGCAAAGGATTCTGTAAAAAAACGTTTAGAAGGAGACAATGGTCTATCATTTACAGAATTCACCTATCAATTGATTCAGGGTTACGACTTCTACTACCTGTGGAAACACCACAATTGTAAAATACAAATGGGCGGATCTGATCAATGGGGTAATATTGTCACAGGAAGTGAAATGATCCGTCGTCAAGATCAGGGAACAGCTTATGCCATTACGACACAATTGATTAAAAAAGCAGACGGCCAAAAATTCGGAAAAACAGAATCTGGAGCGGTCTGGTTAGATCCAAAGAAAACTTCGCCCTATAAATATTATCAATTTTGGTTAAACACCTCAGATGACGATGCCAAAAGCTGGATTAAGATCTTTACACTTAAGCCACAGGCAGAAATAGAGACGATCATTGCGGAGCACGATGCTGCACCACATTTGCGCATTGTCCAAAAAGCATTAGCAAAAGACATCACTATTCGCACGCATTCTGAAGAAGCTTATGAGACTGCTATTAAAACCTCTGAGTTTCTTTTTGGCAACGGCTCATTGGAATTTCTAAACGATTTAGATCACGAAGCTGTACTTGAAGTATTTGAAGGTATTCCACAATTCCAGGTAACAAGAGAAGATTTAAAAGCAGGAATCAATATCCTCGATCTGTTGGCCGTCAACACACAAGTTTTCCCTTCAAAAGGCGAAGCACGTAAAATGCTCCAAGGTGGTGGTGTTTCTATCAACCGTGAAAAAGCGACAGATATTGAACAAGTGATCACCGAAAATAATTTGGTAAACAATAAATATATTATTGCACAAAGAGGTAAGAAAAACTACTATTTGATTATTGCATAAACGTCATTTTAGGCAATAAAAAATCCCTTTTTACGGTGTAAAAAGGGATTTTTTATTGATAGTCATTAAAGTTAATCTCATTTTAACTCATGTTCGCTCGATCCTAGTGCTATAGTCACTTATTTTAATAGTTTTTCAAAAGCGCGACGGGCAGCGCCTCGAAAATGTACTTCCCCACAATATTGATACCCTAGCTTATCAAATACATGTAACATCCCACCATTATCAAAATTCGTATCCACTTTGATACTATATATTCCATAATTTACCGCTATTTCCTCCACTCCTTGCATGATGGCTGTGCCAACGCCTTTTACATGTGGATCTTGAGCTGAGGCCAAACGATGAATGCCCACATATTCCCCATCACTAAGCCATTTGCCATCAATATTATTATAAGCAGGTTCAATATCGAAAATAATAGCAACATAGCCGATGGTTTTATCATCAACCTTAACGACATGCCCATAGCCTTTGTCTATATCCGATTGTACCACATCTTCATTTGGATAACCATCTTGCCACTGCCGACTGCCTTGTTCTTTTCGTAGTGCGATTGCCTGTTGTATAATTTCCCAAATCCGTCCTTTATCTGTCTGTTCCGCTTTTCGTATCTGAAACTTATTCATAATGCCTTAATTTGATCAGTAAAACTACATAATTTACTTTAACTGTAAAAGACAGAGAAAACCACAGTATTCTGATCCACTTAGCTCAATCTTTCCAAAAATCTCTTCTCAGGGCATAGTATTTGCTAGTTATAATTGCTATTATTTATTTAATAGTCTATCTGAAATTATTCGTTTATGAAAAAATTACAAACTTAAAATAATAGTGTTCATGATCTTCAAAATACTATCAAAATAACTAAGTTTGTAAGCAGTATAATTGTGAGCTTTTCAATGTCAAATAAAGGAAATACATTTAGGCAGGCAGGAAATTCAGTTTCTGGCAAGCGTGCCCCGTCAAAAGAATCGGCAACATTTAAAAAAGAAAAAAGTCAAACAACCAGTGTCCCTAGGGATTATTCAGATGCACAACAGAAGACTGTCAAAATTCTAGGAATTTTGTTGATTGTACTCTCGTTGGCTTTTGCCACTGCTTTTGTCTCTTATCTTTTTACATGGGAAGATGACCAAAGTTATATCGCCAAAACAAATGGCGGTTGGGGAACCCTTTTTAGTTCTTCCGAAGAAATTCATGATGAGGCTGTCGAATTACCGGTCGTTGATAATAAATTAGGGAAATTCGGTGCATTACTGGCCAACCAATTTATGTATGAATGGTTTGGTGTTGCCGCTTTCCTTTTTATTCCGGTATTATTCATTTTAGGCTATCGTCTATTATTCAAAAAATCCCTGCTTCCATTATACCGTACTGTAGTTTATTCATTTGTAGCGATTGTCTTTATTTCTGTAACATTGGGATTTTTACATGGATTTATGGCAGATACGCCCCACATGTTGGAAGGCAAATTTGGTTTTTGGACCAATAAGCTATTGGAAGCACAAGTTGGGATCGTCGGTGTGGGTTGTATTTTAGCATTTGCTTACCTAACTACATTGATACTATTGTACAACTTGGATTTTAAATTTGTATTATTTAGCAATCGAAAATCTAAATCTTTATCTGAAGATCTAGAGGATGAAGATGACGAAGATTCCTATACTGCTAATAACCTAAGAACCAAAGTCCATGTAGAGGATGATTCTATACAATCCGTCAGAGAATCTTTCCAACGACCAACTTCAATAAATGAAAGATTTCAATCCAATCGGGAGAAAGATCTAAAAGAAGAGCTTGAGCGCCCTGCATTTACACATCATCCAATACCAGAAGTACAAATAGATCCAAAGGACAAGGTTGTACTTACCTTTGATGACAGTCCTTTGGAACGTACAGAGAGTACGCCTTCCATTAGTTTTACCATTGATCAGCCAGAGGAAGAAGATACGGAAGAACTAAATAGCCCAAGTATTCAGGAAAACTACAGTCCAGCTATAACCATTACCCCTCAACTCGAGCCAGAGCTCCCTGTTGACGTTACCATAGTACCTGGTTTGGTTGTCGAAGACATCAAAGAAGAAAAAGAAATTACAGCGAGCGACCTCGTTGCTCAATTTGGTCAATATGACCCCAAATTGGACTTATCGGGCTATCAACACCCCACGCTCGACCTATTACGAGATTATGGAAGTGGTAAAATTACCATCAATCAGCATGAACTTGAAGCAAACAAAAACAAAATTGTTGATACACTTAGAAACTATAGCATTGAGATTGAAAGCATAAAAGCAACAATCGGCCCTACAGTTACCTTATATGAGATTATACCGAAGCCAGGTGTACGGATTTCAAAAATCAAAAATCTGGAAGATGACATTGCCTTAAGCCTTGCTGCACTTGGAATTCGGATTATTGCACCAATGCCGGGTAAAGGAACAATCGGTATTGAAGTTCCAAATTCGAGTCCAGAAATGGTATCCATGCGATCTGTTTTGGCAACTGAAAAGTTCCAAAAAACAGATATGGATCTACCAATTGCATTGGGAAAAACGATTTCTAATGAGGTCTATATTGCCGATTTAGCAAAGATGCCCCACCTTCTGGTTGCAGGTGCCACAGGTCAGGGTAAATCCGTTGGTATCAATGCGATTTTAACGTCTTTATTGTATAAAAAGCATCCTGCTGAGCTCAAATTTGTGCTTGTCGATCCTAAAAAAGTTGAACTTTCCCTATTCAAAAAAGTTGAACGTCATTTCTTGGCCAAACTACCCGATGAGGAAGAAGCGATCATTACCGATACAAAAAAGGTTATCAATACCTTAAATTCACTTTGTATCGAGATGGATCAGCGTTATGACCTGTTAAAAAATGCACAGGTTCGTAATTTAAAGGAATATAATGCAAAATTTATCAATCGCAGATTAAACCCTGAGGAGGGTCATCGATTCTTACCATATATCGTTCTTATTGTTGATGAGTTTGCCGATTTGATGATGACTGCCGGAAAAGAAGTAGAAACCCCTATTGCGCGACTGGCCCAGTTGGCCCGTGCTGTAGGAATTCACTTGGTCATTGCGACCCAACGTCCTTCAGTCAATATCATTACAGGTACAATCAAAGCCAACTTCCCAGCACGTCTTGCTTTCCGTGTGTTATCAAAAGTAGACTCGCGAACTATCTTAGATACCGGCGGAGCAGATCAGTTAATTGGTCGTGGGGATATGCTGCTGGCAACCGGAAGTGATTTGATACGTATTCAGTGTGCATTTGTCGATACACCAGAAGTTGAACAGATCTCCGATTATATCGGAGCACAACGTGGTTATCCATCGGCATTTATGCTCCCAGAATACGTAGATGAAAACGGAGAGGGTTCAGGTAGCGTAGATTTTGATCCAAAAGATCGCGACCAATTGTTTGAAGACGCTGCTCGTTTGATTGTCATGCATCAACAAGGTTCTACATCTTTAATCCAACGTAAATTGAAACTGGGTTATAATAGAGCTGGACGAATCATCGATCAATTGGAAGCCGCCGGAATTGTCGGCCCATTTGAAGGAAGTAAAGCACGTGAAGTTCTTTATCCAGATGAATATTCATTAGAACAGTATTTGGAGACATTAAGAAACAATTAACATGAAAAAACAACTATGGTTAGTGCTAAGCTTGTTGCTTCTCACAATGAGTCAATATAGCTATGCACAAAATGATGCTGCAAAAGCATTACTCAACAAAGTAAGTCAAAAATATAACGGATATAAGACAATACAAGCTGGTTTTACCTTGGACATAAAACAAGCAAATGGAAGTTCGCATTCAGATGCGGGAACCTTGTATCTTGACAAGGCAAATAATAAATACCATGTCAATACCAAAAATCAAATTCTAATTTCAGATTCCAAAACACAATGGAATATTATGAAAGCAGAAAAAGAAGTCGAGATATCCGAGGCGAGTAACTCAACGAATGAGATCAACCCGACAAATATTTTTTCATTCTATACCTCGGGCTTTAAATATGCGCTAGCAGGTACAGAAAAAGTAAAAGGAATGAGTTTGAGTGTTGTGGAGTTAACACCAGTTGATAGCAAAAAGAATTATTCCAAAATTAAGTTGCGGATCAATAAAGTGAATAATTTGATCTACGACACGACTATCTTTGATAAGAGCGGTAATCGTTATACCTACACCTTGAATGCACAGGAAGGAAACAAGGCCATTGCGTCCAACTTTTTTACTTTTAATAAAAGTAACTACAGCGGATTTGATATTGTCGACCTAAGATAAGGTCTGCCTTTTTGATGGATCAACTCCCCGGCTAAATAAGACTAACAAAAAAAGGATTTCTCAATGGGAAATCCTTTTTTTGTTCATGATTGCTTTCTATCTAGAGCATATTCGGCTCTCTATCCAGCGCCTCAGTGTCTTTGTCCGCATATCGTGAATAACCGTGCTTCTGTGGATGTTCGATAATCTCCTTCATCGAAACTAATTTATACACGTAAGATCCAGTCTCATTGTTCAGCTTCAAAGCAAAATAATCATCCTTCTTCTGCCTTCTCATTGAACCTTTTAAACTACCATCGCCGACATTGTATGCCGCCGCCACTAAAGTCCAATTACCAAATTGAGCGTAAAGATATTTTAAATAGCGTGCTGCTGCATGAGTGGATTTCACTAGATCTTTTCGATCATCTACAGTGCCATTGACTCTTAAGCCATACAAACGAGCTGTTGCTGGCATAAATTGCCAATAACCTCCCGCCCCTTTTGATGAAACAACAGCCTTGCTTAGGCCACTTTCAACCAGTGGGATGTACTTAAAATCTTCGGGAATACCATGTGATTTCAGGATCTTGGCGATCATAGGCAAATAGGTCTCTGCCTTTTTATGCATATCATACGATCCTGTTTTTTTAAATGAAAATCTACTGAAGAACTTGCGCAATTTGCTTTCCACTAATGGACGATCCATCGGCAATGAATCTTCAGCAAATGTCAATGAACTCAGGTAAGATTCAAAAGAATTGCTTTTTTCTTTTTTCTCTTCGTCGCCTCCATGATGAGTTGGAATTTCGACTAACTTCGCTGCTACGATCTTATCGCTGCCAGAAGTGTTGTTGTGTGGGGTTGAGTATAATTTTGACAGCAATAAAGCAAACAAAATCAAACTACTACATAATACTTTCTTTCTTATCATTCACTCCCTTAATGCTATCCTATCCACGAGTCAAATCGATCAAAAAATAGCTTGGTTCAAATTCGAGGGGACAAAGATAAACAGTATTTATTTAAAAAACAAATAGTTACGTTACAGCTGTTTTAAAGGGCATTTTTTCACGTTCAAATTGTGCAAATGCAAGAAAAGACAAAAAGATAAGGATTTTTTCGCAAAACCCAAAATTATGCCTAACTTTGCAGTTCACATTTTAGCAAAACACAATGCCATTCAGCAATAAAAGGAACAGTCGTGATGACAACTCCAGAAAGTCACGGGGCAACTCAGATAGCTTCAAATCTAGAGGCGACAAGAATAATAGTTTCGGTAAAAAATCGTCATTTGGTTCAAAGGACCAATCTGAAAGAGGTTCTTTCAGAAAAGATGACAACCGCGAGAATAGATCATTTGGATCTAATAAATACGCAGACAAACCATCCTTTAGAGGAGAAAGCAACTCCTTCCGTTCAAAAGATAATGCAGACAAGCCTTTCAACAGAGGTGGCCGTTCATTTGATAAAAATGATTCTTCTAGATCTTTTGACAAAAGAGATTCATTCAACAAATTTGATAAATCTGAGCGTTCTTTTGATAAAAAAGATAATTTCAAACGTTCTGACAGAAACGACTCTTCTCGTTCATTCGATAAAAGAGATAGCTTCAAGCGTTCCGATAGAAATGATTCATCAAGATCGTTCGACAGAAAAGAAGGTTCTTTTGATAAAAGAGATAGCTTCAAACGCTCTGACAGAAATGATCCATCAAGATCGTTCGACAGAAAAGAAGGTTCTTTTGATAAAAGAGATAGTTTCAAACGCTCTGACAGAAATGATTCTTCGAGATCTTTCGACAGAAAAGAAGGTTCATTTGATAAAAGAGATAGTTTCAAACGCTCTGACAGAAATGATTCATCAAGATCTTTTGACAGAAAAGAAGGCTCTTTTGATAAAAGAGATTCCTTCAAGCGTTTCGATAAGGATGACCGTTCCTCAAACAATCGCAGCAGAAGCTTTGATAAACCATCTAATAGAAAATTCGATGGAGATAGAAGCAGAAACTTTGATGAAAACAAGAGTTTTGACGATAAGCAATACACCAAACGTCCTAAGAAGAAAGCCGAAACGTCAGCAGAAGATGACGGCTTAATACGTTTAAACCGTTATATTGCCAATGCAGGTATTTGCTCAAGACGTAAAGCAGACGAATTAATTGCTGCAGGTGTAATATGGGTAAATGGTGAGGCTGTTACTGAATTAGGTACCAAAGTTGATCCAGCTACAGACGAAATCCGTTACAACAACGAGCGTTTAAAGCGTGAGAAGATGGTTTATGTTTTACTTAATAAACCAAAAGACTACATTACAACGACAGATGATCCTCAGGAACGTCATACTGTAATGGAACTTGTATCCAAAGCAACCAAAGAACGCATCTATCCAGTAGGACGTCTTGACAGAAACACGACCGGATTACTTTTGATGACAAACGATGGCAACCTTGCGGAAAAACTTTCTCACCCCCGTAATAGCATCAGCAAAATATACAATATAGAGCTTAACAAAAGTCTTACGCAAGGAGATTTCAACAAGATTAATTTTGGTATTGAATTAGAAGACGGCGTAATCAAACCGGATGATTTAAGCTATGTACAAGGCGGTTCTAAAAGAGAGATAGGGATCCAGATCCACTCTGGCAAAAATCGTATCGTACGTCGTATTTTCGAATCTCTTGGTTATGAAGTTGTGAAGTTAGATCGTGTCGTATATGCTAACTTGACGAAAAAGGATTTACCACGCGGACGTTGGAGATATTTAGAAGAAAGAGAAATTGTTCAATTAAAACATTTGATCTAATCAAATCTCATTTGATAAATAAAATAAAGGACGGTCATTCAGTTAACCGTCCTTTATTTTTTATATTTGCACCTGAGATAAGAAGAGTATAAAAAATAAAAGAATATGACTGATCCAAAAACACTTTCGTCCGTAGCGGAATTCCATAAAACATTCCAGCATCCGATCCTAGATACACCCACAATTCCTTCTGAGCAAAGATGTGCATTACGGGTTTCGTTGATAGCTGAGGAATTAAAAGAATTAGAAGAAGCTATCCAAGATAAAGATCTTGTGGAAATTGCAGATGCCTTATGTGACATTCAATACGTCCTCGCTGGAGCAGTTCTTGAATTTGGTTTAAAAGATAAATTTTCAGCACTTTTTGATGAAGTGCAACGTTCTAATATGAGTAAGGCTTGCAATGACGAAGCAGAGGCAGTCGCTACTCAAGAGCATTACAAACTTAAAGGAGTAGAATCTTACTATAAAGAAGTTGATGGAAAATTTCTGGTTTTTAGAACGGCTGACAATAAAACACTAAAGTCTATCAATTATTCTCCAGCAGATCTGAAATCCATTGTCGAAGGATAATTTGACTTACAGTACAACATAAAATAAATACGGCTTCCTTAGGGAAGCCGTATTTATTTATACTATATCAATTCCAGTAGTCTTATAGAATCGTAGAAATGAACTATCTTTTTCAATCTGAAGGTCTATTCATAAAGTTAACAGAGACTACCCTGAAGGACTTTCCGAGCTTCCAAACCTTTGTCAATATAAGTTTGAATCCCTGACTTGGGCAATCCCCAATTTGGCGCTATCAATAGCTCTTTGTCTGCGATACCAAAAATACGTTGAATAATCAAATCAGAGCGCAAACGTGGAATAAATTTTGAAAGGAAATCCGTATAACCTTCCATAGAGAACAATTCAAAAGGTTCACGCTTATATTTTACGCCCATAATTGAACCTTCCACAATATGTAAATGGTGCAATTTAACGAACTTAATCTGTGGAAACCGATTAATCTCATCAGCGTATTTTAACATCATCTCTTCAGTCTCCCATGGAAATCCGAAAATAGTATGCACACAAAGCTCTAAAGGTGTATCCTTTAACATATCCATAGCTTTAATGAATTCATCGTGCGAGCAACCTCTATTGATCCTTTCCAAGGTGTCATTATAAATCGATTCCATTCCCATTTCCAAATCCACGTCATAACGATCGGTATAAGATTCTAATAAGGCAATTTTTTCAAAGTCCAAACAATCTGGACGTGTACCCACAGAAAGACCTAGTGTATTTTCGGGATCTATGCTTAACGCTTCGTCATACATCATTTTCAGCAAATGTGTTGGCGCATACGTATTGGTATTGGGTTGGAAATAAATAATAAATTTTTCTGCACCATAGCTGTTACGTGCGCGTTCAATTCCCGACTCCACCTGTTCACGTATAGAAGGAATTTTTCGCGCAGTATCGGGTGTAAAAGAATCCACATTACAGTAAGTACACCCACCATAGCCCTTGCTGCCATCTCTATTGGGACAAGTGAAATTGCCATCGACAATCACTTTAAATACTTTCTGTCCGTTATATTTTTGCTTTAAATAAGCGCCGTAATGATTATACGGCTTAATTCCGTTATCCAATAATGTACCCATTGCGCCGCAAAGTTACTCAATAAAAACCATAAATAGATTACTACTCAGGAACAAAGCGTTATAACATCGTCCATTCTTCTGTCATTTTCGTCTTGGCGGGGCCAGTAATCGCTGGGAAATATATTACAAGCTAGTAGCGCAATACCTCAGAGCAATACCATACAGATCTGTACGGATAGTACGGTTGTGGAGTCTTATCCCTTAGTGGTTTTCGGGAGTGGATTCCAGTGTGGCT
>PJTS01000248.1_pt1 | contig 46465 bp, 38 predicted proteins | sample 1512251 | NCBI WGS metagenome assembly PJTS01 (sample SAMN08177686, study PRJNA422409) | Soil metagenome, whole genome shotgun sequencing project. | isolation source: Soil (2) enriched on wood chips: alkali lignin treatment | place: USA: Madison | collected 2015-01-15 | reverse complement strand
GCAGTACCTGCTGGAACTGCAGCGCGACTGGGCACGCGGCGAGACCTATGGCCTGACCACCGGCATCGCCCGCGATCACGCCGGCGGTTACGGCATCGGCATCCAGTACGCCAAGACCATGTTTGGCGCGCAGGAAGGCGGCCACTGAGCATGGACAGCGGGGGTGGCCTGGACCTTGCCCTGCTGATCCTGCGCGTGGCAGCGGGAGGTTTCCTGCTGCCACATGCGCTGGGCAAATTGTTCGGCTGGTTCGGTGGCCCTGGCCTGGCCGGGTTTGCCGGAGAACTGCGTGGCTTTGGCCTGCCAGCGGTGGCCCCGCTGCCGCTGTTGCTGGCCTTGCTGCAGGTCGCGTCCGGGCTGGCTGTGCTGCTGGGCTGGCAGACCCGTGGTGCGGCGCTGCTCGCGGCCGCGTTCATTGCCTTCACCGCGCTGCTGGCCCTGCCCAAGGGCTGGTTCTGGATGCGCGGCGGCACCGAGTACCCGTTGATGTGGACGCTGGCACTGCTGGCGATCGCCCTGGCCGGTCCGGGCGCCTGGGCGCTCGATGGCCTGGCGCGTGCTGGAGACATTGCATGAGTTCTTCCCCCCTCGACCCTGGCCGACGCAACGTCGTGCTGGCCAGCGGCGCCGCGATGGCGCTGGGGCTGGCCGGCGGTGCCGCTGCGGCCATCGATTCCACACCGAAGGAGCGTCGCATGAGCACGCTGGTCATCAGAAACGCCCGCATCACCACCCTTGACCCGCAGCAGCCGCATGCGCAGGCGTTGGCCGTGCAGAACGGCCGCATTGCCGCTGTCGGCAGCGACGAGCAGATCATGCGCGAGTGGGGCAACGAGGCCACCATCCTCGACGCGCAGGGCCGCCGCATTGTGCCGGGTCTCAATGACAGCCACACTCACCTGATCCGCGGTGGCCTGAACTACAACCTGGAACTGCGCTGGGATGGCCTGCGCTCGCTGGCCGATGCCATGGCCATGCTGAAGGCCCAGGTCGATCGCACCCCGGCGCCGCAATGGGTGCGCGTGGTCGGTGGTTTCACCGCCGCGCAGTTCACCGAGAAGCGCCTGCCGACGCTGCAGGAGCTCAACGACATCGCACCGGATACGCCGGTGTTCCTGCTGCACCTGTACGACCGCGCGCTGCTCAACCGTGCTGCGCTGCGTGCCTGTGGCTACACCAAGGAAACACCGGACCCCCCGGGCGGCCAGATCGTGCGCGACTCGCTGGGCAACCCGACTGGGCTGCTGCTGGCCAAGCCCAACGCGCTGATTCTGTACGCGACGCTGGCCAAGGGCCCGCGCCTGCCGATCGAGTACCAGTCCAATTCCACCCGCCACTTCATGCGCGAGTTGAACCGGCTGGGCATCACCTCGGTGATCGATGCTGGTGGCGGCTTCCAGAATTACCCCGAGGACTACCAGGTCATCGAGCAGCTGCATCGCGATGACCAGCTGACCGTGCGCATCGCCTACAACCTGTTCACCCAGAACAAGGGCAACGAGGTCAACGATTTCCGCGGATGGAGCGAAATCCTGCAGCCGCGCCAGGGCGATGATCTGCTGCGCCACAACGGCGCAGGCGAAATGCTGGTGTTTTCGGCGGCCGACTTCGAGCTGTTCAGCGAGCCACGCCCGGAGCTGCCGCCGGAGCTGGAGCCGGAACTGCACGATGTGGTCAGGCTGCTGGTCGAGAAGCGCTGGCCGTTCCGCATCCACGCGACCTATGACGAGAGCATCACCCGCATCCTGGATGTGTACGAGCAGGTGAACCGCGAGGTGCCGTTCGATGGCCTGCACTGGTTCATCGACCACGCCGAAACCATCACCCCGCGCAACATCGAGCGCATCCGTGCGCTGGGCGGCGGCATCGCCGTGCAGCACCGCATGGCCTACCAGGGCGAGGCGTTCGTCGAGCGCTACGGCGTGCAGGCCGCGCGGCACACACCGCCGGTCAAGCGCATGCTGGCCGAAGGCGTGCCGGTCGGTGCCGGTACCGATGCCACCCGCGTGGCCAGCTACAACCCCTGGGTAGCGCTGTCGTGGCTGGTGACCGGACGTACCGTCGGTGGCCTGGCCCTGTATGGCGACGAGAACCTGCTGGAGCGCGAACAAGCCCTGCGTCTGTGGACGCAGGGCAGCGCGTGGTTCTCCGGCGACGAAGCGGTGAAGGGCACGCTGAAGGAAGGTCAGCTGGCCGACTTCATCCTGCTGTCGGCCGATTTCTTCCGTGTCGATGATGCGCAGATCGCCGACATCACCAGCCTGCTGACCGTGGTCGGTGGCCGCATCGTGCATGCCGATGGTGACTACGCTGGCCTGGCCCCGCAGCTGCCGCCGGCGATGCCGGACTGGTCGCCGGTCAACAAGTTTGGTGGCTACCATGTCGGCGGCACCGCCACCGGCCTGGCCGCCGCCCACCGTCATCACCACGGCGTGGCCTGCAGCACCCACGGCGCCCACGGCCATGCCGCGCAGCACGCCGCCCCTACCGATGACCTGACCGCGTTCTGGGGGGCGATGGGATGCTCATGTTTCGCGTTCTGAACCACGCCGGTGCCGCGGGCACGGTGGACGCACCGATCGTTGGAGCAAGGCCATGGTGAACGCAAGCCCGTCGCAGGCACCCGCACAGACTGCCGGTGCCTGGTCCCCGCTGAAGATCAGCATGTTCCGCGCACTGTGGCTGGCCATCCTGGCCAGCAACATCGGCACGTGGGTCAATGATGTTGCCGCCGCCTGGGTGATGGCCGAACGGACCGGTTCGCCGCTGATGGTGGCCCTGGTGCAGTCGGCCACCACGGTGCCGATCGTGCTGCTGGCGCTGGTTGCCGGTACGCTGGCCGACATCGTCGACCGCCGCAGGTACCTGTTGTTCACCCAGGGCTGGATGCTGCTGGTGGCGGCGGTTATGGCAGCGCTGACCGCCAGCGGCCACCTGAGCCCGAACCTGCTGGTGGTGCTGACCTTCTGCATGGGCTGTGGCGCGGCGATGGCGATGCCCGCGCAGGCCGCCATCGTCTCCGAGCTGGTGCCGCAACCGATGCTGGCCTCGGCGGTGGCGCTGAACTCGATCGGCATCAACATCGCCCGGTCGATCGGCCCGGCCATCGGTGGCGTCATCGTGGCGCAGCTGGGGGCGGTCTGGGCATTCGGCTTCAATGCCATCACGTTCGCGGCGATGTTGTTCGTGGTGTGGGGCTGGAAGCGCGATCCGAAGGCTTCGAGCCTGCCGCCTGAAGGGTTCGGCGCGGGCCTGAAGGCCGGCCTGCGCTATGCCAGCCGTGCCGGGCGCCTGCAGGCAGTGCTGATCAAATCGGTTGGCTTCTTCTTCTTTGCTGCAGCGATGAACGCGATGCTGCCGGTGGTGGTCCGTGGCCAGATGCACGGCGGGGCAGGGCAGTACGGCATCCTCCTGGGCTGCATCGGCATTGGTGCAGTGGGCGGCGCGCTGCTGCTGCCCAAGCTGCGTGCGAAGCTCGACCGCGACCTGCTGGTGCTGCTGGCGACCCTGGCGCTGGCGGCAAGCCTGGTCGGCCTGGCGTTGACCCGCAGCTGGTACGTGCTGCCGCTGGTGATGCTGGTCAATGGCTTTGCCTGGATCACCGTGCTGTCCTCGCTGCAGATTGCTGCGCAGACTGCGGTGCCGGCATGGGTGCGCGCGCGTGCATTGGCCCTTTACATCATGGTGTTCTCGGCCGGCATGGCTGCCGGTGGCCTGAGCTGGGGCGCGCTGGCGCAGCGCACCTCGCCGGAGCTTGCGCTGCTGGTGGCTGCTGCGGGTGCGGTGATCGGTGGCCTGCTGGTCTGGCGCGTGCGCATTGCCGGTACCGAGGAACTGAACCTGCGCCCGGCCGGGCACTGGCCCGCACCCGAGCTGTCGGTGCCGGTGTCGCATGACCGTGGACCGGTGCTGGTGACGGTGGAGTACCGCATCGATGCAACTGACCGCGCTGCCTTCCAGGCACAGATGCGCGCGCTGGGTACGATCCGCCGCCGCGATGGCGCAGTGGTCTGGGGCGTGGTGGAGGACGTGGCGACGCCGGGCATCCACCTGGAGTACTTCGTGACTGCCTCGTGGCTGGAGCACCTGCGCCAGCACGAACGCATCACCGCCGATGACAAGGCGATCCAGGAAGTGCTGCGCGGCCTGCATCGCGGCGAACGTGCGCCAGTGGTGCGGCACTTCGTGGGTGGGCATGACCCGCTGCCGGCAGCCGGCGTTCCGCACCACCACAGCGATATCTGACCGGCACGTGGTAGAGCCGGCCGCTGGCCGGCTGCCCGCGGTATGGATGGGCGCGAGCTGCCGGCCAGCGGCCGGCACTACCGAAGGAGCGGCGGCGCCATTGCGGCGCCGCCGCCGCGCGTTACTTGCGTGCGAACGCCAGCAGGTCGGCGTTGAACTGGTCGGCGTGGGTGATGGTCAGGCCGTGCGGGGCGCCGGCGTAGACCTTCAGTTCGGCATCCTTGATGATCTGCGAGGACAGCTTGGCCGAGGCATCGAACGGCACGATCTGGTCGTCATCGCCATGCACGACCAGGGCCGGCACGTCGATCTTCTTCAGGTCTTCGGTGTAATCCACTTCCGAGAATTCGTGCACGCAGTCGTACTGGCCCTTGACGCCGCCGAGCATGCCCTGCAGCCAGAACGAATCACGCATGCCCTGGGTGACGCTGTTGCCGTCGCGGTTGGCGCCGAAGAACGGCGTGGTCAGGTCCTTGAAGAACTGCGAACGGTCACCGCCGGTGCCCTGGCGGATGCCGTCGAAGACGTCCAGCGGGGTGCCGGCCGGGTTGGCATCGGTCTTCAGCATCAGCGGCGGCACGGCGCCGACCAGCATCACCTTGGCCACGCGCTTGCTGCCGTGGCGGCCGATGTAGTGCGCCACTTCGCCACCACCGGTGGAGTGGCCGACCAGGATCGCGTCCTTCAGGTCGAGGGCTTCGATCACCGCAGCCAGGTCATCGGCGTAGGTGTCCATGTTGTTGCCGTCCCAGGTCTGGCTGGAGCGGCCGTGGCTGCGGCGGTCATGGGCGATGACGCGGTAGCCGTTCTGGCCCATGAACAGCATCTGCGGGTCCCACGCGTCGGACGACAGCGGCCAGCCATGCGCGAACACGATCGGCTGGCCGGTGCCCCAGTCCTTGTAGAAGATGCGGGCGCCGTCTTTGACGGTTACGAAGTTGCTCATTGCAGGTTCCTTTGGCGGTAGGGGAAAGACACCGGCGGTCGTGCTGCCGGCGTACCGGCAGTACAGCGCAGCATCCACCGCGTGGCTTGCACGCCTGTGTCCGATGGAGGGCAGGTGGTCACAGGAGCGATGACGCGCTTCGCTCTGGCGGAACCGGGTCGATGCTGGCCACGATGTCCGCCTGGCCAAGGAGAAGGCGGCATGCAGAGGACACTGTGGGGAATGATCGTGGGGTGGCTGCTGGCCGGTGCGGTGCAGGCCCAGACCCATGTCTACAAATGCGTGGACGGGCCGCACCCGGTCTACCAGCAGACGCCCTGCCAGGGGCGCGCGGAATGGCGCTGGGACGTGCCGGCGGAGGCGGCGCAGCCGCGTGGCAGTGGCGAGGTGGCACCGTCGCGTGTGGCGCGGCCAACGCAGCCTGGTCGTGCCCCAGGCAGAACCACGCGTGGCCGCAGTGGGCGCAGCGAAGGTGCGCTGATCACGCTGGAACGCGATCCCGCCGGCTGTCAGCAGGCGCGTCGCGAGCAGGCGCGGAGGATGACGCGGGCGCGTCGGCTGGATTACCAGCAGCGTCGGCAGTTGGATGACGCGCTGCGCCTGGCCTGCCAGCAGCCCTGAAACAACAACGGCACCCGAAGGTGCCGTTGCGTGCGTGCGTGCGGTGCCGGTGACTCAGTTGCCGTCGCTGGCGGCCGCCGGTGCGCCCGAAGCGCCGGCCTTCGGCAGGCTCAGTTCCGGGTTGCCCTGTTCGGCCTGCAGGATCTGGATACGGCGCTGCAGGGCATCGAGCTGGTTGTTGGTGCTCTGCACGTCCGTGCTCAGGCTGACCGCCTGCTGCTGGGCCTGCTGCAGGGAGGCGCTGACCTGGGCCGACTGCGCCTGCTGCTGCTCCATTTCCAGCTGCAGGGTGCGCAGGCGCTCTTCGTTGTAGGACACCAGGCGCTCGGTGTAGCGCTTGCCTGCTTCAAGGCGGGTGGTGTCGATGTAGACCTGGGCCAGCTGCTCGGTCTGCTGCACGAAGGTGCGGTAGACGCGTTCGGCGTTGTCGACCGCATCGGTCTTGATGACGCGCCAGAAGTTCTTTTCCTGGAACAGCGCCACGTAGTAGGTCAGGGTGCTGGCATTGAACAGCAGGCTGGCGCCGTAGTTGCCGTTGTAGGTGGTGCGCAGCTCGGTGAGCTGGTTCGCATCCATCAACTGCTTGAGTTCGTCAACCGTATTGCGCACCACCGGCCCGCTGCGGACCGGTTCGGCCGCCGCTTCGCGATCGCCGCGTGCTGCCAGTGCGGGCGGTGCCACCACGATCATGGCCATGGCCAGCAGTGCCGCGCCGCGCGGATACCGGGCGAAGACGGTGCCCCCTGAAGTTTCTCGCATGTCTAGACCATCCACGAACGAAGTGTGGTTGAAATGAATGTGGTTCCCCGCCGCGAGTCTAGCATGGGTGCAGCAGCCGCCAACCGCACCGGACAGGGGTCAATACACCAGCTGGGCGGCATTGCACTGGATCGACTGCATGCTGACGTCGGTACGGCCCAGTTCCAGGCCCAGCAGGTCGGCCAGGACCTGGGTCAGCAATGCGCCGACGCTGTTGAGCACGGGCTTGAGCGCGGACAGGATCGGCGTAAGCACGGTGCACAGCAGGCCCGAGCAGCTGACCGCGTTGCCGGGCCCGGTGACCCCATCGCCGCCGGTGGGGTCGTTGAAACCGCCGGGCTTGGTCTGGATGTAGGAGGCCAGGTTGTCGCGCACGCAGTTGTTGTAGCTGACCAGGTTGGTGATGAGGCTGTCGCAGCGGTTGATCAGCAGGCCGCCCAGCAGCGCGCCGAGGGCACCATCGAGCAGGCCCAGGCCCTGGCCGGTGACCGCCGTGCGGTAGCCGGTCCACACCGATCCGTCTTCCCAGCACGTGGTGAGGCCCAGCACGCAGAGCCGGGGCACGCCTTTGGTGACGGTCCAGTCGCCCAGGGGGGCGAGGTTCTGCGCCGGACTGCCATCGCGCAGCAGTGGGATGACGTTGTCGACGTTGTAGCGGCTGTTCGGAGCATGCGCAGCGGCCAGGTAGCGTTCGGCCAGGGCGGTAGCGGCCTGCTTGGGGTCGCTCTTCGGCCCGCTGAGCATGCCGGACAGCACGCGCAGCAGCTCGTTGACCAGGCTGGACACCGTATCGCCCACTGCCAGCGGATTGATGCGAGTGGAGGCGGTCTGACCCGCGGCCAGGGTCAGGTTCTGGCTGTCGGTCAACGCTGGCAGGGTGATCCTGTTGTTGATGAGTGGCTGGCCGAGCAGGGTGAGCAGCTGCGCGTTCTGCAGCGTGGCGTCGCACACGTTGTTCTTCGAGAAGACATCGGCCGCGTTGACGTTGCCGACGCAGGCCCGCAGCACCGACGAGTCCACCTTGACCGTGGCGGTGGGCGGCGTGGCGCCGCACTGGATCGACGACAGCGTGCCCATCGCATTGGTCACGTCCACGTGCAGCGGCAGGTGCAGGCGCGTGCCCAGCAGCGACAGCAGCGCGCCGACCGCAGGCACGCGGTTGCTGTCGACGTCCACCATCAGCCGCACCTGGGCGTTGTACGCACGCGCGCCGACGCCACCGATGGCGATCGACGGTGGCTCGATCACGCCGGCCTTGACGTCGATGCCGAGCAGGTTGAGCCCGCGCACCTGCACGCCGTTGTTGTCGTTGGCGATGGAAATGCCGGTGTTGAGCAGGTCCAGCACGTTGATCTTCGATTCCAGCGCACTGCCGATGCTGCCATCCGGCGCGATCACCTCGGCGAACAGGCCGCCGCCGCCGTTCTGGCTGCCCAGGGTGATGTTGGCCTGGTTGATGTCCAGCCCGGTCGACACCAGGCTGCCAAGCGCACGCAGCTGCGCGGCCACAGCACTGTCGCGGCCAAGCACGACGGCGGTGGCATCGACCAGCTGCGCCAGCGAGATCTTGTTGACCGACAACAGGCGATTGAAGTCGGCCACGCTCAGGTTGGCCTCGACCGGGATGCCCAGGGCCTTCAGCAGGCCCGACGGCGTGACGCTCACTTGCGCCAGGCCGTCGTAGGACAGCACGGTGGCGTTGCTCACATCCAGGCCGACCAGGCGCAGGGTGGCCATCAACGGCGAGTTGCCGTTGGTGCGCAGCAGCTGCGATCCGACGCTGAACACCGCCGACGGTGCCGTGCGCTTGGCCACCGCCTGGGCGCTGACGGTAGGCAGCTGTGCGTGGGCGCCGAAGAACGGCAGCACGCTGCGTTGCGCCACCACCTTCACCGCATTGCGCGGGTTCTCCACGCTGACGGTACCGATGAAGTGATCGGCAGTGGCATGGTTGGCATTCCAGTTGCCGCAGCGCACGTCCAGTTGCCCGCCGAACCGGTTCTCCTGCAGCGCGTTCTGCCGCGCGGCGGTATTGTCGCTGTTGCCGGAGGTGCACAGGTCCAGGCGCTGCGCGCCTGCCAGCGCGGCCAGGTCGGCCACCTTCTGCGCGTCCCGCTTGGCCCAGAGCAGGTAGCCCACTTCGACCAGGCCGAGCATCGTCACCAGCCCGGCCATCACCAGCATCATGGTGACCGACATGCCACCGCGCTGGTGGAAGGTGAGGGTGCGTGGCGGACGGCGCATGGTCGAGTCCTCAGCGGCTGGAGCCGGACGTGCCCGAGCCGCGCGTCACGTCGGTTTCGAAGAAGTCCGGGATTTCGTGTTCGAAGCTCTTGAGGTAGCGCGCATAGCTGGCCGTGGCCTGGTCGCCGAGCATCGGCAGGCGGGCGCCCGCCTGGGTGCCGGAGGCCTGCAGCTGGAACAGGTGGCGCACGGTGGCGCCGTTGCCGGACAGTGCCAGCGCGGCGGTGCTGCTGGTGGCAACCGGCGCGGCCTGCATGCTGGCGGTACTGGCTGCCGACGCAACCGCGGGCGCCGTCAGATCGACGGTGGGCAGCGGCTCGGCCGCTGCTGGCGTGTGCACGGGCACCGGCGGCGCTGGCGCTGGTACAGCCGCGGCGGGCAGCGGGCCGCCCATCATCTGCCCGGTAAGCGGCGGCTGCGGCGACTGCGCGTTGCTTGCCGACGCCCAGAGCAGGCAGCTGGCGGCCAGGGCCATGCGGGGGCGGGACAGGAAATGAGAGGCGGTCATGGCGTGTTCCCGGTGGGGTGGTCGGCGCTGCCGAAGCGTTCAAGCATGGAAGGGGCGAGGCGTGGGACAAGCCGGTCATCGCGTTCGCTGCGCGTGGCTTCAGCGGCGATCCGGCCCGGCACGGCAACGCGGGTGGGCATGCTGCTGCGCGCGGCTGCGACGGGCGCGGTGGCCTGCGTGCTGCGCGCGGCGTCACGTTGCTGCCAGCGCGCGCGTATCTGCTGCGCCTGTTCACTGATGTTGCGCTGTACGTCCGGGCTGAGCTGTGCCTGGGCCGCAAGGCGCTCGGCGGTGGCGGCATCACCGCGCAGCACGGCCCACAGCGCCAGGTTGGCGGTGGCCTTGGCATTGCCCGGCTGCAGCTCCAGTGCCTTGGCCAGTGGTTCGCGCGCCTGGTCCAGCTGGCCGGCACGCAGGCGTGCGTAGCCCAGGTCACCGAGGTAGTCGGTGTTCAATGGCTGCAGGCGGGTGGCCCGTGCCAGGGCCTGTTCGCTGGCGGCATCATCGTTGCGGCGCGCGGCGATCAGCCCCAGGCCGTGCGCGGCCGCGGCCGCCTGTGGGCCGGAATCCAGGCTGCGGTAGATGTCGGCCGCGGCGTCGGCCTGGCCCGTTTCGCGCAGTGCATCGGCCTGCAGCAGGCGCAGCGCGGGCGCATCGCCGAAGCGCTGGCGATAGGCATCCACGTGGGCCAGCGAGGCGAACCATGCACCCTGCTGCTGCATGCGTGCGATCAGTTCCAGGTAGGTGTTGCGGCTGTCCTGCGGCGCTGGCGTGGGTTCGGCCAGGCTCGGCGCCTGCCGGTAGGCCGGCGTGGTCGAGGCGCATCCGGCCAGCGCGGCCAGGGCACACAGCAGGTAGGCGGGGCGAAGTGCGGGCATGGTGTTCATCCCATCTTGGTCAAGGTATTGGCCAGCGCCACCAGCGCAGGGCCGGCCAGCACCAGCATCAGCGCCGGCAGCAGGGTCAGCATCATCACCACGGTCATCTTCACCGAGAGCTTTCCGACCTTTTCCTTCAGCGTGTTGCGGCGCTGCTCGCGCAGGCGGACGCTGAACTGGCGCAGCGGTTCCTGCACGGCGCCGCCATGTGCGTGCACCTGCAGGATCAGCTGCACGAGGCTGGACAGGTCATCGTCGCCATAGACGTCGCTGAGGCGGCGCAGCGACTGTGCGCGCGTGCGGCCCAGCGAATAGGCGGTGTTGGCTTCATGGATCTCGCCGCCCAGCACCGGGAGTGCATCGCGCAGCTTCTCGCCCAGCGTCTGCAGGCTCTGGTCCATGCTGAAGCCCACCCCCTGCAGCAGGCGCAGCAGGTCGATCAGCAGCGGCAGTTCGTTGGATACCGCGCGGCGCCGGCGCGCCACCCAGCTGGACAGTGCGAACTTGGGCAGCAGCAGGCCCGCAGCCAGTGCACCGATGACCACCATGAAGCGTGATGCCCCGGTGGCATCACTCAGTGCCAGTGCAGCCACCAGTACCAGCACGGCCAGCAGCAGCCGCAGCGCGAGATAGATGGCGGTGCCGCGCCGCGTGTTCCAGCCGGCCAGATCCAGCAGCAGCCGGTCTTCGCTGGCCAGCAGGGCGGCCTCCAGGCGGCCGCCGGTGAACAGTTGGCCGAGCTGCTGCAGCCAGCCCAGGGAATCGCGTGCCGGCGCGGCGTCCGGCGGCGCAGCGTCACGCGGGCGCAGGGCGGTCTGCAGGGTGGCACTGGTGCGTGCTTCACGGCTGCCGCGCACCCAGCCGCCCAGGCCGAGCAGGGCCACGCCCGCGGCCAGCACCAGCAGGGCCAGCATCCACCAGGTCGCGGCGCTCATTGCAGGTCTCCCGGGAACAGGCGTGCGTTCATAGCGAGCGCGCCAGGCGATACAGCAGGAAGCCACCGACCAGTTCCAGGCCGAGGGCGATCAACAGCACCTTGTGGCCCAGCGGGTCGTGCAGCACGGGCTGGAAGAAATCGGGGCTGCTGATGGCCATCAGCACCGCGCTGATGGGTGGCAGCAGGCCCAGCACCCAGGCCGACATGCGGGTTTCCGAGGTGGTGGCGGCCAGTTCCTGCTGTGCCTGTTCCAGGTCACGCATGAAGTCGCCCATGCGCTGCAGGATCTGGTCGGAGCGGCCACCAATGCGCACGCTGACGCCGATCACCACGGCGAGCACCTTCAGCACATCCATCTGGTAGGGCTGGGCTGCCATGCCCAGCGCCCGGTCCAGGTCCATGCCGCTGCGCGCATAGCGCACGGTGGTGTCGAGCATGTCGCGCAACGGCGCGGTGGTCTGTACCGATGCGGTCTGGAACGCCATCTGCAGGCTGTTGCCCAGCGCGGTCAGCCGCACCAGGTTGTCGAGGAAGTCCGGCAGCTGGTGCAGCAGGCGCGCCCGCAGCCGGGTGGTACGGCGGACGATCCACAGCGCGCAGGCAAGCAGGTACAGGCCCAGGGTCAGCGGGAACATCCACAGCGTGCCCAGGCGCAGCACGGCCACGGCGGACAGCGCGATGCCGGGCACGACCAGCAGCAGCGGCAGTTTCCAGCCCGGGCTCAGCCCGGCGCGCTGCAGGAAGGCATCCCAGGGCAGGCTGCGCTTGGCGGCTGCCGGTGCCCCCCGGCTCGGGTCGCTGGCCGCAGGGGGCGCGTTGCCGCCGCGGCCCAGCTGCTGTTCGGCATGCTGCAGGGAGGCCTGGCGCTGTTCGCGGCCGTGCGCGGCGCCCCACAGCCACACGGCGGCGGCCAGCAGCACGGCGACGATGCTCAGCAGCAGGAGTGCGCCGATGCCCATGCTCAGAAGTCTCCGTACAGCGATTCGCGCAGCAGCTGGCGGAAAGGCTCCAGCTTGCGCGAATGCGGCTGGAAGCCGAGGCCGATCCAGCGGTTGACCTCGGCCCCGCTCGCGTCCACCTGCACCTCGTGGCGGAACATTTCCTGGGTGGTGATCAGGTTGTCGCTGACGCCAGTGATTTCGGTGATCGATACCAGCACGCGGCGGCCACTGCCCAGTCGTGCGATCTGCACGATGAAGTCGATCGCGCTGGCGATCTGCCGGCGCAGGCTGTCCTCGCTGCCCTGGAAGCCGGCAAAACCGGCCAGCATCTCGATGCGGTAGAGGCAGTCACGCGGCGAGTTGGCGTGGATGGTGGCCATCGAGCCGTCGTGGCCGGTGTTCATGGCCTGCAGCATCTCCAGCACTTCCGCGCCACGTACTTCGCCCACCACGATGCGGTCCGGGCGCATGCGCAGGCTGTTGCGGACCAGGTCGCGGATGCCGACGGCACCATGTCCATCGGCGCCCCCCACGCGGCTTTCCAGGCGCACCACGTGCGGATGGTTCAGCGACAGCTCGGCGGTGTCCTCCACGGTGATGACGCGCTCGGTTTCCGGCACGTAGCTGGTCAGTGCGTTCAGCAGCGAGGTCTTGCCCGAGCTGGTGCCGCCGGAGACCAGGATGTTGCAGCGGCCCAGTACCATGGCCTTGATGAGCGCCTGCATCGGTGCGTCGAAGGTGCCCTTGGCCAGCAGCTCGTCGGGAGTGAAGGGATCCTTGCGGAACTTGCGGATGGACACCATCGGCCCGTCCACGGCCAGCGGCGAGATGATGGCGTTGAGCCGGCCGCCGTTGGGCAGGCGCGCGTCCACCATCGGATTGGAGTCGTCCAGGCGGCGCCCGATCGGGGCGAGGATGCGGCGCAGGATGCGCAGCAGGTGGGTATCGTCGGTGAAGCGCTGGGTCGCGCGGCGGAGCACGCCGCCCTGGGAGACGTGCACGTCCTTGAAGCCGTTGATCAGGATGTCCTCGATCGTCGGATCGTGCAGCAGGTCATCCAGCGGGCCGAAACCGGTGAGTTCCTTCACCAGCCCCTGGGCAACCGCCTGCATCTCCTCTTCGTTGATCGGGATGCGCCATTCCTGGATGAAGCTGACGGTCTGCACCTGCACCCAGCGTGCGATGGTGTCCGGCGCCCACGAATCGATGTCGATCCGCTCATCCTCGATGCTGTTGAGCAGATGCTCATGCGCGGCCGACAGTACCTTCTGGTACTGCTCGGTCTGCGCGAACGGTGGGCTGGCCGGTGCGCTTTCAGGCAGCACGGCACGCGCCATGGCGTTGGGAAACAGGGTCACTTTGTCTTCCATGGCGTTCCACCCAGGGCAAGGGCAAGTCTTTCCCGCAGGCCGGGCGGCAGGGCCGGGCCGGCGGCCGGGTCCAGTCGCGCCACCAGCGGGGCGAGGGCGCGCAGGTACGGATCGCGCGGGGCATCCTGCAGCAGCAGGTGGCCATGGCTGGCCGCGGCCCGCACGCGCGGGCGCTCGGGCAGGGTGGCCAGCAGGGGCAGTTCGAAGCGTCGTGCGATCTGTTCCGGGGTCAGGCCGCTGTGTTCGTCATGGCGGTTGACCACCAGCTGCAGTCGGCTTTCGCGTTCGCGCTGCCCGCTCAGGTGCTTGAGGGCGTGGTCGAGCGACACCAGGGTGGCGATGGCGGTATCGGCGACCAGCCAGATCTCATCGGCCTGTTCCAGCAGCAGCGGCGGCAGTTGGCGCAGCGGGCAGCCGCCGGCATCGCACAGCACGCTGGTGAACACCCCGCGCAGGCGCTGCAGCAGGGCGCCCGGGTCGGACGGCGGCACGGCATCGCTGCCGCTGGCACGGTCGAGCAGGACCAGGCCACTGGTGTGCCGGGCCATCGCCGTGCGCGCCAGCGTGGCGTCGATGCGGCTGGCGTTGCGCAGTGCATCCTCGTAGTGGAAGCGGCTGTCCAGGTTGAGGTAAAGCGCGAGGTCGCCCGCCGGCTGCGCCAGTTCCATCAGCAGGCCATCGGTTCCGGCGGCATCGTCGGCGGCGTCGCCACGCTGCTGCTGCGCGAGCACGGCCAGATGGGCCGCCAGCGTGCTGGTGCCGACGCCGGCGCGCACGCCCAGCAGCAGGATGAACCGCGCCCGGTGCGAGGGCTGTGCAGCGGCTGCGGCACGCGGCGAAAGTGCACGGCGCAGTGCGGCTTCGATGCCGGCGTTGTCACTGTCCAGGTCGAGCACGTCGCGCAGGCCGGCACGCAGGGCCATCACCACGCCTTCCACCTGGCTGTTGCCGGTCGCCCCCACCGCCACCAGGTTCAGGTCGGGCTGGGTCTGCTGCAGTTGCGCGGCCAGCACCATGGACGAGGCCGCGTACTCAGGACGGAAGTCGAGCAGGACCAGGCCATTGGCACCGCGCTGCAGGTCCTGCGCGGAGGTGGGCTGCGCGCTGTCCTGCCAGTGCAGCACTGCCGATGCCGGCAGCCGTGCCGCCAGCCGGGGCAGCAGTTCACGATCGACGCCGTACAGGACCAGGTTCATCGGTGGTCCCGAGGCATGCAATGGCTGGGCGGTGGCGTAGGGCATGGGCGTGGGGTCCGCAGCATCGGGTCAGCGCGAGAATCCGGGTACCGGGTCCTGGCTGACCGGACCCAGCAGCCACGCACCCCACTCGGGCAGGTGCGGGCGGGATTCGCGGTCGCCGGGCAGCGGCAGTTCGGTGTTGCGGGCCAGCGGCTGCACCAGGCGCGGGGTGACGATGATCACCAGCTCCTTGTCCTGGCGCTTGTAATCCAGGTTGCGGAAGAACGAGCCGATGATCGGCAGGTCACCGAGCATCGGGATCTTGTTCACCGTGGAAGCGACGGTGGAACTGACCAGACCGCCGATGACGAAGCTCTCGCCGTCGCCCAGCTCGACCGTGGTATCGGCACGGCGCGTGCTGATGGAGGGAATCTGCACGCCGTTGAGGGCGATCGCGTTGGTGTAGTCCAGGTCACTCGCTTCCGGCGCGACCTTCAGCGCGATGCGGTTGGCCGACAGCACGGTGGGAGTGACGGTCAGGCCGATGCCGAACGGCTTGTAGGTGACGGTGGTGGTGCCCAGGCCCTGCGGCTCGAGGATCGGCAGCTCGCCGCCGGCCAGGAAGCTCGCGCTCTGGCCGGACAGGGCGACCAGGGTCGGCTCGGCCAGCACGCGTGCCATGCCGTTGCTCTGCAGCAGGTCGACGTCGGCGTTCCACAACCCGTTGGTGGAACCGAACACCAGCCGGAATGCCGAGGAAATGGGTGATTCGGCTTCGTTGCTGCTGTTGCCTTCCTGCATGCCGGGCAGGATGCCGGTGTTGCCCGGCAGGATGCCGCCGGGGCGGGCGAAGCCGTAGGCAAAGCCACCGTTGCGGTTCTGGAAGCTGATGCCGATCTGCTTCAGCGCGGTCTTGTTGAACTCGACCACCTTCACTTCCACCTGCACCACGCCGCCACTGGCGATGGTGGAGGCGTCGGCCAGCATGCCTTCCTTGCCCAGTGCCATGGCAGCAGTCTTCTGCTCCTGCATGTGGGACAGCATGCTGTCGCTGCTTCCCTGCAGCAGGCCCTGCTGGTCCTGCTGGGTGAACACCAGGCCGTTGCGTCCGGCATCGGCGGCACCCTGCACGGCGCTCTGCACGCGGACCTGCAGCCGCTGCGGCTCGCTCTGCTTGCGGTGCCACAGCAGCAGGGTGGTGGTGCCGGGCGCCTTGCCCACCAGCAATGCCTGGCGCTGGCCGCGCAGCATCACCACATCGGCCACGCCCGGATCGGCGATGGCCACCCGTTCCAGGTCGGCCGGCAGGGTCCACGGACGCTGTTCGCGGGCCTGCAGCACCAGCTCATCTGCCGCCACGCCCGTGCCGGGCGCCAGCAGCACCAGCAGCAGGGCCAGCCAGCGTTGGCGGGCGGTCGGGCGAGGATGCGAGCGATGTACGGTCATGGAAGGTCTCGGGGGCAGGTCAAAGGGAACCGCGGGGGGCTGCACTGTCGCCACGGATGATCTCGATGCCGGCCGGGCGCGCGGCTGCACGACGCGGTGCGGCCGCGCGCGGCGCTGCGTCGGCCACCGGCCGCGGTCGCGCGGAAGCGCCTGCCAGGCCGTCGCCGTCGATGCCGGCATAGGCGTTGTTTTCGGGGCGCTGCAAGGCCTGCTGCTGTTCGGTGTCCAGGCCGCGCAGCGGATCCAGCACGCCGCGTGCCTGCGGGAAGAGGGCGACGTCGGGCAGGCCCGCGTCGGCCGGGTTGCGCAGCGCCAGGTAGAGCTTGCCCTGCTGGGCGCCCAGCAACAGGCGGTTGGCCTCGTCCACCGGCACTGCCAGCACCGCGCTGCGCGCCGGTTGGGTGGCATCGTTGTGGCTGCTGGCGCTCGAACTGCCGGTAATGTCGGCGGCGCGCGGGTCGTCGCCCTGTGCACTGCCGCCGTTGTCAGCGCTGGCCTGGCCCGGGTCCACGGCGATGTCCTGCTGGCCGTAGCTCAACACCCGCAGGCGGGACAGCAGCAGGCGGGTCTGGGCCAGTTCCGGCTGGCCGTTCGCGCTGTTGCTGGTGCTGCGCAGATTGAGGAACACATCGACGAAATCGCCGGGCAGGATCCGGTTGCCCGCGCCCACCAGCTCATCGACCGGCACCGCCAGTGCGCGCTCGCCGGGACGAAGCTGCAGCGAGAAGCCCTGGGCAAGCAGGCTGCGGTTGACCGTAGTGCCCTCGGCGATGTCCTGCACCGGCACCTTGCCCAGCACCGAGGCCAGGTCGGACGACGCGCCGGGCTCGGCCGCAGTGCGCTGGGCCAGGCGCACGCCATCGGCGCGGATCGGCTCGCCGGCCGGCAGGCGGGCCACGGCTTCCACCACGGTGACGGTGCGTGCATCGCTGGTGGAGGCGGCCATGGGCGCGGTCGCCGTGGTGGCGGGCTTGCGCCCCACCATGAACGCCACTACGGCGAGCAGCAGGGCCAGGGCGATCAGTGCGATGGCGGCGATGCGGGTCAACTTGAGCATGGAACCATCTCCTGGAACCGGTCGTCAGTTGCTGCCGAGGTCGAGCTGGGCGACCGCGACACTGCGGATGGGGGCCTTCATCACCCAGCCGTACAGCGTGCCGGTGCCAGGAAGGAAGGGGTGGCTGGAATAGTCGTAGCTGACCGTGACGGTCACGCACTGCGCGCTGGCCAGGCCGCTGCAGGCGGCAGGCGGCGATACCACGATGGCGCCGGCGCCGCTGCCCGTGCTGCTGGCCGAACCGCAATCGGGATCCTGGCCCGAGAACTGCAACAGCCACTGCATCGAGCGGCGCGCGGCCGAGCACGCGGCGACGCGACGCTCGGCGGTGCTGCCGAAACGCAGCGATGCGCGCGCACCCTCGGCCGATGCGGTGGCCAGGGTCTGCTGCGCGGCCATGATCATCACGCCCGAGAAAGTGAGCATCAGCAGCGGGATGAAGCCGAGCATCATCATCAGCGCGTACTCGACGGTGATGACGCCGCGTTGGCGATGGCGTCCGATCATCCTCATGGCATGACTCCCTGGGTCGAGGCCAGGACCCAGCCGATGGCGGCGAAGGCCAGATAGGCGGCGTAGGGGATGCCCTTGCGTCCCTGGCGGGCGAGGTGCATGTCCTGGATGGCCGGGCGCGCCTGCCAGTGCGCGCTCAGCCGCGCGCAGTGCAGGTGCAGGCGTGGCGGCACCCTGGGCACTACCCGTCGTGCGCTGATCACCAGTACCGAATGCAGGCCTGCCACCAGGCTTGCGGCGATCCAGATCGGCAGCAGGGCGGTCCAGCCCAGCAGCAGGCCCAGCACGGCGAAGAACTTGACGTCACCGGCGCCCATCCAGCCGAGCGCGTAGAAGGGCAGCAGCGATGCCAGCCCCAGCGCGGCGCCCAGCAGGTGCCCCCACCATGGCAGGTGCGGGCCGGAAAACTGGCCGGCGACGATCAACGGGAGGGCAAGCGCGCACGCTCCGGCCAGCCAGGCGTTGGGGACACGGCGGGCATACAGATCGCTGATCGCGATGCGCAGGCTCAATCCCATGGCCAACAGCCCCAGTAGCGTCATCCCACACCCTCAGCGTCCTTCAATGGACAAGTACGTGAAACTGAAACCGCCATCGAGGTTGCGCGGGGGCAACCCTCGACGGCATGGCGACTCACTCCGCGGCCGTTGTGGCTTTCTCGGCGGTTTCGGTGAGCGCGGTAAACAGCGAAGTAAAGAACGAGGTGATCTGTTCCTTGCCGACCACGACCAGGATGCCGGCGATGACCGCCGCCAACAGGCCATATTCCAGCGCGGTCACGCCGTCTTCTTCGTTGAGGAATCTGCGGATGGATGCGTTCATGACGGTTGTCTCCCTATACCAGTCAGGTTTAGCTGTATTACCCGGTTTGAATGGGTGCCCGGCTCCGCCGGGTCCATCCATGGACCCCCGCCTTCCTGGCAGGGGGACAGGGCGGGACATTCCCCTCCCTGTTTATTCGTCGTGATCCAGAACCCGGGGAGCAGCTGCCACGCGACCACCATGGCGCGGCGTCCGGCCGCGGGTCGAGTGTCTGCTGGTGGCGTGCTTTCGCATGTTTCCCCCTGGGTGAGGCCGTTGTCGCCTGGCCGGATCACCATGGCTTCGACTCTTGCCCGAATGGCGCGGTGCCGCAAGCCCAATCAATATGCAAATTCGGCACAAAGCCATTTTCACGTGAAGAGAAGCGGCCGTTTGCGTGAAGAAAAAACGTTGCCCGACAAATCCGTTCATTTGGATCGAGAAAATCGCCGGGAGACGTTGCCGCATGCGAATTCCGTGCCATTCGGCGGCCTGTTTGGAAACAGGAAGAATTAATGGTTAACGTAATGCGTCACTGTTTACGGGCGCTGATTTACACGCAATACTCAGGTGCATTCGACAAGCAAGCGTGGCAGCCGACCTGCATTGAAAGCCGGGACGGTGAATGGACTACGGCGCGCGCCCTGTCAGGCAGTGGGGGCGGCGGATACGGACTCATGGGGGGACGACACTGTCATGGAAGGTGGGGTGGGCGATATCGAAGGCGGCCAGCTCGACGACGGCGAACTGCGGTCGATCGACCTGGCGACGCTGAGCGGTGTGCTTCGCGTCTGCGATGTGGAGCTGCTGCTGCTCGACGGCAACGGCCCCAGGGCTGCCTTCTCTTCGCGCGTGCACGACGAAGCGCTGTTCTGCAGCATCACCTGCGGCTTCCATCGCCGCGGGCGCTTCATGCTGCCCCCGGACTGGGCGATGCTCGGGTTCGTGCATGCCACCGATGAGGTGCAGAGCTGGTGCCACGGCGTGCCGATGGTGGCGGGCATGTCATTCACCGTGCTGCCGGAAGGCATCAGTGAATTCACGCTCAGCGCCGGCACCCGGATCACGGCCATGCTGCTGCCGGTGGCGCGGGTGCAGCGCAAGCTCACCGAACTGAGCCTGCGCAGCACGCCGCCGGCCGGCCAGGCCCTGAGCCTGGTGCAGCTGCCCGTCGACAGCCAGGCGCTGGCCAACCACTACCTGCAGCTGCACGCGCAGCTGGGGCAGGGCACCGCCCTGCAGCCGGAAGAGACCGACCGCCTGCTGCATGAACACATCCAGGCGCTGCTGGCGGCGGGGCCCGGCGATCGGCCCAGCTTCACCCGGGCGCGGCGGACGCACTACCTGATCGCGCAGCGGGCCGAGAACTTCATGCGGCTCAACCTGCGGCGCAATATATACATGAATGAAATCTGCGATGCGGCCGGGGTCAGCGAGCGCGGCCTGCGCTATGCGTTCGAGGATCTGTTCGGCGTGTCGCCCAACCGCTACCTGTCGATGCTGCGGTTGTGCGCGGCGTGCCGCAGCCTGTCGATGGCCGATTCCAGCCGCCGCTCGGTCAAGGCCATCGCGCTCAGCTGCGGCCTGTGGGATCTGTCCCGGTTTGCCGACAACTACAGGAAGGTGTTCGGCGAACTGCCACGCGACACCCTGATGCGTTCGCCCGCGCAGATCGGCCAACCGGCCTGAAACCAGCGCGCTGCCGAATCTGCATATCCGCCTGCCGAATCCGCCCGTGGCTTTGCCGGAATGCGCGATTGCCGTGCCGGAATGAAGTGCCCCGCCACCGTTGAAACCGCTGAAATGTCAGTCACGTGCCGACCGGCATGCCCACTGGTTTTCAAGTCGTTCGTCAACGGGGGAAGTGCTCATGAACCGCATTTACCGGCGTGTATGGAACCGCCAGCTCAATGCTCTTGTCGTGGCCTCGGAACTGGCCACCGGCGATGGCGGGGCAACCACGCTCCGCGATCCGCAATCGAAACTGCTGGTGCCCAGCGCACTGGCCCTGGCACTGCTCAGTGTCCTCGCCAGCGGCACAGCGGCCGCCAGTGAAGCCAACCAGTCACTGCGCGACCTGCAGGCACTGGCGGCAAAGTACACCCAGACCATGCCGGTGAAGGTCGATGCCGAAGTGGCACTGGCCGCCGCCGCACGCCAGGCGCAGACCAGCCCGGCCATCAGCACCGATGCGCGCATCGGGCTGCAGCTGAGCACCACCGGCCTGCCGGTGGTACGCGATGTGCTGCCGGCCACGGTCAAGGTTTCACTGGGCGCCGGCAAGGCGCCGCAGCAGGTGGCCGCGCCGGGCGTGGCGGCCGATGTGCGTGCGTCGGTCGGGCTGGGCAGCAGCACCCGGGTCGAAGCCGCCGTGGCGGCGCAGCTGGCCCCGCAGTCGCAGGCACCGCTCGCCGTGGCCACCACGGCCGCTGCCAAGGCCCATGTGGGCGTAGCGGGCACGCCGGTTGCGGCTCTCGATACCAAGGCCGCGGTCGCCGCAAACGTGGCGGCAACGCCGACCACGTCGCTGTCCGGCCTGAAGGCCGCAGTCGATGGCCAGGTTGATGCAAAGCTGGCGCTGGCCGGCCATGCCATCGAAGGGCAGGGCAAGGTGGGCGCTGCGGCATCGGCCACGCTGCCGGCCAAGGAGGAACTGCCGGGCGACACCGACGATCGTGCACTGACTGCCGGGCTCGATGGCACCGTCGCCGGCAAGGTACGCGTGCTGGGGCCGGATGGCGAGGCGGTCATCGCCGACCGCAACCTGAAACTGGCCGGCCGCACGGTGGTGGGCGCGCAGACCAGTTCGTTGGGCCTGGGTGGCCTGCTCACCGGCGTCGGCAGTGCGCTGAACGGTGTCGGCGGTGCCGTCGGCAGCCTGGTCAACGGTGATCTCAACGGCACGGTCGGCAACCTCGGCGGTGCCGTGGGCGGCCTGCTCGGCAACACGCTCGATGGCCTGGGCCTGACTCAGCCTTCAGCGATTCCGCCGGACAGCCCGAAGGCGCCCGCAGCAGCTGATCCGAATGCTGGCCTGATCATCGGCACCGGCGGCCTGGTCGGTGGTGTCAGCGCGTTGATCGGCCCGACCACCGCCAGCCTGTTCGGCGGCACCGGCTACCTCTCCAACGGCAACCTGAAGGTCAGCACCGCCAACGTGATGCAGACCTATTCCGCGGTCAACGTGCTGGGCATTCCGCTGGTCAACGCCACGCCGGTCGGAACCACGCTGAATGGCCTGGGCGGTGCGGTCACCGGTGGCAGCTCGCACCTCACCCTGATCGGTGGTGTCACGTCGGACAGCTACATCTACAACATCAACAACGGCAATCCGGGCGGCCTGCTTGGCCTGCTGCTGCCGGGGCAGTCGCCGGACTGGGCGGCCAAGTGTCTGGACGTCCTCGGCGTGGCCGACATCTCCTGCTGGGCGGTCAACGCCGCGCAGGACTACCAGGTATTGATGGGCGACGGCGCCTATGCGAACGGTTCCAGGGAAGTGGTGATCGGCGCCAACGCACGCCACGAACTGCCCAAGGTCGATGCCAACGTCGCCTTCCCCGGCAACGGCACCAACGATCCGACCAACCCCACCGGCGTGCCCACCGCAGACTACGCCGCGCGCATGGGCCATTCGGTGATCGTCGGCGACAGCGCCTCCGGCACCGCCAACGGGCAGACCCTGCTCGGCGCCGAGGCAACCTCCGACAAGGCCAATTCGGTGGCCCTGGGCTACCGCTCGGCTGCACTGCGCGGCGCGCAGGCCAGCTACAGCGCATACGGCCTGACCGCAGCGCAGGTGTCCGCCGGTGAAGTGTCGGTGGGCAGCGCCAACGGCGGCGAGCGGCAGATCACCAACCTGGCCGCGGGTAGTGCCAACACCGATGCGGTCAACGTCGCCCAGTTGAGGGGCGCGATCAGCCAGATCGATGCACTGGGCGACGTCGCCGTGACCTACGACCTGGACGCCAACGGCGACCCGGACTACCGCCGTGTCACGCTGGGCAATGGCACCGGCACCACCACCCTGGGCAACCTGGCGGCGGGTGCGATCAGCGCCACCAGCACCGAAGCGGTCAACGGCAGCCAGCTGTTCACCAGCAACGATGCGATCACGCGCTTCTTCGGTGGCCGCACGGCCTTCAACCCGGCCACCGGTGCCTTCACCGCACCGCTGTTCGAGATCAGCACCATCTCCGGAGACGGCGCGATCGCGCAGGGCGCGTACGAGAACGCCACCGATGCCTTCGACGCCGTCGATGGCTCGCTGGTGAACCTCAACACGCAGATCAACGACATCCGCAACGGCGGCACCAAGTACCTGCGGGTGAACTCCACCGGCGTGGAAGCCGTGGCCACGGGCAGCGACTCCATCGCCGTCGGCAGCAACGCGCAGGCCACTGCTGCCAACAGTATCGCCGTCGGCGCAGGCAGCCTGGCCGACCGTGACAACACCGTCTCCGTCGGCGCCGCCGGTGCCGAACGCCAGATCGCCCACGTTGCCGCAGCGACCGAGGCGACCGATGCGGTCAACCTGGGCCAGCTGCAGGCATCGGAGGAGGGCGCGCTGCGCTACGACCTCAAGGCCGATGGCAGCGTGGACTACGCCAGCGTCACGCTGGGCCAGGGCGGTACCGCCACCACCCTGCGCAACCTGGGCCCGGGCGAAGTCAGCGCGCTCAGCAGCGAAGCCATCAATGGCGCCCAGCTGTTTGCCGCCAACCAGACCGTGGCCACCCACCTGGGCGGCGGTTCGACGGTGGATGGCAACGGCGTGGTCACCGCGCCGACCTACAACATCAACAACGTCGCCGCCAACGGCACCATCAGCCAGGGCAGCTACAACGACGTGGGCAGTGCCTTCGATGCGGTGAGCAATTCGCTGGCCAACGTGGTCGACCAGACCGACGACCTGGACAAGCGCGCCGTGAAATACGATGTGGATGGCAATGGCGACATGATGGATTCGGTCACCCTCAACGGTACCGGTGGCGCTGCAGTGAGGCTGACCAACGTGGCCGCCGGCAGCATCCAGGCCGGCAGCAGCGATGCCATCACCGGCGACCAGCTGTTCGCCACCCACGCCACCATCGCCAGCTACTTCGGTGGCAGCACCACCTACGACGGCACCACCTCGCAGTGGACCGCACCGTCCTTCAGCATTTCCAGCATCGCCACCGACGGCAGCATCTCGCTCAACGACTACAGCAACGTCACCGCCGCCTTCTCGGCGGTCGACGGTTCGCTGCGCACGCTCAACCAGCGCATCCTCAATGGCAGCGCCAGTCCCTACCTGGCGGTCAACTCGGCTGCCGCCGCAGCGACCGCGACCGGCGACGAGGCGGTGGCGGTGGGTCCGCAGGCCAGCGCGGCCGGTGCTTCCAGCGTGGCCGTCGGCAACGGCGCCAGCGCCAGCGCCGACAACAGCGTGGCCCTGGGCAGTGGTTCGGTCGCCAGCGTCGGTGCACAGACCGGTTACACCGGTGCCTACGGCGAAGCCGGGGCCAGCAACTCGGCCGGTGAAGTCTCGGTGGGCAGCAGTGGTGCCGAGCGCAAGATCACCAACGTGGCCGATGGTTCCGATGACCACGACGCCACCAACGTGGGCCAGCTGAACAACGGCGTGAACTACGCCATCGACCAGTCCAAGGCCTACACCGACCAGAAGATCCAGAACATCACCAACGTGGCGGGCAGCTTCCGCGCCAACAACAGCAACAACCTGGCCGACCCGGCCGCGACCGGTGCCAACTCCGCCGCCGGTGGTGCCGGTTCCACCGCCGCCGGGGCCAACTCCACCGCGCTGGGCAATGGCGCGCAGTCGCAGGCCGACAACTCGGTGGCACTGGGCGCCGGCTCCGTCGCCAACCGCGCTAACACGGTGTCGGTGGGCGCTGCCGGTGCCGAACGCCAGGTGGTCAACGTGGCCGACGGCACCCAGGCCACCGATGCGGTCAACGTGCGCCAGCTGCAGGCATCGCAGCAGGGCACGCTGCGCTACGACACCACCGTCAACGGTGACACCAACTTCAACAGCGTCACCCTCGGCAGCACCACCGGTGGCCCGACCACCGTGCGCAACGTGGCCGCCGGTACCGCCGGCACCGATGCGGTCAACGTCGACCAGCTGAGGGCCGGCATGTCGCAGACCCTGGACTGGTCCAAGGCCTACACCGACGAGCGCATGGGCGGCTTCGAGCGCGAACTGCGCAAGACCGACAACCGCGCTTCGGCCGGCATCGCCTCGGCCATGGCCACCGCCGCACTGCCGCAGCCCAGTGAAGCGGGTCGCAGCATGGCCTCGTTCGCGGCGGGCAGCTACAACGGCGAATCGGGCATGGCGCTGGGCATTTCCGGTGTCTCCGAAGGTGGCCGCTGGATCTACAAGTTCAGCGGTTCCACCAACACCCGTGGCGAAGCCGGCGTAGCCGTCGGCGCCGGCATCCAGTGGTAAGCGCGCGGGCCGGGCTGCGCGACAGCCCGGCCCTGCCCACCACATCGACAGGGGGAATCCCAATGACGTTCAAACGTACCTCGCGCCCCGGCCCGTTCGCCGCGTCGCTCATCCTGGTCCTGGCCGCCGGCCTGCTGGCCGGTTGTCGCAGCACCGCACCCGCCGGGGAATCGCCGGCTGCGGACACCCTGGTCAGCTTCCCCGATGCCAGCAAGGCATCACTGAAGGAAGGCACCTATCCCGACGTGGCCGACCTGCGCCGCTTCGCCCCTGGCATGAGCAAGCGCCAGCTGTACGCGCTGCTGGGCACGCCGCACTTCAATGAAGGCATGTGGGGCGTGCGCAGATGGAATTACCTGTTCAACTTCCGCACCGCACAGGGCGCGGAGTACTTCACGTGCCAGTTCCAGGTGGAATTCGACGGCAAGGGCATCGCCCAGGCCGGGCACTGGAAGCCGCAGGCCTGCGCAGCCGTGCTTGACCCACCGCCGCCGCCGCCGGTTGCAGCCGCGCCTGCGCCGCTGCCGGCCCAGCCGCTGCGCCTGTCCGCCGATGCGTTGTTCGGCTTCGACAGCGACGTGCTGAGCCAGGAAGGCCAGACGGCGGTGCAGGGCGTGCTCGCACAGGTGCGTGAAGCCAGCCAGGTGCAGTCGATCCAGGTGGTCGGCTACACCGATCGTATCGGCGGCGCCGACTACAACCAGCGGCTGTCGCAGCGGCGTGCCGAGTCGGTGCGGGTGGCACTGGTGCAGGGCGGGGTACCTGCACAGGCCATCAGCGCGGAAGGACGCGGCGCCGCCGACCCCCTCGTGGAGTGCACGCAGCGAAGCCAGCGCGAGCTGATCGCCTGCCTGGCGCCGAACCGCCGCGTACAGATCGCCGGTACCGCCCGGCTCGACTGAGGGCCCCCGCCGGCCCTGCCGGCGCCCGTGTTTCCCCCCTGATCCGCCGGCTGGCGTGGATGCGTCTCCCCCGTCATCTCCGCTTGCCGGCGGGCCAGGTCTTTCCATGGTGCACGCGATGAATGCCCAATTCCTGCCCTTGTCCATGAAGACGGAAACCACAGTCAGCGTGTATGGCCAGCTTGGCAACCACTCGGTGGTGCGCCTTCCCGGCCGGCGCCTTCCGGGCCTGATCCTGCAGGCCGACACCGTGGCCGGGTTCCTCACCCAGCTGCAGGACGCGCAGGCCTGCCTGCGCAGCGGGCGCGCGCAACGTGCCGATGCCGAGATGGACATGCTGATCGACACGCTGCAGCAGTGGTACGCGCTGATCGAGTCACGCCTGGCCGACGCCGGCGAGGCGCTGTAACGGCCGCAGGTTCTGCCATCCACGCATGGCGTGGATCTACTGCCACGGATCCGGTTGATTCAGTAGATCCACGCCATGCGTGGATGAACGTCAATCGCTGTCTTCGACGCGCTCGCCCATCAACTCGCGCTGGCGCTTGTCCAGCTCTTCGGCGTAGCGCTTGCGCACGAACGCTTCGGAGACCACGCCCAGCACCTGGCCATCACTGGCCACCACCGCCAGTTCGTCGGCCTGGGTCTGGTCGAAGCGCTGCATCACCGCCACCACGTTGGCGTTGGCGGCCAGCGCAACGTCGCGGTTCTCGGCGTAGTCGCCCACCACCGCGTCCGGCTTCACGCCATCGCCGTACATGCGCGGAATCTGCACGATGCCGGCGTAGTGGCCTTCGCTGTCCACCAGGATCACGCGGCCGCCCGAACCCAGCGGGAAGCGCTGGCGGAACGAAGCCGTATCCAGATCAGCCGGTGCGGTGGCCACGCCCTTGCGCATCATCCGCCCGGCGTTGAGGTTCTGCACCCAGCCCACGTCGCGCGCGCTCTTGATGGTTTCCCCGCGCAGGTGCATGCGCCAGGTGGAGAACGAATAGCCGAACCACTGCCGCACCAGCGTGCTGGACACCAGCACGGCGCTCATCACCACGCTGGTCAGCAGGAAGTCGTGGGTGCCTTCCAGCACCAGCATGGCCATGGTCATCGGTGCGCCGACCACGGCGGCCGCCAGCGCGGCCATGCCAGCCAATGCGGCCGAAGTGGCATCGATCACCGGCACGCCGGTGGCCATCGCCAGCAGGCCGGCAAACAGGGCGCCGACCAGCGTGCCCATGAACAGCGAGGCGAAGAACAGGCCACCGCGGAAGCCGAAGCCCAGCGAGATGCCCGAGGCCAGGCACTTGAGGGTCAGCAGGGCGCCGATCCAGATCAGCGGCAGGTGGGTGGTCAGGTCCAGGTGCAGCGCGCCGTGGCCGGAAGACAGCACCTGCGGGCTGGCCATCGCCAGCGGAATCAGCAGCAGGCCGCCGAGCACCGGGCGGCCCCACAGCGGCAGCGGGCTGCGCTTGACCGTGCCTTCGATCGAAGCGATCAGGCGCATCACCAGGATGCCGACCATGGCGCAGCAGCAGCCGAGCAGGCCGTAGATGGCGTAGTCGGCGGCGCGCACGTCGATGGTGGATGCGGCCGGCAGCAGATAGGCGTCGATGCCGGCCTGGTCGGCCACGAAGGCACCGGCCAGTGCAGCCACGGCCACCGGCGCCAGGGCGGCGGGCGTGTAGGCACCGATCACGATCTCGAAGGCGTAGAACGCGCCAGCCAGCGGCGCACCGAAGGCGGCGGCGATGGCACCGGCCGAACCGGCACCGACCAGGATGCGCACGTCATTGCGGCGCAGGCGCATCACACGGCCCAGCTGCGAGCCGCTGCCGGCGCCCATCTGCGTGTACGACGCCTCCAGGCCCACCGATGCGCCGCAGCCGTTGGAGATCAGGGTCTGGGTCAGCACGATCAGGTTGTCGCGCATCGACATGCGGCCGCCGTGCAGGGCGTTGGCCTCCACCGCATCGAGCAGCGGGCGCTTGAGGCGCGTGGCGGCCAGCGCGACCAGGCCGACCAGCAGGCCGCCCAGCGGCAGCACCAGCAGGGCGGTCCACGGCAGCGAGGGCAGGGAGCTCAGGCGGATGCCTTCATCCAGGCCGTACAGCGCGGCCTGCAGCCAGCGCGCCATGGCCGATTGCAGCAGGGTCAGGCCGCCGGCGAGCAGGCCGACCACCAGGGCGAGGGCGATGAACCACAGGTCGCTGCCGCGCAGGCGCAGGCGCAGGCCCTGGAAGGCCAGATGCAGGCGGGATGGTGAAGCGTGGGAGGACATGGTGGCGGCATGATACGCCGCCACCGTGATCGCTGCCCTCACCGCATCGGGCGGCTGCGGGCTCAGAAGCGGTAGCGGCCCTGCACGTAGAAGGTGCGCGGCGCGGCCACCATGCGCCCGGCGTTGCCGTCGACGTTGCGGGTGTACCAGCGCTTGTCGGCCAGGTTGTTCACGCCCAGCGCGATCTCGCTGTCAGCCAGGCCCGGCACCTGCCAGGCCACCTGCGCGTTCAACAGGCGTACGCCCGGCACCCGGCCCACGCGCGCATCGGCGCTCTCGGCCCAGGTGTTGGCCGCATCGGAGAACTGCCCGCTCTGGTGCGTGCTGGAGACGTTGAAGGTCCAGGCGGCGAGGGCGTAGCGGGCGCCGACGCTGTCGGTGTCACGCGAGTAGAACGGCACGTCCAGGCCGCGGTTGTCGCCGGACTGCTGGATCGCCTTGGTCCAGGTGTAGTTCGCGTACAGCTCGAGCCCGGCCAGTGCGCTGTCCTCGGCGAAACGGTATTCCAGCGCGCTCTCCACGCCCTTGTGGTCGGTGGCGCCGATGTTCTGGAAGGTGGGCGGGGTGATGCCCGGCACCTGCTGGATCTGGTTGTCGAAGCGCATCTTGAACACGGTCACTTCCGCGCGCAGGGCGCCGTCCTGCCAGCGCGCACCCAGCTCGGTGGTCTTGGCCACTTCCGGGTTCAGCGGGTTGCTGGCGGTCTGCGAGTTCAGCTGGATGTTCTGCACCGGCCCGAACGACGTGGTGTAGTTGCCGAACACGGTCAGCTGCGGGGTCAGCAGGTAGGCGATGTTGATCGACGGCAGCGCCTTGTCGTTGCGGCTGCTGAAGGTGGTGCCGCCGCCGGCCTGGCGGCGGTCCATGTCGATCCACTCCATGCGCACGCCCGGGGTGATGCGCCACTGGCCCACGGCGATGCGGTCGTCGACGTAGAACGCATGTGCATCGGTGGCGTTGTCGAAGCGGGTGATGGCGCTTTCCACGCCGGTGCGGCGGACCACGGTGTAGCTGCGGTCATTGCCGCGCTCGCGCAGGAAACGGTAGCCGGCGGTGATGTCATGCACCGTGCTGCCCCAGCGCAGGCGCTGGGTGTAGCGCGGCTCGATGCCCAGCACGCGGTAGTCGCGCGGCTGCACGGTCAGCTGGGTGTTGGCAGCGTTGATGAGCGAGCTGGCGCGGTTGCTTTCGTTGTAATACGCCAGCACTTCGAATTCGCTGTTGGCCGACAGGGTATTGGTGTAGCCGAGGTCGATGCCGGTGCGGTGGCCTTTCCAGAAATCGGTGGGGCGGGTGTTCTGGAACGGATCGGCCTCGTACTGGGCGCGGGTCAGGCCGCCCGGGGTCAGCGAGCGCACATCGTAGTACGACAGTTTCGCGCGCAGCTCCTGCTGCTCGTCGATGGCATAGGCGAACTTCAGCGCGAGGTCGTCGAAGCGGTCATCGCTGCCCTGGCGCCAGCCGCGGCCGTCCTGGCCCGAGTACAGCAGGGCCATGCCCAGGCCGTTGTCGCCGGTACCGCCCAGGAAGGCGTTGTACTGGGTGCTGTCACCACCGCCGTGGTCGTAGGCGGTGTAGCGCACGCCGGCTTCGCCGTGCAGGCCGGCCTCGGTGGGGATGGCGCGGGTGCTGAAATTGATGATGCCGCCGACGTTCTGCGGCCCGTAGCGCACCGCGCCGCCGCCGCGCACCACGTCGATGGACTCGATGTTGGACAGGCTGGTCGGGGCAAACGAGAGCTGCGGCTGGCCGTAGGGCGCCACTGCCAGCGGCACGCCGTCCAGCAGCACGGTCGAGCGTGGCGAGTAGCGGCCGGTCAGGCCACGCACGCCGATGTTGAGCGAGACCGAGCTGCCGGCCGTGCCCGAGTTGTCGGTGACCTGCACGCCGGGAATGCGGCGCATGGCATCGCCGATGCTCGCTGCGCCGCTGGCGTCGATGCGCTGGCGGTCGACCACGGTGCGGGCACCGGCGAAGCTTTTCACGCTGTCGTGCAGGCCGGTGCCCAGCCAGCTGCCGGAGACCTGGATGCTGTCCAGGGTGGTGGCGCTGTCCTGCGCAAAGGCGGTGGCGGACAGGCACAGGGTCAGGGCGGCGGCCAGGGGCAGGCGGGCCGGGGGCAGGATTCGGAAGGGCATGGAGGCGGGTGCGGAAGGGTCGTAAATGAGAATTATTGCTGATTCCATTCGCCAATGGAATGCGTCTTTCGGGGGTGGCGCGGCCGTGGCGTGAATGGCCCGGTGGTAAAGTGGAGGATTGCTTCCTGACTGCCGAGATCTGCCATGTCAACTGCCGCTTTCTATCCCGTCGGAACCCCTGGCCAGCCGTGGGGCACGGCGGAACGGGAGCAGTGGCGCGGCCGCCAGCAGCGCCTTCGCCGCTATGACCAGGAAGTGCTGCCGCGCATCGAGGCCCTGGCCGACCGTTTCGACAAGGTGGCCTATGGCCAGCTGGACTACGCCGGCGAGACCTACACCCTGTTCGCCCTGCGCAGCCACGACTGGAATCCGGCCCTGCCGGCGGCGCTGGTCACCGGTGGCGTGCACGGCTACGAGACCAGCGGCGTGATGGGGGCGCTGGATTTCCTGGAACAGCACGCGGCCGACTACGCCGGCAAGGCCAACCTGCTGGTGGCGCCGTGCGTGAACCCGTGGGGCTTCGAGCGCATCAACCGCTGGAACTACGATGCGATCGACCCGAACCGCAATTTCCGCGCTGATGGCCCGGCCCGTGAATCGACCGCCGTCATCGCGCTGATCGCCCCGTACCAGGGCCAGTTCGTGCTGCACATCGACCTGCATGAGACCACCGACAGCGACGAGAGCGAGTTCCGCCCGGCGCTGGCTGCGCGCGATGGCAAGCCGTTCGAACCGGGCCTGATTCCCGATGGCTTCTATCTGGTCGATGACAGCGAGAACCCGCAGCCGGCGTTCCAGCAGGCGGTGATCGCCGCAGTGGAGCAGGTGACCCATATCGCCCCGGCGGATGATAGGAACGAGATCATCGGTTCGCCGGTGGTCGCCCACGGCGTCATCGAGTATCCGCTGGTGAAGCTGGCGCTGTGCGCGGGCATCACCGGTGCGAAGTACACCACCACCACCGAGGTCTACCCGGACAGCCCGCGGGCGACGCCGGAGCAGTGCAACGACGCGCAGGTGGCGGCGGTGCGCTCGGCGCTGGATTACGCGCTGGCCCACCGTTGACCGGTTGAGATCCTTCGCATCCACGCATGGCGTGGATCTACTGATGGGGAATGCCGGCCGCTGGCCGGCAATCGCGGCACTACCTCCTCGCGATCAGCCCAATGCGTCGGCCCACCACAACGCGGCCGGCCCCGGCGGGCTGTCGCGGCGGCGCACCAGGTCGCTGTGGATGCGCCGCGGCCAGCCGGGCAGGCGCAGCTCCAGCAACCGCCCGCGGTCGTAGCGCTGCACCAGTGCCCGCGGCAGTTCAGCCCAGCCGATGCCGTCCTCGGCCATCTCCATCACCATCAGGTAGTCCGAAGCCGTCCACACCCGGCCAGCGGCGGCGCGTGCGTGATCGGCCTGCGCGCTCAGCCGCACCTGCCGGTGCCGGGCCAACTGCTGCGAGGCGCGCGTGCCGGCCCGTGCCAGCGGATGCTCGAGGGCCACGTAGATCGCCAGCTCGCTGTGGTGGGCCAGCGGCTGCGCCAGCAGCGCATCGGGATAGCGGTCCTGTCGTGGCAGCAGGCCCAGGTCGGCGCGCGCGCTGGCGACGATCTCCAGCACATCGTGGCCTTCGGCATCCAGCCATTCCAGCTCCACCTCGGGAAACGCCTCAGCAAAACGCTGCAGCACGCGTTGCGCCGGATCGAGCTGGTAGACATCGGAGAACACCACGGTCAGCCGCGGCTCGACGGGCGCGGCCAGGCGTACGCTCAACTGCTGCAGGCGCTGGTCGGCGGCGAGGATCTCCTGCGCGTGGCCAAGCACCTCGCGCCCGGCCTCGGTCAGCTGCGGGTAGCGCGCGCTGCGGTCGAACAAGGCCACGCCCAGGTCGGCTTCCAGGTGGGCGATGGCGGTGCTGACGGTGGACTGGGTCTTGCGCAGGCGCCGCGCCGCTGCGGAGAACGAACCAAGTGCAGCGGCCTCGACGAAGGCCTGCAGGGATTCGGGAGAGTAGGGCATCGATCCATCGCTCCTGTCGATGGAATCCATCTTGGGACCAGCGTAAAAGGCGATGATACTGCCTCCCGTGCCTATCGACTTCCTGCGGCGGGCAGCGCTCTTCCATGCACGGCGTGGATCTACCCTTCGGCTCCGGCGCGGCCACAAGGAGTTCCCCATGTCCCGCATTGTTCCTGCCCGTGGCGCGCTGGTCGCCTGGGCCTGCCTGACCGTGGCGATCGTTGCCGAAGTGGTCGGCACATCATTCATGGCCCACGCCGCCCGCGATGGCGGCTGGGTCGGCTATGCGGTGATGGCGGCCGCACTGGCCCTGTCGTATTACTTCCTGGCGCTGTCGGTGCGCCGCATCGCGGTGGGCGTGGCCTATGCCGTCTGGGAAGGCCTGGGCCTGACCCTGCTGACCGTGGTCGGTGTGTGGGTGTTCGGCGAGCACCTGTCGCTGCAGCAGCTGGCCGGCCTGGGGCTGGCGGTGGTCGGCATCGTCTGCGTCACCCTGGGGGAGGCGCACGCATGAACATGACCGCACTGTTTTTCGTGATCTGTTCGGCCCTGATCGACGTGGCCGCCAACATGATGGTGGCCCGATCCGATGGCTTCCGCCGCTGGCGCTGGGGTGCCGGGGCCATCGTGCTGGTCTGGATCGCTTTCGCGATGCTGGGCCAGGCAGTGCGCCACATCGACCTCGCCACGGCCTATGCGTTGTGGGGCGCCATCGGCGTGATCGGCACGGCCACCTGCGGCCGCCTGCTGTTCGGCAACCGGCTGCGCCCCATCGGCTGGGTGGGCATCGCCCTGGTCACCGCTGCGGTCCTGCTGCTCAGCACCGCCTGAGCGGCGGCGATTGCGGCGCGCGGTGGGGTAGCTGACACTGCAGGCATCCCGCAATGGAGTGCCCGCCATGTTCAGCCACATCACCGTCGGTTCCAACGATCTTGCGGTCTCGCGCCGCTTCTACGATGCCTTGTTCGCCGCCATGGGCGGGCGCCCGGGCATGACCGACGAAGACGGCAAGCTGGTCTACATCAAGGAGGGGCGGATGTTCATCGTCACCCCGCCCATCGATGGCCAGCCAGCCTGCCACGCCAACGGCGGCACCATTGGTTTTGCGCTGCAGTCCCCGCAGGCGGTGCATGTCTGGCAGGATGCCGGCGTGGCCCAGGGCGGCAGCGCCATCGAAGCGCCGGCCGGTGTGCGCCACAAGGCGGGGCGCCAGCTGTACCTGGCCTACCTGCGCGATCCGGATGGCAACAAGCTGTGCGGTGTACACGTGATGGGCTGAGCGGCGCGGCGCGCGCGTGATAGCACGCCGCACCTGTCCGCGGGCTGTCGTTGCGACCCCGCACTTCATCCTGCGTCCACTGCCGTTCATGCAGACTCGGTCGGCTAATCCCTGATCGACCGGAGATGGCTGCCGATGGAAGCACTGGAGCCTCAACACACCCCGGTGCGCACTCTCCGGCCTGTCTTCGCCTTCGCGGCGATCGTTGTCGTTGCCTTCGCACTGTTCGTCAGCCTGTTCCCGCTGGGGGCCGGCCGCCTGCTGCTGAAGGCGCAGGACTGGGCCGCACTCAACGTCGGCTGGTACTACCTGCTGGCGATGACCCTGTACCTGGTGTTCGTGGTGGGCGTGGCGCTGTCCAAGTACGGCGGCATCAAGCTCGGTGCCGACCACGACGAGCCGGAATTCAGCTATCTCTCCTGGGCCGGCATGCTGTTCGCCGCCGGCATCAGCATCACCCTGTTCTTCTTCTGCGTTTCCGAGCCGCTCACCCATTACCTGCAGCCGCCGCAGGGCGAGGCCGCCGCCGGCGAGGCAGGCGCGCGGCAGGCCATGCAGCTGCTGTTCCTGCACTGGGGCCTGCATGGCTGGGGCGTGTTCGCGCTGGCGGCCATGGCGATGGCCTACTTCGCCTACCGCCACAACCTGCCGCTGGCGCTGCGCTCGGCGCTGTACCCGCTCATCGGCAAGCGCATCAACGGCCCCATCGGCTACACCGTGGATGCACTGGGCATCGTCGCCACCGTGTTCGGCATCGGTGCGGACATGGGTTTCGGCGTGCTGCACCTCAACGCCGGCCTGACCCACCTGTTCAACGTGCCGCACTCCAACCTGGTGCAGATCCTGCTGGTGGCCAGCATGATGGGCGCCGCCGTGGCGGTGGCCGTGTCCGGGGTGGAGAAGGGCGTGCGCTGGATGGCCAACATCAACATGCTGCTGGCCATCGCGCTGGTGCTGTTCATGCTGTGCGCCGGCCCCACCCAGTACCTGCTCAGCACGCTCATGCAGAACCTGGGCGATTACCTGGGCAGCGTGGTCGGCAAGAGCTTCGACGTGTATGCCTATGGCGGCCGCCCGCAGTGGCTGGGTGGCTGGACGGTGTTCTACTGGGCCTGGTGGATCGGCTGGGCGCCGTTCGTGGGGCTGTTCATCGCGCGCATCTCGCGTGGCCGCACCATCCGCGAATTCGTGTTCGGCGTGCTGCTGATACCGCTCGGTTTCACCCTGGCGTGGCTGTCGATCTTCGGCAACAGTGCGCTGGACCAGGTGCTGCACCATGGCCAGCAGCAGCTGGCACAGCTGGCGGTGGATGATCCGCCCACGGTGCTGTACGCGCTGCTGGATGGCTACCCATGGAGCCGGGTGGTGATTGCGGTGACCGTGCTGGTGAGCTTCATCTTCTTCGTGACCTCGGCCGATTCGGGCGCGGTGGTGCTGTCCACGCTGTCCTCGCACGGCGGTGCGCCCGAGGACGACGGCCCGCGCTGGCTGCGCGTGTTCTGGGGCACGGTCATCGCGGTGCTCACCGCAGGCCTGCTGCTGGCCGGCAGCATCGATGCGCTGAAATCGGCGGTGGTGCTGGCCTCGCTGCCGTTCTCGGCGGTGCTGCTGCTGATGATGTGGGGCCTGACCCGCGCCTTCAGTGACGAATCGCACCGCGAGCGCGCGCAGCAGTTCCGGCCATCACCGCTGATCGGCGATGACCGCCACCACCAGGGCTGGCGCCAGCGCCTGAGCCAGGCCATGCACTTCCCGGTGCGCGACCAGGTCTACCGCTTCATGGACGATACGGTGAAGCCGGCGATGGAAGCGGTGGCCGAGCAGCTGCGCGGGCAGGGCTGGGATGTGGCCACGCGCTTCGAGGCGGGCGACATGGAACTGTCGGTCAACCACGGCGAGCAGCAGGATTTCCTGTACCGGGTGATCCTCAGCGGCTACCTGACCCCGTCCTTCGCCGCCCAGCAGCTGCGCAACCAGCGCTACTACCGCGCCGAAGTGCATCTGTTCGAAGGCAGCCAGGACTACGACCTGGTCGGCTACAGCCGCAAGCAGATCATCAACGACATCATCAGCCAGTACGAACGGCACCTGCAGTTCCTGCATCTGAGCCGTTGATGCGCGACCGCCGGGCATGGCCCGGCGGTCGGTGGTAGTGCCGGCCGCTGGCCGGCTGCGCGAACGGGGCGGCGTATCACCGCCCCTCCGATATCCATCAGAACCGGTAACGCGCGCCCAGCGATACGAACTGCCCGCGCAGGTTGTACTGGGTGATGTCGAAGCCATTGGCGCCGCCGGCCGGATCGAACGGCGGATCCTTGTCGGCCAGGTTCAACACCGACAGCGACAGCGTGGTGTTGGCGATGCCTTCATAGGCCACGTACAGATCCAGCTGCTGGTACGACTTCACCCGTGAATCCAGCCCTGGGTTGCTGGTGGTCGTGGCCACGCGCTGGTCATAACCGCTGATGTACTGCAGGCTCAGCGAACTGGTCCAGTGGCCCGCGTTCCAGGTGAGCGAGGTCGTGCCACGGCTGCTCGGCAGGGCGCCCAGGCGGTTGTTGCCTGCGCCGTCATAGGCGGCCTGGCCGGCCACCAGCGGCTGCTTGTAGTCCAGCAGGTGCGTCCAGCTGCCGGCCACGGTGAAGCTGCCCCAGCGGTCGGTGCGGAAGCGGCGGCTGGCTTCCAGATCCAGCCCGGAGGTCTTCAGCTCGCCCTGGTTGGCGTACTGGTTGGTGATGAACTGGATGCGCCCCTGCGCATCGCGCTGCACGCGACCCGGGAACAGCTCCGGATTGTTGACGATGAACTGTGCGTTGTCCGGCTGCACCAGGTTGTCCTGCTCGATGCGGTACCAGTCCAGGCCGATGCTGGTGTCAGCGTCGGGCGACCAGACCGCGCCCAGGTTGTAGTTGCGCGAGCGCTCGGCCTTCAGGTCCGGGTTGCCGGTACGCACGTTGGTCACGCCACGGCTGCCACCGGGCTGCAGCGGATCGTAGGGATCGACCACCGAGCCGTAGCTGATGGTCTGGCCCGGCGCGATCTCCGGCAGCGACGGCGCGCGGAAGCCGCGCGAGAACGAGCCGCGCAGCAGCAGGCTGTCCAAGGGCTGCCAGCGCAGCGCCACCTTCGGCGAGAACGCATTGCCAAAATCGTCGTAATGGTCGCCGCGCCCGGCCAGCTGCAGTTCCAGCGTGCGGTGCAGCGGAATGCTGAACTCGGCGTAGGCTGCGCTGACCTCGCGTTCGCCGTTGACCACGTTGATGGCCGGGCGCAGTTCAGTGCCGGACAAGACCTGTTCGCTGGTGCGCGCGTCCAGTGACTCGCGGCGAACTTCGGCGCCCCAGGCGAAGCCGATGGAACCGGCCGGCAGGTTCCACAGTTGGGTGGAGGCCTTGAACGAGGCCTGGCTCAACCGGTACCAGCCCGGGCGCTTGGTCTGCAGTCGCAGCGCCTCCAATGCCTGCGGGGTCTGCGAGGGATCAACGATGTTCAGGCTGCCATCGGCCAGCGCCTGCTGGAACGCATAGCGGTTGACGAAGTTGTCGACGTATTCGCGCTGCGCGCTCTCCGAGCTGAGTGCGGCGAGCTCCCAGTCCCAGCGCTCGGTCGTGCCGCGCACGCCGGCCAGCGCGCGGTAGAACACCTGGGTGTTGTCCTTCAGTCGCGGGCCGAGCGCGAACAGCGATGTCTCAAACGGCAGTGGCGTGGTGCCGGGGTTGTACGGGTTGCCCACCGGCAGCACGGCAGGAATGTCGACCAGGGTGCCGCTGGTGGCGTCATAGGCGCGCAGGCCAGGGCCGACCGTCAGCGGTGCGCTGAAGATCTGGTCGGCCTTGTTGTGCGCATACAGGATGTCGGCGAAGGCTTCGACGCTGTCATTGAAGCGGTAGGTCGCGCTCAGTGATGCCTGCAGGCGCTCGGCACCGGGCTGCAGGGTTCTGTACGGCTGCGCGTTGAATGCGCAGGCCTGGCCGGGCAGGGTGCTGCCGAAATCGCTGTAGGGACGCAGCTGGCTGCCATCGGGGCAGGTGTCAAACGGCTGCGGCGCGCGAGGGTCGGACAGCCAGTTGCCACCTGCGGTATTCCAGCCAGCCAGGCGGCCTCCGGGCTTGTCGCGGAAGTCGCCGCTGCGGGTAAACGCGCGTTCGTCGGCATCCAGGCGGTCACGCTTGAGCACGTCCAGCCCGAACAGCACGTTCCAGCCATCGCGGTCGACATCTCCGAATCCGGCCAGCAGGTTGGCCTTCCGCTCGTTCAGGCCACCCTGGGTTGCCGTGCCGAGGCCGCCGCCCACTTCCACGCCCTGGAAATTGCGGCGCAGGATGATGTTGACCACGCCAGCGATGGCATCGGATCCGTACACGGCCGAGGCACCGTCCTTCAGGACTTCGATGCGGTCCACGGCGCTGATCGGCAGCGCGTTGAGGTCGACGAAGGTGTCCTGGGTGTTCAGCGCGAAGCCAAAGTTGGACACGCGGTAGCCATTGACCAGCACCAGGGTGTTCTTCGGCGACAGGCCGCGCAGGCCGATGGAGGCCGAGCCGGCGGCAAAGCTGCCGGTGTACTGCTCGTCGTAACTGTTGCCGGCGTTGGCCGACAGGCTGCGCAGCACATCGGTGAGGGTGGATTTGCCACTCAGCTCGATCTGCTCGCGCGACAGCACCTGCACGGGATTGGGGCCAGCGGTATCGCTGCGCTTGATGTTGGAGCCGGTGACCAGCACGGCGCCGAGGGTCGTGCTGTCCTTGCCGGTTTCGGCGGGAGAGGTTTCAGCGGCGGCAGTGCCGGCCGCCAGGCCCAGCGCGACGGCGCTGGCCAGCAGGGTGGTGCGGAACATGGAAACGCCAGTGGCTGGAGGAGTTCCCAGTACCGCATGGCGGTTGCAGGGACGACCAATGACGAATACGCATTCAGTTATTTATCACAGGTTCTTAACGAACCCGCGCGGTGTCCACACCGCCGGGCATGGCCCGGCGCTACCGTTTCTCTGGCGATGTTGTGGAGCCGGGCCCGTGCCCGGCTCCACCATGCGGCGATCAGACCCGCAGCAGCACCTTGCCGCCGCGCCCCGGCTGCGCGCTTGCAGTGGCCGCGGCCTGGATGTCGTCCAGCGCGAAGATGCCGTCCACCGGCAGGGTCAGCTCGCCGCCGGCCGCGCGCTGCAGCAGTTCGCCCACCAGCCGACGCTTGTCTTCCACCGGCATCGCCTGGCTGACCTTGCTGCCCCAGAAGCCCTTCACCGTGGCTTCCTTGTAGATCAGGCCGCTGGCCGGAATGCGCATCGCCTCGCCACTCATCACGCCGAACGAGACCAGGGTGCCGTGCAGGCCAAGCAGCTCGACCAGATCGGCGCTGGCATCGCCACCGATGGAATCGACCGCAGCGGCCGCCTGCGCTTCGCCCGTGGCCGCGCGCACGCGGTCCTTCCAGCCGTCCTGCGACGTATCGAACACGTGGTCGATACCGAGCGCCTGCAGCTGCGCGACCGCCTTGGCATTGCGCACCAGGTTGGCCACGTTGACCCCGCGTGCGCGCGCCAGCATCGCCAGCGACTTGCCGACGGCGCCGTTGGCGGTGTTCTGCACGATCCACTGGCCGGCCTCGACGTGCAGGAATTCCAGCAGCATCAGGGCGCTCAGCGGCATTGCGATCAACTGTGCCGCGGTTTCATCGGCGATGGCGTCCGGCATCGGGATGACCATGCGCGCCGGCGCGATGAACGCTTCGGCCCAGGTGGCATGCACCGACGCAGCGGCGACACGCTGGCCGACCTGCAGGCCCTGCACGCCTTCGCCGAGAGCATCGACCACGCCCAGCGCTTCGCTACCGCCGACTGCCGGCAAGGTCGGCTTGTAGCCATACAGGCCGCGCACGGTCAGCAGGTCGTGGTTGTGGATGGAGGCAAGCGTGGTGCGGATGCGTACCTCGCCGGGGCCGGGCTCGGGCAGGGCGACATCGGCGATGGCAAGGACGGTGGCGGGATCGCCGAAGGCGGTGTACTGGGCAGCACGCATGGGGGACTTCCGGTTGAAAAGGAGGTTGTAACCAACTGGGGATGGCGGCGCCGTGGACAAGGCGCCGGTGGTGCAACACGGCATCCTGCGACGGATCGTCGCGGCATGTCGTGATTACCGCATCTTGTGTTGACGGTTCGATCCATCCCCACTATGTTGTGGCCGTCACCCCCGGTCAGCCGCCGCCGCCGGACACGCAGCAAACGTCCCGCGGCCCGCCCCTGAAGGCTTGCCGTGTCGACGCGGCCGCCATCGTGCGGACACAGGTCGCCCCCACGGCCCGGATACCGGCCGCAGGCGCAGGCTATCGCCGACGACCTCGTGTTCCCGCGCTTTGGCTTACATCCCCGATCGCCCCGTGCGCCGGTATCGCGTGCTGGGCCGCCATGGCATCGACCGCCACCGCGCGTGCGAGCCTGGAGTTCCACCACCATGACCGACAACACCTACCGCACGGCCGATCTGGCCGGCGCCGGCGACGCTTTGCGCGCTGCAGGCGAGCACGTGCCGACCTGGATCACCAAGGAAGCGGGCAACCGCCGGCTGCCGTTCGACGCCGGACGCCTGCAGCGCAGCATCGACAGCGTGCACGCCGAGTTCCCGCAGCTGGACGTGGGCGACTACCGCCGCGTGGTGCAGGCGATGGTCGAGCGCAAGCCGAGCATCAGCGCCGATGACCTGGTGGACCTGCTGATCCGCGAGGCCGAATCGCGCGTGGACCTGGTGGCGCCGGAGTGGGAGCAGTTTGCCGCGCGGCTGTACCTGCGCCGGCTGTACAAGCGTGCCAGCCGCAACCGCTTCTACGATGTCAGCCTGAAATACGGTTCCTACGTGGGCCTGCAGGAAAGCCTGGCCGACCGCGGCGTGTACAGCAACGACATCCTGCGCTGCTATTCGAAGGATGAACTGCAGCAGGCCGGCCAGATGATCGAGCCCGAGCGCGACCGCCTGTTCGCCTACAACGGCCTGTACCTGCTGGCCACGCGCTACCTGGCCAGCGACCGCAGCCGCGAGGTGTACGAACTGCCGCAGGAGCGCTGGCTGACCATCGCGCTGTACCTGATGCAGGACGAGAAGCCCAGGGAGCGCCGCATGCAGCTGGTGGGCGAGGCCTACTGGGCGCTGTCCAACCTGTACATGACGGTGGCCACGCCGACCCTGGCCAACGCCGGCAAGGTCGGCGGGCAGCTGTCCAGCTGCTTCATCGATACGGTGGATGACAGCCTGCAGGGCATCTATGACTCCAACACCGATATCGCCCGGGTGTCCAAGCACGGTGGCGGCGTGGGTGCCTACCTCGGCTATGTGCGCAGCAGCGGCGCGCCGATCCGCGGCGTGCCCAACTCCTCCGGCGGCGTGGTGCCGTGGATCAAGCAGCTCAACAACACCGCTGTGTCGGTCGACCAGCTGGGCCAGCGCAAGGGCGCGGTGGCGGTGTACCTGGACATCTGGCATCGCGACATCGAGGCCTTCCTCGATCTGCGCCTGAACAATGGCGACCAGCGGCTGCGCGCGCATGACGTGTTCACTGCGGTCTGCGTGCCGGATCTGTTCATGGAGGCGGTGGAGCGCCGGGCCGACTGGTACCTGTTCGACCCGCACGAGGTGAAGCAGGCCAAGGGCTGGTACCTGCAGGACTTCTACGATGAGACGCGGGGTGCGGGCAGCTTCCGCGACCGCTATGCCGAACTGGTGAGCGACGAGCGCATCAGCCGCCGTACCGTGCGTGCCATCGATCTGTTCAAGCGGATCATGGTCAGCCAGCTGGAGACCGGCAACCCGTTCCTGTTCTACCGCGATGAAGTGAACCGCAAGAACCCGAACAAGCAAGCGGGCATGGTCTATTCCAGCAACCTGTGCACCGAGATCCTGCAGAACATGAGTCCGACGCGGATGATCCAGGAGATCGTCAGCGGCGACCAGATCGTCACCACCCGGCGTGCCGGCGATTTCGTGGTCTGCAACCTGTCCTCGATCAACCTCGGGCGGGCCATCACCGCGCCGGATGATCTGCTGGCCAAGGACGTGCTGGAGCGGCTGATTCCCATCCAGGTGCGCATGCTCGACAACGTCATCGACCTCAATGCACTGCCGGTGCCGCAGGCCACCATCACCAACCGCAAGTACCGCGCCATCGGGCTGGGCACCTTCGGCTGGCATCACCTGCTCGCGCAGCAGGGCATCCAGTGGGAGACGGCAGAGGCCGAGACGCTGTCGGACACGCTGTTCGAGCGCATCAACTTCCTGACCATCCAGGCCAGCCTGCAGCTGGCGCGCGAAAAGGGCAGCTACCCGATGTTCGCTGGCAGCGACTGGCAGACCGGTGCCTATTTCCGTGACCGCCGCTACGAAGGCGCGGCCTGGGACAGCCTGGCCCGCGACGTGGCCACGCATGGCCTGCGCAACGGCTGGCTGCTGGCGGTGGCACCAAACATGAGTACCGCGCAGATCGCCGGATCCACCGCGTCGATCGACCCGATCTACAGCGCGTTCTACTACGAGGAAAAGAAGGACTTCCGCCGGCCCGTGGCTGCACCGGGGTTGTCGCTGGACACGTGGCCGTACTACGAGAAGGGTGCCTACAAGGTCGACCAGTTCGCCAGCGTGCGGCAGAACGCCCGCCGCCAGCGCCACGTCGACCAGGCCATCAGCTTCAACCTGTACGTGCCCAGCACCATCCGCGCCAGCACCCTGCTGGAGCTGCACCTGAGCGCGTGGCGCGAGGGCCTGAAGACCACCTACTACGTGCGCTCCAACGACATCGACATCAGCGAATGCGAGTGGTGCTCCAGCTGATCGCTGGGACTGCTGTAGAGCCGAGCCCATGCTCGGCTCAAGCGCATCGCAGCCGAGCGTGGGCTCGGCTCTACACATGCAACGCATGCAATCCGAAGGCAGACGACCATGGCAACCCCCCTCGACCGCATCAAGATCCTCGAACCGCGCCACCCCAACCGCAGCACCGGCATCATCAACGGCCGCACCAGTGGCATCCTCAACTGGAACGACATTCCGTACCCGTCGTTCTATCGGGCCTACAAGGAGCTGTCGACCAACTTCTGGATCCCCGACGAGGTCGACATGAAGCTGGACGCGCGCCAGTACGGCGAGCTGTCCGGGCGCGAGAAGAATGCCTATGACTCGATCATCGGCCTGCTGGCCACGCTCGACTCGCCGCAGACCCGCTTCATCTACAACGTGGCCGAGTACATCACCGACCCGGCGGCACATGCCAACGCGGCGATCATCGGCCAGCAGGAAGTGATCCACAACGAGAGCTACAGCTACGTGCTGGCCTCGATCACCGACCTGCCCAACCAGAACCGCGTGTTCGAACTGGCGCGCACCCATCCGACCATCATCAAGCGCAATGCGCCGATCATGGGGGCGTATGACGATTTCATGCGCGAGAAGACCGCCGAGACCCTGCTGAAGTCGCTGATCCAGTCGTCGATCCTGGAAGGCATCAACTTCTATTCCGGCTTTGCGTACTTCTACAACATGGTGCGGCAGAACCGCATGACCGGCACCGGCAAGATCATCAGTTTCATCAACCGCGACGAGCTGGCCCACACCAAGTTCATCAGTGAGCTGATCCGCGCCATCATCGGCGAGAACCCGGAGCTGCAGACCAACGAACTGACGGCCTATGTGCACCAGGCCTTCGAGCACGCCATCGAGCTGGAAACCCAGTGGTCGTCGGTAGTGCTGGACGGCATCGACGGCATCGACGTCGAAGAGATGACCCGCTACGTGAAGTACCGCGCCAACAAGATGGCCGGCATGCTGGGCATCGAGCGCCTGTACAGCGACACCACCGACAACGTGATGCCGTGGATCAAGGCCTACGCCGACAACTTCACCGAAACCAAGACCGACTTCTTCGAGATGCGCAATGCAAGTTACAAGAAGACCAACGTCGACAACGGCTTCGACGACCTCTGAGCCGGGTGCAGCGCTGCGCATCCTGCTGGTGGTGGCCTCGCTGAGCGGCAACACCCGCGAGCTGGGCCGGCACATCCAGGCGCGCTGCCAGGCGGCCGGGCATGTGGTGCACTGGCAGGAGGCCGATGACCTGCGCGCCGCCGCGCCGCTGGCCGCCGATGAAGCCGACCTGGTGCTGCTGGGCTGCTGGACCGACAACGCCGGGCGGACGCCCTCGGAGATGAAGGCCTGGGTGGCCGGCATCGCCGAGCGCGGCCAGCGCCCACGCCAGCTGGCGGTGTTCGGGACCGGCGAAACGCAGTGGGGGCAGGAGTACTACTGCGGCGCCGTGCACCGGTTGATCCGTTACTTCAACAGCAGCTACCCGCCGCTGGAAATCGAACAGATGCCGCATGGCGAACGCCACGCCGCGGCCATCGACGCCTGGACCGATACGGTCCTGGCCCACTACAGGAGCACCTGCGATGCAGATCATCGACGCCACCACGCCTGAGCAGTTCCAGCAGCTGCTGGCCGAGCACCCGCGGGTGCTGGTGGATTTCCACAAGGACCAGTGCCCGGGGTGCCGGATGCTGGAGATGTCGCTGCACCGCGTGGCCAACAGCGTGGCAGGGCAGGGCACGACGCTGCTGCGCGTGCAGCTGGAGGTGCTGGGTGAAGCATTCTTCCGCGAACTGGGGCTGCGGCAGACGCCGACGCTGTCGTTGTTCCGCGATGGTGACGAGCGGCAGCGGCTGCCGGGATTCCAGTCACCGCAGCAGATAGAAGCCGCGATCGCGATGCATCTGTAACGCCGAGCCATGCTCGGCTGCCTGTCGCGCGGTGCGTGATGAACGGCATCCACGCATGGCGTGGATCTACTGGGGCCACGCTCCTTTTCGTTACGTGCCGGCGAAGGTATCCACCAGCAGCTTCACGTTCAACGTGACGATCACCACGGCGATCACCCAGGCGATGCTGCCCAGCCAGCGCGGGGCCACCAGCGCGCCCATCGTGGCCTTGTCGGTCACGAGCCGTACCAGCGGAATGATCGCAAATGGCAGCTGCATCGACAGCACCACCTGGCTCAGCACCAGCAGCTTCACCGCGCCCTGGTCCCCGAACAGGAGGATCACCACCACCACCGGGATGATCGCCAGCGCCCGGGTGATCAACCGGCGCAGCCACGGGGGCAGGCGCAGGTGCAGGAACCCTTCCATCACGATCTGACCGGCCAGGGTGGCGGTCACCGTGGAATTCAGGCCCGAAGCAAGCAGGGCCACCGCGAACAGGGTCGAGGCCAGGCCTACGCCCAGCATCGGTGCCAGCAGTTGATGCGCCTGCTCGATGTCCTCCACGTCGAACCGGCCATTGGCATGGAAGACGGCAGCCGCCAGGATCAGGATGCTGGCATTGATGAACAGGGCCAGGGTCAGCGCGATGGTGCTGTCGGTCACCGCCCAGCGCAGCGCGCTGCGACGCCCTTCATCGGTGCGTGGATACGCGCGCGTCTGCACGATGGACGAGTGCAGATAGAGGTTGTGCGGCATCACCGTGGCACCAATGATGCCGATGGCGATGTACAGCGCATGCGGATCGGTGACGACCTGCGTGCGCGGGATGAAGCCGCCCAGCACCTCCATCACCGGCGGCGCCGCCAGTGCGATCTGCACCAGGAAGCAGCCGAAGATGATCATCAGCAGGGCGATGACGAAGGCTTCCAGCGCACGGAAGCCGCGGTTCATCAGCAGCAGCACCAGCAGCGTGTCCAGTGCGGTGATCACCGCGCCCCACAGCAGTGGCAGGTCGAACAGCAGCTTCAGTGCGATGGCGGTGCCGATCACCTCGGCCAGGTCGCAGGCGATGATCGCCGCTTCGCACAGGCCCCACAGCGCGAGGTTTACCGGTTTGGGGTAGCGCGCGCGGCAGGCCTGGGCCAGGTCCATGCCGGTGGCGATGCCCAGCCGGGCCGACAAGGCCTGCAGGATCACTGCCATCAGGTTGGAGATGAGGATGACCGACAGCAGCAGGTAGCCGAAGCGCGAGCCGCCGGCCAGGTCGGTGGCCCAGTTGCCCGGGTCCATGTAGCCGACCGAGACCATGTAGCCGGGGCCGATGAAGGCCAGCAGGCGGAACCACCAGTGGCCTTTTTCGGGTACGGCCACCGAGGCGTTGAGCGCGCCGAGACTGGCTGCGGGGGCGGCCGGGGAGTCGGTGGGCGCGACGGTGTTCATGGCCGTAATATAGCCACTGCTATATCCATTAGCAATGTGAAACAATCGTCTTTGCTGCGTCACTGGTCCAGAATTCAGGTTCAGATCCGGAACACCTCGGCAGGACAGGCACACGCGTGGGCAAGACAGGCGCTTCGACATCGGCAAAGAACCCCCCCTTGATCGAGGCCGAGCGCCAGGTCGAGAGCTTCCGGCAGGTGCGCGAGGCACACCGGATGGAGCTGGTCGAGGACTACGTGGAGCTGATCTCCGACCTGCTGGCCGATGGCGGCGAGGCGCGCCAGGTCGACATCGCCACCCGCCTGGGCGTGGCGCAGCCGACGGTGGCCAAGATGCTGCGGCGCCTGGCCCGTGATGGCTGGGTGGTGCAGCGGCCGTACCGGGGCGTGTTCCTGACCCCGGAAGGCGAGGCGCTGGCCCACGCCAGCCGCGAGCGGCACCAGACCGTGGAGCGCTTCCTGCTGGCGCTGGGCGTCGACCCGGACACGGCGCGACGCGATGCCGAGGGCATCGAACACCATGTGAGCGAGCAGACGCTGGCGCTGTTTGAAGCGTTCGTGCGCAAGGCTGAAGGCGGAGCGGGCTGAGGTTTGGGGCAGGGCTTGCTGCCCTGCACCCGCACAATCAACGTCCACGTCCACGTCAAAAGCGGGCTATCCGTGGGATGGCGGGGTGGGTCCGGTTGAGGGGGACGCCGTAAACCCCCCTCCGGGGTCCGGCCCAGCCGCTGGCGGCTGTGCGTTCGGGCGCTTGCGAAGCAGTGCTTCGCAAGCAAAGCGCCCTCACCCATGGGGGCT